>Ga0307281_10000254_pt1 | contig 13537 bp, 10 predicted proteins | sample ER_DNA_120_FD_194486 | JGI IMG/M metagenome (GOLD analysis project Ga0307281, IMG submission 194486) | Bulk soil microbial communities from the East River watershed near Crested Butte, Colorado, United States - ER_DNA_120 | ecosystem: Environmental > Terrestrial > Soil > Floodplain | place...
CGACGGCGGGGCCGGGCCCGTACCAGCATTTCATCGAAGTGTGGCGTCGTCTTGAATAGCGATTGGCCGAGACAACCCATGCGCTCTCTTGCCTTCCGCCGTGTTCTCACGCCCGCGCTGACCCTCGCCTGCCTCGGCCCCGCCCTCGGCGCCCAGAGCGCCATCGGGATCTTCGACGCGCACACGGATGTCGGCCGCGCCGGACGACTCGGCGCCGCATCATACGACCCACAGCGCCAGGAGTATCTGCTCGCCGGCTCCGGTCAGAACATGTGGAACGACCGCGACGACTTTCATCTCGTGTGGAAGCGGATGACGGGCAACTTCATTCTCTTCACGCGGGCACGGTTCATCGGCACGGGGGTCGAGGACCACCGGAAGATCGGCTGGACCATTCGCCCGTCGCTCGCGGCCAACAGCGCGCATGTCACCGCGGCGTTGCACGGCAACGGACTGGTGTCGCTCCAGTTCCGCCGCACGACCGGCGACAGCACCGCGGAGGACAAGTCGCGCGACAGCCTGCCGGACGCGGACGCGGTGATCCAGCTCGAGCGGCGCGACGGCGTGTACCTCATGTCCGTCGCGCGCTTCGGCGACACGCTCGTCACCCAGCAGCTCGGCGGCCTGACCCTTCCGGATACCGTGTACGTCGGCCTGTTCGTGTGCGCGCACAACGACACCGTCCTGGAGCGGGCCGCGTTCAGCAACGTGCGCATCACGACGCCGGCGCAGCGGGATTTCGTCCCCTATCGCGACTATCTCGGCAGCAACCTCGAGATCCTGGACGTCGCGACCGGGCACGCGACGATCGTGCATCAGTATCGCGGCTCCTTTCAGGCGCCGAACTGGAGTCGCGACGGCGAGGCGCTGATCTATGCACAGGAGGGCCGCCTCTACCGCTTCGATCTCTCCTCACACGCCGCCCAGGTGATCAACACGGGGTTCGCGACGAGCAACAACAACGACCACGTGCTTTCCTTCGACGGCCGGATATTGGGCATCAGTCATCATGCGGCCGAGGACAGCGACGCTTCGATCATCTACACGCTGCCGGCGACGGGCGGCACGCCACGGCGTGTGACGGCGAAAGGACCCTCCTACCTGCATGGCTTCTCGCCCGACGGCCGCTGGCTGGTGTACACCGGCGTTCGGGGCGAGGAGCTGGACGTCTACAAGATCCCGGTCACCGGTGGCGACGAGATCCGCCTCACGTCCGCGCCGGGACTGGACGACGGGCCCGAGTTCACGCCCGACGGCGCGACCGTCTACTTCAATTCGTCGCGCAGTGGACGGATGCAGATCTGGCGCATGCGCCCCGATGGCAGCGCGCAGAAGCAGGTCACCAACGACGGCTTCAACAACTGGTTCCCCCACATCTCGCCCGACGGCAAGTGGATCGCGTACATCGCGTTTCTCCCGGACGTGGCCGCGGACGATCACCCGTTCTACCGGCATGTGCTGCTGCGAGTGATGCCGGTCGGTGGCGGGCCGGCGCGCGTGATCGCCTACGTGTATGGTGGGCAGGGCACGATCAACGTCCCGTCATGGTCGCCCGATGGCACGCGACTCGCGTTCGTGAGCAATTCGGCGATGCCGTAGACAAAGGCCGTTGACCCTCGAGGAGGCAACATCGTGAAGCGGATCTCGGCGCTGCTCTTTCTTCTTCTCTTGGCGGCAGTCGACGCGCGGGCGCAGGAGCGGCACATGCTGGCGGCCGGCTGGCTCCTCCAGTCGTCGGCGAGTATCGGTGTGGACGGCGCGACGATCTCGTCGCCCACCTACCGTCCCACGGGCTGGCACCGCGCGACCGTGCCGTCGACGGTGGTGGGCTCGTTGGTCGATGACAGCGTCTACGCCGACCCGTTCTTCGCGATGAACCTGCGCGCGCTGCCCGGGATGACGTACCCGATCGGCGCGAACTTCGTGCACCGGCCGATGGAGCCGCACAGCCCTTTCGCCGTGTCCTGGTGGTACCGCACGACCTTCCCCGTTCCCGCGACGATGCGCGACCGGCGCATCACACTGCACTTCGACGGGATCAACTATCGCGCCAACATCTGGCTGAACGGCCACCGCCTCGCGGATTCCGGCACGGTGGCCGGCACGTACCGGCGCTACGAGCTCGATGTGACGGACGCGGTGCGATCGACCGGACCGAACGTCCTCGCCGTCGAGGTCTTTGCGCCCACGCCGCCGGACCTGCAGACGACCTGGGTCGACTGGAACCCGTCGCCACCGGACAAGAACATGGGGCTGTGGCAGCCGGCGTACCTGACCGCGAGCGGCGATGTCGTCGTACGCGATCCGGCGGTCGGGAGTCGCGTCGACGCCGCCACGCTGCGGAGCGCGGCGCTGACCGTCGCAACGGATCTCCGCAATCTCGCATCGCACGCGGTCACGGGGACGCTGCGCGGCCGGATCGGAGCCGTCGCCTTCAGCCGGCCCGTCACGCTGGCGCCCCATGACAGCGCGTTCGTGCGCTTCACGCCGGACAGCTTCCCGCAGCTTCGTTTCGCCAATCCGCGTCTGTGGTGGCCCGCGGAGCTCGGGAGGTCCCAGCCCGAGCTCTACGACCTGACGCTCGAGTTCGTGACCGGCGCGCGGGTGTCGGACCGTCAGCAGCTGCGCTTCGGCATCCGCGAGATCACGTCGGAATCGACGCCGCAGGGCGGGCGTCTCTTCCGCGTGAATGGCCGCCGAATCCTGATCCGCGGCGGCGGCTGGGCGCCCGACCTGTTCTTCCGCCCGCAGCCGGAGCGGCAGGACGCGCAGCTCCGCTACGCGCTGGACATGCATCTCAACACCATCCGGCTCGAAGGCAATTACGAGGACGACCGCTTCTGGCACCAGACCGACAGCTTGGGCGTGCTCGTGATGACCGGGTGGGTGTGCTGCAGCGCCTGGGAGGAATGGGCGAAGTGGGGGCCGGAGCAGCACGCCGTAGCGGCGGCGTCACTGCGCGATCAGATCCGCCGGCTCCGCGGCCATCCCAGCGCCCTCGTCTGGCTCAACGGCAGCGACAATCCGCCGCCGGCGGACGTCGAGCAGACCTACCTCACCATCGAGCAGCAGGAGGCGTGGCCCAACCCCACGATCTCCTCGGCCAGCGCCAAGCCCACCGCCGTCACCGGGGCGAGCGGCGTCAAGATGACCGGACCGTACGATTGGGTACCGCCGTCGTACTGGTTGCAGGACAGCACGCACGGCGGGGCGTGGGCGTACAACACCGAGACGAGTCCCGGCGCCGCGGTGCCTCCGATCGAGAGCATGCGCCGCATGGTTCCCGCGCGCGACATCACGTGGCCGCTGGACAGTGTGTGGCTCTTCCACGCGGCGGGCGGCCAGTTCACGCACCTGCTCGACCAGTTCAACACCGCGCTGTCGACGCGCTACGGCGCGCCGACGAGCGTCGAGGACTACACATTCACGTCGCAGCTCATGACCTACGAGGGTGAGCGGGCGATGTTCGAGGCGTACCGACGCAATCAGTACGTCTCGACCGGGGTGATTCAGTGGATGTTCAACAACGCGTGGCCCTCGATCTACTGGCACCTGTTCGACTGGTACCTGCAGCCGGCGGGCGGCTACTTCGGAGCCAAGAAGGCCAACGAGCCGGTGCACGTGCTGTTTTCCTACGACGACCGAACGGTGGCCGTGGTCACCGGCGGCGCCGCCCGCACGCCGCTGCGCGCCGCGCGCGTGCGGGCCCGAATCCTGGGTATCGATGGCTCGGAACAATTCGCGCGGGACACCGTGCTCGACCTGCCGCCCGACAGCAGCACGCGCGTCTTCGTGCTGCCGGAGCCGACGGGCGTGCCGGGCGGACCGGCGTATTTCGTCGACCTCCGACTGACGAGCGCCGACGGACGCCCCCTCAGCACCAACCTCTACTGGCTGTCCACGCGCCCCGACGTCTTGGCGGATACATCGACGTGGTACATGACGCCGGTCAAGTCGTACGCGGACTTCACGACGCTCAGGGGCATGCCCGCGGCCGCGGTGAACGCGACCGCGCGCTTCAGCAATCGTGCCGGCACGGGCGAGGCACGGGTGACGCTGCGCAACCCCAGCCGGTCCATCGCGTTCTTCATGCGCCTGCAGGTCACCGGGCGCGGCGGCGAGGAGGCATTGCCCGTGCTCTGGGAGGACAACTACCTGACGCTCTTGCCGGGGGAGACACGCGTGGTCACGGCCACCTATCGCGTGCGCGACCTTGGCGGCGCGCCGCCGCGCGTAGTCGTGACCGGGTGGAACGTGCCCCGGACCATTGCTCCTTGAATCGGTGCGGGCACCCGCTCTTCAGCCTCTGCGCCGACGCGACCGCATTCCCGATTTGGCCAGTTTCCAGAACTGCTGTTCGCCAATGATGGTGATCCGGTGTCCCAGCGCGGCGAGGCGTCGGAGCTCCATCAACTTGGTGCCACCATCCTCGCCGGCGATCTGTAACCGGTTGGGCCGCCCGCGCACCAGCACATCGGTCGTGCGTCCGGGCTTCGTTTGCACGATCGCGCCGGCCTTGCGGGCCGCGGCGCTGGCCTCGCTCCGCGGGCGCCTGAGGAACCCGGTGAAGGACAGCCGCTTGCCCGCGAGACGCTCGATGCGGCCCACCGACAGCTCCTTCGGACGATGCCGCAGCGCGGCAATGAGCTCGCCGGCGGCCTCGTAGCGGCGGCCGCGGGCCCCCAGGCAGCGGTAAATGACCTCCTTCAAGTGGTCGCTGCAGGGAAGGCCCCGCACATCGCGACTGCGCATGGGGCTCGCGATGTCGCCGCGGAGCAGCATCGCCGTGAGTTGGCCGACCTGATAGATGTCGTCGCGCTGTTGCCACTTCCGGATCCATCCCCACGCGATCTCCGTCGGCGCGTTGAGCAGGTTGAAGGCATCGGCGGTGACACCCCCGCGGTTGCGCTGGTGCCTGGCGATGCCGAAATCGCCCAGCTTCAGCTGCTCGTTCTCGCACACGAACACGTTGAACGGCGTGAGGTCGCGGTGCAGCGCCTGTCCGCGATGCAGCGCATCGAGCGCACCCAGGATCGCCGCGATCTCGCGGCGCACGAAGCGCTCGGGCTGAGGACCACGGCGCCCGAGCCAGGCGCCGAGGTCTCCGTGCTCCGCGTACTCCATCACGAGGCAGAAGCGCATCTCGGATCCGGCCGCCTCGGCGAACCGATCAAAGACCCGCAGCGCGCGCGGCTCCCGCTCGAGGAGCTCGGAGAAGTACGCCTCGCGGAGCCAGGCCGTGAGACGCCCACTGATCTTGATGCAGACCTGCGGCGGCAGCCCGCCGGCGGGAGTGGGGGTCGCGAGATAGACCTCGCCGAACCCGCCCTTCCCGATGAGCCGGTCCAGCCGGTAGGAGCGACCGGACTCGGAGCTATGCGCCACGGCTTTCTTTCCCATGCGACCTACTTGCGGTGTGTCCGTGCAGCCGTCAAGCGTATCACGGCATCTGGCTCCGTCAATTCCCGGTCCGCTTCCGCACGATGGCCCGCGCCGGCGCTCCTTCGTGCCCTCGGACCTTGAGCGGGAGCACGATCATATCGTAGTCACCCGCTTGCACCGGGCGCAGGTCCAGCCCCTCCACGATGGGAATCCCCCGTCCGAGCAGAATCTGGTGGGTCAAGGGCGCCGGAGCGCCGAATTGCTCGGCCGAGATGTAGTCAACGCCGACCAGCACGACGCCGGCGTCCGCGAGGAGCTGCGCCGCGTCCGGTGCGATGTAGGCGAAGTCCCGGTGGAACGAGGCTGAGTCCATCCAGCCGCGCAGCGTGCTGCGCGTCCGGAACAGCACGCGCCGCGCGCCCCGCCAGTCGTGCCGATTCAGTTCGCCCGAGTCGATCGCCTGCACGCTGTCGGCGATATCGATCACCCGCGCGGCGCCCATCAGCGGGGCCAGCGCCACCTGGTCGATCGCTGCGCCATTGGCGACGAAATGCATTGGGGCGTCGATGTGCGTCCCGCTGTGCGCGCCCAGCGAGTAGACCGACAGCGTCAGGATATCGCCCTTCCGCATATCCTTGAGAAAATCGAACTTCAGGGGCGCGTCGCCTTCGTACACCGGAGTCCGCGCGGGATCGAGCGTCGCCGTCACATCGATCCAGCCCTCAGCGCTCAGCTCCCGCGGTGCGCGGGGGCTACACCCCGATACCGCAAGGCTGAGCAGCAGCGTGAAACCCAAACCCGCCACGCCGATGATCGTCTCGGCGACGGTCCACGTCTTCAGCGTCTGTGGCACGGTCATGTTGAAGAACTCCTTGATGAGCCAGAACCCCGAGTCGTTCACGTGGGAGAGCACCAGCGAGCCCGCGCCCGTCGCGAGCACCAACAGCTCGGGGGGCGTCCCCGGCGTCGCCACCGCGATGGGGGCGACGATGCCCGCGGCCGTCGTCATCGCCACCGTCGCCGAGCCGGTGGCCACCCGGATCAGCGCCGCCACGGTCCACGCGAGCAGCAGGGGTGATGCGTGCGATCCCAGAGCCACGTCGGCAATGGCGTTCCCCACCCCGCTCTCCAGCAGCACCCTGTTGAATCCGCCGCCGGCGCCGATCACCAGGAGAATGGTGGCGGTCGGCCCGAGGCAGTCGTTGGCGAACTTGAGGATCTGCTCCCGCGTGAAGTGCTGCCGGTATCCCAACGACCAGAAGGAGAAGAGCAGCGCCAGTAGCAGCGAGACGATCGGACTGCCTACGAAATCAAGCCCCGAGCGGAGGGTACTCGCCGGGTCGAGGGCGACGTCGGCGGTGCTCGCGCACAACATCAGGATCACCGGGAGCAGCACGGTGAAGAGTGAGATGCCAAAGCCCGGCATCTCACGCGGCACGCTCTCGCCCCCGCCCGCGAACTGGGCGGCAATCGGGTTCTCCGCGGGGAGCGCGATGCGCGGCGCGATCCACGAGCCGAAGATCGGGCCGGCCAGCGCCGCCGTCGGCAGCCCGACCAGGATCGCATAGACGATCGTGCGCCCGACATCGGCCTTGAAGGCGCCGACCGCGAGCATCGCCGCCGGATGCGGCGGCACCATCCCATGCACCACCGACAGCCCCGCCACCAGCGGAATGCCGATCTTCACGAGGGACATCCCCGTGCGACGCGCAATCGTGAACACCAGCGGAATCAGCAGCACGAAGCCCACCTGAAAAAATACCGGAATGCCCACGATGAAAGCGACGAACATGATCGCCCAATGCACGCGCCGCTCGCCGAACAGCGTGATCAGCGTGGTCGCGATGCGCGTCGCGCCGCCGGACTCCGCCATCAGCTTGCCCAGCATCGTCCCGAGACCGACTACGATCGCGATGAATCCCAACACCCCACCCACCCCGTCCTGGAATGCCTTCACGACACTGCCGAACGGCATTCCCGCAGCGATCCCCATGCCGAGGGACACCGCGATCAACACGACGAAGGGGTGCAGCTTGAAGCGCGCGATCAGCACGATCAGCGCCACCACCGCACCTACGGCATAGAGCAGCAGCCGGGTGTTCGGGCTCATGCCGAGCGGGGCGTCGATCGGTGCACGAGATCGACGACGATCGCGTGCGGCGCCGCGCTGATATCGCACACCCACGCGCGCTCGTCCGGCGACGGCTCCTCCAGAATGGCGAGCTGGCTCTCGAGCAGCGAGGGCGGCATGAAATGCCCGCGGCGTTGGGCCAGGCGCTCCGCCAGGAGCGCTCGGCTCCCCGCGAGATACACAAAGCGCAGGTCCACTTCCCCACCGGAGCGCAGCAGGTCACGATAGCTCCGCTTGAGCGCCGAACAGGAGACGACGAGACCCACTCCGGTGCGCTTCGCCTCGCGGAGTCGGGCCGTGATCGCCATCAGCCAACCGCGGCGGTCGTCGTCCGTCAGCGGCGTCCCGGCGGCCATGCGCCGCACGTTGTCCGCGGGGTGCAGGTCATCGCCTTCGACGAACTCGATGTCGAGAGCGCGCGCGAGCTGCGTTCCGATCGTGCTCTTGCCGGAGCCGCAGACGCCCATTATCAGATAGAGCCCAGTGTGCGCAGCGCGCATGAAGTGGCCCAATCCTATACCACCGACGGATGCAAGGCTACGTTATCTAAAGAGCCTCGCCACTGGAGGGCTGACGTGAGAGACTTGGCACTTCGGATCCTGTTCCTCGGAGGCGTTCTGCCCACCGCGCGCTGCGGGTGCGCGGCTCGACGATCGATCCTGAACCTCATCGCAGGCGCGCCACCTTCTTGCAACGGAGAATCGTCCCATGTGCCGCGTTCGCCGCCACCGCTACACGGCTGGGTTGCTCCTCTTGGGTCTATTGATAATGGTCAAGTCTCTCCCCGCTCAAGTTGCGACAGTGGCAGGCCCGTGGATGGGTACCTGGAATTCCCCAGACGGGTCCGTCTACACAGCGATCATTGAACTGACCAGGAAGCCGGATGGCACAGTTGACGGTGGCATCTCCTGGACGCTCAAGGACACACGCCGCGCTGACCTTCAGCCCAAGGTCGGACTGAACGGCACAGAATTCGTGCATGGCACCTTTGACGCGCGCTGCCGCGTACTCGCCTTGGTCGGTTACAAATTGGACGACCCGAACAAGATCCTCAGCCTGGACCGTTACGAGCTCATCCTTGCCATCAATGGCGGTGGCCTCGCCGGCGTGACGGCGAATGACCAGGGCGAGGGCGACACCTGGACCGGCATCTTGTCCCTGAGACGTCCTGCCTGGCGGTGACCCTCGCCCGCAGACCAGGTGAGGCGGACTTTCGGAAGTCCCGATTCAGACAATCCCAGGTCGGCAGCCCGTATATCACGGGCCCAGGAGCTCGACGAGCAGATGCAGGTCGTAGATCGAGAGGCCCGTGGTCGCGATGGTGACCATCAGGACGATCACGGCGGAGAAGCGATCGCGTCCCTGGACGGCCCTCGCCCTTCCCGGCCTTGCTGAAACCCGGCCCGTGTCCCTCGCGCCATGACCACGCTGGCGATCCCGTGGGTCCGTTCTCATGACTCCTCCGACGGCCGAACTGGGGACGGCGTGTCCTTGTCCGCTGCGGAGATGACGTGGCTGAGCGCCGCGCGCACCACGCGGTCGACGATGTTTCCCTGCCCCTCACCTCGGCCCGTCGTGACGAAGTCCAGCACCAGCAGCGCCTGCCGCACGAGCGCGAGCACGATGAGGGCGAGCACCATCGTCACCGCGACCCGGTCCGGACGATACCCGAGCTGGATGCTGATGCCGGCCACGCCGAGGGCGACGAACATCGGCAGCAGTGGCGCGAGCAATGCCGGGAGAGCGGACACGGAAGCATCGGCTCGCAGGGAAAGTTCGCGCGGATCTGAGGCAAACGCGCCCAGCGCAATCCCGAGGAACCCCGCGAACCACCCCACATCGAGCAGGTTCCCCGTCGTATAGTGCTCGACTTCCTGGACATACGCGTAGGCGCTGTCGGCGAGCGCCAAGGCGATCAGACCGGCGAGCAGGCACCAGAGCCCCAGCCGTCCTGCCGTCCCCATCCGTCGCAGGGCGAGCAAGACGAAGAAGGCGATGACGACGTCGCCCACCGGATAGGCGAACGTCACGACGCCGCCGAGTGTGGTCAGATCGCTGTGCCGCCAGAGCGGCCCGAGAACGGCCGTCCAGCTCAGGAAGAGCAGCGCCACGGCGATCGCGAGGCCATCCATCAGGGAGCGCGCCTTTCGCACCCGGCTGCTGCGTAACCCCGGGTGCCAGAGGAGCGCTCCGACGGCCAACGGGATGAACGTGAGGTAGCCGGCGTCGGCCCACGAGGGGATCGGTGGTCCCTCGGAGCCGGAGAGGTCATAGGCGGTCCAGATCACCTCGCCCAGCATCCACGCGCCACATGCGGCGGCCAGCAGCCACCAGGAGACACGCCGCCGCTCCTGGTGTTGCCGGCCCGCTCGGAAACAGGCCACGCTGGCAACGAGCGATGCCGAGACGGTGCCCGCGTCCGAGACGTAGAGTGCGAGTGTGTCGCCGCCGATGCCCCATCCGAGCCAGGCGGCGAGTACACCGGTCGCCACCACAGCCGCGCCGACGGCGAGGAGGAAGTGCCGCGGCAGCGGCTGTGTTTCGGGCGACGGGGGAGATGACATGAGACTTCCTCGGGCTTCGGTCAACGTTCCTGGAGCGTCGACGCAGTCTTCAGTTCGACAGCCTAGGATAGCACCACCCAGGAGGAAATGTCCTTCTTTTCCCCCGAACGGTCCCTTCACAGTCCATTCCTAGCCAGAGGGGTCAGTGCGCGGCTGACCCCTGGTGAAGGTGGGACGCCGTGCGCTGCGCCCGTCAGGCCGGCCCGGCGTTCATCCCACGTCGCTACAACCGGTGGTACGTCTATGTAGGGGTGCTCCTTTTCGCCGCGCTCGTTTTCCAACCGCTCCAGCTCCGGTTCTTCCATCTATTCCTGCAAGCGTACTCGTTTCAAAGCGGGAGCATGGAGCCGACGTTGCTGCCGGGGGACTACATCTTCACCAAGCCGCTGCATCGTATGCCGACCCGGGGAGAGCTCGTGCTGTGCCCGATGCACGGCATCATGTCCCTCAAACGCGTCGTCGGGATCCCGGGAGATACCCTCGCCATGCGGAACGACACGCTCCTCCTCGGCGGCGACCCGGTGTCCGAGCCATATGTCCGCCGCGAGCCGGGTGCGGCGCTCCCCGACTCCCTGTTCGCCTGGCAACGCCGGGTGGTTCTGGCCGACGTCGATACGGTGCGCTATCACCCGAGCCAGAGCACCTGGGGGCCGATCGCCGTGCCCCCCGGCGCCTATTTCGTGCTGGGTGACAACCGCGACGACAGCTGGGACAGCCGGCACTCGGGGTTTCTCCCGGCAGACTCGATTCGTCAACGGCCGATCGCGATCTACTTCTCACGCAACCCGGAAACGGGGGCGATTCGTTGGAGGAGGATCGGCACACCGGTTCGCTGAATCGAACCTGCGAACAGGGGGGCCCGCCGCACCGCCGCTCTACCGCGTCGCGTCCCGATGACGAGCGCCTGACGCCCGCCCGGCATATTTTTCGGAGTACGAGCCCAGCATCCCAACCACCGATGGGAGAGCGCGCATGACCGGGACCACCTCTCCGGCCCCACGGGGGCTGGACGGCGTCGTCGCCGTCCGGACTCGCCTGAGCCACGTCAACGGCCTGGCCGGCGAGCTGATCATCGGCGGCTACGAGCTGAAACAGCTGGCTGGGCGGGTGAGCTTCGAGGAAGCAGCGCACTTGCTGTGGCGCGGCACGCTCCCGACCGCGGACCAGCTCGAGGCCCTGCGCCGCGAGATGGCGGCGCTCCGCGCGGTCCCGGATGAGACCATGCGGCTGTTGCGGGCGGCGGCCGGCGCGCCCCCCGTGGACGCGCTCCGCATGGCCTGCGCCACGCTCTCGCTCGACCTCGCCGACCCCGACGACATCGCGCCGTCCGCCGACCTCGCAGCCGCCACGATGTTGACGGCGCGCTTTCCGACCCTGGTGGCGGCCCATGCGCGGCTCAGCCAGGGGCTCGAGCCCGTCGCGCCCCGTAGCGATCTCTCCCCCGCGGCGAATTTCCTCTACATGGCGCACGGCAAGGAGCCCGATCCGATCGCGGCCCGGGCGCTCGACACCTACTGGGTGACCGTCATCGACCACGGCATGAACGCATCCACGTTCACGAGCCGGGTGATCGCGAGCACCCGGTCGGACATGGTGAGCGCCGTGACCGGCGCGGTCGGCGCGCTCAAGGGCCCGCTCCACGGGGGCGCGCCCGGCCCGGTGCTCGACATGCTGGCGGACATCGGCTCGGCGGGGCGGGCCGAGGCCTGGGTCCGCAGGGAGCTCGACGCCGGGCGGCGCATCATGGGCTTCGGTCACCGGGTCTACAAGGTCCGCGATCCGCGCGCCGAGGTGCTGAGCCGAGTGGCGGACGGGATGGGCCGGGGCCACCTGGAAGACCGCAAACTGTTCGAGCTGGCGCGGGCGGTCGAGCAGACCGTCCTCAAGGTCCTGGAAGAAGTGAAGCCGGGGCGCAACCTGCGGACCAACGTCGAGTTTTACACGGCGCTCGTGCTCCAGTCTCTGGGCCTCGCGCCGCGCTCGTTCGTGGCGCTGTTCGCCTGTGGACGGGTCGCGGGCTGGTGTGCCCACGTCCTCGAGCAGCACGCCGAGGACCACCTCATCCGCCCCCAATCCGAGTACGAGGGGCCGCGGGGCCTGACGGTCGCCGGATGACGAGCCCGGCTGCACGGTTCTTGCTGCGAGGCGTCGTGTGTCAATAACTAAAACCGCGCAGCGCGGCCTCGTCCTGCTCCTGGTCGCCTGCAGCGAGTCGCTGCCGCCCCAGCCGCCGCCCCCGCCGCCACCAACCAAGGACCAGGTGGGCGAGTGGGCGGCCGTGCAGCCTGCCCCGATCGTGCAGCTCCACCTCCACCTCCTGCTCAACGGCAAGGTGCTGAGCTGGGGCCACGTCGGCGATCCCCAGGTGTGGGATCCGGCCACCGGCGCGTTCACGGCCGTACCGTCACCCTCCCTACTGTTCTGCGCCGGCCACGACTTCCTCCCCGACGGCCGGTTGTTCGTGGCGGGTGGGCACATCAGCGACCTGCACGGATTGCCCAATGCGAACGTGTTCGATCCCAACACCGGCACCTGGCAGGCCCTGCCCTCCATGGCCGCGGGGCGGTGGTATCCCACCACCACGACGCTGCCGAACGGCGACGTCCTGACCCTGGCGGGCACCGACAGCGCCGGGGCCGACGTGCCGATCCCCGAAGTGTGGGACGGCACCAGCTGGCGCCGGCTCCTGGGGGCGAGTCTCGTGCTGCCGTACTATCCCCGTACCTTCGTGGCCCCGGATGGCCGCGTCTTCTATGCCGGCGAGGGGCAGCAAACGCTCTACCTCGACGTTACGGGCGCGGGCCATTGGAGCGGCGGCCCGCGGCGCCAGTTCGGGACGCGAGACTATGGATCCGCCGTGATGTACGAGCCAGGCAAGATCCTCTACGTGGGCGGCGGGGATCCACCCACCAACACGGCGGAGATCATCGATCTCAATCAGCCGAACCCGGCCTGGAGTTTCACCGGGTCGATGACGTTCCCGCGGCGGCAAATGAACGCCACCCTGCTCCCGACCGGTGACGTCCTCGTCACGGGCGGCACCGACGGCAGCGGCTTCAACAACCCGGTGGGGGGCGTGCACGTCGCCGAGCTCTGGAATCCCGCCACCGGCCGGTGGACGTGGATGGCCTCCAACCACGTGACCCGCATCTACCACGGCACCACCCTGCTGTTGCCGGACGGCCGCCTGCTGCATACCGGCAGCGGCGACGCGAGCGGGGCCGAGAACGAATTGAATTTCGAGCTCTTTTCACCGCCCTATCTCTTCCAGGGCCCGCGCCCGACCATCACGGGTGCGGTGCCCGGCGGCGTCGGGTACGGGGACACGGTCGTCGTCGCGACGCCGGACGCCGCCGCCATTACCAAAGTGACGTTCATCCGGTTTGGCTCGGTGACGCACGCCTTCGACCAGAGCCAGCGCCTCGTGCCGCTGCGCTTCTCCCAGGTGCCCAATGGGGTG
>Ga0307281_10000255_pt1 | contig 13519 bp, 7 predicted proteins | sample ER_DNA_120_FD_194486 | JGI IMG/M metagenome (GOLD analysis project Ga0307281, IMG submission 194486) | Bulk soil microbial communities from the East River watershed near Crested Butte, Colorado, United States - ER_DNA_120 | ecosystem: Environmental > Terrestrial > Soil > Floodplain | place: USA...
CTAGCCGAAAGCCGAGTTCTGGCGCCAGGCTGGAGATTGAGTCGGGCGCGGCGCGTTCTCGTGCCGGGCTGCCCCGTACCGCCCCAGCGGCTCTGATCGATCCCGGCGGCGAGGTCCACGCGGCGCTCGGGAAGCCACCGCAGCTCGAGGCTCCGGTTTCCGCTGTTCGCCACCGGGCGCAGGAATCCCGGACCCGCCCGGGAGATGCGGCTCGCGGCCGTGAGCCGGATGCTGCGGACGGGCGCGGCCGCGACGTTGAACGCGGCCTCGGTCACCACGCGGCCCGTGCCCAGGGTCGCGTTCGGGCTCAGGCTGGTGCTGAGGTCGGCGCCGAGCTGGAAATCCCGACCGCCCCGGAACACGGATCCCACGCGCACGGTCTCGGTGGAGACGGGCATCCCGTTGACGTTCCAGCTCGTCGAGTGCGAGGCTGTGGCAGAGCCGCTCCACGCGGTGCGGACCCGCCCGGTGGCGGCGGCGACGGCGGAGACGAAGCGCTCGGTCCGGGGCGCGGCGCTGGAGTTCACGGTGTGCACGCCGCCCGCGACGTTGAAGTTGGCGACCCGGCTCGGCACGTAGCTGAAGAGCAGCGATCCGTCGTGGTTGGAAAGCAGGGCCTCCTCGCTGTTGCCGAGCTGGGTGCGGCGGTAGGCGTAGGAAAGCGCCCATCCGGCGCGCTCCGAAACCCGGAGCGAGCCGTTGAGCGAGCCCGCGTGCACGAGCGTGCTGAGCCCCCCGGGGGCGCCGGCGCCGGTGCGGTAGTTGGAGAAGTCGTATTGCATTCCCAGCCCGAGCGCCGGCGTGGGCGCGAGCCGGAGCCCCGCCCCGGCGGTGCCGTTCCAGCGCTCGAGCACGGCGCCGCCTCCGCCTCCGGAATCCAGGCTCTGGTCTCCATAGCCTGCATGAACGTCCAGCGGTCCCGCCTCGTACGAGAGCCGCGCGTTGCGGACGACGCTCGCCTGCTCGAGCGGGTTCGCGTCGGTCTCGTGCTGCTGCCGCGCCCACGAGAGGTCGAGCCGGGGAAGTCCGGGCGCCGCGAAGTTCCCGGCGAGCATCGTCTCCGCGATGCGCGTCTTGAGCGTCCGGTACACGGGCGTGCTGCCCGGCACGCCGAGCGAGACGGGAGCCGTGGTCAGCAGCGTCGGCCGGTACGTGGCCGTGAGCCCGAAGACCGGGTGCATGACCTGGATCGTGCCGCCGGCCACGCGCCGGGCATGCTCGCGCGCCGTGTACGACTGATCGAGGTACGTGAGCTGCGAGCCGATGCGGAGGTTGTCCGTGACCGAGAGGGAGTGGCGCAGCTCGTAGTTCTGCGACCAGAAGCTCCGCAGAATCGTGGTGTCCCGCAGCGTGCCGTCGGGTGCTAAGCGCTTGGCGCGCTCCTCGACCTGCTGCCACTGCCAGCTCAGCGAGCCCCCGATCGGCGTAGCACCGGCGCAGACCGCGGGCGACGCGAGCGCCACCAGCACGATTGCCGCCGCGCCCATCCAGCGCCGCGCCGCGCCCATCCGGCGCCCCGCCGCCGCCGGGTCATCGCCCATAGTTCACTGTGTAGCTCTTCGGGTCGTGGCAGGTCGCGGCGCATGTGCCTCCCGTCGGCGTCTCCGAGTACGAGATGACGCCGGGGTTGCGGCCGCGGACGATGAGGTGCCGGAGCGTCGCGGACCCGTGCGAGTCGTGGCAGGCGTAGCACGGCACGCGGCTTTCCCCCACGTGGCCCGCGTGTCCTTTCCCGGCCCCGGGCGTGTTGAAGCGCGAAGCAGAAAGCACCGCGGGCGGCGCGCTCGGGTCCGCGTAGACCGAGAACGCGTGGCAGCGGAAGCACAGCTCGTCCTCAGTCGTCGTGTGCGGCAGCGGCGAAGCGGCATAGGGCTTCGCGAGGATCGTGGGGTAGAGCGACCCGTGCGGGCCCCGGCTCGCCCCGGACTCGCTGCCGTGACAGTCGCCGCACCGCACGAGCGAGGACGCGCTCCATCCGGCGGCGAAGGCCGCGGAGCTGATGCCGGGGTTGGCGCCCTGCGCCTCGACCGGGTGGTGGGACGCGTTGGCGGGGTTGAGCGCCATCGCCAGGTCGGTCTGCCCCGAGGGCTGCGTGGTCCACGACGAGTGGCACTTGAAGCACAGCTGGTACTCGGCGACCGGGGCGGTGGCGGTGTCCGACGCCGCGAGGAAGACGTATCCGGGGCGGATCCCCGGCGCGCCGTTCAGCACCGCCACGCGGCTCACGCCCAGCAGCGTCTTCGGGGCCTCGGGCGCCGGGGGCGGCAGGTCATCCGCCCGCGCGACGTGCGGGTTGTGGCAATCCTCGCACTCCGCGTGGCGCCGGTTGACCGGCGAGATCGCGAAGTCCGAAGGCGCGCTCTCCGCAGGCCCGGCGTGGCGCGACCGCAGCGTGGTCCCCGGATGGGCGAAGGGCTTCCCCATGTCGGTGCGGATGTCCGATCGCGCGTGCGCGCCGTCGTGGCAGGTGAGGCACAGGGATTCCTCGCGCCCGATCGCGAGGAACGGGATCGGCCCGTACTTGTCCTCCCAGCCGTGCGGGTCGTGACAGTTGAGGCACTTGCGCGCGGCGCCCACCTCGGCGCGCGCCGGCGGATAGGGGCCCGGCCACATCATCGTGGGGCTCGTTCCGTGGGCGGAGCCGTCGTAGAGCTGCGTGCCGGCGTAGCTGCCGCCCGCCCAGGCTGTCGTGTGGCAGCCGTCGCACAGCGTGTTGTCGTTGGGTCCGAGCAGCGCGTGCTCGCGCGCCACCGTCGCGTCCCCCGCGTGCATCGTATGGCAGGAGGAGCAATCCTCGCCGTGGGGCCCGTTCGCCATGATGCGGGTGATCTGGGCGGACGTGCGGGGCAGCGGCATGCGCTTCCAGGACGGCCTGGCCGCGCTCAGCAGGACGATGGCGAGTGCGAGCGCGACGAGCGACCAAACGCGCGCGGCCGGAGCCCGGAGGCTCCGGCCGGCGCCTTCACTCGTGCGGGAGACTACGGGAGTCGGAGGCTCATCGAGCGTCCGAGCCGCGCCGGAGCCGGCTGCTTCATCGCGCGCCGCATCGTGCGGGGCGGTCGTCCCGGCCGCTCCGCCGATTCGCGTGCCGCCCACTCCGGCTGACTCATGCATCTCATTCTCCGACTCGTCGCGACTCCCCGGGACGCGGACCGCCGTCGATCCGCGCCCCCCCTGATTCTGTCTCGTGACCTCGATCCCAACCCGGGTCTGGCCTGCGGATCAGAACGGCCGCGCAGGATCCCTGCCCTGGCTGTGGCACTGATGGCACATCGCACGGAAGCCGCCGCCGTCCCCCTCCTCCGAAGGCGTGGATCCGCCCCCCATGAAGATGAGGCCGAACGGGTTGTCGTTGCCGTGCGCCTTGTGACAGCTGAAGCACGACGGCGTGATGGTCCTGTCGGCTGTGGCGTCGCCGGTCCAGAGGTGGTTCGCGTCCATCACCTTGGCGGCGTGTCCGTCGCCCAGCGCCGCGTGCTGCCGGTACATCGCGAGGCTCGAGACATGCGTTTGGCTGTCGGGAAGGGCCGCGTTCCCGCCGATGTTCGCGTCCGCCTGCGGATGGCGCAGCCAGGACTGGCCGCCCGGTTGCGTCGCTCCGCCCGAGATGCTTCCCATGTTCAGGTCGCCGCCCGATCCATGGAAGTTGGTGTGGCAGGTCTTGCACCAGGCGCCATACGCGCTCTTCGTCTGGTTCGGCTCCTGGAACTGCACGTCGGACTGGTTGTAGTCCCGGTCCGCCCGGATCACCACGTCCTTGGTGTTCGTGGCCGTGGTGAGCGGGTCCTTGATCTCGTACGTCAGCGTCTTGCCGCTGTGGTTGATCGCGGCGCCGTTCGACAGCGCCGTGGCCCGGCTGAGCAGGTTACGGTACTGGGTGGCGCTCCCGTGCTGGGCGTGGCAGTGGGTGCACTCCAGCCCCGCGCTGCCCGCGAAGGTGGTCGGAGCCGTGCTTCCGTCGGAACCCGGGACCAGCCCCTGCCAGTCCAGCGAGTGTCCGTGGTTCTCGTCGGCACTGCCCATCTCGTTCAGCGCGCCGGCCTGGCGGAGCTGGCCGGAGTACTTCCCGGTGTTCGCGCCGAGCACGTCCGGCGCCGACGGGCTGTTGTCGTGGCACGTGAGGCAGAGGGCGTTGACCTCGTTGCGGAGCAGCATTTCGTGGGGGCCGCCGACGATCGGCACGTTGTCGAACGGCGCTCCACGGCTGTCCCCGTTGTCGTGCGACTGCGACGCATGCGCAGTGTGGCAGTCGCTGCAGATGAGGTCTGTTCCAGTGTGGTAATTGGCCGCCATCGCCCCGGATGCCGCCAGGCTCATGAGGCCCAGCGCTCCCAGAACTGACATCAGGCGTTTCATGTGGTTGCTCCTCGAGTGGTGTGAGTGATCGGATTTCGGGCCCGATTCGGATTCGAACTCCCAGTGGATCTGAACCACCTCCTTCGATTGCAGTGTCCTGAATGCCATGGCGCCTCCCTCAGCGGATCCGCAGCAGCTGGTACCGGTTGCCCACCCGCTCCGAAACGGCAAGGAGTTCTTTGCCGTCGCCGGAAAGCGCGCTCGGATACATGAATTCGCCGGGAGCTACACCCTGTCCTCCCACTGCCCCCAGGTAGCTCCCGGCTTTGTCGAACACTTGAACGCTGTGACGGATCTCGTCGCTCACCCACAGCCGCCCGTCGTCCGTCGCCGTCACCCCCGACGGATACGAGAAGTTGCCCGGGCCGATCTCGTGCGCGCCGAATCCGCGCACGTATTCCCCGGCGGCCGTGAAGATCTGAACCGCGAGCTGGGTGCGCGCGCAGGTGATGGCGCAGTGCCCGTCCGGGAGCGAGGCGATTCCCGTGATCGCCGCGAGGTGGCCCGGCTCCGGCCCCGGCTCGCCCCAGCAGCCGAGCGCGCGATAGCGCGCGTCGAAGCGGTGGATGCGCGCTCCTTCGTCGCCCGCCGCGACCAGGATCTCGCCCGACTGCATCACCGCCACCGCGGAGACGCTGGTGGCGGCGGTGCACCCGGGCCGCTCGATCCCGATTTCGAGCCGCGCCACCGGCGCGCCGCGCGAGTCGAGGACGTCGACGTAGGTCGCGAGGCGATCCACGACCAGCGTCCGTCCCGCCCCATCGATCGCGAGGCCGGCCGGGAAGCCGTCCACGAGCCTTCCGTCGGCGGCCCGCACGCGATGAACGGTGCGGGCGATCAGCCGTCCCTCGAGGTCGTAGGTCTCGATGAGGTGCTGGCCGGTGTTCGCGACCAGCACTTCGCCGCGGCGGGCATCGAGCGCGATGCCCCGCGGACCGTCGAGCGGCTTCGCGATCGCCTGGCGGTGGGGCTGCGCGACCGGCTCGACCGCGAGCGCGGCGGCGGCCGCCGGCGCCGCGAGCAGCACGAGACCGAGGAGAAGCAGGACGCCGGACCGCAGCGCGTATCGCCGCGGATCGCGTTGCTCGGCAACCCTGGCTCTCACCGGAAGGCTCTCCCCGACTCCGCATCTCTGAAGTCGATGTTGGCAGTGCATAGAGGGACTGCTCGTCACCGTCACAACGCAATCCCGGTGCCGCGCGCACCGTGCCCCGGTCCGGCTTGCTAACTGCTTTCCTCTCACTGCGTTGGGCCTGTGTAAATCGCGCGTCCCGCGTGGCGGAACGAGGCTCCGAACAGGGTTCTCGTGACGCTCTGGCAGCGCCGTCTGCCAGCCTGGCAGGAAAAGCCGCCCGAGCATGCGCATCGGCGGAGGCGCGCTACGTAGTTCTCCGCATGCCGTTTTCGTACTAGTACCGAAGCGCGGAGCAAGCGGCTTCGAGTAGTCTGCCGACTCCGTGCGCCGGTTCGGATCGTGCGCTCATCCGCGCGAGACGCAGGACTGGAAAGCATCTGCCGCCTTCGAGCCCCGCCGGATTGCGCGCCACGTGCGCGTTGTCACGGGCTCAGGCGGGGAATCGGCGCCCCGGTGCAGGCACGGCGGGTATGGAACTTGCTCGAACCCGTTCGACAGAGGCGGCCCGCGTGGGGCCGCTCACATGTTTCGCGCGCCGCGGATTCGGTACAGGAGGTTCGTGATGAACGCGGGTGAGCTGCTGCTCCGGTCCGGCCTCGTCGCCGCGATCGCGGCCGTGGCGCTCAACGTGAGCGCGCTGCGCGGGCGGCGCTCGCGGGCCGGATCCTGGGCGTTCGCGATCCACGCGATCCTGATCGTGGCATCGCTCGCGCTGCTCGGCGCACTCTTCCTGAGCCGGCGCTTCGAGTACGCCTACGTCGCGCAGTACAGCTCGCGCGCCCTGAGTCCCGCGCTCACGCTCGCCGCCGTGTGGGCGGGGCAGGAGGGGAGCATCCTGCTGTGGGCGGCCCTCGGCGCGCTGATGGGCTTAGCACTGCTGCGCCAGCCCGGATCGCTCGCGAAGCCCGCCCTGTTCTTCGTAAGCCTCGGACAGATCGCGCTGCTCGCGCTGCTCGCCGTGCGCAGCCCGTTCGCGACCACCGCGCACGCGCCGGCGGACGGCCAGGGCTTGAACCCGCTGCTCGAGGACCCGTGGATGGTCATCCATCCGCCGGTGCTGTTCCTGGGCTACGCCGCGCTGCTCGTTCCCTACGCGCTCGCGGCCGCTGCGCTGGTGCGGGGCGAGTACCGCGAGTGGAACCGCATGACCTGGCCGTGGGCGCTGTTCGGCGTGGTGACGCTCGGAGCGGGGATCGCCCTCGGCGGCGTGTGGGCCTACAAGGTGCTGGGCTGGGGCGGCTACTGGGGCTGGGATCCGGTCGAGAACGCCTCGCTCGTGCCGTGGCTGGTGGCGGTGGCGCTGCTCCATGGGCTCCTCATCCAGCGCACCACCGGCGCGCTCGCACGCACCAACCTGGCGCTCGCCTTCGCGGGCTGGGCGACGGTGCTGGGCGGCACCTACCTCACGCGCAGCGGCGTGCTGCAGGATTTCTCCGTCCATTCCTTCGCGGACTCCGGGCTGAACGCGCCGCTCACCGGAACGCTCGCACTCTTCACGCTGCTCGGCGCCGGGCTGCTCGCCGCGCGCTGGCGCCGGGTGGAAGCGGGCGCCCGGGCGATCGGGAACCTCTCGCGCGAATCGGCGTTGTGGCTCGGCATGATCACCGTGCTGGCGCTGGCCACGCTCGTGGCGGTCGGCACATCGGCCCCGCTGCTCACGTCGCTGGCGGGGAAGCCGGCCGGGGTCCAGACCACCTTCTACGAGCGCGTGAGCCTCCCGGTCGGGATCGCGCTGGTGCTGCTGATGGGGGTCTCGCCCGCGCTGCGCTGGTTCCGCCAGAACGGAACGTCGTGGCTCGCGGGACTGGCGCCCGGGCTGGTCGGAACGCTGGTCGTCGCGATCCCCGCCATGATCGCGGGCGCGCGCGCTCCCGGTTCCATCGCGCTGATCGCGGTCGCGGGGTTCGCGCTGGGCGTCAACGTCGCGGTCGCGGTCCGGCACTTCCGGCGCGGCTGGATGTACGGCGCGGGATACCTCGGCCACGCCGGGCTGGCGGTGATGGTGCTCGGGATCGCGCTCTCCGCATCGCTCGGGAAGAGCGAGCGCCTCGAGCTGCGTCACGGCCGGACCGTCGAATCACTGGGCTACGCGCTCACCTTCGACGGCGACGAGCCCACCGCGCACGGCGGCCGCGTGCTGCGGATCGCGGTGGTGGCGCCGCGCTGGCGGCTGGACGCGCGCCCCGAGCTGCTGCCTTCGCCGCGCGACCAGGGCGTGGTCCGCAAGCCCGCGATCAGCGGCGTGCGCGAGCTCTACCTGTCGCCGGTCGAGTTCCACGAGCCCGCGGCGGGCTCGCTTCCGAACGCGAGCGTCGTCGCGGGAGTGGCCGTAGTGGATTTGAGCACGAAACCCTTCATCAACCTGGTGTGGATCGGCGTACTGCTGGCGTTTCTCGGCACCGCCCTGGCGGGAATCCGCCGGGCCGCCGAGAAGCTGCCCGCTCCACGCGGCCGTCCGGTCGCGTCGCGGGAGCCGAAGACGCACCACCACACCCAGACCCCCAGGGAAAGGAGTCAGACATGCTGACGGCATCATCGAATCCGAACGGGCGTGGAGGGAACGGCCTGCTCGCCGTGCTGCTTGCGGTGGGCGCCGTCCTCGCAGCGGCCCCGGCCGCGCGCGCCGCCGAAAAGGCGACCGCCCCGCCCGACACCACGAAGCCCGTGATGTTCCTCAAGGAGACGGTGGTGACCGGCTCGCGTTTTCCGCGGGCCTACTACGAGTCGCCGCAGGCGCTCTCGTTCGTGACCCGCACGCAGCTCCGCCAGCAGCAGCCCACCGTGGTGGGTGACGTGCTCTCCGGACTGCCGGGCGTGGACAACAGCAAGGACAGCCCGTGGGAGCAGCGCCCCGTGCTGCGCGGGCTCTCCGGGCAGCGGGTGCTGGTCATGATGGACGGCAGCCCGATGAACAGCGCGCGCGGCAACGGGCCGCATCCCTCGCTCGTGGATCCGGCGCAGGTCGAGCGCATCGAGGTGGTGCGCGGGCCTTCATCGGTGGCCTACGGATCGGACGCCCTCGGCGGCGTGATCAACATCATCACCCGCGAGGCACCGCTCGCGGGCGCGAACCGGAGCCTCGCCGGCTCCGCCACCCTGGGCGGCGGTTCCGCCGACCACCAGCGCACCGGCTACCTGGAGCTGATCCCGCGCATCGGGAAACTCTCCGGATTCCTCTCGAGCGGCGCGCGCAAGGCGGACAATTTCGAAGCCCCGAGCGGCACGGTGCTCAACTCGCAGTTCCAGGACTACAACGCGCTCCTCAACCTGCGCTACGACCTGACCGAGAAGACCTCGCTCAAGAGCGGCTACCAGGTCTACCGCGGGCGCGACATCGGCATCCCGGGGCTCGACATCCGCGCCCCGGGCGAGATCGACGCGTTCTCGTTCCCGTTCTACGAGCGCGACTATGCCCACCTCACGCTGGATCACGGATACCGCGACTCGTGGCTCGCCGGCACGCGCGTGAAGGGCTACTGGCAGCGCGAGCACCGGGACTTCTTCTCGGAGCACACGGTGGCGAGTTCGAACTTCTACACCGATCCGTATCTCGGCCTCCCGCCGAACTCGGCGCCGCCGAGCGCCGCCAGCGTCCACCAGACCCAGGACCGCTACTTCGCCCTCGACACCTGGGGCGGGCAGTTCCAGGCGACCTCGATCAAGACCAAGTTGTACCGCGTCACCGCGGGAGTGGACGGCGCGAGCGACCGCACCGACGGCGACAACGTGAGGTTCCGCACCTACTCCGACGCCAGCGGCAATCCGCTGCCCACCTCGGTGCGCACCACCGCGTCCGTGCCCGACGGCACATTCGACAACTACGGCGGCTACGCGCAGACCGAATGGTACCTGCACCCGCTGTGGACGCTGTCCGCGGGCGGGCGCTACACGCACTACCGCTACCGCACCGAGTTCGGGCTCAACTCGCCGCCCGCCGGCCCTTCGCCTGCGGTCTACTTCCAGCCCAAGAGCGTGGACGACGACGCACTGTGCGGCTCGGCGGGGCTCGTCTACGAGCCGATCCGCGACGTGCACGTCACCGCCAACGTCGCGAACGGCTATCGCGAGCCCAACGCGCAGGACCTGTTCTTCAGCGGCCCTGCTTCGGTGGGAATCGTGATCGGGGATCCGAACCTGAAGCCCGAGAAGAGCGTCTCGTACGACCTCGGCCTGCGCTGGGGCCCGGGCGCCTTCGCGGTGTCGGGGAACGCCTTCTTCACCACGTTCGAGGATCTCATCAGCGCCGTGCCGGTGGCCCCCGGCACCTACCAGTACACGAACATCGCGACCGCGAAGACCTGGGGCGGCGAGCTGGAAGGCGAGTGGCGCTTCCTGCCGAGCTGGACCGCGCGCACCCAGATGTCGGGCACGGTCGGAACCGTGACCAGCCGCGAAGCGATCCAGACGATCTACGGCATCAACGCGGACGAGGTCGCGCTCGAGTCGGTGCCGCCCTATCGCGGCACCGCTGCACTGCGCTGGACGAACCGCTCCGACCGCCTGTGGGTCGAGTCCACGGCGCGCTGGTCGTGGCGCACCAACCGCCTGCCGCCGCCCATCCCGGGCGTGGGCCAGCTCTCCACCTTCAAGAAGGAATGGCTGGTGGGCGACCTCATGGCGGGCGCGAGGTTCGGCGGCCAGCGGGTGCTGGTCGGCCTGCGCAACTTCACCAACACTCCCTACCGGCAGCCGCTGGGCTCGATCGAGGAGCCGGGGATCTCCTTCGTGGGGAGCGTCTCCGCGGACTTCTGATCTCCGCGCGCGCCCCCGCGGCCGCGGGAACCTGCGCGCACGAGCCGGCATTGATAGACTGGGCGGCCTCACCCGGGGCCGCCCGGTCTCGTTCGACCCGGGTGCGCCCGGCACCGCCATCCGCGAGGAGGAAAGTTCGATGAACCCCGGCGCCGAACCGGCCGATACTCGTGTGAGTTCGAAGCAGGAGCCCAGGCTTCCACCCGGTCAGGTCAAGACCGACAAGTGGCCCGTCCTTCATTACGGGTCGGTGCCCAAGGTCGATCTGTCCGGGTGGGACCTCCGCATCCACGGACTGGTGGAGCGGCCGCAGAGGTGGTCGTGGGAGGAGTTCCAGTCGCTTTCGCGCGTGCAGGTCCGTAGCGACATCCACTGCGTGACGCGATGGAGCCGGTTCGACAACGTGTGGGAGGGAGTATCCGTCCCGGAACTGCTCCGCCGCGCGGGGGTGAAGACCGAAGCCCGTTTCGCGGTGATCCACGCCGAGGGCGCCTTCACCACCAATCTCCCGATCCCGGAGCTGGGCGAGGACGATGTACTACTCGCGGACAAGCATGACGGCAAAGATCTCACGCCCGAGCACGGATGGCCGCTCCGCCTCGTCGTGCCGCGGCGCTACTTCTGGAAGAGCGCGAAGTGGGTTCGTGCGCTCGAAATCGTCGCGGACGACCGGCCCGGCTTCTGGGAGCGGAACGGCTATCACAACGAAGCCGATCCGTGGAAAGAAGAGCGCTTCTCCGACTGGTAGCGTGCGCCGTGACGGGTTCGAGCGTCCCTCGTCGTTCGCCCGTGCCTGGACGGGCAGGAGGTAGCCGATGCCCGAGAACTCGCCCGGCCAGAACGCGCGGCAGATGCTCGAGCGGCAGCTCGAGGGGCTGGGCAGCCTCTACAACGCCGGCGTCCGCTCCCCGAACTTCCGCGAATGGCGGCAGGCCACGCTCACCTGCATCCAGCGCATCTGGCCGGCCGAGCCCGCCCGGCCCGAACGGTTCCGGCGCATCCCGTTCTCGCCGCCGATGGGCCGGCCCGGCGAGCGCGAGGTCCGCGAGTACTTCGAGCGCGGCTGCGGCGAGGCCGGGAGCCTGCTCAAGGATTACATCGCGGAGATCGCGTCGTCCGGGCTCCCCAATCCGGGAGTGACCTCCATGCCGGCCGCCGGCGCGGTGCCCGCGGCGGGAAAGAGTGACGACGACTTCCCCACGGTGAACCTTCCGGGACCCGGGGGGGGCCGAGGAAGCGCCGCCACGCCCCCCAAGCCGCGTCTCAAGGACCTGCTCGGATTCTCGGACGCGTCCCATTCGGCGCCACCCGCCTCACCCGCGCCGAAGGATGCGGGCACCGCGGGAGCTCCTCTGCTCCCGCAGCCGCCGGCTGCCGCTCCGGCGGCAGGCCCGCTCGCCGGCGCCGGCACCGTCGAGCAGGCCATGGCCGAGCTCGAGTCGCACGGGTTCTTCGCGCCCCCCGGCCACCTCATGCGCGATGCTCCGGCGCCCGCGCCCGCGGCCTTGCCGGCCGACCCGATCGTGCCCGCGCCGGCCGCCTCGGCGCCGCACCCGAGGATCGTCGTGACGGGAACGGAGGCGCCCGCGAGCGCCGCGCCGCCTCCGGTCGCCGCTCGGGGGCATTCCGCTTCCCAGGACGCCGAGCGTGCGGCCGCAGCGGCTCGCGCCGACGATCCGGACGACCTCGGGCGCGTGGCGGAGGACTTGCTGCGCGCCTCCGCAGCCCTCAGCTCGCTGCCGCGTCGGGGTACGCAGGATCGCAGGTCGAACGCACGCGAGATCCGTTCGCCGATTCCGCTCGCGATCGCCGCACTCGCGCTGGAGGTGGAAGCCCTCGGCGTCCCCGAGGGCCACCGCTCCCGGGCGCGGGCCGTGCTGCTCGACCTCTCGCGTCGTCTCGACTCGCCCAATCTCTCGTGGGAAGCGCTGCGCGAGGCGATGAGCTTCGTGATGGAATACCCGTCGCTCGGTCGCCGGATGGTGCCGCTGCTCCTTCCCTACCTCGACCGCGCGGCCTGAGCCGGGGCGGCCCATGGCCGCCCGCGGCTCCGACGCACTCTTCGCGGTCGCAACAGGCTCCTACCAGCCGGCGCTCGCCCCCGCCTTGCCCTGCGCGATGACTGCCCGGTCCGAGTCCCGGTCGTCGTCGTCATCCCGGTGCAGCTTCCCCGCACGGAGGACCAGCTCCCCGAACGCCTGCGAGATCTCCTCGGGCGTGAACCGCTCCGCGTGACCGTAGCGGGCGAAGGGTCTCTGAACGAGCAGGTCCGCGTGGCCCCGCCTCGAGACGCGCTCGCGGTACCGGCTCTCGTTGAAGGCGGGCACCTGCGGGTCGCGTTCGTTGTAGAGCGTGAGCATCGGGATCCTCAAGCGGCCGGTCGTCTCGTAGTAGCGGTCGAGGAACTCCTGGACGTCCTCCGTCGAACGGTAGCGGGCGACCCGCGCGTTGATGTCGGCGAGCACCGGCGCGGGGAGCGGACCCGAATAGGTGACGCGCGAGTTGTCGAAGAACGATTCGCCTTCCGTCCGCTGGAGCAGGTCCTGGAGCTCGATGAAATGGAGGCCGAGCGCCGTCACGATCGAGCCCACCAGCTCGGGGCCGCTCGCGAAGGGCACGGGCGACTGCACGAGCTGGCTGATGATCGCCGCTCCCTGCGGATTGGCGGACATCGCCTGCACGGCCGGGCCCACGATGTGCTGGTTGAGGTTCAGTCCCGACGGCATGTGGAACAGGTCGCCCGGCAGCACGCCCGGGTAGAGCAGATCGAAGAGCACCCGGATGTGCGAGATGTAGTCGATGAGACCGCGACTGCCTCCGATCAGGCCGCTCACGGTGAGCAGGCCGGCGTAGCGATCGGGATCGCGCTCCGCCATCGCGACCGCGATGAGCCCGCCAAACGAGGAGCCGACGATAAAGACGCGCCGGGGCCGTCCCAGCCGGTCGGTGAAACGCTCCACCAGGCGCTCGGTCTGCCGGATGCCGTCCTTCACCGCCAGGCCGTTCTCCGCGAAGCTCGAGTACGCGACGGCGTAGCCCTGCGCCAGGAACTGGTCGCGGAGATCCTCGATCGGGGGAAGGTGGATCGGGTCGGTGGGCGCCGTGAAGCCGTGCGCGTACAGCACCAGATCGCCCTTCCAGTGGTCGGGACGATACATCGCGAACAGCGCGCCGGACTGCGTCCTCCCGATGACCTCGGCCGCGTCCTTGGTCCGGGACGCGCGCATCTCCACCGCGCGGTCGGGGACCGCGGTCTCGACCGTGGGCTGCGTGGGG
>Ga0307281_10000257_pt1 | contig 13503 bp, 13 predicted proteins | sample ER_DNA_120_FD_194486 | JGI IMG/M metagenome (GOLD analysis project Ga0307281, IMG submission 194486) | Bulk soil microbial communities from the East River watershed near Crested Butte, Colorado, United States - ER_DNA_120 | ecosystem: Environmental > Terrestrial > Soil > Floodplain | place...
AACCGTGACAGCGCAGCGCGTGTTTCATCGTGTTAGGAGCTCTCTAATGAACAATAGGGCGGTCTATCCGGGAACCTTCGATCCGATCACGCTCGGCCATGAAGATCTGATTCGGCGGGCGTCCAGGCTGTTCGATACCTTGATCGTGGCGGTCGCCGACAGCGGCGCCAAGCGGCCGTTTTTTAACCGGGACGAGCGCGTGGAGATGGCGCGCGACGCGTTGAAATACCTCAGGAACGTTGAGGTCATGGGTTTTTCCGGCCTGTTGATGAAATTCGTGCAGGAGCACGATGCGCGGGTGGTGATCCGCGGCTTGCGCGCAGTGTCCGATTTCGAATACGAGTTCCAGCTTGCCGGCATGAACCGCGGAATGTATCCCGATATCGAAACGCTGTTCCTGACGCCGGGCGAGCAGTACATGTTCATTTCCGCGACCATCGTGCGCGAGATCTCGGTTCTGGGCGGCGATGTCAGCAAGTTCGTGGCGCCGCATGTCGCGAAGCTGCTCAAGTCGAAGATCAAGCAGCTCGGCGGCAAGTAACGGCAATTGAAACCGCAGATAAACGCAGATAAACACAGATACGATCAAGATCAGAATGGACAGGATTAACAGGATTGACAAGATTCGAGCAAGAGAACGTTTTGATTCAAGCTGTAATCCTGTAAATCTTGTGAATCCTGTCTATTCAGGTTACAGATGGCGCTGATCATCACCGACGAGTGCATCAACTGCGACGTGTGCGAGCCGGAGTGCCCGAACGACGCGATCTCGCAGGGCGAGGAAATCTACGTCATCGACCCCCACCGGTGCACCGAGTGCGTCGGCCACTACCCCGAACCGCAGTGCGTGAAGGTCTGCCCGGTCGACTGCATACCCCTTGATCCGAATTTCGTGGAGAGCAAGGAGCAGCTCCACGCCAAGTACCTGCGCCTGACCGCCGGGAAAGAAGTGATAAGTGACAAGTGATAGGTGAAAGGAGTCCGGGCCGGCGCTGCCGGCAGTTCTTATCACTTATTACTTATCACCTATCACTTATCACCCATCACGCTTTCTTACAGATGTCAGCCTCGTTGACATCTGGGGCAGTAGAACGTCGAGCGCTGCCCCTGCCGGGATTCCTTGATGGTGGCGCCGCAGCGCTGGCACGGCTCGCCGGCGCGGTCGTAGACCAGGAACTGGCTCTGGTAGCTGCCGGCCATGCCGTCACTCGCCACGTAGTCCCTGAGGCTGCTGCCGCCGGCATGGATCGCAAGCTCGAGGGTTTCCCGGATTTTTGCCGCGAGGACGTGACAACGCTCGCGGGTAAGTCGCCGCGCCGCTATGCGCGGCGAGACGCCGGCGCGAAACAGCGCCTCGTTGGCGTAGATGTTTCCCACGCCCGCGACCACATGGCTGTCCATCAGGACCTGTTTGATCGCGGCGCTGCGATTGCGTGTCGCCGCATGGAGCGCGCTGCCGTCGAACCCGGCAGAGAGCGGCTCGGGCCCGATTTTCGCGAGCAAGACGTGCGCGAGCGGGTTGCCCGGTTGCCACAACACCAGGCCGAAACGACGCGGGTCGCGCAGGCGCACCACTACCCCGTTGTCGAGCACGAGGTCGAAATGATCATGCGGGCCTGGCGCCGCGCCGTTCGTCACCACCCACAGCCGCCCCGACATGCCGAGGTGCACGATCAGCGTGCCGGCGCCGCAATCGACCAGCAGGTACTTGCCGCGCCGGGCGAGCGAGCGGACGGTGGCGCCCGCGATGAGTTGCGGCAGCCGGCGCGGCACCGGCAGGCGCAGACGCCGGTTGCGCACCACGACGGTCCGGATGCGCTGGCCGACCAGCAGCGGCTCCAGCCCGCGGCGCGTGGTTTCGACTTCGGGCAGCTCAGGCATGATTGCCCAAGAACAGACCAATCCAACCGCAAAGGCGCAAAGGCGCCAAGGAATCGCAGAGAATATCTCGATTGAAAATAATTGAAAATCCTTTGCGGGACCTTTGCGCCTTCGCGTCTTTGCGGTTCATTTGTTTTCAGATCTTGGCGGGGAGAGCAGCCGCTTCGCAAGCTCGGCGCCAAAGCGGTATTGCAGCTTTTCGTCGGAGCGCGCCAGCACCAGTTCCGGCTCGCGGGAGAGTACGCCGAGCGTGAAAACGGCGCCGTTCTTCAATTGAATCCGGATTTCATCCCGCGCTCTCGCCGCGGATCTCGGCTCCACGCGCAAGGCGCTGGCGAGGCGCCACTCGTCCACCCAGCGCAGGAGGTCGTCCTGGCTGAGGTCCGCGGAGCCGGGCGCGAGCACCCACCTGCCGTCGCGCTGTTCGACCGAGAAATCCCTGAGCGCGATCCGCACCGGCGATTCATCAGCGCCAAACAGCTGGCGGCTCGCCATCTGGTCGGCGGTCGCCGGCAGCGCTGCGCCGTAGCGCGGGTGCACGGCATAGACGGCGTCGCCCGCCATCACGAATTGCTCGCGGGTGATATCGCTCACCATGCCGAAGCTGAACGGTTGCCCGTCGACGATGATTCGTGCCTCCGGCCGCTCCAGCCCGAAGCGCCCGCGATCGCCGGCCGGCAGCCGGTGCACGGCCCTGGCTTCCACGATCGCGAGCAGCTGCTGCACCCGCGAGGCGTCGGCGCGCGCTGCGAACGGCGCGGAGATGAACCAGGCGTCCTGCTTCCTGTCGAGCAATATCGGCGCCGCGCCCGCGCGCTCGATCCGCAGCGACTTGGCTTCGCTGGGCTTCAGCGCCGAGAGCGGATATTCGACGGGGGCGTCCTGCGCCGGCCGGAAGTAGAAGAACGCGCCCAGCGCGATGACGACGGCGGCGAGAGTCGCGTTCAGCCACCCTGCGCGGCTCATATCCTGCGCCTGCGCCACCAGATCGCGAGGCCGGTGATCACGAAGGCGAGGGGAGCCGCAATCAGGAAGCTGAAGGCGATGAGATAGAGGCTGACCTGGTCGATGTCGATTGCGCTGTCGGCGGCCCCGCGCGGCTGGATCACGATCATCCTGTCGTCGCCGGCGAGCCAGTTGACCATGTTGATACCCAGATCGCGGTTGCCGCCGTTGCCGATGAAGGCGTTGGACAGGAAGTTGCCGTTGCCCACCACCACCACGCGCTGCTGCCGGTCGCCAACGGCGCGCTCGAATGCGCTCGCGATGGTGACCGGCCCCGCGATGTCACGGCTCCTGTCGCAGCGGCTCTCGAGCTTGCCGGTCTTGACGCAGCCGCGCGGCGCGACCTCGATCAAAGGCCGGATCCGCCATTCGTCGTTGTCGATGGCCTCGATCTGGCGCGCCTGCGGGTAGACGGTGATGAGGCTGAAGCCGTCGGTGATGGCGTGGCGGCCATATACCGCTGCGACCGCGAGCGCGGGCGAGGCGCCGTAGCGGGCGGCCTCGGGATCGGTGACGATGCCCGGCGTGAGCACCAGCCCGAGCATCTCGGCGATCGGCGCGAGACCGCGCAGCGGCTCGGGATCGATCAGCCAGAGCAGGTTGCCGCCGCCCGCGACGTAGCGCTGGACCTTCTGGACTTCCGCGGCCAGCAGGTTCACCTGGGGGCTGGCGATGACGAGCAGCGTGGCATTGGCTGGCATCTCCTGGGCAAGCGCAAGATTTACGCCGCTCACCCGGAAGCCCTTGTGCTCGAGCTGGCGTCCGAACTCGCCCAGGTCGTGGTTCGCGGGCCCGTTCAACTTGCGCTCGCCGTGACCGTCGAGCCACAGCACGAGGCGCTCGGCGCCGCGCGCGAGCCGCTGCAGGACGTTGGCAAGCGCCTGCTCGTTGAATTCGGCCAGGCGCTCGGTGCGCCGCTGGTACTCAATCACCAGCTCGATCGGCGCGCGCACCCCCGCTTCCGCGGCCGCTCTGGGCTGCTCGCGCGGATCAATGAGAGTGACGGTGAGGTCGGGTTTTGCCCGCTGGTAAGGGCGCAGGAATTCCTCGATCCGGCGATGCACGTGCTCGCCGCGGGCGTCCCGCGCCAGGGCGTAAGCGGTGATGCTGACCGGCCCCTCCAGGCGTTTCAGCACGTCCAAAGTGGTCGGTGACAGCGTGTTGCGGTGGCTCTGGGTCAGGTCGTGCTCGATGCGGTACTCGCGGGCGAGGTGGGCGAGCAACGCCGTCAGCGCGACCAGCAACACCACGAACAGCGCGTGGTGCACCAGGAGCTGCAGGCGGCGCCGGCGCGTGATCTCCATTGTCAGGCGCGCAAGCGCTGCGCGTCGAGCTGGCGGATCGCCAGCGCGAGACACAGCGCGGTCAGCAGGACGAGGCAGGCGGCCGCGTAGGAATCGAAGAGCCCCCTGCCGAAGGGCTCGAAGCTCTTGATCGGGGAGAACACCTGCGTCAGGCTTGCCGCCACCGTCCAGCCGCGCGCGCGCAGGCCGTCCCCCGCCGCCTCCCCGGAGAGCACCATGACGAGCAGCGTGGCGAACGCGCCGATTGCTGCCACCACCGGGTGCACCGTGAGGCAGGACACGAGCAGGCTCACCGCGGCGAAGGCCGCGGCGAGCAGCACGAGCCCGCCCGCGAGTCCCGCGAGCATTCCGTAGTCGAGCCGCACCATGCCGGCGAGCGAAAGCGGCATTAAGGCGGTCAAGGCCACGATCCCCGCCAGGAACGCGGCCAGGCCGAGGAACTTGCCGAGCACGATCTCGGTCATCGAAATCGGCGCCGACATGAGCAGCACCATGGTCTGGTTGCGCCGCTCCTCCGCGACCAGGCGCATCGCAAGTACCGGTACTGCGAACAGCAGCACCGCCGCCGCTGTGCCGAAGACGGGGCCCGCCACCAGCTCGGTGACGCCGGGCGGGCTTCCCATCTGCGCGAGCTGCGGCTGCAACTGGAGGAAATCATCGAGGCGACGCAGAAAGGCATAGCCGGTGATGAGCTGCATCATCGTGAGCACCACCCACGCCAGCGGCGAGGCGAACAGCGCTTTGAGCTCCTTGCCTGCGATCGTGAAAATCATTTAGAAATCCTTAACCGCAGAGACGCGAAGGCGCAAAGATAACGCAAAGCTTCTGGGAATATTGTCCCGAAATATCTCTTTGCGATGCCTTGGCGCCTTTGCGCCTTTGCGGTGGAAGTCAAGCATTGTCCTCACGTCGCGTGAGGTGGACGAACACGTCCTCCAGGCTGGACTGTGCCGGCTTCAACTGATAGAGGCCCCAGTCGCGCGCCGCGGCCATCTTCACGAGCGCATCGGTCGCATCCTCGCCCGCCGCGAACTGGATGCGGTACAGCGTCGGCTCGACGGCGCTCGCGGCCGCCACTCCCGGAAACGCCGCGAGAACGGCGGGCGGCGGCGGGCGGCGCAGCCCCACCAGCAGGGTGGCGCCGCTTTCGAACTGCTTGAGCGCAGCGATGGTGTCGCTGTAGACCAGTTCGCCGTGATGCATGATCTGGACGCGGTCGCACACCGCCTCCACTTCCGGCAGGATATGCGTGGACAGGATCACGCTGTGCGCGCCGCCGAGCTCGCGGATCAGCGCCCGGATCTCGCGGATCTGGTTGGGATCGAGGCCGACCGTGGGCTCGTCCAGCACCACCACATCGGGCGAGTGGATGATCGCCTGCGCGATGCCGACGCGCTGCTGGTAGCCCTTGGACAGCGCACCGATCAGTTTTCTGCCGGCGTCGGTGAGGCCGCAGCGCTGCTTGACGGTGTCGGCTGCGTCGCGATGGCGCGCGCGCGGCACCCGGTGCAGCTTCGCCGCGAGCACGAGGTACTCGTCGACGGTCAGCTCGCGGTAGAGCGGCGGCACTTCCGGCAGGTAGCCGATGCGGGCCTTGGCCGCGGCGGGTTCCTCCAGGAGGTCGATGCCGCAGATGGAAATATCGCCGTGCGAGGGCGCGAGGTTCCCGGTCAGCATGTGCATGGTGGTGGTCTTGCCGGCGCCATTGGGCCCGAGAAAGCCGAGCACTTCGCCGCGCCGCAACTCGAGCGTGACGTTGTTGACCGCGATGTGATTGCCGAAGCTGCGGGTCAGGCCCCGCGCGGAGATGGTGCTGGCCGCTTCCTGTTCCGGCATCGTGGCGATTGTCGGGGCGCGATCCGTGCTTGTGGAGTGCATGAAATATACCTAATATGTGGCTGTTAATGAAGCCGCTGGTCCGCCCACCGCGCTACCCATCATCCTCCCGTTTTCGCCCTCCGGACTCATGACCGCGAATCGCTTCATCGTGCTTGCGGCGTGCGCGACGCTTGCCGCCTGCGCGCAGGAGCCGTCGCGCGCCCCGCAGGATGAGGCGCCCGCGGCGGGCGCGGCGAGACCGCCGCGCGTGGTGGCGGCCAAGCCCGAGCCGGGCCGCCCGCCGCTGCCCGACGTCGAGCTCTCGGAGGAGCTGATGTTCAAGATGATGATGGCGGAGGTCGCCTTGCAGCGCGACCAACCCCACATCGCGGTGCAGGCCTATCTCGAGCTCGCGCGCGAAACGCGCGACCCGCGCATCGCGCAGCGCGCCACCGAGGTGGCGTGGAACGCGCGCTTCACCTCTGCGGCGCTGGAGGCGGCGGGCATCTGGCTGCAGGCCGACCCGGGCTCGGCGCAGGCGCGCCAGCTCATCGCGGCGCTGCTGGTCAACCAGGCCCGGCTCGCGGACGCGCAGCCGCACCTGGAGAAATGGATCAGCTCCAGCCCCGACAACGTCGGCCAGAGCTTTCTCCTGTTGGGCTCGCTGCTCGCGCGCCACAAGGACAAGACCGAAGTATTCAATCTGATGCAGGCGCTGGCGAAGCCGTATTCCAACGTGCCCGAGGCGCGGCTTGCGGTGGCGCAGGCGGCGTGGAATGCCGAAAACCAGCAGGTGTCGCTGGACGAGGCGCAGGCCGCGCTGAAGCTGAGGCCCGACTGGGAAATCGCCGCGCTGTTCGCCGCGCAGGTATTGCAGCGCCGCTCCAACGAGGAGGCGATCAGCTACCTGGGCGAGTATCTCAAGGAACACCCCGGGGCGCGCGACGCGAGGCTCAACTACGCGCGACTGCTGGTCACCACCAAGAATTACCCCGAGGCGCGCCGGCAATTCGAGGTGCTGGTGGGTGAGTATCCGCAGAACGCCGATGTCGGAATGGCGGTCGCGCTGCTCGCGATACAGACCACCGATTACGACGCGGCGGAGACCCAGTTGAAGCGCGTGCTGGAGCTCAACTACAAGGACCCAGACATCGTGCGCTTTTACCTCGGGCAATTGAACGAGGAGCGCAAGCGTTTCGACGAGGCGCTGAAATGGTACTCCACCGTCAGCGACGGCGAGCAATATATCGCCGCCCAATCACGCTACGCCGGCATCCTCGCCAAGCAGGGCAAGCTGCCGGAAGCGCGCAAGCATTTGCAGGAGGCGAACGCCGCTGACATGCAGCAGCGCGTGCAGCTGACGCAGGCCGAGGCGCAGCTGCTGCGCGATGCAAACGACTACCAGGAAGCGTTCGACGTGCTGGGGCAGGCGCTTGCGCAGATGCCCGACTACCCGGACCTGCTCTACGACCATGCGATGGCGGCGGAGAAGGTGAACCGCCTGGACGTGCTGGAGAGCAACCTGAAGCAGCTGATCAAGCTCCGCCCCGACCACGCGCACGCCTACAATGCGCTCGGCTACACGCTGGCCGAGCGCAATCAGCGCATCCCGGAGGCGTACAGCTTGATCGAGACTGCGCTCAAGCTCGCGCCCGACGACCCGTTCATCCAGGACAGCATGGGCTGGGTGCTCTACCGCATGGGACGCAACAAGGAAGGACTCGACTATCTGCAGCGCGCGTTCAAGCAGCGACCCGACCCGGAAATCGCGGCTCACCTCGGGGAGGTGATGTGGGTGCTCGACCAGCGCGACGCGGCGAGAAAGATCTGGGCCGATTCGCTGAAGGAACATCCCACCAACGAGTTGCTGCAGGGCACCGTCAAGCGCTTCCAGCCCTAGCTGCAGACTCAAACCACAAAGATTCAGCCGCAGATAAACGCAGATAAACGCGGATGAAAATCCCAGCTGCGCCCATTTGGGTTTGATGTGTCTGCGTTCATCGGCGGTTTCAGTGACTCATGAGACCGCTTCCTGCCACATGACGTGTTTCAAGACGTGCGCCGCGCTGGCCGCGGCCGCCGTGCTCGCCGGCTGCGCAGCGCTGGAACCGTCGCCCCCGCCGGCGCCGCCCGCGCCCGCATTCGATCTCATCGGACGCGTCGCAGTGAGCTACAACGGGCGCGCCTTCTCGTCGGGTGTGCGCTGGGAGCACACCGCGGAGCGCGACGAGCTCTGGCTGCTGACCCCGGCCGGGCAGGCGCTCGCGCACATCGTCGGCGATGCCGGCGGCGCCACCTTCACCGGTTCCGATCGCACTGAGTACCGCGCCGGCGACATCGGCAGCTTGGTACGGCGTGCGCTGGGCTGGGAGATGCCGGTCACGCGCCTCGCCTGGTGGGTGCAGGGCGCGCTCGCGCCCGGAGCCGTGGTGCAGGCGGTCGAGCGCGACGAGCACGGACGGCTCGCCGTGCTCGCACAGGAGGGCTGGCGCATCGCCTATGTTTACGATCCTCCCGAGGAGCGTGGCAGCCCGCTGCGGCGGCTCGTACTGGCGGACGGCTCGACCGAGATCAGGCTCGTAATCGACGGCTGGCGCCGGGGTGGGGACGCGCCGTGACCGAGGTGCAGTCTTTCCCTGCACCAGGCAAGCTGAATCTGATGCTGCGCGTCACGGGGCGCCGTGCCGACGGCTATCACCTCCTGCAGACCGTGATCCGCTTCATCGATTACGGTGACACGCTGACCTTCCGCGCCCGCGAGGATGGGACGATCACCCGGGTGAACGAGATCGCGGGGGTGCCCGCCAGCGAGGACCTTGCGGTGCACGCGGCGCGGCGGCTGCAGCAGGCTTCCGGCACGCGGCTAGGCGCCGACATCACCCTGGAGAAGCGGTTGCCGCTGGGCGGTGGGCTCGGCGGCGGCAGCTCGGACGCTGCCACCACGCTGCTTGCGTTGAACCGCTTGTGGCGCATCGGGCTGCCGCGTGAGCGGCTGCTCGCGCTCGCCCTCGAGCTCGGGGCCGATGTGCCGGTATTTGTAGGCGGCGATAACGCGCTGGCTGAGGGCATAGGCGAGCGCTTGACGCCGCTCGTCCTGGCCCCCGCCTGGTATCTCGTCCTGACCCCGCCAGTGGCGGTGCCGACCGCCCGAATTTTCTCCAATGAGCAATTGAAACGGGACTCAAAACCTATTAAAATCACGGCCTTTTCGGCAGAGCAGGCGGGCAACGACCTGGAGCCCGTGGTGTGCCGCGAATACCCCGAAGTAGCGCGGCATCTGGCGTGGCTCAGGCAGGCGGCGCCGGCATGGGTGACCGGCACGGGAGCGTGTGTGTTCGCGGCGTTCCCGACCGAGAGCGCGGCGCGCCAGGTGCTGGAACAGGCGCCCAAGGGCATGCGGGGATTCATCGCGCGGGGACTGGCGCGGCACCCGCTGCGCGACCTGGCACGCTGAGGCGGACTCAAGTTGTTATAGAAGGATGTTGGGGAGTCGCCAAGCTGGTTAAGGCACCGGATTTTGATTCCGGCATGCGTGGGTTCGAATCCTACCTCCCCAGCCCCATAGCACGGCGGGTTTCAAGTCGAGGTCGAGATGCGGCAGGGAAATAAAGCTGAGGGCGCGGGTTTCGACCGCCTGATGGTGTTCGCCGGCAACGCCAATCCCCGGCTTGCCGAGGACGTCGTCGGGCACCTGAAAGTTCACCTCGGGCGCGCCAAGGTCGGCCGCTTCAGCGACGGCGAGGTGATGGTGGAGATCATGGAGAATGTGCGCGGGCGCGACGTGTTCGTGCTGCAGTCGATTTGCTCGCCGACCAACGACAACCTGATGGAGCTGCTGGTGATGGTGGATTCCCTGAAGCGTGCCTCCGCGGCGCGCGTCACCGCCGCCATCCCTTACATGGGCTACGCGCGGCAGGACCGGCGCCCGAGTTCCGCCCGCGTGCCGATCTCCGCCAAGGTGGTTGCCAACATGATGTCGAGCGTGGGCGTGGACCGGGTGCTCACCATGGATCTCCACTCGGAGCAGATCCAGGGGTTTTTCGACATCCCGGTGGACAACATCTACTCCAGCCCGATCATGCTGGGAGACGTGTGGAAGCGCGGGTTCAAGAACCTGGTGGTGGTCTCGCCCGACGTCGGCGGCGTGCTGCGGGCGCGGGCGCTCGCGAAGCGCCTGGAATCCGACCTCGCCATCATCGACAAGCGGCGGCCGCGTCCCAACGTCGCCACGGTGATGAACATCATCGGCGAGGTGGAGAAGCGGACCTGCGTGATCGTGGACGACCTGGTGGACACCGCCAACACGCTGTGCGAGGCGGCCACGGCGCTGAAGGAGCGCGGGGCGGAGCGCGTGCTTGCCTACTGCACGCACGCGGTGCTCTCCGGCAAAGCGGTGGAGCGCATCACCGGCTCCGCGCTCGACGAGCTGGTGGTGACCGACACCATCCCGCTGCGCGAGGACGCGAAAGCCTGCAAGAAGATCCGCGTGCTCACGGTGGCGGGCCTGCTGGCCGAGACCATGCGCCGCATCAGCGACGAGGACTCGGTCAGTTCGCTATTCGTTGAATAGCGAACTGAATGTTGAATTTTGAATGTTGAGTGTTGAATTGAAGGCCGCCCTGCAATTCAAAATTTAGCATTCAACACTTAAAATTATATTTTCTGGAGAGCGTGATGAAAATCGAAGTAAACGCATTCCCACGCGCGCAACAGGGATCGAGTGCGAACCGCCGCCTGCGCGGCGCCGGACGGGTGCCGGGCATCGTATATGGCGCGAACCAGGCGTCGCAAAATGTCGAATTCGACCACAACGCGCTGCTGTTCCAGTTGAAGCTCGAAGCGTTTCACGCCTCGATACTGGACCTCGCGCTCGACGGCCAGAAGTTCCCGGTCCTGCTGCGGGACTACCAGATGCATCCGTGGAAGCAGCAGGTGCTGCACGTGGATTTCCAGCGCGTGGACAAGAACCGCAAGATTCACATGCGGGTGCCACTGCACTTCCTCAATGCCGACATCTGCCCGGGCGTGAAGACCGGCGGCGGAGTGGTGCAGCCCGCGATGAACGATATCGACATCCAGTGCCTTCCTGATGACCTGCCGGCGTTCATCGAGGTGGACCTCAAGGACATGGAGTTGAACGAGACGCTGCACATCCTGGAGCTTTCCTTGCCGAAGGGCGTGGAGCCGGTGATCAAGTTGAAGCACGAGAACCCGTCGGTGGTGTCGGTGCACGTGCCGAAGGAGATCGTGATCGAGGAAGAAGTGGCGGCGCCGGTCACCGAGATCATCGGGGAAGTCCCGGCCGAAGGCGAGGAGGCTGCCGCGGCTGCGGAAGGCGGCGAGAAGGGCGAGAAGGGCGAGAAGAAGGAGTCGGCAGCCGGAGAGAAGAAGGAGCCGGCCGCTGCGCAGAAGAAGGAGCCGGCAGCAGCCGAAAAGAAGGCCCCAGCCGGAGCCGAGAAGAAGGATATGGGCAAGAAAGGAAAGGAATAACGCCGAGTGCCGCGCGTGCGGCAGGGCCCGCCATGTTCGAGCGACCTGGCGGGCTTTTTGTTACCCCTACGACGAACGGCTTGACGCAAAGTCGCGAAGGGGCAAAGAAGATCAATTCTTATGGTAAGTAATCAAGTTGTTGATTCCTTCGCGTCTTTGCGCCTTTGCGTCTGGATTTTCAGATGAAACTGATCGTAGGCCTCGGCAACCCGGGAGACCGCTATCAGGCCACCCGGCACAACGCGGGATCCTGGCTGGTCGAGCGCTTCGCCGCGGAATCCCATACGGTGCTGCGCAAGGACGCGAAGTTCGAGGCTCTGGTCGGGCGCCACGAGGCGAGCGGCGCATGGCTGATGCTGCCGCAGTCCCACATGAACCTGAGCGGCAAGCCGGTGCAGATGCTCGCGAGCTTCTTCAGGATCGCGCCCGCCGATATCCTGGTGGCGCACGACGAGCTGGATTTTCCGCCGGGCGTCGCGCGCATCAAGCAGGGCGGCGGCATCGCCGGCCACAACGGGTTGAAGGACATTTCGGCCCGCCTCGGCTCGCACGACTACTGGCGGCTGCGCATCGGCATCGGCCATCCCGGCGACCCCCGGGCCGTCACCGACTACGTGCTGCACAAGCCCTCGCAGGAAGACCGTGCCGCCATAGACTCCGCGATCGCGCGCGTACTCGAAGTGCTGCCGCTGGTGCTCGCCGGCGACCACCAGGGCGCGATGCTGAAGCTTCACACCGAGGCAGAGCCCGTAGAGGCAGAGCGGCCGGTGAAGCCGGAGCCCGCGAGGCCCGCGAAGGCGGACACGGTCGAGAAAAAGAAGACAAGAAAAGCGGAGAAGCCAGACCTGCCCGGCAAGGCTGCCAAGGCAGACAAGACCGGCAAAGCCGAGAAGGGCGGCAAAGGAGACACGTCTGAGAAGGCAGGATTGATCGGCTCCTTCCTGAAGAAGTTCCTTCCCGGTTCAGACGCCGCGCGCAAGAAATGAGCCTCCGATGCGGTATCGTGGGCCTGCCCAACGTCGGCAAGTCCACGCTGTTCAACGCGCTCACCAAGGCCGCGATTCCCGCCGAAAACTACCCGTTCTGCACGATCGACCCGAATGTCGGGGTGGTGCCGGTGCCGGACCCGCGGCTCAAGAAGATCGCGGAGATTTCCCGCTCCGCCAAGGTGACGCCGGCGGCGGTGGAGTTCGTGGACATCGCGGGTCTCGTCGCCGGCGCCTCCAAGGGCGAGGGCCTGGGCAACCAGTTCCTCGCTCACATACGCGAGACCGATGGCATCATCGATCTCGTGCGCTGCTTCGAGGACGAAAACGTCGTCCATGTCGCGGGGCGCGTCGACCCGATCGCCGACATCGAGACGATCCAGACCGAGCTCGCGCTGGCGGATCTCGCGACGGTCGACAGGGTGCTCGACCGCGTCGCGCCCAAGGCGAGGTCGGGCGACCCGGAAGCGATCCGGTTCGAGGGCGTGCTCAAACGCGTGCGCGAGCGCCTTAACCAGGGAAAGCCCGCGCGCAACCTCGGACTCCGGGCGGAGGAGCTTCAGCTGCTGCAACCCTTGTGCCTGCTCACGACCAAGCCCGCGATCTACGTCGCTAACGTGTCCGAGCGGGGCCTCTCGGGCAACCCGCTGCTCGATCGCGTGCGCAAGTTCGCGGCAGCCGAAGGCGCACCGGTGGTGGCGATCTGCGCCGCGCTCGAAGCGGAGATGGCCGACATGACCGAGGACGACAAGCGGTTGTTCCTCGCCGACATCGGGCTCGAGGAGCCCGGCCTCGACCGGCTCGTGCATGCGGCCTACGATCTCCTCGGACTGCAGACCTTCTTCACCACCGGTCCCAAGGAAACTCGCGCCTGGACCATACACAAGGGAGATACCGCGCCGCAGGCTGCCGGCACCATCCACACCGATTTCGAGCGCGGCTTCATCCGCGCGGAGGTCATCTCGTGCGAGGATTTCATCGCGTGCGGGGGCGAGCAGGGCGCGAAGGAAGCAGGGAAG
>Ga0307281_10000258_pt1 | contig 13482 bp, 10 predicted proteins | sample ER_DNA_120_FD_194486 | JGI IMG/M metagenome (GOLD analysis project Ga0307281, IMG submission 194486) | Bulk soil microbial communities from the East River watershed near Crested Butte, Colorado, United States - ER_DNA_120 | ecosystem: Environmental > Terrestrial > Soil > Floodplain | place...
TCTGGCCCAGCCCGGGAAGCTCCCACACGCCGGCGCCCCCCGGATTCTTGTCGGCGCTGATATTGGCATTGATGAGATACGGCCGCCGCGCCTTGATCGCCGTTCGGATTGCTTCCGAAAGATCCGTGGCGCGGTCGACGTTCACGCCCTCGACGCCGGCCGAGCGCGCCATCGCGGCAAAGTCGGGATTGTAAGGTGCGCCGGTCTCGGGATGGCGGAAGTCGGTCGCCAACTCGCGGCCGCCGAGATAGCCGCGCTGCAATCCGCGGATCGAGGCATAGGCGAAATTATTCCACACCACCCACACGACAGGCAGATTGTACTCCACCGCGGTGCCGAGCACGCTCGCATGCATGAAGAAGGCGCCGTCGCCGCAAACCGAAACGCAGGGACGGTCGGGAGCGGCAAACTGGGCCCCCAGTACGCCGGCCACGCCGAACCCCATCGGACCGAACCCCATCGAGCCGATGAGCGAATCGGGACGCCGCGGATTGCAAAACTGGATGAGCCAGTTGTGATGGACGCCGATGTCGCTCACCAGGATGGCGTCCTCGGGTAGCGCTTTGTCGATCTCGTGCGCCGCCCGTTGCGGATGGATCGGCGTCGCATCATCGGCAAAGCCCGGCGCGATGAACGCGTTCCACTGCTTGCGATAGCCGTCGATGGTGTCGAGCCAGTTCGCGCGCGCCGGAGTCTCGCTCACGTCCCGGCGCGCATCGATTTCCGCCAGCAGCTGGCGCAGGAATGTGCGCACGTCCGCCATCAGCCCCAGCGCCACCGGATAGTTGCGGGCAATCTCATCGGGATCGATGTCGACGTGGATGAGCCGGGTCGGCGGGATCGTGAAGGAATAGCCCGGCAGCCAGGAACTCGACGTGCGATCGTCGAAGCGCACCCCGAGCGCGAGCAGCACGTCAGCCGTGCGGGCGGCGTGATTGGCCTGATACGGACCGTTGCGGGCGACGAGACCGAGCGCCAGCGGATGCTGGGAATCGATGGCGCCGGTGCCGCTCGCCGACCAGGCGACCGGAATGCGCAGCCGTTCCGCGAGCCGCAGCAGGTCGGCCGCGGCGCCACCATATTTGACGCCCTGGCCGACCAGGATGACCGGTCGTTCCGCCGCGACCAGCATGTCGAGCGCCTTGCTGACGCCTTCGGGATCGGCGCCGCAGCGCGACGAGATGTTGGCGTTCCACTCCTCCGGTTTCGGAGTCTCTTCCGCCGCCGCCTCCTTGAAGATATCGAACGGAACGTCGAGCACGACCGGGCCGGGCCGCCCGGTCACCATGGTCTTCCACGCCTGCCGGATCGCCAGCGGTACCATGTCGCCGCGCGTGGGCTGGAACACGCGCTTGCAGTAGGCGCGCACGGTAGAGGGAAAGTCGGCCTGGTAGTGCCGGTAGAGCTCTTGAAACGCACCGCGGTTGAATTGGCTCGTCGGCACGTTGCCGGTCACCGCCAGGAACGGGACGGAATCGAGATAGGAGTTGGCGAGCGCGATCGGCAGATTGGCCGAGCCCGGACCGCAGGAGGTGAAGGTCGCCGTCGGCCGCCCGCCGACGCGGTAGTACACATCCGCCATGAAGCCGGCGACGGTCTCGTGGTGAACCGAGATGGTCTTGATCTCGTCGGAGCGCTCGTAAAGCGCGTCGATGAAGCCGATATTGCCGTGGCCGCACAGGCCGAAGACGTAAGGCACCTTCTCGCGGACGAGATAGTCGACGATCACCTGACCGCCATCGAGCATGTTCTGGGGCATCGGGTTCCTTCTCGGTTATTCCGGCTTGATATTCGCGTCCTTGACGATCTTCGTATAGACGGCCAGTTCGGATTTCAGGTAGTCGGCCCATTCCCGCGGTTGGGTAGCAAGCGGCTCCATGCCTTGCGAGGCCAGCGTCGAAACGACATCCGGCGCTGCCACGGCCTTCGCGACCTCGTCGCGCAGGCGTTGCGCAATGGCCGGCGGGGTGCCGGCTGGCGCCAGGATGCCAAACCACCCGGACATCTCGTAATCGGGCACGCCCGACTCGAGGATCGTCGGCACGTTGGGCAATACCGGCGAACGCGTGGTGCTGGTGACCGCGAGCGGTGTGACCTTGCCCTCCTTGGCTTGTGCGACCATCACCGGCATTGCATCGAACATGCCATCGATGTGGCCACCGAGGAGATCGTTGAGCGCAGGTCCTGCTCCACGGTAGTTGACGATGGTGATCTTGATCCCGGTCTTTGCCTTCAGCAGCTCGGTCGCAAAATAAAGTGAGCTCCCGGTCCCGCCACCGGCACCGAAGCTGAGCTTGCCGGGATTTGCCTTGGCATTGTTGATCAGCTCGCCCAGCGTCTTGATGCCCAGGCTGTTCTTCACGACCAGGATCAGCGGCCCGGTGGCGACCTGCGTGATCGGCGTCAACTGCGTGAGATCAAACGGGTAGTCCGGATGCAACGGCTGGGTGATCAGCGTGCTGGTCGAAATGAAGAAGAGGGTATGACCATCGGCCGGCGAGGCCGTGAGCTCGCGCAACGCCGGAATGAAATTGCCCCCGACCTTGTTCTCGACGAAGACCGTGGTGCGGAGGTTTTCACTCATCTTCTGGGCGACCAGGCGCGCCATGACATCGGTGGCGCCGCCGGCCGCCAGCCCGACCAGGAGGCGGATCGGCTTGCCGGAGAAGTCCTGCGCATGGGCCGATCGCGCCGACGCGGCGAACACGATCGCGCACGCGATGAGAACTAACGCCGTTCGACGTTGCATGGGTTCCTCCCTCGATCTGTTTCTGCACTTTTTCAGTTTTCGGCCAGCAGCGTCGCCATGATGCGCTCACGCGTCAATGGCAAGGCGCGAATGCGTCGGCCGAGCGCCCGCGCCACCGCGTTGCCGATCGCCGCCGCGGTGGGGCCCAGCGACGCTTCGCCCAGCCCCAGCGTCGGCTGATGCCGTGCCTCGATGAAGCGGATGTCGATCTCCGGAACCTCGGTGAAGCGCAAGATCGGGTAGCTCTCCCAGCTGTCGGACGCGACCCGCCCGTCGGCGAAGCGAACACCTTCCTTGAGGGTCCAGCTCGCCGCCTGGATGATGCCGCCCTCGATCTGGTTCGCCGCGCCATCCGGGTTGATCACCAGGCCGGCATCGACGGCCGCCCAGACGCGGGTGAGACGAACCTGCTCGTCGACCTCGACCTCGGCCACGACCGCCGCATAGGCGGCGCGGTTCTTGTAGCGGGCAAAGCCGAAGCCGCGCGCGCGACCATCGCGCGCGGACGTGCCGAACCAGTCTCCCATGCCGGCCGCGGTCTCGATCACCTGTCGCGCGCGCGGATCGGACATCAGCGAGAGCCGGTAGGCGACCGGATCCTCGCCGGCGATCTCGGCGAGCTCGTCCATGAAGGATTCGATCGCGAATACGTTTGCGAAAGCGCCTAGCCCCCGCAACGAGGAGGTGCGCACCGGGACATCGGGGAGGAGATGATGCACAAGCTTGTGCCGCGGCAGGTCGTAAAGCGCCTGTCCGTTGCGCGTGGCGCCGCCGCCGGCGTCGTCCGCAACGTCGTTGATCGCGGCGGCAGGCGGCGGAGCGTCGGGCAGGGCTTCCGCGCCGAGCAGGTTCGCGCGGCCGTTCATGCCCGGACGCTGGGCGTGGACCGGGCTCCAGATATCGATCGTCCAGTCGGCCGGGCGCGAATGGGCGTCGAGCACCGCGCGCAGCCCGACGACCATGGCCGAGCCCATGGGCGCGGCCGAGAACTCGTCCTCGCGCGTCCATTGCACGCGCACCGTCCGGTCCGGCGTCCGCATCGCGACGAAGGCGGCATCGAACGCCGCGTCATCGGCCGAGTTATGCCCATAGCAACCTGAGCCTTGGCGATGCAGCACCGTGACGTCCGCGGCATCCATCCCGAGAGCGTGGGACAGCCATTGGCGCAGCTCGAACACGCCCTGGGAGTGGCTCCAGACCGTCAGCTTGCCACTCTTGTTTTGCGCCAACGCGCACGATGGCCCGATCGAGCCGTAGGCGAGGAACGGTCGCGAAAAGCTGGCCTCGACCACACGGTTTCCCGCAGCAGCGGCCGCTGCGCCCGTTTCCACGATGCGGTCGCGCGCGCGCTGGCTGCGAATCCAATCCGGTTCGCCGGCGTCGGCGGGCGGCTTGGCGCCCCCGGTCCACACCGCAAGCTCGCGAGCGGATTGCGCCGCCCGCATCACCGCCAGTTCATCATCGGATGTGAACGCAACGATGTCGCCGGCGCGCAGGATGTCGATCGGCGCACCGGCTGCGCGCCGCACCGCGGTTTCGTCGAGATCCGTCAGGCGCGCACCGGGCCACGGACGGCGCAACATGCGCGCGTGCAGCAGATTGTCCGGTGCGAGGTCATGGATGAAGGCGGCGCCCGCCACCTTGTCGGCGAGATCCAGCCGCGGCAGGCTCTGCCCCACGATGCGGTAGTTCGACGGCGGCTTGGGCGCCGCGTCGGCGGCCGCCGGGCGGGCAAGATCGATGTCGCGTGCGATCGACCAGTAGTCCTGGCCGACGTGGCGACCCGCGCGCATGAAACGGCCGTCCTCGATCGAGAGGGCCCCGACCGGGCAAGCGAGCCGGTCCGCGACGTGGCGAAGAAAGAGCGTCCGCACTTCGGCGCAGACGAGGCGAATGGAGGCGCCCGAAACCGCGATCGAATTGCTGCCCGAGGTAAAGCCTTCCCGCGGGCTCGTCGGAGTTTCGCCGGAGACGACGCGCAGCCGGTCAGGGGTGACGTCCAGCTCCTCGGCCGCGATCTGCGCCAGGGCGGTGAGGACGCCCTGGCCGATTTCGACCTTGCCGGTCGCAAGCCGCACGCGGCCCGTTTCCTCGAAGCCGATCCAGGTGCCGAGCAGCGGATTGTCCAGCAGGCTCTTCGGCAGGTTCTTGGACGGCGCGGTCACGGCAGCGCTCCGATCGAGGCGCCTGCGCGCGCGACCGCTCGCATGATCCGATTGTGCACGCCGCAGCGGCAGAGATGGCGATCGAGTGCGGCGGCGATCTCGCTGCGGCTCGGCCGCGGATTGCGTGCGAGCAGCGCCGCGGCCGAGATCAGGATGCCCGAGAGACAGTAACCGCATTGACCGGCCTGCTCATCGACGAAGGCCTGCTGCAGCGGCGAAAGCGAGCCGCCTGATGCAAGCCCTTCAACCGTCGTGACGCGCTTTCTCGCCAGGCTCTCGATCGGACGCGCGCAGGAAAATGAGGGCTCGCCATCGATCAGCACCATGCAGGCGCCGCACTGCTCGGTGCCGCAGCCGAACCGGCTGTCGCGCAGCCCAAGCTCGTTGCGCAACACCGAGAGCAGCGGCGTCGTACCATCGCTCCGCACATGAGCGGGCTTGCCATTGACGATGAGATCAACGCCGTCACTCACGCCGGCTCCTTGCTCGCTGCGCGCCGCTTGTCATTCCGGCCTGATCCCGTGGCTGTCGATGAACGCCGTCCAGTTCCTGATTTCGTTTTCGAGCTTGGTCCGCAGCACCGGTGCAGGCGCGAAGCCGGGCGTGATGTCGAGCCTGGCCAGGCGCTCGCGCACGCGCGGGTCGGACACGACGGTTGCCACGGCCTGTTCCAGCTTGGCCTTGACGTCGTTCGGCATCCCCTTGGGGCCGAAGACACCAAACCAGAATCCGAGCTCGACTTCCGCAGGCTTCATGCCCGCCTCCGTGAGGGTCGGCACGGCGGGCAGGGCCGGGGACCGGGCGGGGCCGGTCACGCCCAGGGCCTTGATCCGGCGGTCCTCCACCAGGCTCTTGGCAACCTGCACCGAGGCCATCGCCATCGGGACATGCCCCGCGATCACGTCGCCGATCGCCTGGCCGCCGCCTTTGTAGGGAATATGAATGGCTTCCATCCCGACGCCATCCTTGAACACCTCGAAGCTCAGATGTGAGACGCTGCCGACCCCGGCGGAGGCGTAGTTCATTTTCTGCGACACCGTGCGCGAGAGCGCGACCAGCTCCGCTACCGTATTCGCGGGCACGTTGTTCGCAACGACCAGCGCAGAGGGCGAGGTCGCGATCGCGGCGACCGCGTCGTACTGCGTCAGCGGATCGAAGGTCGAGGTCGCCTTCTTGTGCAGGGCCTGACTGATGCCAAGGGCACTCTCCGCGAGCAGCAGCGTGTAGCCGTCCGGCTCAGAGCCGGCGACATGGTTCCACGCCAGATAGCCGTTCGCTCCAGGCCTGTTCTCCACAACGACGGGCTGGCCGAGCGCCTCTTTCAGGTCATTCGAGATCTGGCGCGCCAACGTGTCGGTGGCGCCTCCGGCCACGAAGGCGACGACCAGGCGGATCGGCCGGTCGGGATAGGACGAGGGTGTCTGTGCCGGCGCCATGGCCGGAGCGGCGAGCAGGCCGCACACGACCAACCACGCTCGAAGTGGCTTACGCATTGAGGCCGCCTCCCTGTTGCGTCGCCGTTTGCCGGCTTGCCCACCGCACCGGCGGGAGCCGCCATTGGATCACGCGTGGCCGCCGGCGTCGACGGGTACGCCGCCGGCGTCACATGTTCGCAAGCAACCAGTCGCCGATATAGTCGACGCCGAGCTGGCGATGATCGACCTGGCAGTGTTCGGCGCCGCCTTCCTCCGCGGTGAAGATCTTGATGTGCTTTCGCTTCGAGCCGACGGCCTGGTACAGCTTCTTCGCTTCTGAAAGCGGGACGATCCGGTCGTTCTCGCCGTGCAACACCAGAAACGCGCACTCGATCTGCTGTGCGACGCCCTCGAGCGTGAATTTCTTCGACCATTCGAGCGCGGTCTCGTTGTCGGGCGCGCCTACCACCCAGCGGAACTGGAACAGCGAGGTGGAGCTGGTGCGCGGATCGATCGCGAGTCTGGCTTTGTTGCCGGCCACCCATTCATGGATGCTCCAGTGCATGGCGCCGAACGCGACGGCGGCGGCGTAGCGCTTCTCGAACGCCACAATGCGCGGCGCGTGATAGCCGCCGAAGCTGTAGCCCATGACCGCGACACGCCCCGGATCCACATCGCTCCGGGATGCGACATAGTCGTATGCCGCGGTGCCGGGCACTTCGTAGTCGTAACGGCTGTGGATGTTGCGCAGACGCAACGCCTCGGCCTGACCCGGCCCGTCGATGGCGAGCGTGTTGATCCCGCGCTTGGCGAAATCGAGAGCCGCGAAGATCACGCTCATTTCCTTGGCGTTGTCCATCCCGTCGAACAACACGACGGTCGGGCGGCGGCCGGTGCCTTTGCCCTGCACGAAATAGGCGGGCAGGCTCGTGTTCTCGTAGGGAACCTCGACGCGCTCGATCTCGGGATGCAGGCGTTGCATGGCCGCGTGATACGCGCGCAATGCCTTGTGATACATCGCCATCTTCTCCGGCCCGGGCGGGATGAAGCGTTCCGCGCTGTAGTAATAGTTGCCCGCGCGCATGTAGTTGTTGCCGGCGGTGATGTGGCGCTGTTCGGCGGCGGCGGTGTCGGCGACGGCAGCGACCGGATCCGCCATCGCAGCCCACTCCTCGCGCCAGACGCGATCGAGATCGGTTTCCCCGGCGCGCGCCTTGAGCCTTCGGGCGATGCGATCGACCTCGTCCATGGCGATTGCGCCGTAGGGCGCCATCCCTTTGACGATCTGCATGGCATTGCTCCATCGCAGATTGCCGGGAAAATGCACGGCCCATGTCGCTGCATCGGCGTGGATGCCACCACCATCGTCATCAACGGCGGTGTCACTCGTCCTCATTGCCATTGCTTGTTTTCTCCCTAGTGCGGTGGATTTGAAGTTCCTATCATTATGGCCGCAGGTTTGTGTAGGAACTTCAAATCCAAAACCGCACTAGAATCATAGATTGCTAGTGTCCCTTTGATTCCTAGTTCGCAAACGAGTGTGCCGCGCAATGATGCGAACTTCGGAATCGGGACACTAGCCATCCCTAAGCCGCCGCAGCGCAGCTTTGACCCTGCGTCCGCCGGGATCAAGGGGGCGCGCGGTGCGGGAGCCAACGCCCTATCTTGCTTCTCGTGTGCTTGTGTTTATGAAGGTCGCCCCGCCTTCGCCAAAAGGTTCGTCGGGCGGTACTGGACCAGAGTTCCGCATCTCGCTTGCATCCGCACGCGCCATCTCGCCTCCAGCTTATGTCGTAAAGGTGGTTCGTGGCCTCGCCGCACGGATTGGACGAAATCACCAAGGCCAAGCTGCTGCTCGTGCTCCTGGCTTTTGTCTGGGGCCTGAGCTGGCCGGTCATGACGATCGCATTGGCCGAGATGAGTGTGTGGACGCTGCGCTTCCTGGGGTTCTCGATCAGTGCGCTGTCCCTGTTTGCGTTGATCCGGCTGCAAGGCCGCAGTGCTGCGATTCCACGCGGCGTGGCTTGGATGCATATCGTCGCGGCGTCGCTGTTCAACGTCATCGGTTTCGGACTGTTCAGCTCGTTCGCCCTGCTCACCGCCTCCACCTCACGGGTGGTGATCGTCAACTATTCCATGCCGGTGTGGGGGAGCCTGATGGCCTGGCTCATTCTCGGCGAGCGCCTGAGCATCAGGGCGGGCATCGGACTGGTGTTGTGCGTCAGCGGATTGAGCGTGCTCGTCTATCCCGTGGCGACGGAGGAGTCGGTGGTCGGGCTGCTGCTTGCGCTCTGCTGCGCACTCAGCTGGGCCGCCGGCACGGTCTACATGAAATGGGCGCGCATTCCGGGCGACCTGCTCGTCATCACGGCCTGGCAGATCGCGCTCGGCGCGGTGGTTTTCGGCGCGGGGCTGCTGATCTTCCAAGGAGTGCCCGCGCCGGCGGCCGTGTCGCTCAAGGCGGTTTTGGCGGTGCTTTACAACGGCCTGCTGGGAACCGGTTTCGCTTACATCCTGTGGTTCGCGATTATCGAGCGCCTGCCGACCGCAACCGCCTCGCTCGGTTCGCTCTCGACGCCGGTGGTCGGCATCATCAGCTCGATGCTGATGCTCGGCGAACGGCCGACGACCGAGGACATGATCGGCTTTGCGCTGATCTTTGCCGCCGCCGCGTGCGTGCTGACGCAGCCGGCGCAGCGGACGGTAGCACAGGCGCCGTAAGGCTCGCTTCGTTGGCCAGTGCGCTCAATCAAGGAAAAGCGCCAATCCCACCAGCGCTGCGGCCGCGACGAGCGGCGCACCAACAACCGCGAGCGAACCGCGCAGCCATCCGCGCAAGTGCAGGATCCAGCCGAGCAGGGCGGCCGCGACGAACCAGAGCGGTATCGAGAGGATCGTGAGGGACATGACCCACGCCCATACGTAATGTTCGCTACCGGGGGCGTCGAACGCCATGACAGCCACCGTCAGCGCGCCGGGCGCCGAGGCGATCGCGCACAGCCCGCAAGCGACCGTGAGCACGATGAGAATGGCGCGGTAGACGTTCTTTTGAGTCATCACGGCGACGCGTCCCGAGCGCCGGGCTGGCAGAGGTTCGACCAGGCGTCCAGCGCCTGGGGGAAGCGAAGATTTGGACAGACGAGACTTAATCCGACGAGACTTAAACACAGGAGACTTGGGCAGATAAGACAGACCCTGGGCGGAAGCTGGGCACGACCGGACAAAATCAAGCAACCGGCCCTAAGCGAGTTCCCGCGGGTTCGACTCGATGTAACAGCAGTTGCGAGACGCGCCCGGCGCTATAGGGTTGCTCCTGCTGACAAGCAAGGAGCGACGATGGAAGATCGGATTGCCGGGCACTCACCTGCGGAAGCGATCGCGGGCGTTGCCGCGCCTGTGGCGTGGCGCGACCTGCGCGACTGGCTCGATCTGGTCGAAACCAATGGCCTCCTCAAGCATATCGCAGCGCCGGTCGAGCCGGACGAAGAATTGGGGGCCATCACGTTGCTGGCCACCCGGCGCGAGGATGCGCCGGCCCTGCTGTTCGAGCAGCTCGCCGGTGACCGCTCGCAGGCCCGCATCCTGTGCAACATGCTCGGCGCCAGCAAGGAACGCTACGCCCTTGCCGTCGGCATCGACCCCGGCCTTTCGATCGCCGGCATGATCGCGGCGACGCGCCCGGTCATGACGCGGCGCATCGCGCCGGTTCGCGTCGCCAAGCGCGATGCGCCGGTGAACGAGATCGTCCTGACCGGCAACCAGATCGACCTCACCGCTTTTCCGGTCCCGAAGTTCTGGCCCGGCGACGGCGGCCGTTATATCGGGACCGGCGACATCACCCTGACGTCCTCCGCCGACAGCGGACGGCTCAATGTCGGGGTGTACCGCCAGATGCTGCACGGACCTTCGCGCATCGGACTTTATTGCTCGCCGGGCAAGCATGGCCTGCTCGACCGCGAGGGATGGTGGGCGCGCGGAAAGCCGTGCGAGGTGGTCGCTGCCTACGGCATCGATCCGGTTCTTTTCATGCTGGGCGCGCAGGCCTTCGGGGCCGCTCAATCCGAGCTCGACGTCGCCGGCGGGATGATGGGGCGTCCGGTGGAATTGACCGACGCCGAATTTGTCAGCCTGCCGATCCCGGCCCGCGCGGAATTCGTGGTCGAAGGCCTGCTGCATCCGGGCGATCTCGAACCCGAAGGCCCGCTCGGCGAGTTCACGGGATATTATGGACGCGAGCGTTCGCCGCAGCCGGTCATCGAGGTGAAGGCGGTGCACCATCGGCGGTCGCCGATCTTCACCCATGCCCTGATGGCGAAGTATCCCTCCTGCGAGATCGGCGCCTACTACGCCATCATGCGTTCGGCGCGCATTCTCGACGACCTCGAGCGGATCGGCGTCCCCGGCGTGGTGGCGGCCTACGCGCATCCCGCGGCAGCCTCGGGCTGGGGCATGGTCGTCGTTTCGCTGCAGCAGAAATATGCCGGCCACGCGGCGCAAGTCCTCGCTCTCGCCGCGCAATGCCCGGCCGCGGCCTATTTTACCAAATGGGTCATCGCGGTGGACGACGACGTCGATCCGACCGACATGAACGACGTGCTGTGGGCGCTGAGCACGCGCTGTCATCCGGCCGAGGATCTCGATCTGCTGCGCACGACCTGGTCCACCGGGCTCGATCCCAGCCAGTTTCCGCCGGAGGCGCGGCCGTATGGATCGAAGGTCCTGATCAACGCGTGCAAGCCGCACCAGCATCTCAAGCAGTTCCCGCAATCCACCTTGCTGCGCCGCTCCACTTATGACCGGGTGGTCGAACGCTGGCAGGAGCTGGGCTTCTCCGGACCCGCGCCAAGCCTCAACGTGTTTCATCCGGAGTAGCTGTCGCCGCAGAGCATGGGATGCCGAACTCGCTTGTGCTCCGACCAGGGAAGGACCGAAGGAGATGGGTGCTCCCGAACTTTCCATTCGTGCAATTCGCGCTCGGCCGGTCATCGCACCGCTGCCGCGGCCGCTGCGGACCGCCGTCGGCGACATCCTGAGCGCGCCTCTTGTCCTCGTCGACGTTCTGACCAATGAAGGGATTACCGGGCGCGGCTACGCGTTCGCATACACGCCGCTCACGCTGCGAGCGCTGGTTCACTTTCTGAACGATCTTGCGCCCGAGCTCGTTGGCACGTCTGTCGCTCCGTGCAGTCGCATGTTGCAATTGGAGAAGCGACTCAGACTTGTCGGCTGGCAGGGTTTCGCGGGTATGGCGGTCGGAGCGCTCGACATGGCGCTTTGGGATGCGCTCTCCTGTGCCGTGGAGCTGCCTTTGGCGGTTCATCTGGGCGGAGAGGTGCGGCCCCTGCCGGCATACGACAGCTTCGGAATTGTCGATCCCCGCACGGATCTGCCCTGGTTGGAGCAGTCGATCCAAAACGGATTCAAGGCGGTGAAGATCAAAATAGGCGCGGGCGATCTGGCGACCGATGTCGCCTCGGTCTCGGCGGTTCGACAGACGATCGGAGACGATGTTCGATTGATGCTGGATTTCAATCAGTCACAGACGACCGCAAGCGCGGTCGAGCGAATCCTCCGGCTGCAGGAATTCGATCTCACGTGGGTAGAGGAGCCGGTGTGCGCGGACGATCTTGCAGGCCACCGCGCGGTACGCGAGCGCGTCCGTCCCGTAGCGATTCAAACCGGCGAGAATTGGTGGTTCCCGCGAGGAATGGCAAATGCCATTGCGGCCGGGGCCTCCGACCTGGCGATGGTCGACGTCATGAAGATCGGCGGCGTCACCGGGTGGATCTCGGCCATGGGGCAAGCCGAAGCCGCATCCCTTCCGTTGTCGAATCACACGTTTGTCGAGCCCAGCGCGCACCTGATGTCGGTGTCTCCGAACGCGTCCTGGTTCGAATATCTCGATATCGCCGGCGCGATCCTGACGGAGCGGCTGTTGCCTGTCGATGGAATGGTCTCGGGGCGGGGTCCAGGTCTGGGGCTCACCTGGGATGAGGCGGCGGTAACGCAGTATGCGTTCACGTAATGCTGCGGCCTGCTTTCTGCCAATGCTGGTGCCCCGGGCAGGGCCAGCGCAGGTCCGACGCACATTCGATCGAATGTAAGGTCAATCAGCGCCGGTGATCCGCGAGATGCTCGCAGTCCGTTTAACGGGCGGCGAATTTGACCGGTATGCTATGAACAATGGGGACCGCGCGGCGCGGTCTCACCGCTGCCGCGCTGTTGCCGAGAGCGATTTGCCATCGCCTCGACAGCCACACTAGAATGCGGCGCCAAATCGGAGCCAAAAAGGCGGAAAACGGCGATTGCGGGCGTAGTTCAATGGTAGAACGGCAGCTTCCCAAGCTGCATACGAGGGTTCGATTCCCTTCGCCCGCTCCACCGCTTTCGTCAGCGCCGTCCTGCCTTCACACCTCGGCCCACTGCCGCAGCAGGTTGTGGTAGAGCGAGGTGAGGGAGACGACGCTCGGATGCTGCGGGTGATCGGCGGAGAGCCGCCGGATCGACATATCGAGGTCGAACAGCATTCCGCGCCTGGTATCATCGCGGATCAGGCTCTGCGTCCAGAAGAACGAGGCTATGCGCGAGCCGCGCGTGATCGGCGTGACATTGTGCAGGCTGGTGCCGGGATAAACGATCATGTCGCCGGCGGGCAGCTTCACCGCGTGGCTGCCATAGGTGTCCTCGACCGTGAGTTCGCCGCCGTCGTAATCCTCCGGCGCCGATATGAACAGCGTGGCCGAGACGTCGGTGCGGATCTGCAGTGAGGTATCGAGATAGCCGCGGATGGCGTTGTCGACATGCGCGCCGAAGGTCATGCCGGCGTCATAGCGGTTGAACAGCGGCGGGAAGACCTGTTTCGGCAGCACGGCGGAAACGAACAGGGGATTGCGCCCAAGCGCCTGGACCACCATGTCGCCGAGCTCGCGCGCTTCCGGCGCGGCCTCGGGAAGCTGCAGATTGTGCTTCACCTGCGCCGATTGATGCCCGGCGGTGATGCGGCCGTCGACCCAGGCGGCCTGCTCCATCACCGCCCGGCAGCGCGCGACCTGCTCGGCCGTGAGCACGTTGGGAATGTGCACCATCATCGCGGGCATCTCCCCGCGGCACGGCCCGGGGTCGCCTGCCTGTCGCAGGCGACCCCAGGGGAGCG
>Ga0307281_10000259_pt1 | contig 13466 bp, 17 predicted proteins | sample ER_DNA_120_FD_194486 | JGI IMG/M metagenome (GOLD analysis project Ga0307281, IMG submission 194486) | Bulk soil microbial communities from the East River watershed near Crested Butte, Colorado, United States - ER_DNA_120 | ecosystem: Environmental > Terrestrial > Soil > Floodplain | place...
AGTCAGCCCCGGTCACTCCCAGCGGAAGGTCCGCGCCGCGAGCAGCACGGCGCCGACGCCCCAGACCAGCAGGACGGCGATCGGTTCGGCGAGCGCGACCTCCGCCGAGCCTAGCGCGGCCCGGAAGACATCGGCCAGGGCCGCCGCCGGGAGGACCCCGGCGAGCGCGGCGAGCGGGGCCGGCAGGTCCGCGACCTGGAGGATGATCCCGCCGAGCAGGAGGAACGCGACGAACAGCGCGTTGGCCAGGGCGAGCGTCGCCTCGGCACGGAGCGCACCGGCCATCAGCAGGCCGAGGCCGGCGAAGGCCAGGGTGCCGAGCAGCAGCCCGACGACCAGCAGGAGCGGCGATGTGCCCGGGCCGGGCCGCCAGCCAAGGACCGCGAAGGCGATCGCGATGAGCAGGACCACCTGGCCGACCTCGACGACGAGGACCGCGCTCATCTTGGCGGCCAGCAGGCCCGATCGGGTCAGCGGCGAGCCGCCGAGCCGCTTGAGCACGCCGTAGTTCCGCTCGTAGGCGGTCGCGATGCCGAGATTGACCAGGCTGGTGGCGATGACCGCGAGCGCGAGTGTCCCCGGCAACAGGAAGTCGACAGGGCGACCGTCTCCGTTCGGCAGGACACTGACCGAGGCGAAGAAGAGGAGCACCACGACCGGGATCACGATGGTGACCAGGACGTTCTCGCCGCGGCGGGCGGTGAGCCGCAGCTCCATCCGGGCCTGGGCGGTGGTCGCCGCGATCGGCGACGCCGGCCGGCTCACGACTCGTCCGCCCGGGCGGCGCCGACCAGCTCGAGGTAGACGTCCTCGAGGCTGCCACCGGCGGTCCGCAGCTCGACGATCAGCCGATCGGCCGTCGCGCACCCGCCGGCCACCGCCGCCACCAGGGCGGCATCCGGACGAGCGCCGTCGAGGCGGTAGCGGGCGCCGTCGCCATCGGGCTCGATGCGGGCGCCCGGCCGGATCCGTGCGAGCGCAAGGCTCAGGGCGTCGAGGTCCGCCGCGGTCAGGGCGCGATCGAGTCGGAACCGGAGGCGCGGCGCAGCCCCGGCGCGCAGCTCGGCCGGCGATCCGGCAGCGACGATCCGACCAGCGTCGAGGACGCAGATCCGGTCGGCCAGGCGCTCGACGTCGGTCAGGTCGTGACTGGTCAGCAGGACCGCCGCGCCGCTGTCGCGCAGGTCGGCGACGATCGCCCGGGTCGTGGCGCGGGCCTCGGGATCCATCCCCGCGGTCGGTTCGTCGAGGATCACGACCTCGGGCCGGCCGACCAGGGCGAGCGCCAGTCCCAACCGCTGCCGTTCCCCGCCGGACAGCCGCCGGTAGCGAGTCCGGGCGACGGCGCCTAGCCCGACCAGCTCGAGCAGCTCGTCGGCGTCGCGCGGGTCCGTGTGGAAGCGGCCGTACTGGCGGAGCGTCTCGCGTGGCTGGGCGCGCGGGTCGATGCCGCCTCCCTGGAGCATCAGCCCGACCCGCGCCCGGAGGCCGGGCCCGCCGGCCGCCGGATCGACGCCGAGGACGCGGGCCGTGCCCCCGTCGGCACGGCGGTAGCCCTCGACGATCTCGACCGTGGTCGTCTTGCCCGCGCCGTTCGGGCCGAGCAGCGCAACGAGCTCGCCGCCCCGGATGGTGAGCGACACGCCGTCGAGGACGGTGCGCGAGCCGTAGCGCTTGACCAACCCGTCCACGACGACCATCGGGTCGCCGTTCGTCACCGTGCGATCCGACTGTACTGGCGCTCGAAGTCGGCATCGGTCAGCTCGCCGACCTGGATGGACCGGATGACCCCGGTCCGGTCAACGAAGTACGACTGTGGGCGGGCGGCGACCCGGTAGGCCGCTTTGATCGCCTTGTCCGTGTCGACGACCGTCGCCCACGTGGCGCCGTAGTCCTTGGCGAACTGGCGGGCGGGATCGACCGGGTCGTCGGTCAGGACGCCGACGACAACAAGGCCGTCCGCCACGTGCTCGGTCAGCTTCTGCTCGAGCAGCGGGAACTCATCGCGACACGGGACGCAACTCGGGCCCCAGAAGTTGACGATGACCGGCTTGCCGGCATAGGCGGCCAGGTCGAACGCGGCGCCGTCGAGCGTCGTGCCTGCGACGGGCGGGGCGGCCGAGCCGACCGCGGCATGGGTGCTGCCTCCCTGCCCGGCGCGGACGATCAACAGGATCGCGGCCGTCGTCACGGCCGCGATGAGCAAGGCGAGCAGGATCGGCCGTCGCGGCATGGTCGCGGAACCCTACTGGATGGTGGCCGTCCCTGTCATGGCCGTCGGGTGGACGATGCACAGGAACTTGTACGAGCCGGCGGTCAGGGCCGGCACTTGATAGATCTTGGTCGCCACCCCGTTGAAGATGTCGCCCTTGAAGACGACCGCCCCGGTCCCGTCCTGGATCTCGACGTTATGGGGCGTCCCCGGGTCCTCGTTGTCGAAGGCGATGGTGAACGGCTTGCCGGCCGGCCCCGTCCAGGTCGTCTGGACGAAGGCGACGCCCTTGGCCTCGAGCGCGACGTCGGCCGTGACGGCGCTGGCCGGAGGCCCGCCGCTGCCGGCCGGCGCACCGGATCCGGCCGGGGCGCCGGACGCGCCCGGTGCGCCGGTCCCGCCGTTGGCCGAGCTGCCGGCGAAGATGCCCGACTGGAGGACGGCCGCCCCGAGGATCAGGACGGTCAGCACCGCCAGTAGCCGACGCGGCGACCGGGGCTCTGGGATGTTCTCGAGGTGGCCGGTCGTGTCCGCCTGGACGGTCTTGCGGAACTCCTGGATCGCGTCCGCCATCCAGCCGACGAGCGTCGAGATGAGGGCGATGATGCCGGCCGCCAGGACCCACTCCCCGAACACGAGGCCGAGCATGACCGCGAACAGCCCGAACGCGCCGAGGAACGGGCGCCACGACGGGCCGGGCATATGCACGCCGGGCGGTGGACCGTCGTGGACGACGGCCGGGACGGTCGTTCCGGTCGCGCCGATGTCGTGGTCGTAGTTCCGGATCCCCTCGGCCAGCCAGTACAGTAGCGTCAGAGCGAGGGCGATCAGGCCGAGGACCACGGTGATCCCGCCGACCACCAGGCCGAGCAACACCAGGAACACGCCCACCGCGCCGAACACGGGCGCGAGCGTCGGTCCGGGCATGTGGACCCCAGCCGGCGTCTTCGGGGGGATCCGTTGCGTCCCGCGTCGCGCCGGCTTGCCCTTGCGCAGCATCGCGAAGATCCACAGCAGGCCGGCGAGGACCGCCAGCACGATCGCCACCGGCATGAAGAAGATGAGCTTGCCCCAGTCGGGCGTGACGAACTGCGAGACAAACAGGAGGATGTTGGTCCAGATCCGCTCGAGCATCGGTCGCTCGGATCAGGTCGTGGGGGCAGGGACGGCGCGGGTCACTCGTCCGACGACCCGGCGACCAGGACATAGGCCATGATCGCCATCGCCACGCCGAGGAACAGCAACATCGTCGTGCCCGCGGCGACCAGATTGTACGGCTCGGTCAGGCCGGCCACCGTCGGGACGACCCAGAACACGAACGCGATGACGATGAAGATGATCCCGACGAGGGCGGCGTTGCGCGGGTGCCGGAGTGGATGCATGGCGATCGACTCCTAGGTCGTTGGCGTCTTGCCGGGGAGGAGGTAGAGCAGCGAGAACAGCAGGATCCAGACGACGTCGACGAAGTGCCAGTAGAGCGAGGCGGCTTCGACGGCATCGTAATGCTTCGCGCTGAACTGGCCGGCCATCCCGCGATAGAGGACGACCGAGAGCATGATCACGCCACCGAACACGTGGGCGCCGTGGAACCCGGTCAGCGTGTAGTAGGTCGTCCCGTACGTCCCCGACGAGAGCGTGAGTCCCTCCGAACCGAGAATCGTGTAATCGATCCCCTGGAACAACAGGAAGATGGCGCCGAGGACCACCGTCACGCTCATCGCCCGGAGGAAGCGGGTCCGGTCGTTCGCCCGGATCATCCAGACCGCGTACTGGCAGGTCACCGAGCTCAGGATCAGGAGGATCGTGGCCGGACCGACGAACGGCAGGATCGCGAGCTGGAATGGCTGGCCCGTCTCGGTGTTGATCGGCGGCCACTGGGCGGCATTCGCCCGGATGCTGAAGTACGCCGCGAACAACCCGCCGAAGAACATGACCTCCGACGTGATGAACAGCAGCATCCCGAGGACCGGGTTGCTGATGCCGCCATGGGTGTCATGCGGCATCGACGCGAGCGGGTTGTGCTCGATAGGGAGCGGGTGGCTGTCGGTCGTCATCGCCATCGTCGCGACCCGCTCAATGGGTGGCCGTCCGGCCATGCCGGGCGTCGAAGACCGGTCGCTCGGACCGGATCTCGGGGAGATGGTCGAAGTTGTAGGCGGGCGGCGGCGAGGTGGTCGCCCATTCGAGCGTGTTGCCCTCCCACGGATCCTCGCCGGCCGGCTCGCCGCTGCGCAGCGACACGAAGACGTTCCATAGGAACAGCACCATGCTCGTGGCAATGGTGAACCCGCCGAACGTCGCCAGGAGGTTGAGGTCGTTCCAGCCCGCGGTCGAGGAGTAATCGGCGATCCGCCGCGGCATCCCGGCCAAGCCGAGCTCGTGCATCGGGAAGAACGTCAGGTTGAAACCGATGAACATGACCACGAACTGGGCCTTGCCCAGGGTCTCGTTCATCATCTTGCCGGTCATCTTCGGGAACCAGTAGTAGAAGCCGGCCATGACCCCGAACACCGAGCCGCCGAAGAGCACGTAGTGCAGGTGGGCCACGACCCAGTAGGTGTCGTGCAGCGCGAAGTCGACCGGCACCGACGCGGAGAAGGCGCCGTTGATGCCGCCGATGAGGAACATCGTCAGGAAGCCGATCGCGAACAGGAGCGGCGTCTTGAGCATCAACTGCCCGCCCCACATCGTGAACACCCAGTTGAACATCTTGACCCCGGTCGGGACCGCGATGAGGAACGTCATGATGCTGAAGAACGGCAGGTAGACCGCGCCGGTCGTGAACATGTGGTGGGCCCAGACCGAGAAGCCGAGGGCGCCGATGGCCGCGGTCGCGAAGATGAACGCCTTATAGCCGAACAGCGGCTTGCGCGAGAAGACGGGCAGGATCTCGCTGACCATGCCCATCGCGGGCAGGATCATCACGTAGACCGCCGGGTGAGAGTAGAACCAGAAGATGTTCTGGTAGAGGATCGCGTCACCGCCGCGCGACGGGTCGAAGAACGAGCCGCCGTAGTTTCGGTCGATGAACAGCATGATCAGCGCGCTGGTGATGACCGGCGTCGCCATCAGCACGAGGACCGACGTGACGAGCACGGTCCAGACCATGATCGGCATCCGGAAGAGGGTCATGCCGGGCGCCCGCATCTTGAACATCGTGACCAGGAAGTTGATCGAGCCCAGGATCGAGCTGGTCCCGATCAGCACCAGCGCGACGATCCAAAGGTCCTGCCCGTAGCCGGTGGCCGCCAGCGGCCGGTCCTCCGACAGGGGGGCGTAGCTCGTCCAACCCGCCGCCGCGGTCCCGCCGGTCACGAAGCCGAGCAGGAGCAGGATCCCGGCGAGCGGGAGCATCCAGAGCGACAGCGCGTTGATCCGCGGGAAGGCCATGTCCGGGGCGCCGATCTGGAGCGGCACGATGTAGTTGCCGAAGCCCGCCAGCATCGGGATCACGAACAGGAAGATCATGAACGTGGCGTGCATCGAGAAGAACTCGTTGTACTGGAGGTCGGTCAGGTACTGGAGCCCGGGCTGGGCGAGCTCCGACCGGACACCGAGCGCCAGCAGGCCGCCGATGAAGAAGAAGACGAACGAGTTGATCACGTACATGATCCCGATCTTCTTGTGATCGGTCGTGGTCAGCCAGGCGTACAGCCCGGTCCGGTACGCGGGAATGGTCGGCGTCAGGGTGGTCGTCGCCATCGAGCGCTCCTTACTGGACCGTGAGGGTGCCGATCATCGTCGTTGGATGGACGGCACACACATACGAGTAGGTCCCGGCGGTCAGGGCCGGCACGTTGTAGGTCTTCTTGGCGACGCCCGGGAAGATGTCGCCGGCGAAGACCTGCTCGCCCGTCGGCGAGCCCTTGTGGATCGTGACGTTGTGCGGGACGCCAGCATCCTGGTTGTCGAAGTCGATCTTCAACGGCGCGCCCGCCGGGGCCGTCAGCGTCTTCACCGTGTACTGGATGTTGCTGGCGGCCAGGTTCAGGGTCGGGCCCGCCGCGCCGCCGCTGGGTGCGGCGCCACTCGGAGCCGCACCGCTCGGGGCGGGGGACCCGCCGCTCGGCGCCGGCGAGCCACCGCTCGGGGCGGGCGCCTGCGAGGCCGGCGGCGAGGACGCGGCCTTGCCGGCGAGCCACGTGTCGAACTCCTGCGGCGCGAGCGCCTTGACCTCGAACAGCATGATGCTGTGGCCGGTCCCGCACAGCTCGGCGCACTGGCCGCGGAAGGTCTGGCCGGCGTCCGCCGCGTCCACGGTGAAGTCGAACTGGTTGGTCCGCCCCGGGACGACGTCGCGCTTGAACAGGAACTGCGGGACGTAGAAGGCGTGGATCACGTCGTGGCTGACCAGCGAGAGCTGGACGGTCCGTCCGGCCGGCACCATCATCCCGCCGCCCTGGCTGACCATCGGCAGCAGCTCCGTGTACAGGAGCTTGTCGTTCTGGTCGAGGTAGTCGAACTGCCACTGGAACTGGCCCGCCACCGCGCGGATCTTGGTCGTCTGGGCATCGGACGCGTTGGTGTCGACGGCGTTCAGGGTCTGCCACGACACGATGAACATGAAGATCACGATCAGGGTCGGGACTACGGTCCATACGAACTCGGCGATGTTGTTGCCGTGGATCTGCGGCGGGAGTGTGTCGTCGCCCGGCTTGCGCCGATAGCGGATGACCGTCCAGACGATCAGCCCCTCGACGACCAGGAAGATCGCGACCGCGATCAGAAAGATGACCGTGTAGAGGTCACGGATCTCGGCACCCTCGGTCGTGACCGCGATCGGCGGGAAGAGGCCGGTCACGAACGTGTCGCCGATCTTGAGGACGTTCACCCCGAACGCCAGGAGCACGAGGCTCACGACGATGATCGCCGCGCCGACACCGAGCGCGAAGATCGCGGTTCGCGAGGCGCTTGACCTGGGGGAACTCGACATCAAGGTCCTCGAGGATGGCCAGCGCCCTGGGGGACGCGCGACCGACGGCGACAGGGGGCGAGGCCGACCACCCGGGTCGAACCGCGGCCATTCTACCCGGCGGACGTTTGTCTCGCGCGTTGAACGTCGAACGTGTGGAACGGGACGGACGACCGCTCCGCCGGTTCGTGCGACCATGCCGCGCATGGCTCGGATGCGTCGGCTCGCTCGGCTCGCGGCGCCGGTCGCGGGGCTCGCCGGTCTGGCGGCGCTCGCCGGCCCGGTCGCCGCGCATGGGTCCGTCCCGATCGAGGCACCGACCCCGACGTCGATCCTGTTCGGCTGGACGTTCGAACCGCTCCCGACCCTCGGGCTGCTGGTCATCGCTACCTGGTGGTGGTGGGCGGTCCGTCGCGTCAACTCGCTCCACCCGGCCAATCCGGTCCGACGGCGCCGGTCGGTCGCCTTCTACGGCGGGATCGTGGCCCTCGCATTCGCCGTGCTGTCGGGGATCGCGCGCTACGACACCACGCTGTTCTCGATCCACATGGTCCAGCACGTGTTGCTGATGCTGGTGGCCGCGCCGCTGCTGGCCCTGGCGGCGCCGATCACGCTGGTGCTGCGACTGAGTTCAGCGGAGACGCGCCATCGCTGGCTGCTGCCGATCCTGCATTCACGGGTCGTCCGGTTCATGGCCTTCCCGGTCACGGCCTGGGTGATGTTCGCCGGGATGATGTGGGGCGTCCACTTCTCGCCCCTGTTCAACGCGTCGCTCGAGGATCCGCTGGTCCACGACATCGAACACGCACTGTTCCTGACCGGCGCGTTGTTCTACTGGTGGCCGGCGGTCGCGCTCGATCCGGCGCCATGGCGGATGAGCCACCCGGCGCGGATCGGCTACCTCTTCACCCAGATGACCCAGAACACGTTCCTGGCGGTCGTCATCCTCAACGCGACCGACGTCCTTTACCCGCATTACGCGACCCTCGTCCGACCGTGGGGGATGGCCGCCATCGACGACCAGCGCCTGGCGGCCGGCATCATGTGGATCGCGGGCGACGCGATCTTCCTGACGGCGATCCTGCTGGTCGTCGCCGGCTGGATGCGCGCCGAGGCGCGCGATGAAGCCAGGTCGGATCGTCAGGCCGACGCGGAGCTGGCCCAGATCCGGGTGCGCGAGCGGCGCCTAGCCGAGCGCCTGGCCGACGAGCGGACGGAGCCCGGCGGGTAGTCGGCACCGGTCGCACCGCTGTCAGTGCTGGTCGCGCCGCCGTCGGCGCAGACGTCGACCGGGATGGCGATCTCCCGGTGATGTCGATCAAGCGGAACGACCTCGGCGTCCTCGCCCTCGGACGTGACATCCGCCGGTGGTTCCGCATGGCTGGAACCACCTGACAGGTGCCTCGCTGCGCGCCGTCTCTGCCGCCCTCAGCCCAGCGGCGGGATCGGCGCCTCGAGATACCGCCGGTAGTCGCCCGGATCCACGTTCCCGCCGCTGACGACCGCCACCACCGAGCCATCGAGCTGGTCGAGACCGAGCTCGCGGGCGTGGAAGGCGATCGCGGCGATCCCCAGCGCCCCCGACGGCTCCACCACGAGCCGGCTCACCTCTGCCGCAAGCCGCACCCCGGCGGCGATTTCCACCTCGCTGACCGTGACGACCGAATCGAGCAGCACCCGCAGATGTGCGAAGGTCCTGACACCGAGCGCCTGCGTCCGTGTCCCGTCCGCGATCGTGCGCGACACGTCCTCGGCCGGCCAGGAGACGATCTCGTCGCGAGCCAGGGAGTCGCGCGCGTCGGCGGCCAGCTCCGGTTCCACGCCGATCAAGCGGGCGTCCGGTCGGAGCGCCCGGACCGCGACGGCCACTCCACTCGCCAGCCCGCCGCCGCCGATCGGGACGAGGACCATCGCGAGGTCCGCGACGTCCTCCGCCACTTCGAGCCCGACCGTTCCCTGCCCGGCGATGATCCGATCGTCGTCGAACGGCGGGATCACCACGAAGCCGCGCCGGGCGGCGATCTCGAGAGCGACCTGGTGCCGCTCGTCGCTGGCCGTCCCGACGACGACGATCTGGGCGCCGTCCTGCTCGACTCGCAGGCGCTTCACCGCCGGGGCGTCGGACGGCATCACCACCACGGCCGGAGCCCCGAGCAGTCGGGCCGCCCGCGCGACGCCCTGGGCGTGATTGCCCGACGAGTAGGTGATGACCCCGCGGGCCAGCTCCTCGGGCGACAGCGAAGCGATCGCCGCGTAGGCACCGCGCAGCTTGAAGGCACCGATGGGCTGGAGCGACTCGGCCTTCAGGAACCGCCGCTCGGATGCCTGGCCGAAGGCCACCAGCGGCGTATGGAGGGCGATGCCTTCGAGCCGTCCGGCGGCGGCGCGGATGTCCGCAAGGCCGACCAGGCGGGGCTCGGCTTTGGCGGTCATCAGCGGTCGCGCGCCGCCAGGCGCTGGCAGTCGATGCAGCGGGCGGCCCAGGGGAGCGCCTCGAGCCGGTCGGCACCGACCGGACGCCCGCAGCGGACGCATGTCCCGAACGTCCCAGCATCGAGGCGGGCGAGCGCTTCATCCACGAGAGCCAGCTGCCCGTCGGCACGGTCGCGCAGGGCGAGATCGCGCTGCTGGGCGAAGACCTGGCTGGCGGCCGCGGCCTGGGACCCGTAGGTCATCTGCCCTGGCGCCACGATCGCCTCGCCTATCTCGGCGCGGAGGCGATCGCGCTCGGCGAGCAGGCTGGCGCGGATGGGCTCGAGGTCGGCGGCGTCCATCGGCGCGATGGTACGTGACCCGTATACTCCGTGGGAGTACCGACAAGGAGCGAGATACCGATGGCCATCGAGATCGATCCGGTCTGCGGGATGGAGGTCGACACGACAACCAGCCTCCTCTCGCTCGAGCACGACGGCACGACCTACTGGTTCTGCGGCAAGGGTTGCCTGCTCGATTTCGAGGACGATCCGCACGCGTTCCTGCCGGCGGAGCACGCGCCCGCGGCCGACCAGGGCGGGACGTCGACCGGATAAGTCGCAGCTAAGCGCCGATCGCGACACTGTCGCAGGCGGTCCTGGACCGGGCACTCCATGGAGGGGTCCACCGTCGATCGGGACCGGCTTCGGCCGGCGGAGGTGACCCCGTGCGTCAGCTTGTGAACCGGCTCGTGGTCGTTGCCGCCCCACTCGCGATCGTCGTCGCCGTGCTGATCTCAGACGGTCTCAAATGGTGAACCGGCGTTCAGGTCTTCGCACCAGGGGACGGCCCCTGGATCGGCCGTGAGGCGTGACCCAGGTAGACCGGGATGATCGATGCGACCAGGACGAGCACGGCGGCGACGGTGACCAGCGGCAGCTGGTTCAGTCGGGAGTAGTTGGCCGAGGTTCGGGGACCGCCGCACTGTGCCGCGCCCTCGGAGGCCATGTCAACGAGATTCCCGGAGCGTTCCGGACGCTGCGTCATAGACTTCCCGCCGTGATCACCCTCTCCCGACGCGCCTGCGTCGCCGCCCTTGCTGTCGGCGCCCTGGCGCTGGCCGGTTGTGACGCGGCGGCGCCGGCCGGGACCCCACCCATCTCGCCCGGGACGTCGGCCGCCCCGCGCGAGGTCAATCTCATCGCCCGGGACTACTCGTTCCAGCCCGACGTCCTTGATCTCGCCCCGGGCGAGACCGTCCTGCTCCACGTGATCAACGGCGGCCTCGAGGTCCACGAGGCGGTGATCGGCGACGCGACCGTCCAGGATGCCTGGGAGGCCGCCGAGGGGATGACGGAGGGCGCCCCGCCCGGACCCACGCCGGTGGTCAGCGTCCCGCCCGGTGTCGCCGGCGTCCGGATCGTCGTCCACTCGGGTGAACGGGTGGACCTCGTATGGACCATCCCGGGCGGCACGCCCGCGGGCGGACCGTGGACGGTGGCCTGCCACATCCCCGGCCACCTCGCCCGCGGCATGCAGATCCCGATCCGCTGGGTCGGTCGGGCGCCCGCCTCGTGAGGGCGACGGATGGTACGCTCTATCCCCGCGCCGCGACCGCCTGTCCGAACCCCTTCAGCCTCGAGGAGCGCTCTGAATGACCTATGTGATCGCCGAGCCGTGCATCGATGTGCTCGACCTGGCGTGCGTGTCCGTCTGTCCGGTCGACTGCATCCATTACGACGAGGGCACGGATCGCAAGCTGTTCATCGATCCGAACGAATGCATCGACTGCGGAGCGTGCGAACCCGAGTGCCCGGTCACCGCGATCTTCCCGGAGGAGTCACTCCCCACGGAATGGGCGAACTACACCCCGATCGAGGCGCTCTGGTACACGGACAAGGCGGCCGCTCGCGCCGCGGTCGACGAGCTGAAGCCCCGCTGACGGTCGCCCCGGCCCGGACTAGGCCCGACGATCCGGGCTGACCCGACCGGACCCAGCCACGCGATGCGCATCGTCTCGCTCCTGCCGTCGGCGACCGAGATCGTCTGCGCGATCGGACTCGGCGACGACCTGGTAGGCGTCACCCACGAATGCGACTACCCGCCCGAGGTGGTCGGCAAGCCGGTCATGACCCGGAGCGTGCGCGACCTCGCGTCCGTCTCGTCGCGCGAGATCCACCGATTGGTGGCGGCATCGGTCCACGGCGGCTCGTCACTGTACGCGCTTGACGACGCCGCCCTCGCCGCGGCCAAGCCGGACCTCATCCTGACCCAGGAACTGTGCCGGGTCTGCGCCGTCAGTTACCGGGACGTCAACGAGGTGGCGCGGGCGATCGATGCCGATATCACGGTCGTCTCGCTCGAACCGACCTCGATCGAGGGCATCCTCAACACGATCTCGACGGTCGGAGCGATGACCGAGAGCGAGGACGCGGCGGTCGACCTCGTCGAGACGTTGCGCGAGCGGCTGGGCACGGTCGAGGAGAAGGTGCAGGCGAGGCGCGACGCTGGCGGTCGGTCGCCGCGGGTGGTCGGACTCGAGTGGCTCGACCCGCCGTTCGCGTCCGGCCACTGGGTCCCCGAGCAGATCCGGCGGGCCGGCGGCTGGGAGCTCCTCGGCGCGGACGGGGTACCGTCCGTCCAGACGACGTGGGACGCCGTCTCCGAGGTGGACCCCGAGATGCTGCTGCTGATGCCCTGCGGATTCCACCTTCGCGAGACGCTCGACGAGTGGGCGCGGACCCGTCGCCCGCCCGGTTATGTTGAGCTGACCGCGGTCCGGCGCGGCCAGGTCTTCGCGGTCGACGGGTCGGCCTACTTCAGCCGGCCCGGCCCGAGGGTCTTCGACGGGATCGAGCTGCTGGCCGAGATCTTCGACCCCGAAGCATTCGTCGACATCGCGCCGGCCGGGTCCTGGACACCGGTCGGTCCATAGGGCGCTCGTGCCGTTTCGCGCGACGTTCGATTGCCTGTGGTGCGGGGCGGTGCACGTCTGCCGCGGGCCCGATGACCTCGAAGGCTGGGCGCAGCTCTGTCCGGATTGCGTCGGCAAGGCCGGCGACAACGGATTCCTGCGGTTCCGACTGCGCCGGGCGCTGATCGAGCGGGGAGCGGCGGGCGCCGCGGGCGACTCGGTCTCGCCGGGCGCGGCGGCAGCGCTCGAGAAGGAAGCCGGGCCGGCTTCGGTGGCGGTGGCTCCGGACGTCGACGCCGAGATGCTCGCCTACTACGAGGCGCGAGCACCCGAATACGACGACTGGTATCTCCGCCGCGGTCGCTACGAACGCGGCCCCGTGCACGACGCGGCGTGGAACGCCGAGCTCGACGCGGCCGGTCGCTGGCTCGATGCCCTCCCGATCCGGGGCGAGATCGTCGAACTCGCGGCCGGGACCGGCTGGTGGTCGCCGCTGCTCGCCTCGAAGGGCGAGCTGTCGCTGTACGACGCGGCACCCGCGACGCTCGAGCGAGCCCGCGAACGGCTGGTCGCGCATCACCTGCGCGCCCACCTCCATGTCCGCGACGCATGGGCCGAGCCTGATCGCGCGGTCGACGCGATCTTCACCGGGTTCTGGCTGAGTCACGTGCCCCGTGCGCGCCTCGAGGCCTGCCTGGCCCTCGTCCGACGTTGGCTCAAGCCGGGTGGGACGTTCGCCTTCATCGATTCGCTGCGCGACCCGCAGTCGAGCGCGATCGACCACCCGACACCCGCCGCCGATACCTCGGTCCGGCGCCTGGCGGACGGCCGGGAGTTCACGATCGTCAAGGTCTACTACTCGCCCGACGAGCTCGCCGGTGCGCTCGGGAAGGCCGGGTTCGTCGAGCCCGTGGTCACGACGACCGGGCGCTTCTTCCTGACCGGCGTGGCGACGGCGGGCCGGCGCTAGTTCATCCGCGGTCGGGGACCGACCCCTGGCGACAGGACATCCGCCA
>Ga0307281_10000260_pt1 | contig 13465 bp, 14 predicted proteins | sample ER_DNA_120_FD_194486 | JGI IMG/M metagenome (GOLD analysis project Ga0307281, IMG submission 194486) | Bulk soil microbial communities from the East River watershed near Crested Butte, Colorado, United States - ER_DNA_120 | ecosystem: Environmental > Terrestrial > Soil > Floodplain | place...
ATCGGTGTGGGCCTTCACCGAGCACGAGCACATGGACCTCGTGCGCGGCATCAACCGGATCCACGAGATCGCATGCCATGCCGGCAACCTGCCGCGGGCCGAGCTGTCGGTCGCCCTGCTCGACGTTCTGCACTGGGTCGACGGGACGCTCGAGCCGCACATCGCCTGGGAGGAGACCTGGCTCTATCCGGAGATCGACGCCCGGACCGACAGCCCGTGGGCGACCCGTGCGGCGCGCTTCGACCATCGCCAGATCCGGGGCATCGCGACCGAGATCCGGGCCGACCAGGTCGCACTCAGCAGTCGCGTCGTGAGCGAGCATGACGCCGAGACCCGCTGTCACCTGTTCAGCCTCGTGGCGCTCGTGCGTGCCCACGTCGAGCGCGAGGAACGATTCCTCATCCCGATCCTGGCGGAGGACGGCGCCGCAGGATGACGGTGATGCCGGCGTCCCGAACGAACCTGACCCCGGAACGGGCGCTCGGCGCCCTCGCCGACCTCGGCTTCCTCGCCAGACCGGACCTGCCCGATCGCCCCGGGCCGGCCTACCTCCTGGTCGCAGTCCGCGACGTGCCGACCCTGCGCCATTTCGACCCGGAGACGATCGAGTACTGGGTCGCCGAGGCGGGGCGCGGGGCGCGCCGCACGCTCGACCGCGAAACGGCGATGCCGCTCGAGGCTGAGCTATCGTGGGGCCAGATCCGGATCGTCGACCGCCTCAAGGTGACGAACGAATACCTGACCTTCGGCGGCCACCTGACCGCGGCGAAGGTCAAGGGCGTCACGGTCGCCGTCATCACTTCCCCGGCACCGATCCTCCGCCGCGGAGGGCATTCGCAGCGCTGGGACGAGGGCGCCGAGAATCTCGGGGCGTTCTTCGCGCGGCTGCTCCTGGCGGTGGACTACACGAAGGGGTTCGAACCGCGGGTGGCCGATGCGACCCCACTGACCAGGTACGCCGCGTTCCTCATCGACACCGCCACCCGTTACCACGCCAGCCCGACGCTGCGGGCCAGCCACCCCGAACTGTGGCTGCTGCTCGAGACCGCCGAGCATCGGCTGCACTCGGACCATCCGGACGAGTGGGCCCTGGGCGCGGACCTGCTGCGCGACGCCGGGTTCGACGCGATCTGACGGGGTCGCGCGACCGCTCCGCTGCGGTTCAGAGCGGGACGGCGGACCCGGACACGCGGACGCCCGCCTCGCCGCGGACGATCGAGACGGTCAACCGGCTCGGGCGTCCCAGCTCGATCCCCTGGACGATCTCGAACGATGCCGGGGCGACGATCTCGCCGCGCGCCCGCAGGTAGCCACCGAGCGCCGCCGCGGCCGCGCCCGTCGCCGGGTCCTCGACGACACCGCCGACGGGGAACGGGTCGCGGGCGTGGAACCGGTCGGGCGCCTCGCGCCAGACCAGCTGGAGCGTGGTCAGGTCGTGCTCGAGCATGAGCGCCTTGAGCCCCTCGAACGGATAACCGAGGCGCTCAAGGCGCTCCAGCTCGCGGGCCGCGACGATCAGGTGCGTCGCCCCGGCGAACCCGAGTGCCGGCGGGAGCGCGGGGTCGAGCTCGTCGGTCCGCCAGTCGAGCAGGTCGAGCGTGGCCGCCAACAGCCCCGGCTCGGGCTCACGGACCCAGGTGGCCACCGAGGTGAGCGTCGCCCGGACGAGGCCATCCGCGCTCGTCTCGGCGCTGAGCGCGACCGGACCGCCGTTCGTCTCGAGGACGAGCTTGCGTGGCCCACCGGGGATCGCCGGTGACGCCGCGAGCCCGCGCTCGCTGAGCGCCACCCCGCTCGCGATCGTCGCGTGTCCGCAGAACGGCACCTCCGCGAGCGGACTGAAGTAGCGGACCCGGAAATGCCCCGGCCGGCTGGAGCCGTCGGGCGCAAGGAAGGCCGTCTCCGAGTAGCCGACGTCGGCCGCGATCCGCTGCATCTCGGGCACCGCCGGCAGCGCCCCGCCGAACCACACACCGGCTGGGTTGCCGCCGGTGGGGTCCGTCGTGAACGCCGCCAGACGGAGCAGCGTGCCGGGCGTGCCTGGCGTGCCGGCGGTCGACCCGGTCACGCCGGTGGCCGGTCGCCGCGACGGTCCGCATCCTCGGCCAGCAGGTGCAACGCGGGCGCGAAGTAGATGGCCCCGCTCACCGGCCGCGAGAAGTCGAGCAGGTGGTCGTGCAAGCCGTCGGCATCGAGACCGAACATCCGACCGAGCATCCGGTCGAGACGGGCCCGGTCCGCCGAGAACGCCACGAAGTAGAGGCCCGCCTCCTCGACGGTCCCGTATGGCACGCTGCGGCGATAGATCGGCAGCTCAGCGCCGGCGTCGTCCTCGATCTCGACCCGCGCGATGTGGGCGGTCGGCGGCTTGGCGTCGGGCCCGAGCTCGACGCTGTCCCACTTGGTCCGCCCGAAGACACGCTCCTGGTCGGCGATCGCTTGCGCATCGAAGGCGCCCAGGTCGTGGACCCAGCGCATCACCAGGACATGGCTGCCGGCGGCACCGGGCCGGCCTTCGGGGACGAGTGCGGCCGCCGGCGCCTCGAGCGTCGACGGGTTGGCCGTGCCGTCGATGAACCCGGTCAGGTCGCGGCTGTCACGGTGGACGTAGGCCGGTCGGTCGGTGGCGATGGCGGCGACCTCGTCGATCGCCCCGGCCGCGGCGCGGGCGTGCTCGAAGACGACGTCGCTGGTCGATCCCGAGATCCACAGCCAGAGGTCGTGCTGCGTCGCCGGCGCGTGATGGCCGCCGACGAGCCCGATCGGGCGGAAGGGGGCGAGGTCGGGCGGCACCTCCGCGGGCACGAGCACGCGCCACAGGTCGGACCCAAAGGCGAGCACCAGGTTCACGCCACCGGCCGACACCGATGGCATCCGCAGCCGCCCGAGTACGTCGACGACGGCCTCGAGCGCCACGTCCGGCCGAAGGTCGAATTCGAGGAACTCGTGGGCGCTCGTGCCCAGGGCGAAGATCCCCGGTTGTGGAAGACCGATCATCGAGATTCCCTCCCGCGCCGCTGGCCGAGACTACACTCGAAGCATGGCAGCCGAGTCGGACCCGGCACAACGCACGGCCGCGGCGCTCCTTGTCGAGTGCCTCGCCGCCGAGGGCTGCGACTACGTCTTCTCGGTCCCGGGCGAGGAGACGATGGATGTCCTCGAAGCGCTCAGCCACCAGACTGGCGTCCGACATCTCACGACCCGCCACGAGCAGGGCGCCGCGTTCATGGCGGACGTCCACGGGCGGCTGACCGGACGGGCGGCGGTCGCCATGGCGACCCTTGGCCCCGGGGCGACCAACCTCGTGACCGGGATCGCGGACGCCTTCCTCGACCACGCCCCGATGGTCGCCATCACGGGCCAGACCGGGCTCGACAAGCTCCACAAGGAGTCCCATCAGTTCGTCGACATCGTCCGCATGTTCGAGCCCGTGACGAAGTGGAACCAGCGCGTCGAGCTGGCCGGCGCGGTCCCCGAGATCGTCCGCAAGGCCTTCCGGGTCGCCCAGCTCGAGAAGCCCGGCCCAACCCACATCGAGCTCCCTGAGAACCTCGCCGCGACCCCGGTCGCCGAGGACCTTTGCCCGATCGAGCCGACCCAGGCCTACTTCCCCGAGCCGACCGACGAGGCGATCGAGCACGCCGCCCGGCTCTTGGCCGCGTCGACCAGGCCGCTCGTCCTGGCCGGCAACGGCGTTCTCCGCCGCCATGCGTCGGCCGAGCTGCGCGCGTTCGCCAAGGGGCTCCACGTCCCGGTCGCGGCCACGTTCATGGGCAAGGGTGCGATCGACGATCGGAGCCATCTCTCGCTGATGGCGGTCGGCCTCCAGGCGCGCGACCACGTCCTGTCCGGGTTCGACCGGGCGGACCTCGTCCTGGCCATCGGCTACGACCTCGTCGAGTACGGACCAGCCCGCTGGAACCCGGACGGGCGGAAGCGGATCATCCACATCGACACCCAGCCGGCGGAGGTTGACGCCTTCTACCAGCCCGAGGTGGAGCTCATCGGCGACATCGATGGTTCGCTCCGCCGCCTGCTCGCGGCGGTCATGCCGCGTGGCGTCGGCGGCCGTTCGGCGAGCGAGCGCCATGCCACCCGCGAGACGCTCGTCCACCAGGACCTCCGGACGGCACTCCTCGCCGACCTGCGAGCGTTCGATCGCGACGAGGGCTGGCCGATCAAGCCACAGAAGGCGATCGCCGACCTCCGACGAGCGCTCGGCCCCGAGGACATCGTGATCAGCGATGTCGGGGCCCACAAGATCTGGGTCGCCCGGCTGTACCAGGCCTACGAGCCGAACACGGTCATCATCTCGAACGGCTTCGCCGCGATGGGGATCTCGCTGCCGGGGGCGATCGCGGCGAAGCTCGTCCATCCGGACCGGCGCGTCGTCGCATTGTGCGGCGACGGCGGTTTCCTGATGAACTCGCAGGAGCTCGAGACCGCCCGCCGGATCGGCGCGAACATCACGGTCGTCGTCTGGCGGGACGACGGCTACGGCCTGATCGACTGGAAGCAGCGGAGCGAGTTCGGGCGCCCGTTCGGGGTCGAGTTCGGCAACCCGGACTTCGTGGCCTACGCGGCATCGTTCGGACTCGCCGGGTTCCGCCCGTCATCGGCGGCCGACCTCTACCCCACCCTCATGCGGGCGCTCGAGCACGACGGACCCTCGCTCGTCGAGGTCCCGATCGACTATCGCGAGAACCTTCGCCTGACCGAGCGGCTGGGCGCTCTCTCGTCGGCGACCTGACGGGCGCGGGACCGGTCAGGCGGTCGGCGCCTTCGGCTTCTTGGGCTTCGGGGGACGCTTGGGGGTCTTGTCGCCCATCTCTGTCTCCTCCTGTCGGCCGGGTCTCAATGGCGGCCGGCGCCGTGCCACACGATAGCCGACTCGGCCGACGGCGGATGGTCCTCGGCTCACGGCGCGGCCGCGGATCCGATGACGAACGGCAGGCTGACGTGGTCTCCGTCGACGAGGTCGAGTTCGACCGTGTACATCCCTGCCGGCCAGCCGGCGCCTGGCCACGTCGACACACTGTTCGGCGTGACCGACGGCATGAAGAACGCCCCGGATCGGAGTCCGCGGCTCGGGTTCGCACTGGCGGCCGTCCCGACGAGGTCGTCCAGCGTGGCACCGAGCGGGACCTCGACCCCGGCCACGGGATTCGACGATGGGCCGCTCAACGGACCTGGGTCAGTGTGCCAGAACCGGAAAAGGCGCACCGTCACCGGCTGCGTGGCGCTCGAGAGGCTCGGCCAGGTCGCGGCGATCGCTACGCTCGTGACGCCCGGGTGATCGAGGACCGGGCCCGGCCCGGCGTGACCCGGCTCGATCAGCTCCCAGCTGACCACCGGCGTCACGGTCGGCTTGTGTCCCCCCACCGCGCTGTCGAACTGGATCTGCGAGACATACCCCACCGCGACGCCCCACGCGTCGTGTGGATCGCGCGAACCCATCACCGACAGGTCCAGCCCGGCGAAGGTAAGGGCAGACGGCGACGGCGCCCGTGCCGGTGCGACCGAGCCGTCGGGGCGTCCGGTGATCGCGGGGAGGAGGGCGCCGGCGGCACCGGGCGAGATGGTCGAGCGCGTCGCGGCCGCACTCCCGCCGGGCTCCCACGGCTTCCACACGGCGACCGCGAGCAGGACGGCGACGACCGCGACGACCGCGATCGCCGGTCGGAACCCGTTGCGCCGGCCGACCCGCACGAGCTCCGGCGGGCCGGGACGCATCGTTCCCTCGTCGGGCGGCCGGGGCTGGTCAGAGGCGGTCATGGTTCATGCTCGCCGGCCATTGTCATCCGGCCGGTGGCATCGTGCCCGGATCCGATCAGCGGGCTACGATGCGCGCGAGATGATCGGACGATGACCCAGCCCCTGACGGCCGCGCCGCCCTGCAGCCACCTCGACATGATCCACGACGTCCAGCCCTCGGCCGATGCCTGCGAGGATTGCCTCCGCATCGGCGGCTGGTGGGTGCACCTGCGGATGTGCCTGACCTGCGGACATGTCGGCTGCTGTGATTCGTCGCCGAACCGGCACGCGACCGCCCACGTCCACGCCGCCGGCCACCCGATCATCCGCTCGCTCGAGCCAGGCGAGGACTGGCTGTGGTGCTACCTCGACCAGGTCGTGCTCGAGCTCGCCTGAGCGACCGTCAGACGAGCGGGGCGACCTCGGCTGCGAATCGCTCCGCACGGGCGACCACCTCGGTCGGGTCGGTCGTCCCGAAGGCGAGAGCGATGTGCTGGACGCCAAGCGCGGCGAAGGCCCGGACCTCGGCCGCGATCGCCTCTGGTGTCCCGTGCATGGCATACCAGGTCTCGGCGTGCTCGCCGAAGCGGACCTGGGCGCGCGCCGAGAGCGACGGTGTCGGTCGCCCGGCGGCCTCGGCCGCGGCGCGCACGACCGCAACGCGTTCCGCATAGGCGGCAGGGCTGGCGCTGCTGGACTGGTAGCCGTCTGCGGATCGACCTGCGCGCCGGAGCGCGGGCTCGGCCCGTCCGCCGACCACGATCGGCAGGGGTGACTGGACCGGGAGCGGCCCGAACACGAAGTCCTCGATGGTGTGGAACCTGCCGCGGAACGGCTCGCTCGAGCCCGACCAGAGGTGCCTCCACAGCCGGATGGTCTCGTCGAGATACGCCCCCCGAACGCGGAACCGGTCGGCGACCCCGATGTTCCCGAACTCGGTCGCGTTCCAGCCGATCCCGACCCCGGCGGTCACCCGGCCGCCGCTCAGCGAGTCGAGCGTGGCCAGCTCCTTCGCCATGATCACCGCGTTCCGCGTCGGGACCACGATCACGCTCGTCCCGAGGCGGACTTGGGGGTGCCGGGCGCCGACCCACGCGAGGGTCAGGATCGCCTCGTAGATGCGGCCGTAGTCACCGGCGTCGGCGTGCGGGACCAGGACGTGATCGGTCGTCCAGACCGTCGACCAGCCGAGGCGCTCGGCGACCTCGGCGGCGGCCTCGATGCCCTCGGGCGAGGCGCCGTCGGGGAAGTTCGGGAGACACAGTCCGTAGTCCATGGCGCGATGGTATCGAGCGGCGAGCCGCTCGTCCTGGCCGCGAGCGGACGGCCGAGACCCGAGAGGCGCACACTACGGCGCCGTGAGCACGTCGAGCGTTCCGCGTCCGACCGTCGCATCGACCGGCGTCCCCCGCTGGCCGGCGATCGTCGCCCTGCTCGTCGTCGCCGTCCTGCTCGCGCTGGTCTCGAATCAGCTGACCCTGGGTCCTTCGTGGGTCCCACTCGCCATCGTTCTCCTCCTGCTGATCCCGCTCGTGCTCAGCAGCCGTCGCAATCTGCACGGTCGGCGGCGCGCGCTCGGCATGGTGGCGCTGACCACGGTGACCATCGCGGTGGCGGCCAGCGCGTTCTTCCTCGTCCAGCAGCTCCTGTTCGGCAGCATCGAGCCCACGACGCTGTTCACCGGCGCCGGGGCTATCTGGGTCGCGAACCTCCTGACCTTCGCCGTCTGGTACTGGGAGATCGATGGCGGCGGACCCGCGATGCGCCGGCGTGACGGCCACGTCAGCTCGGATTTCCTCTTCCCGCAGCTCCAGGTCGGCGACGGGACGTCGAGTCACGGCTGGTGGCCGACCTTCATCGACTACCTGTTCGTCGCGTTCAACGCGAGTTCGGCCTTCAGCCCGACCGACACCCTCATCCTGTCGCGTCGGGCCAAGGTCCTGATGATGGTCCAGGCGCTGATCGCGATCGTGACGGTCGTCGTGCTCGCAGCCCGGGCGATCAACACCCTTCGCTAGCGGGTGAGCGGGCGTCGAGCCGCATTGGCCCGCCTCAGGTCGTGCCGGGCCGCGCCGTGGCACGGATCTCGGCCAGCGCCGCGGCAACGCCCCTTGTCCACGCCTGCCCGTGACCGGGCAGCACGTACCCCGCCTCCACGCCGTCGAGACGCGCAAGCGACGCGAGCGCCTGGGCCGGATCCGCGCTGAACGGGGCGATCATCGGGGCGTGGACACCGGTCGTCACGGCGTAGGTCGCGATCGCGTCGCCGATGAGCAGGGCGTCGTGGTCCGCGAAGTGGAGGGCGGCGCTGCCCGGCGTATGCCCAGGGAGCAGGATCACCCGCGGGGCGCCGGGGACGTCGAGCGTGGCCCCGTCCCCGAAGGTCGAGACCTCGGCGATCCTCGGGAATCGGAGCAGGCCGTGCGTCATCGAGAACCAGATGAAGCCGAGGAGCGGGCCGATCTTGACCGGGCCGAGGCCCTTGGACGGGTTCGGGACCTCGCCACGGGCCAATGCAGCGTCGAGCTCGTGGACCCGGATCGGCGTGCCGCGCTCGCGACGGATGCGCTCGGCAAAGCCGATGTGGTCGGAGTGGCCGTGGGTCAGGACGACCGACCGGACACCGTCGAGCGTCCGGCCCATCGCCGCCAGCTCGGCCGGCAGGTCGCCCCAGTACGACGGGGCGCCGGCGTCGACGATGGTGACCTCGCCGTCGGCCTCGATGAGGTAGGCATTGACGATGCCCGTGCCGATCCGCCGGATCCGGGGGGTGATCTCCACGGTGCTCCTCCTGGTCGGGCTGCTGGGCGACAGGCTACCGCCGCGCGGCGTCGAGCACCGCCTCTGAGAACACGGGCCACGCCTCGAGCGCCCACGGCCCGTACTCCCGGACGGTCAGGAGCGCGGTGGCCAGACCGGCCACGGGGTCGACCCACAGGAAGGTCCCGGCGCCGCCGATATGACCGAAGGTCGCCGGACTCGAGCTCGGCGCCATCCAGTGCGGCGCCTTGGCGTCGTGGAGCTCGAAGCCGAGGCCCCAATCGCAGGGGTCGAACTGCCCGACCCCGGGCACGACGCCGGCCAGCCCGGGAAACGCGACGGCCGTCGCCGCGGCGAACGTCTCGGCCGGAACGAGCGTGGGCTCGAGACATTCGCGCGCGAACGCGACGAAGTCGGCCAGCGGCCCGTGCAGGCCCTGCGACGGCCGCCCGACCAGCGTCGTCGCCGTCATCCCGAGGGGCCCGAGGACCCAGCCTCGAAGAACGTCCTCGAAGGAGGCTCCTGCGCGGTCGGCGAGCAAGGCGCCGAGCGCGTCGAATCCGGGGTTGGAGTAGATCCGGCGCGTCCCCGGCGTGGCAAGCGTCTCGTCACCCTCGAACGGCAGGCCCGAGGCATGGGCGAGCAGGTGCCGAACGGTCGCGCCGGGCGGGCCGGCCGGCTCGTCGAGGTCGACCAGCCCTCGCTCGGTCGCCACGAGGACAGCGAACGCCGTCACCAGCTTCGTCACCGATGCCCAACGGTAGCTCCGCACGGGATCGGCCCGGCTCGCCCAGGACGCCGGCCCGCCCAAGCACCGCGGCCGCGGCGTGGTCCGTTGGCCACGTGTCGATGACGGCCAGGACGGCCTCGACCTCGGTCATTCCGGGCAGCCTATCAGCGGGCCACCGCCGACCGGGACATCTGCCGCGGCGCCGGTGGACCGTCTGGCGGATGCCGTTCGGGGTCCCTGGAACGATACTTGCGTTGTGCCTCAGCTCCACTATCGGCCGGCAATGACCGTTCCGCTGATCCTCGCGGCGGCCCTGACGCTGCTGAGCGCCTCGGTCGCGACCGCGACCGAATTCCCGCCCGGGCGCGAGGGCTACCACAGCTACACTGAACTGACGAACGAGGTCGCAGCGGTTGCGGCCGCTCACCCCGACATCGTCGAGCGCTTCTCGATCGGCACGAGCTACCAGGGGCGGCAGCTCTGGGCGGTCAAGATCTCCGACAACGTCACGGTCGACGAGCCCGAGCCCGAGGTCATGTTCGACGGTACCCACCATGCCGACGAGCACATGGCGACCGAGATGACCCTCCACATCCTCCACTGGCTGGTCGACGGCTACGCCGTCGATCCGCGGATCACGACCATCGTGGACACCCGCGAGATCTGGATCGTCTTCCTGGTCAACCCCGACGGCGCCGAGTTCGACATCTCGGGCGGCACCTTCCACCACTGGCGCAAGAACCGCCAGCCGACGCCCGGGTCGGTCTATCGCGGTACGGACCTCAACCGGAACTACAGCTATCGCTGGGGCAGCGGCGGCCGGACGAGCACGAACCCGCAGGCCATCACCTACCACGGTCCGTTCGCGTTCTCGTCGCCCGAAGACCGGGCGATGCGCGACTTCATGGCCAGCCGCGTCGTCGACGGCCGGCAGCAGATCCGCGCGGCGATCACCTTCCACGAGTACGGCCGGCTGGTCATGTGGCCGTACGGCTACACGCTGGCGAACGTCCCGTCCGACATGACGAACCAGGATCGCGCCGCGCTCGCGATCATCGGCAAACACATGGCGGCCACCAACGGCTACAGGCCCGAGCAGGCGAGCGACCTGTACATCAGCGACGGGACGTCGCGCGACTACCAGTACGGCACCTATCGGATCTTCTCCTACACCTTCGAGCTGTCGGCCAAGGACTACCCGGACGATTCGCTGATCGCGTCGGAGACCGGACGCAACAAGGAGGCGGTGCTCTACCTCATGGAGCGCGCGTGGTGCCCGCTGTCGGTGCTCGGGACGGCGGTCACGACGGCCCGCTGCGGCGCCTTCGACGACGACCTGGAGGTCTATCGCGGCTGGGCCGTCAACCCCGACGGCACCGACACCGCTCCGTCCGGACGGTTCGTGCGGGCGAACCCTGCCGACACGACCAGCCACGGACCCAAGCAGCTCGGCACCACGCCGTCGGGTTCGAAGGCGTTCGTGACCGGCGCCGCTGCCGGTGGGTCCTCGACCGCCAATGACCTCGACGGGCGGACGACGCTCCGTTCCCCGGCCATCGCCCTTCCGGCCGCGAGCGGCCAGCGCCTGACCTTCGCCTACGTCTTCGCCCACAGCGCGGCCTCCACCTCGGCCGATTCGCTCCGCGCGATCGTCGAGCGCGCCGACGGCAGTCAGGTCGAGGTCTTCCGCGTCTCGGGCCGGCCGGTGGATGTGGACGGCGCCTGGCATACCGCATCGATCCCGATGGACGCCTTCGCCGGCGGGACCGTCCAGGTGCGCTTCGTGGCGACCGACGGTGGCCCGGGCAACCTCCTCGAGATCGAGCTCGACGACATCCGGGTGACCCGCCCGAGTTGAGCGTCACGGCTTCGTCATCCAGCCTGCCTATAGTTGGCACATGAGGTTCTTCACCGCCAAGCCCGACACCGTCCCCTCCCCCGCTGAAGCCCTGGCCGGGCGCCCCGCCCCGATCGTGACGCCGGGCATCCACACCATCCTCGGCACCCCGCTGGCCGGCCCCTGGCCGGACGGCACGAAGACCGCCATCTTCGGCCTCGGCTGCTTCTGGGGCGCCGAAAAGGCGTTCTGGAGCCTGCCCGGCGTCGTCACCACCGCGGTCGGCTACGCCGGTGGCTCGACTCCCAACCCGACCTACAACGAGACGTGTTCCGGCAAGACCGGTCACGCCGAGGTGGTGCTCGTCGCCTACGACCCATCGCGGATCTCGTACGAGCAGCTCCTCAAGACTTTCTGGGAGGACCACGACCCGACCCAGGGCATGCGCCAGGGCAACGACATGGGGACGTCGTATCGCTCGATCATCCTGACCGCCGACGACGCGCAGCGCGCCGCCGCCGAGGCGAGCCGCGACGCTTACCAGGCGAAGCTGTCGGCCGCCGGCTACAAGACCATCACGACCGAGATCGTGCCCGCCGGCCCGTTCTACTACGCCGAGGACTACCACCAGCAATACCTCGACAAGAATCCGCGGGGCTACTGCCCGAACCACGCGACCGGCGTGAAGCTGCCCGATGACTTCGTCGTCACGCCGTTGCAGTACGTCGACTAAGCTCGGGAGTCCGGAGCGCCTCCCCGCCTCAGTCGGCGCCGGCCGCCAATGAATAGAAACTGATGGCGGCCACGGACAGCTGCATGCACAGGGCGAGCGCGTACACGGTGAGGGACGCGAACACCAGAGCATTCAGTCCGAACGGGGCTGTCGCTGTGATCCCCGAGGCGACGACGAACTGCGTCCAGCGGACCCAGGGCACACCCGCTTGGATCAGGCCATGCCCCGTGGAGTGGTGGGAAATGAGCGATCCGTCGTGATGCTCAGCGACGGTGTCGGCGGCGTCGGTCAGGACGCCAGCAGGACGGTCTTCGCTCGCTCCACCTCCTTGGTCGACCCATCATCACCGGCCGGGTCAAGCCGCGCCATCGAACCCTCCGACAGATAGCGCCGCTCGGCGATCGCCCACTCGTCGTGGATCTCGAGCAGGACCGCGCCGGCGAGACGCGTCACGGCCGTCTCGTTGGGAAAGATGCCGACGACGTCGGTCCGGCGTTTGATTTCCTTGTTGACCCGCTCGAGCGGGTTGGTCGACCAGATCTTCTTCCAGTGGCTGACCGGGAAGCTCGTGAACGCGGTGACATCGGCCTTGGCCTCGGCGAGCATCGCCGCGGCGACCGGGAAGCGCGGCTCGAGGCGTTCGACGATCTCATCGAGCTGCTCGGCGACCGCCGCCGCGTCGGGCTGGGCGAAGACCGTCCGGATGGCGGCCAGGACCATCTCGGCGCTGCCCTTGGGGATCCGGGCCAGGACGTTGCGCAGGAAATGGACTCGACACCTCTGCCAGGCGGCGCCCAGGATCACCGCCGCGATGGCGCCCTTGAGGCCCTCGTGGGCGTCGCTGATGACGAGCCGCACGCCCGATAGCCCACGCGCCCGGAGCGAGCGCAGGAAGGCCGTCCAGAACGCGCCGTCCTCGCTGTCGCCGACGGCCAGGCCGAGCACCTCCCGGTCGCCCTTCGCCGTCACCCCGGTGGCGATGACGATCGCCTTGGACACGACACTCGCGCCATCGTGGGCCTTGACGTAGGTCGCGTCGAGGAAGACATACGGGAAGGCGATGTGCCCGAGCGAACGGTCGCGGAAGGTGGCGACGACGGTGTCGAGCTCGGCGCAGATCCGGGACACCTCGCTCTTGCTGATCCCGGCATCGATGCCCAGGGCGGCTACCAGGTCGTCGACCTTGCGTGTGCTGACGCCGTGGACGTAGGCCTCCATGACGACCGCCCAGAGGGCCCGGTCGATCCGCCGCCGCGGTTCCAGCAGGGCCGGGAAGAACGAGCCGGTCCGCAGCTTGGGGATGCGCAGCTCGACGTCGCCGGCCTTGGTCGAGAGGAGCCGGCCCCGGGAGCCGTTGCGGTGGGTCGTCCGGGCCTCGGTCCGCTCGTACCGGCCGGCGCCGATCGCCTGGTCGGCCTCGAGCTCGATGAGCTGCTGGAGGACGAGGGTCATCGCGTCGCGCATGACGTCGGCGCTGCCGCCGGCGCGGATGGCGTCGAGCAACTCGGACAGGGCAGACTGTGACAGGGCCATTCGGTGTCTCCTCGTGCTCTCGGAAGGAACACGCTGAGAATCACACCGGTGGCCCCCTCGCTGCGCGGCGTCAGCGCAGGTCAGGAGCCCCGCTCAAATCCCACTGTGAGACTGGGTC
>Ga0307281_10000261_pt1 | contig 13461 bp, 8 predicted proteins | sample ER_DNA_120_FD_194486 | JGI IMG/M metagenome (GOLD analysis project Ga0307281, IMG submission 194486) | Bulk soil microbial communities from the East River watershed near Crested Butte, Colorado, United States - ER_DNA_120 | ecosystem: Environmental > Terrestrial > Soil > Floodplain | place: USA...
CGGAACGCGATGCCGAGTGCCAGCGCCATCAGCACCGGGAAGGCGAACACCCAGAACGCCACCTCGGGCTCGCGCAGGAACGACAGCACGCGCGCGCGGGTGAGCTGCCACAGGGCGTTGCGCGCGAGCCGGCCGGGCGCGCCCCGGCGTCTCGCGGGCGGCGGCGCGGACGAGGCGTCGCGTTCACTCATCGCGCAGCGTCCTCCCCGTGAGATTCACGAACACGTCCTCGAGCGTGGCGTGATGGGTAGCGAGATGGCGAAGCGGGGCGCCCTGCCGGCCCAGCTCCGCCAGCAGCGCGGGAATCGAGATGTGCGGCTCGCGCACGATGAGCGCGAACGCATCGGCCTCGCGCCGCGCCTGGCTCACGCCGGGCAGGCGCCCGACCGGAGCGAGGTCGAGCGCTCCCTCGACCGCGAACTCGACCACGTGGTCGGCCCCGAGGGTCGCGATCAGCGCGGCGGGAGTGTCGAGCGTCAGGACGCGTCCGTGGTCCATGATCGCGACCCGGTCGCAGAGGCGCTCGGCCTCCTCCATGTAGTGGGTGGTGAGCAGGATCGTCCCCCCGCGCCTGCGGAAGGCAGCGATCAGGTCCCAGAGCTGGCGGCGCGACTGGGGATCGAGCCCGGTGGTCGGCTCGTCGAGGAACAGCAGGTCGGGCTCGTTCACGAGCGCGACGGCGAGCGAGAGCCGCTGGCGCTGGCCCCCGGAGAGCTTGCCGACCCAGGCCTCGCGTTTCTCCTCGAGCTGGACGGTTCGGATCACGTCCTCGGGATCGGGCCCGCGGCGGTAGAAGCTGCGGAACAGCTCGACCGTCTCGATCACCGAGAGCTTGTCCTGGAACTTGGCCTCCTGGAGCTGGATCCCGAGCCGCTCGCGCAGCGCGCGATCCGGGCCGCCGCCGCGACCCCAGGTCTGATCCAGCACCCGGACCTCGCCGGAGTCCGCGGTGTTCAGTCCCTCCAGGATCTCGATGGTCGTGGTCTTGCCCGCGCCGTTGGGGCCGAGCAGGCCGAAGCATTCCCCGGTCTCGACCTCGAGGTCGAGCCGGTCCACGGCGAGCACCTTCGGATAGCGCTTGACGAGGCCGCGGCAGGAGAGTGCGGGGCGGGCCACGGCCGTCTGCGACGAGAGTTCGAGCATGGAAGTGCCGAACACTAATGAGCGGGCCGGCGCGTGTGCAACCCGCGGGGAGCCCGCACGTTCGGGGGCGTCCACGCGGCGCTTGGGAAGCGGTTTCGTGCTAACCTGCTTGCCCGCCCGGCCTTCCGGCCGGGGCGTCGCGGGCGCGATCTTCGCGCCCCCACACGACTTCCGAGGAGATGGATGCACAAGCGGCTCGACTCGATCCAGCGCGCGAACCTGGCCTACATCGAGGAGATGTACGCGCGCTACCAGCAGGACCCGGCGGCGGTCCCCGAGGAGTGGGCGCTGTTCTTCGCGGGCTTCGACTTCGCGGAGACCCGGGCCCCGGCCTCCCACGTCCCGGGCCAGCCCTCGGGCGAGGTCTTCGGGCTGGTGCAGCATTTCCGCGTCTTCGGCCACCTGGCGGCCCACATCGATCCGCTGAGCGATCCGCCCGAGGAGACCCTGCTCGATCCGGCGCGGTTCGGCTTCCGCGAGGCGGACCTCGACCGCGAGGTCTCGGCCGTGCCGATGGAGGGCGCGTTCCGCGGCACGCTGCGCGAGCTGATTGCGGGTCTGCGCGAGACGTACTGCGGCACGATCGGCGTCGAGTACATGGCGATCACCGATCTCGAGCGCCGCAAGTGGCTGCAGGAGCGGATGGAGCCGTTCCGCAACCGCCCGCAGCTCCCGCCCGCGGAGCGCGTGCGCATCCTGCGGCAGATCCTCGCGGCCGACCGGTTCGAGGAGTTCCTGCACGTGCGCTACCCGGGGCAGAAGCGCTTCTCGCTCGAAGGCGCCGCCGCCCTGATCCCGATGCTCGACGCGCTGGTCGAGACGGCGTCCGGCCTCGGCGTCGAGCAGGTCGTAATCGGCATGCCGCACCGCGGACGCCTGAACGTCCTCGCCCACGTCCTGGACAAGCCGCTCGAGCGGATCTTCAGCGAGTTCGAGTCGAGCTTCCTGCCCGAGGACATCCAGGGGCACGGCGACGTCAAGTACCACATGGGCTACTCCTCCAATCACACGACGCGCGACGGGCGCATCGTCCACCTCGACCTCAACTACAACCCCAGCCATCTCGAGTTCGTGAACCCGGTGGTCTTGGGGGCGATGCGGGCGCGGCAGGACCACATGCGCGACCCGGAGCGGGCGCGCGGCGTGCCGGTGCTGATCCACGGCGACGCCGGCTTCGCGGGAGAGGGGATCGTCCCCGAGACGCTGGAGATGGCGCAGCTCGAGAACTACCGCACCGGCGGGACGATCCACATCATCGTGAACAACCAGGTGGGCTTCACCACCTCGCCCGAGGACGGCCGCGCCTCGCGCTACGTCACCGACGTGGCGCGGCTCGAGGACGCGCCGGTCTTCCACGTGAACGGCGACGATCCCGAGGCGGCGGTGCAGGCGATCCGGCTCGCGGTCGCCTACCGCGACCGGTTCCGGCGCGACGCGTTCGTGGACCTCATGTGCTACCGCAAGCACGGCCACAACGAGCTCGACGATCCCACGTTCACTCAGCCCGTCCTCTACCAGAAGATCGCCGCACACCGGCCGGCCTCGAGCCGCTACGCCGAGCGCCTGACCGCGGAAGGCGTGCTGGACGAGGCGGGGCGCCAGGCGATCGAGCGCGAGATCGAGGGCGCGCTGCGCGAGGCGCACGCGCGCCGCAGCGCCGAGGAGTTCTCGAACGGGGAGGGCCGCCTCGGGGGCGCGTGGCAGGGCTTCGAGTGGGCCGGCAGCGACTGGAGCGCGCGCACAGCGGTGCCGCGCCCGACCGTCGAGGGCGTGCTGAAGGGCGCGGCGCAGCTCCCCGCGGACTTCCACCCGCACCCCAAGGTGGCGAAGCTGCTGGAAGAGCGCATCCGCATGGCGGCGGAAGACCGCATCGACTGGGGGTGCGCCGAGGCGCTGGCGATCGGAACGCTGCTGCTCGAGGGTTTCGGCGTGCGCCTGAGCGGCCAGGACACGGGTCGCGGCACGTTCAGCCACCGGCACGCGATCCTCCACGATCACGAGAACGGCCGCCGCCACGTCCCGCTCCAGCACCTGGCGCCGGATCAGGGGCGCTTCCAGGTGTTCGATTCGCTGCTCAGCGAGTCGGCGGTGCTGGGGTTCGAGTACGGCTACTCGACCGCCGATCCGCGCACGCTGGTGATCTGGGAGGCCCAGTTCGGAGACTTCGCTAACGTCGCGCAGGTCTACATCGACCAGTTCCTGGCGAGCGCCGAATCCAAGTGGCGCCGGATGTCGGGGATCACGCTGCTCCTGCCCCACGGATACGAGGGGCAGGGCCCCGAGCATTCGAGCGCGCGCCTCGAGCGGTTCCTCGAGCTGTGCGCCGACGGCAACATGCAGGTCTGCAACCTCACCACGCCCGCCCAGCTCTTCCACGCATTGCGCCGCCAGATGCACCGCAAGTTCCGCAAGCCCCTGGTGATCATGAGCCCCAAGAGCCTGCTGCGGCACAAGCTCGCGGTCTCGGCGATGCGCGAGCTCACGTCGGATGCCTTCCGCACCGTGATCGACGACCACTCGATCGCCGATCCGCACGCGGTCCGCACCGTTCTGCTCGCCTCCGGGCGCTTCTGCTACACGCTGCTCGAATCGCGCGCCCAGCGCGGGAGGGGCGATGTCGCCCTGGTGCGGGTCGAGCAGCTCTACCCGTTCCCGGCCGACGAGCTGCGCGAGGCCTTCAAGCGCTACCCGCAGGCCCGCGACCTGAGCTGGGTGCAGGAGGAGCCGGCCAACATGGGCGCCTGGCGCAGCACCCGTCACCGGCTCGAGGCGATTCTCCCCGAGGGCGCCACACTCGCGCTGATCGCGCGCGAGGACGCGCCGACTCCGGCCACGGGCTACTACCAGATGCACGTGGACCAGGAGAAGGCCCTGTTGGAGCGCGCGTTTCGCGCGCCCGCGGCCCCGGTGGCACCCGCGCGCCATCGCGAGACGCCGGCCGGAGCGAGGACGGGGGGAGGCGCGCCATGAGCGTCGAGATCCGGGTGCCGCGGCTCGCCGAGTCGGTCTCGGAGGCGGTGCTGGTGGAGTGGCTCAAGCCGGACGGCGCAGCGGTCGCCACCGACGAGCCGGTTGCGGTCCTCGAGACCGACAAGGCGGCGGTCGAGATCGCGGCCTCAACGAGCGGCGCGCTCCGCCACGGCCGCGCGATCGGGGACAAGGTCGTGGTCGGAGACGTGCTGGGGCGCGTCGAGGCTGGGGCGGCGGGAGCGGAAGTCGCGGCGGCGGCGGCGGCGGCAGCGGTGGCGGCGGTGGCGGCGGCCGCTCCCTCCAGACGTAAGGAGCCGCGCGCGATGCGACCGGCCCCCATCCCAGGCGCAATGAGGACGCCCGCCGCGGCGCCGGCCGCGCCCGATCCCGGCCCGGCGCCGGCGGCGACGCCGGCGGCCGAGACCGTCCCGCCCATACCACCCGAAGCCGTGCCGCCCGTTCCCGGGGCGGACGAGGAGCGCGTCGTGCCGATGAGCCGCATCCGCCAGCGCATCGCCGAACGCCTGGTGCGCTCGCAGCACACCGCGGCCATCCTCACCACGTTCAACGAGATCGACATGAGCGCGGTGATGGCGCTGCGCGCCCGCCTGCGCGAGGAATTCGAGCGCCGCCACGGCGTCCGGCTCGGCCTGATGAGCTTCTTCGCCCGCGCCGCCGTGCTGGCGCTCGATGAGATTCCCGAGCTGAACGCGGAGATCCGTGGCACGGACATCGCCTACCGCAGCCGCGTCCACATGGGGGTGGCGGTCCAGACCGGGCGGGGGCTGGTCGTGCCGGTGGTGCGGCGCGCCGACATGCTCACCTTCGCCGAGATCGAGCGCGAGATCGTCCGCCTCGCGGACCGGGCTCGCACCGGGTCCCTTTCCCTGGAGGAGCTTTCGGGCGGCACGTTCACCCTCTCGAACGGGGGCGTCTACGGGTCGCTTCTCTCCACGCCCATCCTGAACCCCCCGCAGAGCGGCATCCTCGGCATGCACAAGATCGAGAAGCGCCCGATCGCGCTGAACGACCAGGTGCTGATCCGCCCCATGATGTACGTGGCGCTTTCCTACGATCACCGCATCGTGGACGGCGAGCAGGCGGTGCGGTTCCTGATCCGGGTCAAGGAACGGCTCGAGGATCCGGAGCGCATGCTGCTGGACGTATAGGCCGGGCCGTCGCTGCCCGCGCGGTTCGGCCCCTCCGCGCCCTCTCCCCGGCCGTCCCCGCGCGACCGGCGCCTGCGGCCGCCTTGCCTGCCGCGGATTCCGCAACGCCCCCTCCGGGCCGGTTTCTCCATCCCGTCCCGGACCCCGTCCGCGACCGGTGCGTTTTCTCCAAGGGGCCGAGTCTCAGCGATTGACATATCAATTTGCATTATTAGTATTGAACATTAGTATCTAGCTTTGTTAGAGTTATATTGCAGTCGGGCACCGTGTATATCTCCTTGCCCCCTCGCCGGGACCACAGCCGGCGCGGAATGCAAGCCAGCATGGTTCGCTCCGATTCAATGTCCGCGAGCTGCATCCTCCGTGGAGCGATTCATGCAGAAGCGCGCCAACCTGTTGCTGCTCGTTTGCCTGGCGGCCCTGTGCGGCGCCACCACCACCTCGGGCGCCCCGGTCCCGATCACGTTCGGACGGGACATCAAGAAGCTCCAGGACCTGGTGGACGAGCGATATGGCAGGAATCACATCGACGTGACGAAGGACTTCATCGGCGCGCGGGGCGAGGACATCGATCCCTGGTTCTGGGTGGGCAGCCGCACCGGCGCCGTGAGGGTCAAGGTGTTGAGGCGCAACTCCGACAGCGACCTGGGCTGGTACGAGGAGACCGGCGACCAGGCCCGGATGCCGGACGGCGGCGGAGTGCTCTTCACCGGACGGGCCCGGCGACACGAGGAGGCGGTGCTGCCGCTGCCGGGATTCCAGACGCGATTCGGCTTCTACGTCGATGCGACCCTCTCCACCAGCCGAGCCGTGGTGTCCGGGCCGGGTTCCGGTGCGAACATCACGAAGCGGTTTTTTACGAACCGCAGGCTCAACGATTGCGGTCCCAACGGGACCGGCGCGATCCATGCGCCGTTCGACGGCGATGTCCAGGCCCTGATGTACGACGTCTCCCGCTGGGTCGGGCCCGACACCTGGCTCGTCTGCTTCGAGGACCAGGACACCGGCGGCCTCCTCGCGGACGGGGATGACGGCGACGACGACGACCGGGCGATGGGAACGACGTTCGCCAAGCCGAAGGAGGACGACGACGACGGCGACGACGACGATCACGGGCGCGACCACGGTTCGAACAACGATTTCAACGACGTGGTGTTGGAGGTGAGGGCGGACGGCGCCACACCCACGCACGCCCTCAGCTTCGGCGGCCTCAAGCTCCGCTATCGGTAGTCCCCCGGGCGTTCGCCCGATCCGTTCGGACCGCGCGGGCGTCCCCTCTCGGAAGCCCCGCGCCGCTCCCTCCGACTTCCGCCGGAATGGAACCGGGCGCACGTTGCCCCGGGCCGCGAGTTGACGCTCTCCGGAGGGTTCGGCGATGCTGCAGCGCATGCCCCGACTCATCCTGGGCGCGTGGACCGCCCATACCCTCGAGACCGGAACCCTGTGGCTCGACGGCGGCGCGATGTTCGGCTCGGTCCCGAAGGCGCTCTGGAATCGCACGAACCCCGCCGACGAGAAGAACCGCATCCGGCTCGCGATGCGCTGCCTGCTGCTCGAGGGCGAGGGGCGCCGCATCCTGGTGGACGACGGGGTGGGCGACAAGTTCACGGCGCGCTTCGGGGAGATCTTCCGGGTCGAGACCGAGCCGCACTCCCTCGAGCGCTCGCTCGCCGCGCTCGGCCTCGGGCCCGAGGACGTGACCGACGTGGTGCTGACGCACCTCCATTTCGATCACGCCGGCGGCTCGACCCGCCGCTCGGGAGACAGGCTCGTGCCCCGGCTGCCGCGCGCGCGCTACTACGTCCAGCGCCGCAACTGGGAGAACGCGGCCGCTCCCAACGCGCGGGAGCGCGCCTCCTACCTTGCCGAGAACTTCGTGCCGCTCCACGAGGCGGGGGTGTTGACGCTGTGGGACGGGGCGCAGCAGCCCTGGCCGGGAATCGAGCTGTTCACGGCCGACGGGCACACCCGCGGCCAGCAGCTCGTGCGGGTGAACGGCGGCGGTGAGACGCTGTACTTCGTCGCCGACCTGATTCCGACGGCCTCCCATGTTCGCATTCCGTTCGTCATGGGCTACGACATGGCCGCGATCGAGACCATGGCGGAGAAGCGCGCGCTACTGGAGCGCGCCTCCCGCGAGGGCGCCTGGATCTGCCTCGAGCACGACCCCGAGGTCGCGCTGGCGCGCCCGATCGCGCTGGACGACGACTTCGGCTGGCGTGAGACCGTGCCCGCATCGCCCGCCGCCGCCAACCCGGCTCCCTCCGCGCACCGGGGCTGATCGCGATGCCCGGCCTGGACCTCGTCCGGCTCACCAAGTCCTACGGGCGCCTCGCCCCCGCGGTGAGCGACCTGAGTCTCCGGGTCGAGGACGGCGAGCTGCTCGTCCTGGTCGGCCCCTCGGGCTGCGGCAAGTCCACCCTGCTCCGCATGATCGCGGGGCTCGAGACCGTGACCGCGGGTGAGATCCGGATCGGGGACCGGGTGGTCAACGACGTCGCGCCCCGCGATCGCGACATCGCGATGGTGTTCCAGAGCTACGCCCTCTACCCGCACATGACGGTGTTCGACAACCTGGCGTTCGGGCTGCGCCGCCGGAAGACCCCGGCGCCCGAGGTCGAGCGCCGGGTGCGGGAGGTCGCGGAGATGCTGGGGATCGTGTCCCATCTGGCGCGCCGGCCGCGCGAGCTCTCGGGCGGCGAGCGCCAGCGCGTGGCGCTGGGCCGCGCCATGGCGCGCCGCCCCAAGGTATTCCTGTTCGACGAGCCGCTCTCGAACCTCGACGCCCAGCTCCGCGGCCAGATGCGGGTCGAGATCAAGCGGCTCCACCAGAGCCTCCGTGCGACGATGATCTACGTGACCCACGACCAGGTCGAGGCCATGACGCTCGGCGACCGCATCGCCGTTGTGAAGGCCGGGGTGCTGCAGCAGGTCGCGGACTCGTTCACCCTCTACCACCGGCCCGCGAATCAGTTCGTGGCCGGCTTCATCGGCAGCCCGCCCATCAACCTGTTCACGGCGACCATCCGCGCGGATGGCGCGCCGGCCCTGGAAGCCGGCGGCGCGACGATCACGCCGCCGGCCTCGGCCGTGGCCGAGCTCGCCACGCGGCGCGGCGGGGCCGTCGTGGTCGGGGTTCGCGCCGAGGACCTGACGCTGCTGCGGGGCGAGCCGGGCGGCGCGCTGGAAGCCCGTGCGGAGCTGTGCGAGCCCCTCGGAGGCGAAGCCCTGGTCCACTGGAGCACGCCGGCCGGCCGCCTGGTCTCGAGAGTGACGGGAAGGGCGCCGGCGGTGGGGGAGGCGGCCACGCTCCACTTCGCCCAGTCCAGGGTTCACCTCTTCGATCCCGAGACCGGGCGGGCGATCGAGGGGCCCGACGGCGGCTAGCGCCGGGAGCGGCCGCGGCCTGACGCGGCCGCGGCGCGGCGATTCGGCGGGGAGCGGCTAGGGCGCGGGGCTGGCGCCGCGCGTGGCGGAGGCCGCGCCCAGCGGGGCCGGAACCGTCGCCGGGATGGGCCGTGGCGCAGCGGTCTCTTCTGCCTCGGTGACGGGCTTGGGCGCTCCCGCCCACCGGGCAAGCAGGGTGTACACCACCGGCACCACCATGAGCGTGAGCAGGGTCGAGAACACCAACCCGCCCACCACCGCCATGCCCAGCGGCTTGCGCGACTCCGCCCCGGCGCCCAAGCCCAGCGCGATCGGAAGGATGCCGAAGATGGTCGCGAGCGTGGTCATCAGGATCGGGCGCAGGCGGATCTTGGCCGCGCCCACCACGGCCTCCACCAGCTCGATGCCGCGCGCGCGCCGCTGGTTCGCGTACTCGACCACCAGGATCGCGTTCTTGGTCACGAGACCGATCAGCATGATGAGCCCGATCTGGGAGTAGATGTTGAGGGTCATGCCGAGGGCGAACAGCGTGACGAGCGCTCCGAACACCGCGAGCGGCACCGAGAACAGGATGGTGAGCGGGTGGACGAAGCTCTCGAACTGCGCGGCGAGCACCAGGTAGATGAAGAGGAGCGCGATCAGGAAGAGGAAGTTGAGCCCGCCGCTCGACTCGACGAACTCGCGGCTCTCGCCGGCGAGGTCGGTGCGCACGCCGGCCGGAAGCACGCGCTTCGAGATGGCGTCGAGATCGGCGAGCGCCTTCCCGATCGTGACGCCGGGAACGAGGCTGGCCGAGATCGTGGCGGAGCGCTCGCGGTTGAAGTGGTTGAGCTCGCGCGGCGCCACGACCTCGCGCACTCGGGTCACGCTCGCGAGCTGGACCAGGCCCTGCGAGCCGCGCACGTAGAGCCCATCGATGATCGAGGGCTGCGAGCGGTCGGCGCGCGGCACCTGCAGCATCACCTCGTACTCGTGGTTGCCGCGCTTGAAGCGTGTGACCCGCTGGCCGCCGAGCAGGGTCTGCAGCGTCGTGCCGATGTCGGCCACCGACACGCCGAGCTGCGCCGCGCGCTCGCGGTCGATGTCGATCTCGAGCTGGGGCTTGTTCAGCTTGAGGTCGGTGTCCATGTTGACCAGGTAGCCCAGCTTCTGGGCCTCCATCATCACCAGGCCCATGGCCCGGGCGAGTTGGTCGTAGCTCTCCGCCTGGAGCACGTACTGGACCGCCCCGCCGAACCCGCCGCCCAGGCCGGGGGGCGGAAACGCGAAGGCGAGGACGCCCGGGATCGACATGAGCTGCGGGAACAACATCTGGCTCAGCGCCTGCACCGGGGGACGCTGGCCATGGGGCTTGAGGCCCACGAACATGAAGCCGTCGGTGACCGGGCCGAACAGCCCGATGGCCGTGAACATGCGGTCCTTGGCCGGGAGCCGGTCGTACGTCGCTTCCACCATGCGCGTGTAACGATCGGTGTACTCGATGGTCGAGCCCTCCGGGGCGCGCACCACGGTGAAGATCCAGCCGCGATCCTCGGCGGGAGTCAGCTCCTTGGGGATGAAGAGGAAGAGCGCGACGATCGAGGCCGCGAGGACGCCGGTCCCGGCCATCACCATCGCGCGATGGGCGACCGCGTAACGCACCGATCGCTCGTAGGTGTTCGTGACGTGTGCAAACAGCCGGTCGAACCAATTCGCGCGTTGCGCCGGCAGGGCGTGCTCCAGGGCGCCGTGGCCGTCTCCGGCGCCGGCCTCGGCGGGCGAGACATCGTCGGCCTCGCCGACGTGGCCGCCGTGGCGGCGCAGCGTGCGCGAGCACAGCATGGGCGTAAGGGTGAGCGCCACGAATCCCGAGATCAGCACCGAGACCGCGACCGCGATCCCGAACTCGTTGAAGAGGCGGCCGACCGTTCCGGTCAGGAACGCGACCGGCACGAACACCGCGACCAGCGTGATGGTGGTGGCCAGGATCGCGAAGCCGATCTCGCGGGCCCCGTCGATCGCCGCCCGCATCCGCGACTTGCCCATCTCGAGATGGCGGTAGACGTTCTCGAGCATGATGATCGCGTCGTCCACCACCAGGCCGATCGCCAGCACGAACGCGAGCAGCGTCAGGATGTTGATCGAGAACCCCAGGATGAACACGGCGGTGAAGGTGCCGATGATCGAGACCGGGATGGCGACCGCCGGGATCAGGGTCGCGCGCAGCGATCCCAGGAAGACGAAGATCACGATGAACACCAGCAGCACCGCGATCACCAGCGACACCACCACCTCGTGGATCGAGTCCTCGATGAAGGTGGCCGAGTCGTACGCGACCTCGAGCTGCATCCCCGCGGGCAGCAGGGCGCGCAGCGCGGGGAGTGCTCCGCGCACCTGGTGGGCCACGTCCACGGTGCTCGCCTTCTGCTGTTTGACGATCCCGAGCCCGACGGTGGGGAGCCCGTTGTAGCGCGCCACGTTCCGGTCGTCCTCGGCACCCACCCGGACCTCGGCGATGTCGCCGATCCGGACCAAGCGGTCGCCCTCGTGCGAGACCACGACCGACGCGAACTCCTCGGGTTTCGTGAGGTCGCCGCGGGTGTGGACCGAGAACTCGCGCCCCGAGCCCTCGATCCGGCCCGAGGGGATCTGGGCGTTCTGGCCGCGCAGGGCCTGCTCCACGTCCGCCACCGTCACCCCGTAGGCCGCCAGGCGCTGCGGATCCAGCCATACCCGCATCGCGTATTTGCGATTGCCGCCGATGAACACCCCACCCACGCCGTTCAGTCGCTGGAGCTTCTCGGCGAACACGTTGTAGGCCAGGTCCGAGAGCTCGAGGGTGCTGAAGTTCTCGCCAAAGAGCGCGAGCCAGATGATGGGCTGGGCGTTGACGTCCTGCTTGGCCACGATCGGCTCGTCGGCGGCGGCGGGGATGTCCCCGCGCACGCGCGAGACGCGATCCCGCACGTCGTTGGCGGCTTTGTCGACATCGCGCCGCAGGTTGAACTCGATGGTGATGCTCGAGACCTGCTCCTGCGACGAGGAGGTCATGAGCTTGACGCCCTCGATCGTGGAGAGCTGCTCCTCCAGCACGTCGGTGATCTCGGTCTCGACCACCTGGGGATTCGCGCCGCGATAGAACGTGGTGACCGAGACAACGGGCGACTCGATGTCCGGGTACTCGCGCACCGGCAGGAACGTGAACGAGAGCGCGCCGAACAGGATGATGGCGAGGCTCATCACCGTCGCGAGGACGGGACGCTCGATCGAGAGCTCGCTGAGCTTCACGCGCCTTGCTTCGCGGGTGCCGCGCCCGCGGCCTCCGAGGCGGGCGGGCCGCCGGACGAAACCGGCATCACCCGCGCGCCCTCGTAGAGTTTCTGGTGCCCCGCGCGGATCACGAGCGCGCCGGGAGTGAGCCCGCGAACCACCTCGACCTGCATCGAGTCCCGCGTGCCGAGCTCGACTGCCGTGCGCGTCACCGTGCTGTCGGCCTTCACCACGTACACGAAGCTCTGGTTGCCCTCCGCGAACACGGCCTCGTCGGGCACTACCAGTGCCTGGCTGCGCTCGGCCAGGGTGACCGACACGTCGGCCGACATGCCGGGGCGGAGCCGGTAGCCCCGATTCGGGATCCGCGCCACGAGGCGGAGCGTGCGCGTGCCGGAATCCACTAGAGGATCCACCACGCTGAGCTTGCCCGCGAACCGCTCGCCCGGAAACGCGGGAGTCTGCAGCTCCACCTCGACACCGGGCTTCAAGTCCCTCGCGAAGCGCTCCGGAGCGGAGAAGGTGACCTTCATCTCGTCCACGCGCGTGAGGTCGGTGATCACCGTGCCTTCCCGCAGGTAGGCGCCGCGCGAGACACGGCGCACGCCCACCAGCCCCGGGAACGGCGCGCGGATGCGCGTCTTCTCGTAGCGCGCGTGCGCCAGCGCGGCGACCGCATCGGCCACCCGCAGCGCGGTGCGCGAGTCCTCGAGCTCCTGGGCCGAGACCGCGCCTTCGGCCGCCAGCTTCTGCTTCCGTGCGTAGTTCGACTGCGCCTGATCGCGCTCCGCCTGCGTGCGCTCCGCCTCGGCGCCGAACTCCTTGTCGTCGAGCCGTGCGAGCAGTGCGCCGCCTGCGACCGGCTGGCCCTCGGCGAACGGGAGCTCCAGCACGCGGGCGTTCAGCTCGCTCACGATCTCGATGTTCTCGTCGGACTCGATGTTGCCCAGGGCGTGGAACTGGTCGCGGACCACGCGCGGGTGGACTTCCGCGACCTCGACCGGCGTGGGCGGCATGCTGAACCCGCCGCCCGGACCAGCGCCCTTCTTGCAGGAGGACAGCACACCGGCGCCCGCGATCACGAGCGCGGCGAGCGCCAATACGACCCGGCCCGTGATCGCGGGCCCGGTCGCACGGCGGCCGTTGAGGCCGTTCCGGGGACGGGAAAGGGACGACATGTGCCGCTAGGATAACCACATCGGGCCTTTCGATGCACGTGGGCCCCCGGGCCGCAGGACGAGCGCGGCCAGGGCGCGACGAACGCCGGGTCTCGCTAGGTCCCCCCCGCGGGACGGCCCGTCTCGGAACGCTCGCTTCCCGGCGGGAGCCTGCTGCGGAAGGCTGCTCACTTCGTCCTTCTTCTTCGTGGTGGCCTTGCTGTGCGGCGCGCTGGCGACGAGCGCGTCCGCCAACTTCAAAATGGGAGGTGACGATCACGGTTCCGCCGGACACGCTGCCCGACGATGCCCACCTCATCTTCCAGAACACGGGCGGCATCAAGGGCGTGGAATCGAAGGACGCCAATATCCTGAACATCTCCGCC
>Ga0307281_10000262_pt1 | contig 13425 bp, 11 predicted proteins | sample ER_DNA_120_FD_194486 | JGI IMG/M metagenome (GOLD analysis project Ga0307281, IMG submission 194486) | Bulk soil microbial communities from the East River watershed near Crested Butte, Colorado, United States - ER_DNA_120 | ecosystem: Environmental > Terrestrial > Soil > Floodplain | place...
TCGGCCGCTGTGATTGCCGGAATCTGCATGACGAGTGATCCCGAAATCGTTGAGGGTGCACACCTTTCGATCTATTCTGATCCTGCGCTCACTCAGTGTACGCTCTCAGACGCTTCGCCCGGCGCGGTAAGTATCTATGTGGCGGAGACGACCGATGAAGCCACCGGTGTTCGCTTTCGCGTAGCGCCCAGCCCGGGATTCACCGGCGTATGGTTGGGAGACTCGTCGCCCTATCATCCCATCGGTTCGTCGCAGACTGACCTTAGTCTTGGTTACGGCGCCTGCCTGGACGGAAAGTTTCTGGTTCTTACATTGACCTATCAGATGTTTGGAACGTCGACCTGCAGTGAGTTGGCGATTGCACCTGCGGTGGGGTTTCCCGTTTCTATCTGTGTGCCCTGCTTCGGCGAGACGCCTTGCATCGGCGATGAGCCCTTGCACGTCAACTGCAGCGGTTCGTTCGATTGCAATCCGCTCCCCGTCGAGCCGAGCACGTGGGGAAGTGTGAAGGCGCTGTATCGGAACTAGAGAGGCTGATCATGAAAAGTCATCTGCTCAGTGCCTCGATGGTCCTTCTCTTATTCGGGACTCCCGCATCGGCCGATAGGCTGTCGATCTACTCGGACGCGGCGCTGACCCAATACACAATTGACGACTCGGTGCCCCGAGTTGTCACGTTGTACGTAGCCGGCTACCTGTTTGAAAGTTCCGGCGTGAGGTTCTCCGTTAGACCCGGCCCCGGGTTCACCGGGGTGTGGCTGAGTGATACGTCCGCTTTCTATCTCTACGGCAGCAGCCCGACCGACATAGCAATCGGGTTTGGACGATGTGTCACGTCACGCTCAGTGCTCATTCTGACGATGTCATACCAAATGTTCGGGACATCGTCTCCGTGCAGTGAGCTCCATGCTGCCCCGCCGAATGGATTCCCTTACGCATTTTCGACGGGCTACTGCGGGTTTGACGAGACTCCCATTGGGCAACTTGACAAGCTGTACGCCAACTGTGCCAACCCGCCCATTCCTCCGGTGCCAACCGAGCCGACTACGTGGGGCAAAGTAAAATCGCTGTATCGAGACTGATGAAACGGAGCGCATCATGAAAGCGAAACTGATTGTCGCGGCCATCGTTGGTTTGGCCTGTGCGCCCGCTTTGGCCTTCGGTGGTGGATACCTGTCGCTCTATTCCGATGCCGCACTTACGGGCTGCACGCTCTCCGACACCGCACCCGGCGTGGTAAATGTCTATGTGACGGACTTGGTTTATGGCTTTTCCGGTCTTCGCTTTCGCATTGCTGCCAGCCCGGGTTTCACCGGTGTGTGGCTGAGCGATACGTCGCCGTTCACGACGATTGGGAATTCACAGACGGACATGTCGATCGGCATGGGGAGTTGCCAGGAAGGTCAGGTACTGGTGCTGACGATGGCCTACCAACTGTTCGGGACGTCCACGTGCAGCCAACTATCGTTTGCGGCGGCGCCGGCGACGGGCTTGTCACAGCCAATCTGCCTGGACTGCAGTTTCGATATGGAGTGCAGTGGCTATACGTCGCTGCACGTGAACTGCAGCGGCTCGTTTGGATGCAATCCGCTGCCGGTCGAGCCGAGCACATGGGGAAGCGTGAAGGCGTTCTATCGCGACTGAAGCGGTTTTGTGAAAAGAGGAATTGCTTCCGTAACGGAAGTAAATGAGCCGGCGGCCGCAGTGCAAAGGATCCTGGTATGAAACGATGCGCGATACTTATTCTTGTTCTTCTGTGCCTGTCTTCTCTTGCTCGTGCGGACAGGCTGCTGATCTATTCGGACGCCGCACTAACGGATTCGACGCTGAATGACAACTCGCCTCGTATCGCGAACCTGTACGTCGTCCATGACATGTTTAGAGGAACTGGGATCTATTTTCGCATCGCCCCGGGCGCGGGGTTCACCGGCGTGTGGCTCGGCGAAACAACAGCGTTTGTGAAGATTGGCAACAGCGGATCGGATATCAGTATCGGGTACGGTGCCTGCCTGACCGGGCCGTACCTCGTCTTGACGATCAGCTATCAACTTTTCGGAACCTCGGCGGCCTGCAGTGCGGTCCAGGTTGCCCCGGTGGCTGGACTTCCCTGTGTGTTCGTGAACTCCGGATGTGGCTTCGTGGAGCTGTGCGTTTACGACCTGGGAGAAGTTCACGTGAATTGCGCCGTCCCTACTGAGGCGACCACGTGGGGCAAGGTGAAGGCGCTCTATCGCGACTAGTCGTCGGTGAGTTCGCGGGAGTGTTCGAGGCGGCGGAAGCGGAGTTGCTGCGCGGTGAGGTCTTCGTCGTAGGCGATGCTTACGTCCACGATCTCGCCCGATCGCACGACGGCCTTCAAGTGCGGAAACACGAACGCCTTCAGCTTGGGAAGCTTCAAGCGCTCGCGACGCGCGGCGATGTTGGCTCTCCATTCCGGATCAAGCTTCGTTCCGAATTCATCGAAGATGTGCTGGGCGCCGGCCGCGTCGCCGGTTGACTTGACGATCTGGAGGCGCGAGAGCAGATCGCTCACACCCGCGTGCACGCGCTCCGCGTCGCGGATGCGCACGTAGAAATCCCCTTCGATCTTCTTCACCTCGACGCCGTAGTCGCGCCCCTCTTCGCCGCCGCGCACGAGCCACATGAGAATGGCGTGGTGGCCACGATCGTGCGCCTCGCGCACCTCGTGCCCCTCGACGCGGTCCATGCGCGACATCCACGACTGCAGGTAACCCACGCAGGCCGTCTCGATCACCACCGGGCGCATGGCGGCCTCGTACGCGCCGAGCTCCACCATTTTGGGATCGCCGATGGTGAACAGGCCGACCAGGTCCGCACGCGCTTCTTCCAGAGCAGAGTATGTCCGGCCCAGCGTGGCGCGCGGATCGCCGGCCAGCTTGGGATCGGGCCGGCCCGAGCCGTGTCCGATGATCTCGTGCAGGTACACGTGCAGGGGACGGATCAGCGTCGAGGTGAGCGCCAGCATCGAATCGCGGTACTCGGGGAGATAGAACTCGTTCACGACCAGCTGCTCGAGCCCCTCGGCGCGCGTGTTCTCAATGTTATTGAGAATGACGTTTTTGCTGCCGTAGCGGTTTCGAATGTCGTTGTAGTTGGGAAGATTGTACGCAGCCGGCGACACGGGGCCGCCGTCGCCGGTTTCGACCAGCACGTTCACGATGGTCGCCACCGGCCGCGAGATATCGGTGCGCTTGTACAGGTCCGGCCACGGCATGCGCGACTCGAAGTACGACGCGTGCTCCGCGATCCTCTCGATCAGGCCGCCGCCGGCGCGGAAGCTGGCGTTCCCCTCGAACTGCGCGATGGTGCCGCGCGGGTCGAGGTAGCTCTCAATAAAACCATTGAGATAGTCCACGCGCGCGTCGCTCTTCAGCCAATGGACCATGTGCTCGCGGAAGTGGTTCTCGTCGCCGCTCGCGTAGAATTCCAGGAGCGAGCGCAGCGCAGCACGCTGTTCGTCATTCTCGGCGTGGGGAATTGCGAGCCGCACAAAGTGCGAGATCGTCTCCAGCTCGGCCCCGAACAATCCGCCGATCTTGTACACCTCGGGCACGACCTGCCCGCCTGCGCCACGCGCGAAGCGCACGTTCACACGGTGCTGCCATTCGGCCGGCATGGCTTCGATCTCCGCGCGCGTGATGCCCGTGTCGTAATAGTTGATGGCGCTCAGCGCCACGATGTCTCCATCCGCGGACTGGTACGTCTGCACGGGCTCGTGTGCCGCATCGAAGATGGAAGCATGGAGCGACGAGAGGAGCTCCGCGGGCTCGCCCGCGAAAGCAGCGCCGCGAGAGGCCGCGTGGCGCACTGCCTCGGCGAGCATCTGCGGGGTCAGCCCCGCGGGAACAAATTTGTGGTGCGTGTGGTGGTTGTACTGGCCGTGGTGCAGCCAGACCAGCTTGAGATAGTCGTGGAGCGCCGTGCGGATCGCGGGATCGAGGCCGTCTGAGTGCGCAAACGCGGCCTCCAACAAGCGAACGATCGCGTCCGCGTCGCGATGGGCTTGGGCGTACGCGATGGCGTTTCCGGGGAGTGCCGCGCGGTACATGAGGTACGCAAAGCGCTTCTCGCTCGCCGAGAGCGCCTCGAAGCCGGGTGCCTCCACGCCGATCACCAGCGCCTCGCGCCCGCCCGGGCCGAGGCGTTCGAGCTCGCCGAGGAGCGGCTTTTCTGTGGATGCTGGCGTGTCGCGTCGGGCCATCGGGCTATTCTACACAGTAACTATCTCGTCTGCTACAATCGCGTCCGGAGGAATTCACGTGCGACGTTGCGCCGGGCGCAACGATCGTGCGGTAAAGCAATCGGCATGCCCACCCGCAAGCCCACCCGCGCCGAGGTCGAAGCGCTCCGGCGCGACATCGACCATCACAATTACCGTTATTACGTCCTCGACGATCCGGAAATCCCCGACGCCGAGTACGACGGCCTCATGCGGCGCCTGGAGGAAATCGAGGCGGCGTGGCCCGAATTTCGTTCCGCCGACTCTCCCACGCAGCGCATCGGGGCCGCGCCCGCCGAGGGCTTCAAGGTGGTCACGCGCAACGTGCCCATGCTCTCCATCGACAACGCCATGAATGATGAAGAAGTGCGCGAGTGGCGTGAGCGGCTGGTGCGGGTGGTGGGCAGTGCGGGAGAGACCGACTACGTGTGCGAGCCCAAGATGGACGGCGTCGCGGTCGAGCTTGTGTACGAGAAGGGAAGCCTGGTGCAGGCGTCGACGCGCGGCGACGGGGTGAACGGCGAGGACGTGACCCTCAACGCGCGCACCATCCGCGCCATTCCGCTACGCCTTCGCGGCGACGGCGCGACCAAGGCGGCGAAAATTCCGGCGCTTCTCAGCGTGCGCGGAGAAATCTACATGCGCCTCGCCGATTTCGAGGAACTCAACCGCAAGCAAGCCGACGCCGGCGAGAAACTCTACGTCAACCCGCGCAACACGGCGGCCGGATCGCTGAAACAACTCGATCCGCGCGTCAGCGCCGAGCGGCCGCTGCGCTTCTTCGCATATGGGGCCGCCAACCTGGCGGGCACGGGCATCGGTTCCCAGTGGGAGCTCCTGCAGGCGCTCAAGCAGTGGGGACTCCCGGTGAATCCCCTCTCGCAGCGTTGCGAGAAGATCGAAGACGTCGTCGCCTTTCACCAGAAAGTGGCCGCACAACGCGACAAGCTCCCCTACGAGATTGACGGCGTGGTGATCAAGGTGAACGATTTAGCGGTGCAGACCGAAGCGGGCACGCGCTCGCGCTCGCCGCGCTGGGCGCTGGCGTGGAAATTTCCGCCGCAGGAAGCGCGCACGCAGGTGCGCGAGATCGCGGTCTACGTCGGACGCACGGGTGCCCTCACACCCGTGGCGCACGTGGAACCGGTGCGCGTGGGCGGCGTCACGGTGAGCAACGTGACCCTCCACAACGAGGATGAAGTGCTGCGCAAGGACGTGCGCGTGGGCGACTGGGTCTTCGTGCGCCGTGCGGGCGACGTGATCCCCGAGCTGGTGGCACCCATCCTCGAGTTGCGCAAGGGCCACCCGCCCAAGTTCAAAATGCCTTCCAAGTGCCCCGTGTGCGGCACCAAGGTGGAACGCGAAGAGGGTGAAGCGGTGACGCGCTGTCCCAACACCACCTGCCCGGCGCAGATTCGTGGGCGGCTGATTCACTTTGCTTCGCGTGGTGCGATGGATATCGAGGGCCTGGGCGAAAAGCTGATCGATCAACTCGTCACCGTCGGCCTGGTCAAGGATCCGTCGGACTTCTACCACCTCAAAGTGGAGCAACTGGCGGAGCTCGAGCGCATGGCGGAGAAGTCCGCGCAGAACGTGATCGACGCCATTGACCACTCGCGCAAGACGACGCTCTCGCGCTTCATCTATGCGCTCGGCATTCGCAACGTGGGCGAGACGGTGGCGGAGTTGGTGGCCGAACACGTGGGCTCGGCGGAGGAACTGCTCAAAGCAGACGAAGAAGCGCTCTCGCAGATCCACGGCATCGGGGACGTGATCGCACATGAGATCCACACCTGGACCTCGTTGCCGGCCAACCGCAAGGTGGTCGAGCGGCTCGTGAAAGCCGGCATCACCTTCGAACACACGCCGCGCGCGGTGAGCAACGAATTCGAAGGGAAGACCTTCGTCTTCACCGGAACGCTCGGCAAACTGACGCGCGAGGACGCCGAGGCCGAAGTGAAGAAGCGCGGCGGCAAGGCCTCCGGATCCGTTTCCAAGCAGACCAGCTACGTCGTGGCCGGCGAGAAGGCGGGCTCGAAGCTCGAGAAGGCGCAGAAACTCGGCGTGGCTGTCATCGACGAAGACGAGTTCCTCAAAATGATTGGCCGCTGATTGAAAGCAACGGTTATGATCGCGCCATGATCGCCCTCGCGCTGTTGGTGGCGCTGCACACCGCCCCCGCTCTCCCCGCACAGATCGAAACGTCGAACCCGTCGGCGGTCGCCGACACCGTCGCCACCGTTCCGCAGCGCGACGCAATGGACGTCATCGCGAAGCTCCTCCACAAGGAGCGCGTCGAGCCCGAGATCACGGGAACGACGAGCACCGGGCTTTCGTGGGCGGTTCTTCCGACGTTCAGCTACAACCCGGTCTACGGCGTGGCACTGGGCGCGATGGTCTCGGGAGCGGGCCAACGTGGATCACGCAACGCGCGCTTCTCGAACCTCGCCATCTCGGGCAACTATTCCACGCAGGGTCAGCTCCAGGCCCAGGTGCGCGGCGACGTGTTCTCCACCTCCGGCAACATGCTCACCAAGATGGATGTTCGTTATCTCGACACGACGCGATCCACGTGGGGGCTCGGGGCAGCGACACGGGACCAGGAAGAGTTTCCGATGTCGTTCCAGCTCGTGCGCCTCTACGGCACGGTCTATCGCCGCACGAGCGGGCCGGTGTTCATCGGCCTCGGCTACCACTACGACGAGTTCATGAACATCGAAGACGACCGCGCCCAGAAGGGCGAATTGACTCCGTTCACCGTGTACAGCGGCGACGGGGTGGACAAGACCGTGGCGTCCGGGTTCTCGCTCAACGTGCTCGGCGACACGCGGGACAATCTCGTCAATCCGGCGAGCGGCTATTACCTCGCCGCGAGTTTTCGCGACTACTTGAAGAGCGTCGGGTCGGACAACAACTGGCAGGAGATGTGGGCCGAGATGCGGCTCTATCCGCATCTGCCGGCGGCGAGCCGCAACGTCCTCGGCTTCTGGCTCTACAGCTGGCTCACCTTCGGGAAGGCACCGTACTTGAACCTGCCTTCCAATGGTTGGGACACCTATGGCCGCGGTGCCCGCGGTTACCTGCAGGGGCGTATCCGCGGCCCGAACCAGATCTACCTGGAGACCGAGTACCGGCGCGGCCTCACGGCCGACGGGCTGTGGGGCGCGGTCGTGTTCCTCAATGGAACCGTGACCACCAATTCCGAGACCGGCATCTTCAGTCGTGCGGACGTCGCAGCCGGCGCGGGGCTTCGCATCAAGTTCAACAAGCACACCAACACCAACGTCACCATCGACTATGGATGGGGCCGCGATGCGTCGCACGGGCTCTTCCTGGGCATGACCGAAGTATTCTGATCGGTGGCGCCACCGCCTCCCGCGGAGAAGAAGCCATGCTGTACGAACCCAGGTACGAACCCAAGCACCTGAAACCCATTTCGACCCGTCGGTTCCTGCTGCGCATGCTCCGTCACGGCGGCGCGGCCACGATTCTCGTGGCGGGTTCGGTTGCGGTCGGCATGGCGGGTTATGAGCACTACGAGCACCTCGCGTGGCGGGACGCGTTCCTCAACGCGAGCATGCTCTTGGGCGGGATGGGGCCGGTCGAATCGCCCCAGAGTCCACACGGGAAGATCTTCGCGGGTTGCTATGCGCTTTACGCGGGACTCGTGTTCATCGTGAGCGCGGGAGTGATCCTCGCCCCCGTCGTCCACCGCATCATTCATTACTTCCACTGGGCGAGCATTCACGACAGTCCCGGGTCGTGACAAAAAAAACGCGCCCGGTTGCCCGGGCGCGTTTGATTCCAAACATAATTGCGCGACGTTGAGAGTTACTTCTTCTCCGCAGCCGGCGCGGCTTGCTTGCGGTACGCCTTCACGATCGAGATCGTCTCGAGCGGCACGTCGTTGAAACCGTTCTTGGTGCCGGTCTTGGCCTTGCCGATCGCGTCCACCACGTCCATTCCCTTGACCACCTTGCCGAACACCGCGTAGCCGAAACCCTGCGGCGTGTTGTCCTTGTGGTTCAGGAACGTGTTGTCCTTCGTGTTGATGAAGAACTGCGAGGTGGCGCTGTTGACCACACTCGTGCGCGCCATCGCGAGGGTGTACTTGTCGTTGGTGAGGCCGTTACCCGCCTCGTTTTCGATGGGCGCCTTGCCCGTCTTCTGGCTCATGTCCGTCGTGAAACCGCCACCCTGGATCATGAAGTTGTCGATCACACGATGGAAGATGAGTCCGTCGAAGAAATGGCTGTCGACGTAATCCAGGAAGTTCTTGGTCGAAACGGGCGCTTTGGCCTCGTTCAGCTCGACTTCAATGTTGCCTTTGGATGTTTCCAGAACGACCACGGGATTCCCCTTTTTGTTTTGGGCGCAGGCCGAACCGAGCATGAGCGCAACGAGCGCCGCCGCGGCCGCGAGTCCCACCAAGTACCGTTTCATTTTTCAACGCCTCCGAGGATGCGGAATACGAGTTCGGCGGGCCTTCCAGCCCGCCGTTCCGGGAACATTAACGAATGGACCGGGCAGCGTCAAGGGCGCGGCGGGTGGCCGCGGTGCGGCCTTAATGCCTCCGCGACCACAGATTCAGGGCGAGCGTCAGGAGGAGACTGAGGACGAGGCCGGTCATGAGCGGCGCGTACAGGGTGAAGCCGCCCTTCTTGACCACGATGTCTCCGGGAAGCCTGCCGACGAAGGGGATCTTCCCGGCAAACATGAGCAGCCCGCCGATCAACACGATGACGGCGCCGAAGACGACCAGGGCACGCCCGAGCTCTTGAGTCATGGCGGATTCATGATAGGTTTCTTGTCGCTTCAATTGCAAGCAGGCGGCCCCATCCCCTATCATGGATAGCGTCATGGGAAGTCAGCGTAATCGAACCCTCGTCGGGGCCTGGCTGGTCGTCTGGGGCCTGGTCCTCCTCCTGGTGAGCAATCACGTGCTCATCGGGTGGGACAACCTCTGGCCCTGCGTCCTGATCGTGACCGGCGTTGTCATGCTGCGCGTGTTCCAGTCGCGGCTCACCTTCGGCGTGGTTTTCGCCGCCGCGTGGGCCATTCTCCTGGGTGCGTTCCTGACCGCGTTCTCCTCCGGGCTCGTGGAGTGGGGACACCTGCGCGTCTGGTGGCCCGCCATCCCGTTCATCATCGGCACCTCGTTCATCATCGCCTCGGCCTGTGTGCCGAGCAATAACGCCGGCAGTGTGATCGGCGCGCTGGTGATCTTCATGAGCACCGCGAGCTTTCTCTACGAGACCGGCACCATCAGCGAGCGTGTCGCATCGCCGTTCCTGCGCTTCTGGCCGCTCGTACTCGTGCTGTCCGGTTTCATCCTGATGCGGCGCGACGCCACCGCGCGGGCGCAGAATGCGCTCGCCAGTACGCCGGTGCGCACCAACCCGTATGACGCGGGCGCTCTCTCGCCGGACCTCGAGAAGGAGATCCTGCGCCGCGTGCGCACTGCCGCGGGGCCGCAGGCCGCCACCGGCGAGCTGGTGCGCGAGCTGAAGAGCCGGTTCGAGCGTTTCACGTGGGTGGGGATCTATCGCATGCAGAACGGAGCCCTGGTTCTCGATGACGCGGCGTATCTTGGCGCGGCCCCGGAGCACCGCCACATCCTCCTCACGGAAGGTGTCTGCGGCGCGGCCGCGCGCCAGCGCGAGACACAGGTGGTGCCCGACGTGTGCAACGACGAGCGCTATCTCTCCTGCAGCCCGACCGTGAAGTCCGAGATCGTGGTTCCGATATTCTCCGAAGGGGAAGTGATCGGCGTGCTCGACATCGACAGCGACGAGCCCGACGCTTTCTCCGATGACGATCGCCGCTTCCTCGAGGGCCTCGTGGGCAAGGCCTCGAGACTCATCCGCGCCGCCCAGATTTCCGCCGCGTAGTCCGCTGTGCCGCGATAGGAGCAGTCATGCGAACTGCCCGGTTCATTTTCGCACTCCTTGCGTCCTGTGCTCTTGCCTGCAGCGACGACCCCGTGTCCCGCGCGCCATCAACCACCACGGGCCGTCCTGACGTAATGGCCCTCAACCGCGAAGCGGATGAAGCCGCGCTCTGGCTTTCGGGTGAACTGACCTCGCCACCCGCGCTGTACGAGTCCATTTTCGATGACCTGTCCGCCATTCGGGCTGAATACGGCGCGACGAAACCCGACGTCAATATCGAGTTCCAGCCCTGGTGGACGACTTCGCGCATCGGCGTGTACGTGACACCCGAGCTTCGATCTCTCGTGCTCGCGCACGCGCCCAATCCGCTCGACAGTCTGAACACTGCATACCGGATGGCGAGCATGGGCAACTTCACTCTCAGCGCGGGGCGCTGGCGGACGATCATCCTCTTCGTGGGACGGCAGCATCCGGAGCGACTGGCCGAAATCTATGCGACGGCGCCGGGAGTCACGGGTGCATTTGCCGACTCATGGCTCGGAGACTGGAGCAATGTCTATCCGTGGAAGATCGAAGGCGGGATGTCCTACCTGTTCCGTCACGGATATGGAGATTGTCTGGCTGGATGCGAGGCCAACGACTTCTCCTACTTCCGGCGCACCGGGGAGACGGTGGAGTTCGTCGGCTCGTTTCGCTGGGGAGTCGATCCCTATCCCGCGTGGTGGAATGAAGCCCGCGCGGGTTTCTGCGAGTTCATGAAATATCTCTTCAACGGGTACTGCCCGCCGTAGCCGCTCAGCTCGATCGATTCAGCAGTGCTTTGAACCTGGGGTTGTTCCGCAAGGGATCCCAGATTGGATCCAGCTTGAGGCCCGGGATCGTCAGCGGGTCGTCGTAGTTCATCCCCAGCAACCGCTCGATGAGATCGAGTGCCTCGTCGGGGTGCCCGGTGTGGGCGTACACGGTGGCAAGTGTGGCCAGGGCACCCGGTCCCGCATACGCATCCTTCGAGATCTGGTCCACCGCCAGCTTGGCCTGGCCGAGGGCGTCCTCGGCACGACCGGCGTAGGCGTAAACGATGGCGAGCGTCTGGCGCGCCTGGTAGTCACCCGGCGCGACGCGCAGCGCCGCCTCCAGCTGACGCGCGGCATCTTCAAGTAACGGCTGTCCCACCTTGAGTCCGGCGCGCTGCGTCTCGGTAATCGCGATATAGCCCGCGAACTCCGCGCGGACCGACCCCGGGGGTGGGGTGATGGAGCGCATGACGGCGAGTGCATTGGTGAAATCACGCTCGAACAGGTACGCCATGATCTTGGCCGGCAACAGTGCGGGCACGCTCTGGTCGCTTGCTCGTGCCAGGATGCGCCGGGCCGCCGCAACGTCGCCTTTGTAGCGCATGCTCGACTGGGCCATCTCGGACAGAAGCCCCGGATCGTTTCTGCCCGCGTAGGAACGGTCGAAGGCTTCCGCGGCGCGGTCGGGGAGGCGCATCCCGTCGTAGGTATCCGCCAGGTCCCAGATGTACTGCCAGTTTTTCGGATCCAGCTCGATCGCGCGTTCCATCAGACGCGCCGCTTCGTCGAGCTCACCTTTGCGGCGATGGATGAGCCCCACCGAGTAGATGGCCTCCGCGTCGTTCGGACGCGCCTCCGACACGGCCGTGAACTCGGCCAGCGCACGGTCGTAGTCGCGGTACCCGTGGTAGTAGTAGTAGCCGCGCGCAAGGCGCGTCAGCGGGTGATTGGGGTCGATGGCCTCCAGGTGATCGAGGGCCGCCTTGGCGCGCGCGAGGCGCGCCTCGGTGCGGTCGACATTGGTGTGGTACATGAGCAGGTGATGGCGCGTGAGATCGCTCCACGCGGCGAGGAAGGTCGGATCCAGCGCAACCGCCTTCTCCAGCAGATCCACGCGCTCCTTGTCGCAACCACCGAGGTTGCTGCACACGATATTTTTCGCGCGCAGGTACAACTGGTAGGCTTCCAGGTTCGACGTCGGCTTTTCCTGGAGACTCTCGCGTTCGGAACCCTGCAGCGTCACACCCAGCGCGTCGACCACGTGCGTCGCGATATCGGTCTGCACGTCAAAGATATCTTTCACTTCGCGGTCGTAGGTTTCGCTCCACACCGGTGTGTCGTCGGCAACACGCACGAGCTGCGGCGTGATGCGCACGCGCCCCTTCCCATCCGGCGTCTTGGCCCAGCGCACGCTGCCGGCGAGGATGTAGTCCACGCCGAGGTCCGCGCCGATCTGCTTCGTGGTCTTGCCGCTCTGGCTGTAGTTCGCGGCGCTGGTTCGCGAAATCACGCCGAGCCCGCTCACCGATGAAAGCCGGCTCGTGATTTCTTCCGTCACACCGGCGGCGAAGTAGGCGTCATCGGCGGGGCCCAGGTTTTCGAAGGGAAGCACGACGGCCATCTGGCGGTCCCTGGTGGCTCCGGGTACTGCCGCGTGCACGGGCTGCTCCGGGATTTTCGGCGATGCCGAGTGGCCGCGATTGCGCATCGTGATCGCGGTGACCGCCACCACGAGCCCGAGCACGACGCCCGCGATGGCGATGGAGCGCGGATACTGTCGCACCGAGCCGCGTCCTTTCTCCGACGCGTCGACTTCGGCGGCAGCGGCGCCCGAAGTGTTCACGATCTCACCGGAGTCCACCTCGCGACGCAATCCCTCCAGTTCGTTCCGCACATCCTTCGCGGTCTGGAAGCGCCGCTCGGGATCCTTCTCGAGGCAATGCATAATGATGCGTCCGAGCTCGCGCGGATTGGCTCTCTTCAGATCGGAAACGGATTTCGGCTGGTCCTTGAGGATCGAGCTGATGGTGGAGATGGGCGTGTCGCCCTCGAAGGGCCGTTTGCCCGTCGCCATTTCGTAAAGCACGATGCCGAGCGAGAAGATGTCGGAGCGATGGTCGATGTTCTTGCCCTCGGCCTGCTCGGGCGACATGTACGCCGGCGTTCCCAGGATGCGCCCGGCCGCGGTGTCGTGCGTGCGCACCACCGTCTCCGCGGTTTCGAGGCCGCTGCCCATCGCAAACACCTTGGCGAGACCAAAGTCCAGCACCTTGAGGCGCCCGTCGCGGTCGACCATGATGTTGCCGGGTTTGAGATCGCGGTGCGTGATGCCGCGGTCGTGCGCGAACCCGATTGCGTCCGCGAGCGGGATGGTGTGGTCGAAGAAGCGGTCGAGGCGCATGCCGTCGACGGGGATGATCTCGGAGAGGGAGCGGCCCTCGACGAGCTCCATGGTGAGGAAAGTGACGCCGTCGCTTTCTTCGACCGAGTACACGGTGAC
>Ga0307281_10000263_pt1 | contig 13408 bp, 13 predicted proteins | sample ER_DNA_120_FD_194486 | JGI IMG/M metagenome (GOLD analysis project Ga0307281, IMG submission 194486) | Bulk soil microbial communities from the East River watershed near Crested Butte, Colorado, United States - ER_DNA_120 | ecosystem: Environmental > Terrestrial > Soil > Floodplain | place...
GATGATGCTTCCGCCCAGCAGCACGCTCCGATATTGCCCGAGGAAGCGGTCGGCGATGAGGCCGCCGAGGATGGGCGTGAGCCAGACGCTGCCCACGTAGTTGCCGTACACGGTCGCGGCGTGCCGATCGTCGAAACCCAACCCGCCGTTGGCGATCGACGCGGTCATGTACAGGATGAGAAACGCCCGCATCCCGTAGTAGCTGAATCGTTCCCACATCTCGGTGAAGAAGAGCGTCGACAGCCCGCGCGGATGGCCGAACCAGGTGGTGCCGCTCATGGGTGCCGTCTCCGGCGGGCGAGAATGTCGTCCAACGCTACCCGATCGATCTTCCCGTCGTTACGAACCCGCACGTCGTAGTTCTCCCAGTACATGAAATTCTCGAGCGCCTGGAGGAACTTCGCATTGGCCGTGCCTTGCGGCGCGTCGAGCCACTTCTGCGGCTGGTTGACCGGTTCCGCGAGCAGGATCGGCTCGAGCTGCCGCACGACGTCGGGAGTAATGGGAACGAGATCTTCGGGACGGCTCTGGAAAAAGTACAGCTGGTGCAGCCGGTACAGTCGCTGCAGCTCGCGGATCGGATTCGTGTCGTCGTACACGCGGATGTCGATGTAGCGGTCGTTGGCGCCCAGATACCCGCCGTTGGCGCGCACCACGAGCAATGCGGCCGACTCCATGCCCCGCTTGTCGCCGCCGCCCGCCTGCCCCGCCACCAGCGCCGCCATCAGCCGGTCGGCCAGGGGACCGGCGGCCCGGACGAACGCGTCCGCCATGTTTTTCACCGTCTGGTCGGACACCATGATGTTCGCCTGCGCGGCGAAGCCGCGCCCCACGATCATCGTGCCCTTCGCGCCCAGCACGATCTGCCCTTCGGCACCGAGCGTCCGGCCGCCCGCCCAGTCGAAGCAGGAGTCGCCGGTCCAGCTCGCGGCGTTGCCGTGCGCATCCACCATCCCGACCTGACGCTGTGACGACCGCTGGTCGCTGCGCATCACGATGCGCATCGCCTCGGGCGCCGTGGCACCCATCGCCATGAGGCGCAGCCCGTCGTCGCCGTACGCGGTGTTGCCAAGCGACTGCGTCGCCACGGCACCTACGCCGGCCTTGGCCCACGGCACGATGCCGCCGACGTTCGGGAATTTCGACTGCACCGCGATACCGAGATCGCCGGTCACTGAGTCGTAGGCGACGATACTGTAGGTGTGCGCGCGCTTCGACAGATCGGCGGGAGCGGTGACGGGCTGCTGCGCCAGTACGACCAGGGCCAGGAGCATCGTTACTCCTTTTTCTTTCCGAGTTTTTTCTTCAAGAGGTCGAGCTGCTCGTCGGCCGTCTGCTCTCGGGCCACGCGGTCGATATCGGCCTTGAGCAGCTCGCTCTGGAGATCCACGTCTGGCCGGGCCCCGCCCGCGGCCTGGATGTCGCGCCACGCCCGCTCGGCGCTGCTCTCGCCGGCCCCGACGGGCCGGTCCCGATCGGCGGCCTTGAGCTGGGCCTGCATCTCTCCCAGATCGCGCTCGGCCAACCCCAGCTCCTCGCGTTGCGCCGCCAGCTTCCGCTCCAGCACTCCCACGCGCTCGCGATGGCGCACCGCGAACCGCTCGGCGACCTGCACCGTCTCCTGATCCTGGATCTCGGCCGCCAGCCGGCCGCGCCGCTCGGCATCTCCCAGCCGCTGGCTCTCGGCCGCCAGCTCGAGCTCGGTGCGCGTGAGCGCCTCCCGCATCTCCCGCACCGCGACCTTCGCGTCGACCACGGCCTCCCCCATCTGCCGGGCGAGATCGCGCAGGTCTCCCGGCGGGGTGGCCGCATCGAGCGCGGCTCGGACGGCATCCCGCAGACGCTCGAACACCCCGGGTCAGCTCTTGCGGACGGTCTTGGCGAAAAAGGCCGAGAGCACGGGCTCCACCTCCCGCGCGCCGCACTTCGGACAGGTCGGACGCTTGCGCCCATGCTGGCTGATCGGCATCGAATAACTGAACCGTTTGCGGCATCGGGCGCAGCGGAATTCGTAGATCGGCATGGCGCAACCTACGTTATTCCCCGCCGCGAGGGGGGTCAAGTTGACGTCGGGACACACGACCGCAGATTGGGAAGCATGACGACGAGCCGGTCCCACGCCGCGCTGCTCGCGGTCGCCCTCGCCGCGCTCGCGTGCGACGAAGGCCTCCTCCCACAATCATCGTGTCCGCCCGGGTTCCTCGGCATCTGCGGCACGGTGACATTCCGGGGTGCGTTGCCCGATTCCACGGACGTCGTCTACGTCGTCGCCTATGCGACCTTTCCCGCGAATCAAAGCGATCTGTTCACGTTCCAGCCGCTCTCCCCGCCGACCCTGCACCTCGACAGCGCCTCCCGCGCCACGCCGCAGCCGTACACGCTCGCGCTCCCGGCGGGGACCTATCACTGGGTCTTGGCGGCCTGGAAAAAGCTGGGGACGCTGTCGCCGCAGAACGCCGACAGCCTATTGCGCGAGGCCGGCCACTACCGCGACCCCATGGATACGAGCAAGATCGGGACGGTCGCGGTCGCCGGCGCGGTGACCGGCGTGGATTTCACCGTCGATTTCACGAACATGCATCCGGTATCCTATTTCTTCCCCGCTTCGCCCCTCCACCCGTGACCGTCCGAGCGGCGATCGCATTGGCGCTCCTCGTCTGCGCGCGCCTCGGCGCTCAGGCGACGGGGGTGGTCCACGGCACGGTCACGGACACGGCCGGCCACCGCCTGGATCGCGTGCGCGTTCGCGCGCTCACCCGCGCCGGAGGAATCCGGGAGATCGCAGTCCGCTACACCGACGGGAGCGGCGCGTATCGGTTCGATTCGCTGCCGGCGGGATGGCTGGCAATCGACGCCGCGCTGATCGGCTTTGACGCGATCCGCGATACCGTCGTCATCGCAGGGGGAGACTCCGTTCGTATGGATCTTCGCCTCCCGATGCGCCCCATCATCGTTTCGCCGACCATCGTGACCGCAGCAAAGCGCTCTCAGCTGCTGGACCAGGCGGTCACCAGCGTGGCGCTCGTCAGCGAGCAGCAGATCACCCAACGCGCCGTCAACACGATCGACGAGGCGGTGGACAAGGCGCCCGGCGTCCAGTTCATCGCGGGGCAGGTCAACGTGCGGGGCTCCTCTGGCTTCGTCCAGGGTCTGGGCAGCCGCGTGCTGCTCCTGGTGGACGGGGTTCCCGCCAATCAGGGTGACCGCGGCGGCATAAACTGGGATCTCGTCCCGGTGGACCAGGTCGCGCGCGTCGAAGTCGTCAAGGGCGCGGGCTCGGCACTGTACGGCTCGTCGGCGTTCGGCGGCGTCGTCAACATCATCACGCGGGAGACGCCGGAGGCATGGCACGCCCGGGTGCGGATCACGGGCGGGGTGTTCGCCAATCCGCCGCATGCGGCGTGGGCCTTCCGAAACCACACCGGCGTCCAGGACGGGCTTGACCTCTCCGGCTCCTACGGCCACGGCACCGTGCGCGCCGGGGTCTCGGCGGGCGCCCGTCACTCCGACGGCTACCGGCAACAGGACCGCGCCGATCACTGGCAGATGTCGGGCAAAGGAGAATGGCGCCCGGAGCCGGCGACGCTCGTCAACGTCTCCGGTGCCTGGGCCAGCGACCAGTATGGGGTACCCGAGCCGTGGTGCGTGAGTGGCCACTGCGTCGATCAGGGCCAGGCCTTTCAACCGTTTCTCATCGACACCGCGAATCGCGGCAACCGCACCCGCTCCGACAAGGGTTACTTGACCGCCCTGGTCACCCGGACGCCCTCGGAGCGGACCGCCTGGATGGCCCGGGCGAGCTGGGGACGCACCCGCTTCACGGACGCCTACCCCCGGCGCCAACCCCCGCTCTCTACCGCGGATTTCGCCATCGCCAACCGCATCGGCGTCGAAGGCCGGATGGTGAGCCGCCCCGACCCGCGCCACGTCGTCACGGCCGGGCTGGAGCTTACGCGCTCCGACGTCTGGAGCAACGTGTTCTCAGGCGATACGGCAGGGGGCGGTCGCACGCACATCGAGGGTGCGTATTCGGCGTACGCCGATGCTGAGCAGACGGCGGGGCAAGTGCGGATGACGATCGGGGCGCGCGGCGATTTTCTCGACGTGGACGGCGGAGGCATCACCGCGTTCGTGAGTCCCCGGGCCGGCGCGGTCTGGCCCACGGCCACCGGAAGCTGGCGCGCTTCCCTGGGCCGCGCGTACCGCGCCCCGAGCCTGGCCGAGCGATTCGTGACGACGTACGCCCTCAGCTTCCGCGTGATCCCCAACCCAGCCCTCCAGGCGGAGGACGGGTGGTCGGCCGAGGTAGGCCGCACCTGGACGCCACGACCGTGGCTCCGGGGCGACGCGGCGCTGTTCTTCACGCGGGCGCACCAGTTGATCGAGCCGGTGTTCAACGATTCAGCCCTGGTGATTCAATTCCAGAATGTGGAGCGGGCCCGGTTGCTGGGCCTCGACCTGTCGGTGGCGGCCACGCCGCCCGCGTCGCACGTGACGGCGACGCTCGCCTACCAGCTGCTGGAGGCCCGCGAGCTCGCGCACGACAGCATCCCGGAGCGCCCGCTGTTGTATCGGCCCCGGCACCTCTTGACGCTGAGCGCCGACTATGCCGTGCACGCTTTCGGAATCGGTGGCGACTTCCGCTTCTCCAGCCGGTTCGAGCGGCAAGACCCGCTCTTCCCCGGCGATCCCCAGCTTCCCGGCAAAGTGCTCGACGTGCGGGCGAGCTGGTCCGTCCAGCGGCTCGCGGTGCACGTGAAGGTGGCGAACGTCCTCAACTACATCTACAATCTGGCCCCGCGGGTGCTCGAGCCGGTCCGCACCGCCACTCTCACGCTCACCTACACGTATTAGTTTTCCCACATGATCCGATACCCCCGCCAACTGCCACTCGTCGGCGTCCTGGCGCTCGCGCTGGCTGCCTGCACGGTGGATCGCAGCCGCTCGCCGGTGTGTGGGATGGCGATGCTCGTGGGACCCAATCTCATCCTCCAGCAGCTGGGCGACGCCCGGGCGCTCCTGACCGAGGCGCCCCGCGGCTTGCCGGCCACGGTGCCGGTGCGCGTTACGGGGGGCCAGGCCGATACGGCCCACGCGCGTGTCACGGGCGACCGCGACCGCTTCGCCCTCGAGCTCGATCGCCCTCTGATCCCGGAGATATCGGTGGACTCCACCGGCCGGGACTCTTCGGTGTTCAGCGTGCTCCTGGTGGACGACTCGACCGCCATCGTGCACGGCGCCCTGATCTTCGAAGGCCGCCGACCCCCGAGCGCCTACGCCAGGCTCGGCGCGCTCGTGGATTACAGGCGCGCGGTGCCGTTATATGGCCTGCGTGTGAACTGGGCTTCGGTGAGCAACCCGCGGTGCCCCTTGCTCGGGGATTCGGCGTCCCCATGAGCCCGGTCGTGGCGGTCAGCGCGACGCGGCGAACCGACCTGGGCCGCGAGCGCGTTGCATTGAACTCGAGCTACGTCCGCGCGCTGATCGCGGCGGGCCTCACGCCGCTGCTCGTGCCCCCCCTCCTCGATCCGGCGCAGGCCGGGGACGTGGTCGACGCGGCCTCCGGCCTGGTGCTCACGGGCGGCGAAGACCTCCATCCGGCGAGCTACGGGGAAACGCCGCACGCCCGGCTCGAGGAGACCGATGCGGCGCGCGACGCGGTGGAGCTCGCGCTGTACCGCGCCGCGCGCGCCCGTGGTCTTCCGGTGCTCGCCATCTGCCGTGGGATCCAGCTCGTCAACGTCGCGGAAGGTGGCACGCTGTACCAGGATCTGGCGAGCGAGCAGCCGTCGCCCATCAATCACGCGGACCCCAAGGGACGCCACGCCCTGCGCGTCGAACCCGGCAGCCTGCTGCACCGAACCGTCGGCGATCCCGCGAGCGTCAACAGCCGGCACCACCAGGCCGTCAAGCACCTCGCCCCATCGCTGCGGGCGGTGGCCTGGGCCGAGGATGGCGTAATCGAGGGCGTGGAGCTGGTGGACTCGGGCGCTCCGTGGCTCCTCGCGGTGCAGTGGCACCCCGAGGACGACGTCGAAACCGGATTGTTCGCGGGATTCAGGTCAGAGGTTTCGCAGCAGCCGGTCGTCGGTCGCGGCGTTGGGAAACAACACGCGATCCGATAACCGGTTCAGCGCTTGTCGGACCGCAGGGAACCGCTCGGCCGTCAGCCGGTAGATCGCCGCCACTCCATAGCGCTCGGCCAGCGTGTGCTCGGCGGCCGCACCGAAGCCGCGCCGCCCCAACGCGTCGTAGTACGGCAGATCCGGCCCGCCCCGCCGCCGGCGCCGCACTGCGATGAAATCGGGAAACAGCCCCGCCAGCCATAACGCGTAGTTGCCCAGGTGCACCTGGAGGTGGAAACGGCGCTCCGGTGTGCCCTGATCCCGGGACAAATCGTTCACAATTTCAGTCAGATAGTGGTAGGTTTGGTCATCGACCGTTTGCGGCCGGGTGGTTCGGTCCTGACGACCGAATTCGAGCAGCAAGGCGGCCAGATAGTCCGCCAAGGGGCGGTCGTCCAGGCCGGCAGCCAGCAGCGCGTGGCGCACCGCCACGTAGGCGAACAGCGCGGCGGACGGCACGGCGAGTGACCGCAGCGCCAAGAGCGCCTCGAGCAGCCCCGGCTCGTCGAGCAGGCCATCGGGGCCTTCTCGGGCGAAGCGTTGCTCGGCGCGGGCGCGCGCCCCCGGCTCGCGGCGCGCCAGGGCGGCCAGCACCAGTCGGCAATCCGACCCGCGTAGGCGGGCCCGAACGTTCGCGAGGATCATGCCCCAGGCCTCATCGACTTCGACACCTCCAAATCGTATTCCGCAGGCCGACGTGCTCGCCCGGCTCACCGCGCTTTCGCGCGAGCTCGCCGGCGCCTACCGGCCGGCGACGGTCATCGAACGTCTGGCCGCCGCCATCACCGAGCTGCTCGCCCCCGGCCGCCTCACCATTCTCGCCCTCGACGTCGATACTAACAGATTGCAGATCGCGTACCACCACGGCGGTGAGCGGCCGCACATCGAGGACCCCCTGCTCCAGCTCCCCCTGCGACGCGGCCCGCTGGTGTTCACCCGTCACGCCCTGGAGGAGGCCGCACGCCACGGAGTAACGGTGACGCAGGACGTCGCCTCCTGGATGGGCTCTCCGATCCTCGCCGTGGGCCGAAGCATCGGCGTGGCGGTCCTCACGTCCGACCGGGCCGACGCTTTCGGGCCGCCCGAGCTGGCCTTGCTCTCCGCGGTCGTGGCTCAGGCCGCCATCGCCCTGGAGAACGCGCGTCTCCTCCAGCTCCTCTCCTCCGGCAAGCGTCAGTGGGAGTTGACGGTCGACGCCATCAATCAGGCGATCTGCATCATCGATGCGCGGGGGGTCGTCCGACGCGCCAACCGCGTCTTCGCCGATCTGGTGCGAGTGCCGGTCACCGCGATCCCGGGCCGCTCCTGGCTGAGCCTGGTTCCGCCGGCCTGGGGGACGGTGGTGTCGCGCGCGCTGGCCGAGCCCGGCGCGCACGATATCCGTACTGCGGACCGCCTCTACACGGTGAGCGCCATCCGCATGGAAGGATCTGACGACGAAGCGGCCGTCGTGTCGTTCGAGGACCATACCGAGAAGCGCCGCCTCCAGGACCAGTTGATACAGTCTGAGAAGATGTCGGCGATCGGTCAACTGATCGCCGGCATCGCGCACGACCTGAACAACCCGCTCGCCTCGGTCGTCGGCTTCGCCGATTTCCTCGCCGAGTCGGGCGACGTGCCGCCTGCCCTGGCCGAGCCACTGCGGGTGATTCGACAGGAAGCCGAGCGCGCCGCCACAATCGTGAAAAACCTGCTGTCGTTCGCGCGCCGCCAGGAGGGGGAGCGGCTGCCGCAGGCGGTCCAGCCGATGCTGGAATCGGTCCTGGGACTGCTCCGGAACGAGCTGATGGCGCTCAAGGTCGAGGTGACCCTCACCGTCGAGCCCGGCATCCCCGAAATCGAGATGAATCCGAACCAGATCAAGCAGGTGTTCGTCAACCTGTTGAACAACGCCGCCCAGGCCATTGCGAGCACGGGGCGCCCCGGCCGCATCAGCATCACGGCCAAACGCTGGCTCGACGGCGTCGCGGTGAGCGTGGGGGATGACGGCCCCGGCATTCCCGAGGAGCTGCTGCCGCGGGTGTTCGAGCCGTTCTTCACGACGAAGACCGAGGGCGAGGGAACCGGTCTCGGCCTCTCGATCTGCCAGGGCATCGTGAAGGAGCACGGCGGGCGGATCACGCTCGAGTCGAGCCCGGGCGCGGGGTCGATCTTCACGGTCGAGCTGCTGGGCGGCAGCCGGCCACCGGTGCCCATCCAGCCCATCCCGCCGACAGCGGGCGGCGGAGCCCTCCGCGTATTGGTCGTGGACGACGAGCCGCACATTTTGCACTACATGCGCGCGACCCTCGAGAGCTGGGGCCACGCGGTCGAAGTCGCCAGTGACGGCACCGAGGCGGTGGAGCGCGCCCTGGTGACACCCTTCGACGTCATCATCTGCGATCTGCGCATGCCGCGGCTCGGCGGCCGGGAGATGTACAACAACCTCGCTCGGGCACATCCCGCCATCGCCAAGAAGGTCATCTTCGCCACGGGTGACACAGTCCGGGGCGACACGCTCCAATTCCTCGAGACGCTCGGTCGTCCGTTCCTCCACAAGCCGTTCACCCTGGCCGAGCTCCGGACCGTTCTGGGCAGCGTCAACGCCGGCGCCCAGCCGTAATCGGTGCGCGTCCTGCAGGTGGACGCGGGCCGCGAATGGCGCGGCGGGCAGAACCAGGTCCGGCTGCTCACTCGTGAACTCGCGCGCGAACGGGAGATAGAGCAGCGGCTCGTCACGAATCGTGGCGGTGAGTTGGCCCGCCGAGCCGCGGCCGAGGGTGTGACGGTGCACGGCGTACGCTGGGCGATCTCCCTCGACCCTCGCGCGGCGTTCGACCTGCTGGTCCTGATGAACGAGTTCCGACCGGATGTGGTCCACGCGCACGACAGCCACGCCCTGACGCTCGTCCGCTGGACCCGTCGCTGGGTGGACTGGGAGGCCGATCCGCCGCCGATTGTTGCCACGCGTCGCGTGGACTTTCACGTGCGGCGCGGCAGCGGGTGGTTCCGCGTAGAAACGGTGATCGCCGTGTCTGATGCCGTGCGGCGCGTGCTCGTTGCCGACGGCATGCCCGAGACCGGCATCACCGTGATCCCCGACGGCATCGACCCCGATGAAGTCCGCACCCGTGCCACCGCCCCGCTCGACATCCGCGCGCGATTCGGTCTCGCGCCTGGGACCCCGTTGGCTGTGAACGTCGCGGCGCTCGTCGACCACAAGGATCACCACACTTTGATCCGGGCGGCCGCACATGCGCGCAGCGGCTGTCCCGAGCTCCATTGGGCCATTGCCGGGGAGGGATCGCTACGGCATTCGCTGGAGCGGGAGATCGCCGACCATGCCGTCGGCGACCGCGTCCACCTCCTGGGGTATGTCAGCGAGGCGGATGCGCTCATCCGGGAGGCAGACGTGTTCGTGATGTCGTCCAAGGAGGAAGGCATGGGCAGCGTGATCCTGCACGCGTTGGCGCTCGAGAAGCCGGTGGTCGCGACGGCCGCGGGTGGCATTCCTGAGGTCCTGCCCGCGGAATGCCTCGTTCCGGTCGGCGACGCGACGGCGCTCGGCGCGAAGGTCGTCGAGGCGATCACCCATCCCCGTTCCCCCGTCCCGCTTCCCCTGAAGTTCACCGCCAAGTCCATGGCCCGCGCCACGTTGGCTCTGTATCACGCGCTCGTCTAGATTGCACCACCATGATTTACGTCTGCGTGCCGGTGCGTGATGAAGCGAAGACGGCGGGACTCGTCCTCTGGAAGGTGCGCCAGGTGTTTACCGCCTTTCAACGCGAGTATCAGCTGCTCGTGTGCGACGATGCGTCCGCCGACGGCACGCGCGAGGTCCTGGCTCGCTATGCCAGCGTGCTTCCATTGACTGTCATCACGCACCGCGAGCGGCAGGGATACGCCCGCAGCGTCGAGGAGCTGCTGCGCCTCGCGCTGGAACGCACCGACCGCCCCAAACGCGACTGCGCGATCATGCTCCCCGCCGACTTCGTGTATTCGCCGGAAGCGATGGAGGACATGGTCAAGCGGGTCGAGTCCGGGGCCGACTTGGTCGCGGCCGAGCAGGTGGAGTCCGCCGGCGCCCGCACGCGCGCGCAGCGCTGGGCACGGGACTGGGCGCCTCGGCTGCTGCGCGTCCGGGGCGTGCGGGACACCATCTCCGGTTTTCTCGCCTTGCGGCTCATCACGCTGCGGCAGGCGCTGCGCCAGGACGGCGAGCGGGGGGCCCACGCGCCCGGCCCGCCGCTGCTCGTCACCGACGGCTGGTGCGCCAACGCCGAGCTGCTCGCCCGTCTCATGCCCCATGCCAGGCGTGTGGAGTCCGTGCCCGTCAAGGGCCGCTACGACTTGCAGCAGCGTCCATCGCGCGTTCGCCCCTGGCCGATGTTGCTGGCCGCCTGGCGCGCGCGACCCGTCATCCGCGCCGCGGGCGGCGCCGCGGTCGCTCTCCTGGCGTTGGCCGCTCCCCTGGTCGCCCAGAACCCGCCCGCTGCCACCGCGACGGCCACGGCCGTGGTGCCGCCGGCCCCGCGCGAGTCGGTGACGTTCCGGGTCGGGGAGCGCCTGCGGTATTCGGCGAAGTACGGGCCCTTCTCCGTTGGCGAGGCGACGATGGAGGTCGTGGGGTTGGACACGATCCGCGGCGTGGAGACGGTACGGTTCCGCTTCCACGTTAAGGGCGGCGCGTTATGGTACCACCTCGACCAGCTGCTCGAGTCGTGGGTGGGGCGCGCCGACTTCCGCTCCCGGCGCTACATCAACGACTCCGAGGAGCGCGGCCGCAAGCGACACAACCGCTACGAGATCTTCCCCGATTCCGGGTTCTACCGGGAGGAGGGAGTGGACACGGCCAAGGCGACCGTGCCCGATCCGCTGGACGACGCCGCGTTCCTGTACTGGGTACGCACGCTCCCGCTCGAGGTCGGGAAGCGGTACGAGTACCAGCGTTACTTCCGCCCCGACCGCAACCCGGTGATCATCGTCGTGGAGAAGCGGGAGCGGATCAGCGTCGCGGGGCACAAGTTCAACGCGATCGTGATCCGCCCGATCATCCCGAAGGGGCGCGGGATCTTCGCCGAGCAGGCGGAAGCGCACCTGTGGCTCTCCGACGACGCGCAGCGGATGATGTTGGCCATGCAATCCAACTTCTCGTTCGGCACGGTCACGTTGAAGCTCAAGGAGTTCTCCGTCCCGGAGCACCCATGACCGAGTATCGCGAGGCGGACTTCAGCCGGCTGAAGACCGTCCCGATCGCGCAGCGGCACAACAAGGTCGATCCCTCGCTCCTCGCGCACCCGCCCGGCGCCGACTCGAGCTTCGCCGCATTCTGGCGCTCTCTCCCCGACATCCTGGCAGCCCGCGACCTCCGGCTCGTCGTCGACGACATCGCCCGGGCCAGCGGCCGCCGAGCTGTGGTCGCGATGTTGGGCGGGCACGTCATCAAAGTGGGTCTGGGGCCGCTGCTCGTGCGCTTGCTGGAGCGCGGCGTGGTGACGCACGTCGCTCTGAACGGCAGCGCGGCGATTCACGATTTCGAGCTCGCCGCCTACGGCGGCACGAGCGAGGACGTGGCCGCCGGCCTGAGCGACGGGACGTTCGGGATGGCGGAAGAAACGGGGCGCGACATGAACGCCGCCCTGGCTGCCGGAGCCAAGGAAGGGCGCGGCGCCGGTGAGGCGCTCGCGCTCGCCCTGTGCCGGCGCCTCCCCGCCGAGCTTCCGGGGCGCGCCGTGTCCGTGCTCGTAGCCTGCGCCGACCGGCATGTCCCAGTGACGGTCCACGCCGCGCTGGGTGCCGAAATCATCCACCAGCACCCAACCGCGGACGGCGCCGTCATCGGCGCCACGAGCCATCGCGATTTCAAGCGGCTCGCGGCGAGCCTCCCCGACCTGCACGACGGGGGGGTGGTGCTGAATCTGGGTAGCGCAGTCGTGATGCCGGAGGTCTTTCTCAAGGCGCTCAGCGTCGCCCGCAACCTGTACGACGGCCGGCCCACCGGGTTCACCGCCTGCGATTGCGACATGCAACGTCACTACCGCCCGCGGGTAAACGTCGTGGAACGCCCCACCCAGGGACCCGGCGGCGGGCGCGGCGTGCAGCTGACGGGGCATCACGAGATCCTGCTGCCGTTGCTCGTCTGGGGCGTGCTCGCCCGGCTGGAGGCAACGCCAACGGGGCCACCGTCCGCCGGACGATGACCCCGTGAATGACCGGCCGAGCCGGGAGGATCAAACCGTGTCGCGCTTCCCCTTGATGGTGTCGCGCACCTTGTCGGCCGTGCCGGGGCTGACGACCCGCAGCACGAGATAGAGAATGAAGCCGATCGCAGCGAGCCAGAGTACGGTCATCAGGATTCCCATCAGGCCGCCCAGCAAACCGAAGATGATCTTCAGGCCGATCCAGGCGAGGACGGCGAAGATCGCGAAACCGAGAATGCTCCGAAACATGATCCCTCCCGAGTTGCCCCGCAGGACGTCGCAGCCTACGCGCTGATGCCCGCGGGAGTTTCAATCTCCCACGTCGCCGTGGTTGGCGGCGGTGTGATCGGGGCTGCCTGCGCGCGTGCCGCCGCGCAACGCGGGCTCCGCGTGACCTTGCTCGCCCCTGGCCCCGACCCGGCGGCCGCCTCCGGTTCCTCCGCCGGTATGCTGGCCGCCCAGATCGATCCGACCGACGAGCATCTGCTCCCTCTCGCCGTGCGCGGACGCGACCTCTACGACGACCTCGCGGCCAGCCTGAAAGATACCACCGGATCGGACGTCGCATTCCTGCACACCGGAATCGCCACGGTCGCCTTCGACGAGGAGCGGGCGGCGGCCCTCTGGGAGCTGGTCGCCGCCCAACGCCAGGCCGGGTTGCGGTGCGATTGGCTCGATACGGCCGAACTGCAGGAGCGTTGGCCCGGCGCCGCCCCTACCGCCCGGGGAGCGCTGTTCGCTCCCGAGGACGGGTGTCTGGACCCGGCGGCGCTGAGTGCGGCCCTGCTCGCCGACGCCCGGCGCCTCGGGGTCGAAGTGATCCCGGAAACGGGGCGCCGGTTGGCCGTCGCCGGCGGCCGGGTGACCGGCATCGTCACCGACCGGGCCGCCGTCCCCGCCGAGCACGTCGTGATCGCCGCGGGGGCTTGGTCTCCGCGCATTGAGGGACTGCCCCGCTCGATCCCGGTCGAGCCGGTGCGCGGCCAGCTCGTCGCCACGGTGTGGCCGGCCGGGCTCCCGCCCGTCATCCTCTATCACGGCCACGGGTACATGCTGCCGCGCGGTCGCGAGGCGATTCTCGGCAGCACGATGGAGCGCACCGGT
>Ga0307281_10000264_pt1 | contig 13405 bp, 13 predicted proteins | sample ER_DNA_120_FD_194486 | JGI IMG/M metagenome (GOLD analysis project Ga0307281, IMG submission 194486) | Bulk soil microbial communities from the East River watershed near Crested Butte, Colorado, United States - ER_DNA_120 | ecosystem: Environmental > Terrestrial > Soil > Floodplain | place...
GTTCATCGTATTCGACGACGCCGATCTGGACAGTGTGGTGGAAGGCGTGGTGGACGCGATCTGGTTCAACCAGGGCCAGGTGTGCTGTGCGGGCTCCCGGCTCCTGGTCCAGGAAGGCATCGCGGCGCGGCTCGTCGCCAAACTGCGCGTGCGCATGGAGAAATTGCGCGTGGGCTCGCCGCTCGACAAAGCCGTCGACATGGGCGCCATCGTCGCGCCGGTGCAGCTGGAGCGCATTCGCGGGCTCGTGGACCAGGGCGTTGCGGAAGGGGCGGCGATGTGGCAGCCGTCGTGGGCGTGCCCGACGGAGGGGTATTTCTATCCGCCGACGTTGTTCACCGACGTCTCGCCCGCGGCGACGATCGCGCAGGTCGAGATCTTCGGGCCGGTCCTCGTCTCCATGACGTTCCGGACTCCCACCGAGGCAGTCGCACTCGCCAACAACACGCCCTATGGGCTGGCGGCGAGCGTGTGGTCGGAGAACATCAACCTCGCGCTCGACGTGGCGCCGAAGATCAAAGCCGGCGTGGTGTGGATCAACTGCACCAACCAATTCGACGCCGCCTCCGGGTTCGGCGGGTACCGGGAATCGGGGTTCGGACGGGAAGGTGGGCGGGAGGGGATGTACGAGTACCTCAAAACAGAATGGGACGGGGGACGAGAGACGGGGGAGGAGGCGCTGCCGAGTCCCGGGTCAGGCACGGTGGCGGAGGCGGCGGGGACCCGTCCCTCGTCCCCCGTCCCTCTTCCCCCGATTGACCGCACGCCGAAGTTGTTCATCGGGGGGAAGCAAGTCCGTCCCGATCAGGGGTACAGCCGAGCCATACGCGCGAGCGACGGGCGGCTGCTGGGGGAGGTGGGGCAGGGGAACCGCAAAGACGTGCGCGACGCGGTCGAAGCGGCTCACGCGGCGGCCGCCTGGGGGCGGGGCGCCGGCCACCTGCGCGCCCAGATCCTCTATTACATCGCCGAAAACCTGTCGGTCCGGTCGGAGGAATTCGCGGCGCGTGTCGCCGCCCAGACGGGGGCGCCGCTCCCGGTGGGCCGCGGCGAACTGGACGCCGTGATCGCCCGGCTTTTCTCGTACGCGGCATGGGCGGACAAGTACGACGGTGCGGTGCACCACGTGCCGATTCGCGGTGTGACGCTCGCGATGCACGAACCGATAGGTACGATCGGGATCGTCGCGCCGGACACGCACCCGTTGCTCGGATTCGTGTCCCTCGTGGCTCCCGCGATCGCGCTGGGAAACACCGTCGTCGTGGTTCCCTCGTCGCCGCATCCGCTGAGCGCCACCGACTTCTACGCCGTCCTCGAGACGTCGGACGTACCGGACGGGGTCATCAACATCGTGACCGGCGACAAGGACGTGCTGGCCCGTGTGCTCGCCGAGCATATGGACGTGGACGCCGTCTGGTATTGTGGCGGCGCTGCCGGCGGCCGGGCGGTGGAGGAGGCGTCGGCGGGCAATATGAAGCAGACCTGGCTCCCGGGGGCGCGCGACTGGCTGGACGGGCGGCAGGGGGAGGGGCGGGAGTTCTTGCGGCACGCCACGCAGGTGAAGAACATCTGGATTCCCTACGGCGAGTGATCATCTGAGCCGAGCCGACGACACGATCAGCGCCATCGAGCACCGCGTCAACTACTCAGAAACGGATCAGATGGGGTTCGTCTACCACGCGAATTACTTCGTGTGGATGGACATGGCTCGTACGGAACACCTGCGACAGACCGGGGTGACCTACAAAGAGATGGAAGACGAGGGCATTTTTCTGACGGTGACCGAAGCGCGCGTCCGCTACCGCCAGCCTGCCCGCTACGACGACCTAGTGCGCATCCGCTGTTGGGTACGGGAGTTGGCTTCGCGCCGGGTCACTTTCGGCTATGCGGTGGAGCGCGCCGCGACCGCCGAGCTTCTTGCCACAGCGGAAACCGCCTTGATCGCCCTCGATCGCCAGTACGGCGTGACGCGCGTTCCGGCCCACGTGATGGAGCGCCTGCATGCGACGCCCGATCCCGTTCGCCTGTAGCCTGCTGCTGGCCTTCGGCGCGACGGCGTACTTGTCCCCGGCCGCCGCGCAGGCCCCGGCTCAGGACGAAACGGTCGTCGGCACCCTCGCGCGGCTGCTGGCCCTGTCGGACGCGCGCCAATTCGACGGCGCGGTGCTGCGGCCGGCGCTCCAATCCGACGATCCGAACGTCCGGCTCCAGGCGGCGTTGGCCGCCGGCCGCATCGGCGACCCGGATGCCGTCGAGCTCCTGGTGCCCGTCCTCAATGATTCTGTCGTGGCCGTGCAGGGCGCGGCCGCGTTTGCCCTCGGCCTGCTCAAGGACGTCCGCGCCGTCGATCCGCTGCTCGCCATCATTCGTAGCGCGGCCCCAGCGGCCCAGGGCCTGCGGGAGATCGAAGCGGTCACGGCACTCGCCAAGATCGGCGGGACCGAGGGTGCGCAAGCGATTCGGCTGATCTTGGAGTCGGCGCCGCTCGGGCAGGCGGTACCCCCGACGGCGAGCACGGCCGCCCTCGAAGCGTGGCGCCTCGGCTCCCGCGCTCCCGTGTCCCAGCTGCTCACGTACGCGGAGAACGCCGATGCAGTGGTCCGCTGGCGCGCTGTCTTTTCCCTCGGACGCCTGCGCAGCGTGGCGGCCGTCGCGACACTGCTCAAGGCCCTGGGCGATCAATCCTCGGATGTGCGCGCCGAAGCGGCCCGCGGACTCTCCGCCGCGCTCGCCGACTCGAGCGCGCTCGGCCGGGTCGCCGTGGCCGCCCGCGTGCTTCCGCTCGTCAACGATCCGACTCCCGGTGTTCGGATCAACGCCCTCCGCGCCCTCGCGACCTTCACGCACGACTCGACCCTTGCACCGGCGGTGATCTCCGCCCTGGCCGGCGGCACCCTCGGCGTGGTCGTCCAGGCGGAAACCACCCTCGGGGTCCTCGGCGGCAGCGCCGCGGTGGAAGCCCTGCGCCGCCAAGTCACGAGTCCCGCTTTTGCGGTGCGCCGCCAGGCCATCATCGGTCTCGCACAGGCCGACAGCGCGTCCGGAGTCGCCGCCGCCATGGCGGCGGCCGCCGCCCCCGCCGCCCCCGCCGACTGGCGCTGGCGCAGCGTGGCGGCCGAAGCGTACACCGCCGCCGCCGACCGCCCACACCTCGACGCGCTGCTCGGCGACTCCGACGGCCGGGTGGTTGCCCAGGCGTTGCAGGGGCTGATGCGCGTCGCTCCCGATAGCGACCCCGCACTCCTCGCCCGGGCTCGGTCGCTGCTCGTTCACGCCGACCCCGCCGTCCGCAGCGTCGCGGCCGATCTCCTTGCACGCCGGCCGGCGGTGGAGGACGTGGACCGGCTGGTCGCCGCCTACCGCCTGGCGGCCAATGATCCGTTCGATGACGCCCGGCTCTCCGCGGTGGGGGCGCTCGCGGCGATCGCTGCCAGCGACTCGGCGGGCCAGCGCAAGGTGCTCGACGCGTTCGTCGCCGCCACGCCCCGACCGGAGGACTATTTGGTTCGGCGCCTGGCCGAGGACCGGTTTCCAGAGGCGGCGAAGGCCTGGGCGGGGGTCGGCAGCCGCGGGACGATCGCGACCGGCAAGAGCGACGTTGACTATCGCGACATCGTGCGGCGCTACGTCCTCCCTTCGCTCCTCGGTCAGCCCAACCCCCAGGTATCGATCGAAACCGACCGCGGGATCCTCACGCTGGAGCTGCTGCCGGTGCAGGCGCCGCTCACCGTCGCAGCGTTCCTCACCCTGGTGGACCGGCGCTACTTCGACGGCCAGCGGTGGCATCGCGTAGTGCCGAACTTCGTCGTCCAAGCGGGCGATCCGCGCGGCGATGGATGGGGTGGGCCAGGTACGGTATTGCGCGACGAGGTGAATCCGGTGCGCTACTCGACCGGAACGGTCGGCATGGCGCTCTCGGGTCCCGACACCGGCGGCAGCCAGTTCTTCATCGCCGAGTCGCCGCAGCCGCACCTGGACGGCACTTACACCGTCTTCGCTCGGGTGAGCGGCGACGTCGGGGTCCTGGTGCAGATCGCCCAGGGCGACCGGATCCGGAGCATCCACCGGTGAGGCGGATCGCCCTCGCCTGCACGGTCCTGTGCGCGTCGATCCCGACGTTCGCGGCGGGCCAGATCGGCTACTTCGGGCAGAACAAGATCCAGTATCACGTCTTCGCGTGGCGCGTCCTGCGGGGTCCCCACGTCGACCTCTATTTCTATCCTGCGGAAGAGGAGCTGGCCCGCGTCGCGCTCGCCTACGCGGAAGAGAGCTACGGCGTGCTCGAGCGGCGCTTCAGCTATGCCGTCCAGCATCGCATCCCGCTCATCGTGTACGCGTCGCACTCGGACTTCGAGCAGACCAACGTGCTCCCCTACGCGCCGCCGGAAGGTCTGCTGGGGGTCACCGACTTTCTGAAGCGACGGGTGACGCTCCCGTTCACGGGGAGCTACGTCGAGTTCCGCCACACGTTGCGCCACGAGCTGGTGCACGTGTTCCAGCTCGGCCTCGCGACCGACGCGTACCTCCGCTACCCGCGCACCCCCCGGGTCGGCCTGCCGCTGTGGTTCACCGAAGGGCTCGCCGAGTATTTCTCCGCCGGCGAAGACTCGCGCGACGAGATGATCCTGCGCGAGCTGGCGCTGTCGGGCCGGCTGCCCGCGCTCGGGCAGCTCACCTACGCCGGCGGTGGCCTCATCTATCCCATCGGCGGCAGCATCCTGCGCTACCTGGGCAGCGCCTACGGGGATTGGCGCATCGTCTCCCTGTACCACGATCTGTGGAAGTATCCGACGCTCGACGTCGCCGTGCGCGAGCTGTACGGCCGCACGCTCGCCGAGCTGTCCGACGAGTGGCAGTTCTGGATGCGGCGTCGCTACTTCGGGGACGTGGGCACGACCCGGCCCCTCGCCTTGTCGGCGCGGGTGCTCACCAAGCTGGCCATCAAACCGGCCGTCTACCGGCTGCCGGGCGACAGTGTCGTCCGGGTGTTGTATTTCTCGCCCGCCGACGGCTACGCCAGCATCTACAGCCGTCCCGTGGAGGGGGGATCCGCCCAGCTGGTGATTCACGGCGAGCGCACACCCGAATTCGAGTCATTCCACTTTTTCGAATCGCGCATCGACGTCAATGCCGCGGGGATCGCCGTGTTCGGCAGCCGGTTCGAATCGCGCGATGCGCTGATCTTTTGGGACCTGCGCGCCGAACGACTCGCCGGCCGCTACCAGTTTCAGGATCTGGTGTCGATTCTCTCGCCGGCGTGGGCACCGGACGGCAAGAGCGTCGTCTTCAGCGGCCTCGCCGTCTCGGGGTACTCGGACCTCTACCGCTTCTGGCTGGCTGACGGGCGGCTCGAGCGCCTCACCACGGACCGCTACCAGGACATCGACCCCGCCGTGAGCCCCGACGGGCGCACCGTGGTATTCGCCTCCGATCGCACGGCGTTCGGCCCGCAGGGGGCGCGCAACCTCTTTCTGCTCGACCTGGCCAGCGGCGCCGTCCGCTCCCTCACCTACGGCAACTGGCAGGACGACGCGCCGCGCTGGTCGCCCGCGACGGGACGGATCTGGTTCTCGAGCGACCGCGACGGCACGCTGCAGCTCTATACAATAGATACGACGGGCACCGGTCGCCGCGTGACCGCGGTGCTGGGAGGGGCCTTCGATCCGCAGTTCGTGGACAGCGCCGCCGGCCTCGTATTCGGCGGCTTCGCTGATCTGAGCTTCAATCTGTACCATGCCGCGGCGCTCGCGCTCCCGGACTCCGGAGGCACGACCCTCGTGTTGGACACCGCCGCCGCCACCCCGGGATGGGAGTGGCCGGAGCTGCGGTCTGCGGTGGTGGCGGGAGCCGCGCCGACGCCCTACAAGCGGCAGTACGGGCTCGACTTTGCCGCGGGTGAAGCGGCCGTCGCCCCGGGGCTCGGCTCGGAGCAGGGGGCGGTACTGCTGTTCAGCGATCTCTTGAACGATCACCAGTTCGTCGGCACGATCTCCTCGTTTTCGTATTCGGGCAGCGGGCTCGGAAACCTGCTCGACAACCTGAGCGGATCCGCGTTCTATCTCAACCAGACCCACCGCACGAACTGGGGCGTGGGCGCCTACCGCCTGCGCGGGCTGTTCTACGAAGGGAATTTCACCAGCCTGTTCCAGGAGACGAGCTACGGCATCCTGGGTCAACTGCGCTACCCGATCTCCCGCTTCCGGCGGCTGGAGGCGGAATTCCGCCTGGAGCACTCCGATCGCTTCGATTTCACCAATCCCGTGGCCGCCGAACCGCGGCGCGTGGCGTGGCTGGCGGCGAACTACCTCACCTACGTGAAGGACAATAGCCTGTGGCTGGCCACCGGCCCGATCGACGGCGAACGCTACAGCATCACGGCCGGCCTCGTGAACGACGTCAACCACGGCCGCTTCGACTCCTACGTCTTCTCGGCGGACGCCCGCCACTACTTCCGGACGTCGCGCCGCAGCGCTGTTGCGGTGCGCGCCCTGGGATACTGGACGGGAGGTGACCGTCCGCGGCTCATCAACATCGGCGGCTCGTGGGGCCTGCGCGGGTATCCCTATTTCGGCTACGTCTCGGGAACGCGCGCCTGGCTGTTGTCGGCCGAGTGGCGGTTTCCGATCACCGATTACCTGGCGTTGGGATTTCCGTTCGGAGCGGCGCAGTTTCCCGGCGTGCAGGGCGCGTTCTTCACCGATCTGGGGCGCGCGTGGACCCCCGCGACGATCAGCCGCGGCACGCTGGGCAGCTGGGGCGTGGGGTTCCGGATGCCGATCCTCGAGCCGCTGGTGCTCCGGCTCGACGTGGGTTGGCGCTACCACCGGGGGGACATCGGGTCGTACGGACTGCCGGAGCGGGATCGCGGCGCCAAGTTCGCGGCTTTCTTCTTCGGATTCAACTATTGAGCGGGGGCGGCTTGCTTGACCGTGCCCACAGGCGTTCCTACATTGCCGCGTGTGTCGTGCTGACCGCCTGCCACGGACGTCCGACGCCCCTGGTCCCGGAGCCGCTCGCTCCGCTGCCAGGCGACAGCGTGTTGGCTTGGAGCCGCGGCAGTGGTCCCGCGCATCCTACGGCGCTCCGCTTCCGCTGGCGGTACCGCGACGACCGTCGCAGCGGCGGGGGCCGGGGGACGGCGCGGGTGGCGCCGCCCGACTCGCTGCGGGTCGATTGGGCCGCCGTGCTCGGTCTGGCGTCCGGAGCGGCCGTCGTGGTGGGCGATTCGCTCTACTGGGCGGACCCGAAAGAGAATTATCCCGCTTCGGTGGCCCCGGCGGTGCAGCTCGTCTGGATCGCGCTTGGGGTCGTGCGACCGCCGCGCGCGACGGCGGCGGTGTCCGGCGGGCGTGACTCCACCCGGGCCCTGTGGCGCTACGCGGAGGACCTGGATACGCTCGACTTCCGCCTGGGTCTGGTGGCGCCGCGGACGCTCGAGGCAGAGTGGCGGCGTGCGGGGCGGGTGATGGCGCGGGGCCGGACGCTGCTCGGGTCCGCGGGGTTGCCCCAGAGCGTACGGATCGATGTCCCCGAGAGGTCGGCGCGGTTTGAGCTCACGTTCGTGGGAGTGGATTCGGCGGCGATCTTCGCTCCGGCGCTGTGGCGCAGTCGCCGCTAGCGTTGCGGCGCTCACGCTGGGCGGCTGCCTCTACGGGTTTGCGGGCGGCGGTCTGCCCAATATCAAGACCGTGGCGATCCTGCCGTTCGACAACGACACTCCGGAGCCGGCGCTGACGACGGAAGTGGCCAACGCGGTGCACGAAGCAATCGAAAGCCGGCTCGGCCTGCGCCCGGCCGGGGAGGCGACGGCCGACGCCGTCGTGCGGGGACGCATCTCCCGATACGATCCGGATCTCCCGCTCGCCGTGCAGACCGGCATCGGGCAGAGCAACGTCACGCGCCGCCAGATCCAGCTGACGGTCGACATCGCCATCGTCGACCAGCGGGATGGACGGACGCTGTGGCAACGCCAGGGGCTCACGATCACCGGCGACTATCAGCCGCCGCAGGAAGTCGACGGCCGTAAGACCGCGTTGCAGAAGCTCGTCTCCGAGATCGTGGACGGAGCGCAGTCGCAATGGTGACCGCCGCGCGGCGCCGGCGCGGGGCGAGCACGACGGGGTGTCTCATCTCCTTGCTCGTGCTCGTCGCGGTGCTCTACTACGGGGTGAACATCGGCGAGGTCTATTTCCGCTACTACCGGCTGCTGGACGAGATGGGCACGCAGGCGCGCGTCGCCGCGGCCCTCGACAATGGCACGATCGAGCGCCGCATCGCGGGCGCCGTTCAGGAGATTGGCCTTCCCGACGACGCCGCGACCAACCTGCGGATCACGCGGACGGCGATGCCCCGGGAGATCACGATTGAGAGCGATTACTCGGAATCCGTTCACCTGCCGCTCTTCGATCACACCTTCAAGTTCCATCCCAAGGCCACCCAACCGCTCTGAGGATCGGGCGTGACCACCGCCCCCAAGATCCGGTCGCGTGAGGCGGCGGTGCGCTGGCGCGCGGCCCAGCCCGGTCCGGTCGTGTTCACCAACGGCGTGTTCGATCTGCTGCACGTGGGGCATGTAACGCTGCTCGAAGCATCCCGCGCCCAGGGGGCGGTGCTCATCGTGGGGGTCAACGCGGATGACTCGGTGCGCCGGTTGGGGAAGGGGACCGGCCGCCCGCTCGTGCCGCTGGCGCAGCGCGCCCGAGTCCTGGCGGCCCTCGCCAGCGTGGATTGCGTGGTGCCCTTCGAGGAAGCGACGCCGCTCGAGCTGATCCGGGCGCTCCGGCCCGACGTGCTGGTCAAGGGGGCCGATTACGCGCCGGAGGCGATCGTCGGGGCGAGCGAAGTGACGGCGTGGGGCGGGCGGGTCGTGCGGGTCCCGCTGGTGGAGGGGCAGTCGACGACCGACTTGATCCAGCGGTTGCGAGGGGGTGCGGAGTAATTCCACGATGAAACTGCTCGTCTCCACGCGCAGCCCCGGGAAGACCCGCGACATTCGCGAGCTCTTCGCCGGGCTTCCCTTTCAGGTGTTTTTCCCCGACGACCTCAAGCTGGAACGGTTGCCGGAGGAAGACGACCTCGAAGCGACCGACACGTACACGGGGAACGCCGTCGCCAAGGCCCGCCACTTCGCCGGGCGGAGCGGCCTGCCGACGGTGGCCGACGACTCGGGGCTGGAGGTCGATGCCCTGAGCGGCGCGCCCGGGGTGCGTTCGGCGCGCTACGCGATCCGGGAGGGGACCATCGCCCTCGGACAAACGATCGACGACGCCAACAATGCCTTGCTGCTGGCCCGTCTCGCCGCGGTATCGGAGGAAGAGCGCACAGCCCGCTACCGGTGCGTGGTCGCCTTTCTGCCGACGCCCGGCGATGCGCCCGAAATCGTCGAGGCGACGTGCGAAGGCCGGGTCCTGCCGGCGCCGCGCGGGACGGGCGGCTTCGGGTACGATCCGCTGTTTTTCTCCGACGATCTGCGGCGTGGCTTTGGCGAGGTCGCGGCGGCGACCAGGCACCGCGTGTCGCACCGCGGGCGGGCGTTCCGGGCGTTGATCGAGGTGTTGCTGCGGCGGGCGATGCGCTAGTTATGTTGTGTCGTTGCGGTTTTGCTGTGCGTCTGCCCGTCTACCCGTCTATCCCGTCTAGTAGTTCGGGGCGTAGCGCAGTCTGGTAGCGCGTCTGGTTTGGGACCAGAAGGTCCCGGGTTCAAATCCCGGCGCCCCGATTGGAGTCTCAACGTTCCGCGCAATCGCGGCCGAGGTCGAGACTCATGCGACCCCCGGTGCGGACCCGAGTGCGTGCTCAAGATCGATATACCGGCGCACGAGGCGCAGGCAGTGCTCGCCGAAGATCTGCGGATTGATGATCGCGCGCTGGTCGCCGACCGTCTTGACGTATTCTGCCACGATCGTGCCGAAGTCACGCTCCAGCCGATCGAGCTCGGCGCGAATCTCCTCTCGGGTTCTGGTCACGAGGCTCTCCGGATTGCTGGGCCAGCTGCTAAAGTACGCCAAGTCGGGCGATATGGCGCCCCCGTTTCGCGCCCCTCGGGGCGTGGTGGGGGCTCACAATCATGCCGGGTAGGATGCCGTGCATCGCGACCGGACGGGATTTGAAGTACTCTTGTCGGATGGACGAGGCTTATCAGCTCATCCTTGCCTGGTTGGACAAGGAATTCCCCAGCGGCGCCTATCTCTCCGAGCACTGGTCGAAGGACGACGCCTCAGCGTACCTACCTATGGACTGGAGCGTGTCGCCTGAGCTCGCGCACGAGCCCGTCGAGGTGTTCGCCAAGCGCAACGCGCCGGCACCCGCGCCGCGCAAGGAATTGGTGGTGGTGCGCCGGGCGCTTGAGGAGAACGGAGAAATCGTGGTCGTTGCGTCACTGCGGTCGCAGGGCGTCGCCGGGCGGCTGCGGAAAGCCCCGGCCGTGCGGTTGCTGCTCGATCGGGCTTTGATGGTGCGGCCCTGGGGGCGGTCTTCCACGGGAGGCGCCGCGGGGGTCGGTGGCGTCCTGAATTGATGGACCCGCCCTCAGATGCGCGCGATCCTCGGCGCGTGCCAGCAGGCATTCCCACCGTGACCTCCTATGCGGGTCGGTGAAGCGGGCACCAGCGTGACACGCTTCGGCAGGCCCGCGTTCATCAAGCGGATCAAGAACCACGACTTTATGCAGATGCTCGAGGCGGTCGAGCAGAAGATCATCGAGGTCGACAGCCGCTACCACCCCGTCCGCGGCGACCCACCGGCTCACGCGGAGGGCAGTGGGCAGTACGCAGCATTCCTGAAGGGCGTCGCCTTCTATCTGAAGTCCGGGAAGCGTCCCGCCGGTTTGACCGGAGCCGAGTTCCAGCTGCTCCGCCCCCTCGTCGCGTCGCTCGTGCGTCGTGGCCAGCTCCGGGCCGAGGCCCTGGCTGCGTTCGATCGCTGAGCGGGGGCCACGACCTTGCTTGACCGCGGCCGCCGCAGGCTGCACGTTGTCTCTGCCCGGTAGTCTCTGCGTTTTCCTCGGCCGGCTCTCTTTCGCGGAAGGCTGTATGCGCGTTCTTCTCGTTTCTGCCAGTTTGTTCTTGGTCCTCACCCCGGCTCTTCGCGCACAGGGTACCCCGGCGACGCCAGCCGACACGCTGCGCTGGGGCCCCGCGCCGCCCGTATTCCCAGCGGGGGCCAAGATGGCCGTCGTCAGCGGTGACCCAACCAAGGCTGGGATGTTTACGGTCGAGTTGGCAATGCCGGATGGGTATCGGATCCCGCCCCACTTTCATCCCACAGACGAGGCGCTCGAGGTGAAGCAGGGCACCTTCCTGTTCGGCACGGGCGATACGCTCGATTTGGCGAAGACCAAGTCGATGAAAGTCGGCGACAAGGGGTCGGTGCAGGCCAACATGCACCACTTCGCGGCGACCCAGGGTGCCACGATCGTGTCCGTGACCTCCATGGGGCCGTTCGCGTTGATCTACGTCAATCCGGCCGACGACCCCCAGAAGCAACCGGCCAAGCCGTAAATCCGCTGCTCTAGACGCAAGCCCCCGTCGGCATCGGCGGGGGCTTTGCTTTGTGAAGGAAGCGGCCCGATCAGGGTGGGCGGAGGGCCTCGCCGTTGCGGATCTCGGGCACCTCGAGGATGCGCATGCCGCTCGCCGGGTTTTCGATCACCCGCACCATGGCCCGGGTGAGCTGGTCCAGCGTGACCAACCCGAGACGCCGGGCGTCCGGCCGGGTCACCGGCACCAGCTCCGCCAGCCAGTAGAAGGGCAGCAAGAGCATGGGCCAGTTGTGCCCCGGCCCGAGGACGTACCAGGGCCGGAGCACGGTGGCGTTCATCCCCGAGTTGCGGATCAGCGTCTCGGCCTCACGGCGGGCGGCGACGTAGGCGTGCATGACCGGGGCGGGGTGGGCGACCGAGACGTAGACGAAGTGTCGCACGCCCGCCGCCTGCGCGGAGGCGATGGCTTCGCGCGCTGAGGCGAGGTCCACGGTGAGGAACCGATCGGCCTTGGAGGGGCCCGGGTGCGACACCCCGACGAGGTGCACGAAGGTGTCCGAGGGAGCGACGCGCGACGCGTAGCTGCGGCGGTCGAGGGCATCGCCTCCGATCGGGGCGCTGCCGGCGGGGAGCCGGGACTCCGATCCCTGCCGGACGAGCGTGCGGACCACGTGACCGCGACGGAACAGCTCGGTCGCGAGGCTGCGGCCGATGTAGCCCGTCCCACCGGTCAGAAACACGTTTCTGGGCTCGATCATCGGGGCTACGGCCCAACGAGGTTCACGCGGACGGGCGCGGTGACGGGAGTCGCGTCGGCGTGTCCCGTACCGAGCTGTCCGAACCCGTTGCCACCCCAGCAATACGCTTCGCCGGCCGCGGTCACGCCGCAGCTATGGAGCCCGCCCGCCGAGATCGATTGGAAGCGCAGTGCCGCGGCAGCGGCGGTAGGCTCCGGGCGCGCGGTCGTGGTCCCGTCACCAATCTGGCCTGCCAAATTCTCGCCCCAACAGTAGGCCTGCCCGTCGGCCGCCAATGCGCAGGCGTGCCACTCGTATTCGAATGTTTGCGGGTCCTGGATATAGAGCCCGCCCCCGATTCTCGGGGTCGTCAAGGTGACGCCAGGTGGCGGGACAAGCACTGCTGGCTGCGGTGGTCCCAGGTTGAAGGTTCCCCAGCAATAGAGGGCCCCGCCGTTCGTCAGCGCGCACGTTCGATCCCGGCTGCCGGGGGGCCCACCAGTCTCCAGTGTAACGAAGCCCTGTCCCGACGCGACGCTGACGGGAACCGCATCCGCGTCGCCTGAGCCACCGCCCCAGCAGTAGGCGTCGCCACCGATGGTGAGTCCACAGGTCCAGTCCACGCCGAGGCTGAGCGCCGTGAACTGGAGATTCCCGGCGACCGGCGTGGGCGTCTGCCGATGTTCCCAGAGGCTGCCACCGAACGCCCCGATGCCGAGCTGGCCCCGAAAGTTGCCGCCCCAGCAGTAGGCAAAGCCGCTGATATCCAGCCCGCAGACGTGGTCGCCGCCGACCCGGAGCGAGCGGAAGTAGGGGTCGTCCGCCGGCGGCAGCGGCATGGCATCGCCGACCCGCCCATCGGGCACGCTGGTGAAAGCCGAGAGCGCCCAGCAGCGCGCTTCCCCGGCGGTGAGCCCGCACGCGAAGCCGTCTCCGACGCTGATCGACTGCCAGCGCAGGTTGCCGCGCACCGTCCTGGGTACCGCCGTCGACAAGGAGTCGGTGGGGTTCGGCGGGAGTGCGACGCCGCCCCAGCAGTACGCGCGAGCGGAGTCGGTGAGGGCGCACGTATGCCTGGGGCCGGCCTCGATAGTCGCGACCAGTGCAGGGACGGGTGGCGCGCTCGTTTCGCCGCATGCCGCAACAAGTATGGGAGCGGCGAATCGGAGGACCGCGCGCAGCTCGTTCA
>Ga0307281_10000266_pt1 | contig 13311 bp, 9 predicted proteins | sample ER_DNA_120_FD_194486 | JGI IMG/M metagenome (GOLD analysis project Ga0307281, IMG submission 194486) | Bulk soil microbial communities from the East River watershed near Crested Butte, Colorado, United States - ER_DNA_120 | ecosystem: Environmental > Terrestrial > Soil > Floodplain | place: USA...
GCTAGCGGGCGGCGGGCACCGTGACCCGGCTCGCGCGCGTCACCGTGTTGCCCGCCAGGTCCACGGCCCGCACGCTCACGGTGTGGTCGCCGGGCTCCACCTTCGGCAGCCGCGCCCGGAAGGAGAGCGCGCGGTCGTCGGCGAGACCGCCCTCGGGCGTGACCGTGCGCCAGTCGGCATCGTCGATCGCGACCTCGATGCGCGAGAGCGGGCTCAGGCCGTCCTCGGCACGGCCCTCCAGCGAGACCGCCCCCGCCTCGGCGTGCGCCGCGAACGACGTGACCGCGGGCGGCGTGTTGTCCACCGTGAAGGGCTCGCTGAACGCCTCGGTCGATCGCTCCTCGCCGAGCGGGTTCGCGGTCCTGTCGGAGGCCGTGACGCGCAGCCGGTAGCGGCCGTCCGGGAGCGCCCCGGTGTCCCAGCTGAACGAGGTCGCATCGAGATCCTCGCCGATCCGGGTCCACGATCCCTCGTCCGCCCGGCGCACGTGGACGTCGTAGCGCAGCGCGTCGCCGTTGGCGTCGGTCGCCCGCCACTGCAACGTCCGCAGGCCCCGCGCCCACATCGGAAGGTCGCGCAGCGCGCGCGGGCTCGTGGGCAGCTGCAGCGAGTACTCGACCTTCTGCCCCCCGGGCAGGCTCTGGGTGATGGACTCGCTGCGCGGCGTCATCTCTCCTTCGCGGAACCCCTGCCCCTGCGGGGCCACGACGACGTCGTCCACCACGGGCGCCAGGTTCTGCTCGCGCCACGCGACCTCGACCGATTCGATCCGCGGCTGTCCGCCCTGCAGTGCGAGCTTCCACTGGAGGTAGCGCGCGGGCGGCGATTCGGTCCGCGCGCCGCCCGCCGGCACCGGGCCGCCCCGCCACGCGCTCCAGGTGGTGTCGGGCGGGTCGGTGTTGCCGCTGCGCGTCTCGAGCACGACGCGGCCGCCGCCCTCGCCGTGCCAGCGGATGCGGCCGAAGCGCGCGACGCGCCGCGCATCCAGCGGCGAGGAGGTCAGCTCGCCGCGCTCCGCGCGCTCGGGTCCCAGGCGCCACAGCGCCGCGGGGTTCGAGGTCGCCGCGAACACCCGGCCCTCCCGTCCCACGGCGAGCGCCGTCACCTGGCCCTGGGGCGCGGCCAGCAGGTGTGTCGCGCCCGCTGGCCGCTCGATCCGGTAGAGCCCGGCGCGGTTTCCGGTGGCGGCGATCAGGCCGTCCTTCGAAGGCGCGAGCGCGAAGACGAACGGCTGTTGCGAGATCCAGTAGGCGCTCGTCACGCTGTCGGGAACGATGCGGTACACCGTCGCGCGGCCGGCGCTCACCGCGCTCTTGACCGGAGCGGGGCCCGCGGCGGCCGTTTCTCCCTCCTCGGCGACCGCCGAGGCCGTGAGCGCGGCGGCGTAGAGCGCGCCGTCCGTCCCGAGCGCGAGCGCGCGCACCTCGTCCTCGGCTGCGTCGAACACGGTGCGCACCGTGCCGTCGGCCGCCACGCGAAACACGCGTCCGCGGGAATCGCCGCCCGCGAACACGCCGCCGCGGCCGTCGGAGACCAGCGACAGCAGGTTGCTCTCGTCCGAATCGAGCAGCACGCGGGTTTCCTTCCCCGCGATCCGGAGCAGCCGGCCGCGGGTGCCGGTCGCCGCGTACCAGGCGCCGCCGGCGGCCGGCACCAGGCCCCACACGTAGCGTTCGCCGGTGCGGGCCACGAGCGTGGTGTCGCCGCGCGCCCCGATGCGGTAGATCAGGCCTTCGGGGCCGGTGCCCGCCACCACGCCGTCTCCGGAAGGCGCGATGGACAACACCTGGCCCACGGGAAGCCTCGCCCACGGCCGGATGCCGCCGGACTCGGTCCAGCGATGCACCCGCCCGTGGTCTCCGGCGAGCGCCACCGATCCATCGCCGAGCACGGCGATCGCCCACACCACGGTGAGGCTGTCGTCGCGCGTCTGCTCGCTGCGCGGCCCGAGCTCGATCACGCCCTCCGGCCGCACGACCAGGCCCCGCGTCTCGGACCGGGCGTGATCGGAGGCCGCGCTCGTGATCCACCACTGGGTCTCCCCCGCGCGCGCGCGGCCGGAGCCGGCGAGCACAAGGGCGACGACGGCTGCGAACGCCGCGCCCGTGCCCGGGGCGGGCCGCCGTGCGGGACGCTGCGAGCTGCTGAAGCGTCCGCTCACGGCGCCGCCGGATCCACGGTGACCTGGAGCTGGAGCTCGCCCCGCACGATGCCGCCGAGGCCCACGCGCTTCTCGTCGAGGCGCGCGGCGTCCCCGCGACGCGCGGCATCGCCCGCGCCCTGCCCGCCCGCGAGCAGGGCGAGCGCGGAGACCGGGAGCTCGGGATAGTCGCGGCCGTCGCTCGTCACCTCCGGCGCGCGCGCGAACAGCGCGCCGTACAGCGCGTCCCCCGTGCGCAGGGTGCCGAGCCGTCGCCAGGCATCGTCGAGCGACGTCGGGCGAAAGCGCCACGGGAGACGCGTGGCCTCGTAGCGTGAGAGCTCGGGCGCGCCGCCGAGCCACAGCACGTAGCGGCCCTCGGGCGCCTCCTCCGGCATCGTGAGGGCGAGGTCGCGCGTCTCACGCTCGCCGTGCCAGCGCTCGAGCTCGCAGCGAACCCGCACCTGTCCCCCGGGGCGCACGGCGGCATCGAGCACCCGCGCGCCCCGCAGGGTCCACTGCTCGCGGCCGGGCTGGATCTCGAGCGACACGCGGATGCTGTCGAGCACCAGCCGCTCGAAAGGATTGTTGAACAGGAAGCGGAGCGGGCCTCCCAGGGCGGCCGTGAGGTCCCCCACCGGCGCGTCCCCCGCGGCCAGGTCCTCGAGCGTGAGCGGAGCGGATCCGCGCCGGTGGAGATCGAGCCTCCAGCGCACCGTCTGGTTCGCCCCCGTCCCGCCCGACTCGAGCAGGCTGTTCACCGCCGCGATCGCGATGAGCTGGGGCGCGAGCGCCCGGTCCTCGATGCTCTCGAAGCGGAACCGCTGGGGCTCGCGCGCGGCGCCCCGGACCGCGACGCTCACCGGCAGCAGCCGCGGCACGCCGCCGATCACGCCCGCGACCGCCGCGCGGCGGTCCTGCGTCACCACCCCGGCCTCGCGTCCGGTCACGCCGAGCTTGAAGGACGACATCGTGCTCGAGACCACGGTCGTGATCGAAGCGGTCGAGAGCGGGAGCTTCACGTCGCCGGACTGGAAGAACGGATGCCCGAAGATCAGCACCCGGTCCCCGTCGCGGTAGGTGACGGTTCCGATCGCGGAGAGCAGCAGGTCGCCCCGCATCACGTCCACGGCGACCGCCGCCCCCGGAACCAGCGCGTCGGCGGCAGGTCCGCCCGCGGGCGCGCGCCCGCCCGGGACGACCGCGAAGCCGAGTGCTCCAAGCTCGCGGCCGAGCGGCTCGAAGGCGTGCGAGTTGAGCCCGCTGCACGCGAGCGGGATGCGAAGCGGCGCCATGCCGGGCATCGCGTCGCGCGGGGCGGGAGCGCCCGCCAGCGGCTCCCCGCCCGTGGACTCCTCGGGATCGAGCGCTCCGGCCGCCCCCGGATCGTCCCAGCGGAACTCGCCGAAGCGTACCCCGGCGCTCTGCGTCTGGAGCTCCGCGCCGGTCGGCCCCGCCGTGCCGCCGGGCCGCGCGAGCGCCGGCCGGTCGAGCACGTCCAGCATGTCCCGGATGGGCGTGACGCCGAACAGGGGGTCGCGCGAGAACGTCCAGCCGCTCGAGAGCGCGCCGATCAGCTTGCCGTCCACGTAGACCGGCGAGCCGCTCATGCCGGCGGCCACGCCGGTATGCAGCACGCGCTCCGAGGTCGCGCGCGCGAGGATCATGTCTCCCTCGACCCGGCCGCCGTGCAGGACCCCGACGATCTCGGCGTCGAATTCCTCGATCCGGTCACCCTCGAACACCGTCCGGACCACCGCCTTCTGACCGGTCCGGATGCCCTGGACATCCAGGGTGGGCACCGAGGTGGACGCCGCAACGGCCGCTGCGGGGAGCAGCGGACCGAGGAGGGCGAGCAGCGCGAGAGCGAAGGAGGGCTTCACCGTCGCGCACTATAACAGCGGTCCGCGAGCGGGCCAAAGACCGCGGCCCGGAGCGCCCGGATCTCGCGAGCGGCAAACGCCCCGACCTGGAGCCGTGGCGCGGCGCGCTCGGCACCGCCGAGCCGCACGGAAGTACGAGGCGCGCGGCTCGCGCCCATTTCTCCGGTCCGCTTGAAGGGGCGCGGGCGAGCGCTTACATTGCGTTCCCCATGCCTCCCGCACTCCTCGACCGCCTGGCCCGCGGACCCCTGCTCGCCGACGGCGCGATGGGGACGCAGCTCTACCAGCGCGGCGTCGGCTTCGATCAGAGCTTCGACGGCCTCAACCTGACCCGCGCCACGGTCGTCGAGACCGTGCACCGCGACTACCTGGTTGCCGGCGCCGAGCTGATCGAGACCAACACCTTCGGCTGCAACGAGGTGCGCCTCGGCCCCCACGAGCTGGGGGACAAGGTGCGGCTGATCGCGCGCCAGGGCGTCAAGGTGGCGCGCGGGGCGCGCGAGATCGTGGGCGTGAACGCCTTCATCGCCGGCTCGATCGGGCCGCTCGGCAAGCCGCTCGAGCCCTTCGGGCACATCTCGATCGCGGAGGCGGAGCGCTACTTCCGGGCCGCGGTGGAAGGACTGCTGGAAGGGGGTTGCGACTGCCTGATCCTCGAGACCTTCCAGGACCTGAACGAGGCGCTGGCCGCGCTCCGCGCCGCGCGCCGCGTGACGCTCGACCTGCCCATCATCGCCCAGATGACCTACGGACAGGACGGCAAGACCCTCTACGGCCACACCCCCACGCTCGCGGTCAAGGCCCTCAAGCAGGCGGGGGCCGACGTGGTGGGCGTGAACTGCGGCGTCGGGCCGCAGGCCACGCTCGAGGTGCTCGAGGAGGTGCTCGTCGCCGCCGACGGCACGCCGGTCTCGGCGATGCCCAACGCCGGCCTGCCGCAGTTCGTGGAGGGCCGGTTCCTCTACCTCGCGAGCCCCGAGTACTTCGCGGAGTTCGCGGCGCGCGCCGTGGCCATGGGCGTGCGGCTCGTGGGCGGCTGCTGCGGCACCACGCCCGCGCACATCAAGTCCATGCGCGACCGGCTCCAGTCGGAGCTGCCGGCCGAGAAGCTGGCGCCGGGCGCCGAGGTGCGGGTGCTCGAGGCGCCGCCCGAGACGGTCGTGCCGGGCGAGGCCGAGGAGCCGTCGTTCCTGCGCAAGCTGCGCGAGAAGTTCGTGGTGAGCGTCGAGATCGACCCGCCACGCGGCATCAACATCGCCAAGGTCATGGAAGCCGCGCACCTCATGGCGCAGCGCGGCGTGGACGCGGTCAACATCGCCGACTCGCCGCTGGCGCGCATCCGCATGAGCGCGATGGCGCTCGCCTACCAGGTCCACCTGCACTTCCCGCGGCTCGAGGTGATCCTCCACTACACCACCCGCGACCGGAACCTGATGGGGCTGCAGAGCGACCTGCTGGGCGCGCACGCGCTCGGGATCCGCAACATCCTGTGCCTGACCGGCGATCCGCCCAGCCTCGGCGACTACCCCAACGCGACCGCGGTGTTCGACACCGACGCCCCGGGGCTGATGCGGATCGTGCACAAGATGAATCACGGGACCGACCTCGCCGGCACCTCGATCGGCGCCGCCACCCAGTTCGCGATCGGCTGCGGCGTGAATCCGACGGCGGAGGACCTCGATGGCGAATTCGAGTACGTGAAGCGCAAGCTCGACTCCGGGCCGCAGTTCGTGATGACCCAGCCGGTCTACGAGCTGGAGTGCTGGAAGCGGTTCGTCGAGCGCCTCTCCGCCCTCACGAAGATCCCGATCCTGATCGGGATCCTGCCGCTCCAGTCCTACCGTCACGCCGAGTTCCTGCACAACGAGGTGCCGGGGATCCACGTGCCCGAAGCGATCCGCGCCCGGATGCGCGCGGCCGGAAACGAGGGCCAGCGGGTCGGGGTCGAGCTGGCGCGCGAGCTGCTCGCCGAGTGCAAGACGATGGCGAACGGCGTATACCTCATGCCCTCCTTCGGGCGCTACGAGAACTGCCTCGAGGTGCTGGAGGGAACGCTGGGAGACCACCGATGAAGGCACGCACCCGCACCTCCCCCGCGCCGGGCGCACGTGCGTCCGGTGCTCCTGCGCACGCGGCGGACGCGCCCGCGATCCCCGCACCCGGCGACCCGCGCGACCCCAAGGAGCTGAGCGGCGACGAGAACGCGCGGCTCTGCGAAGACTGCGTCAAGTGCTGCACCTACATCACGGTCGAGATCGACCCGCCGCGCGCTGCATGGGAATACGACCAGTGGATCTGGGCGCTCCACCACCGCGGCATCCAGCTCTACGTCGAGCTTCCGGAGGCCTGGTTCGTCCATTTCGAGACGGTGTGCGACAAGCTCGACGACTCGGGGCGCTGCTCGATCTACGGACGGCACCCGGTGCTGTGCCGCGAGTACGATCCGCGCACCTGCGAGCGGCGCGTGCCGCTCTCCGAGGTGCGCGCGTGGTTCGATCGCGGCGAGGACCTCGAGAACTGGCTGCGCGATCACCGCCCCGCGCACTACCGCCGGCTCATGGCGTTCCGCCGCGACATGCCGGCCGGGCCGCCGATCGCGGACGCGCGGAAGGACCGCGGGCTCGCGGCCGGCCTCGTCACGATCGCATCGGCCGGCGGAATGTCTCGGCCGGGCCGCACGGCGATGGAGCTGGAGGCAGCGTCGGCCGCGACTCCGCGCGGGCGGCGACGGTAGCGGACCGCGGCTTCGCGCAGACTTCGGATCGGGGGCCAGCCTTGGACTTCGATACCGCCGTCAAGCTGAACATCTACGACACGCTGGCCCGGACGGCGCGCGCCCCGGCCACGCTCGAGGTGGCCCGGGCGCTCGCGGCCCCGCTCGCAGACGTCGAGGCCGCCTTCCGTCGCCTGCACGAGAAGCGGCTGCTGGTGCCGGAGCCGGGCGATCCCAGCCGCATCCGGATGGCGCCGCCCTTCTCCGGCGTGGAGACCCCGTTCCCGGTGCGCATCGAGGGCCGGGTCTACTACGGCAACTGCGCCTGGGACGCGCTGGGGATTCCCGCGGCGCTCCATCGGGACGCAGTCGTGGAGGCCTCCGACGGGCACACGGGCGAGGCGGTCGTTCTGGAGGTCCGCAACGCGCGACCGGTGCCCCGGCCGTGCGTGATCCACTTCGCGGTGCCCGCCGCTCGATGGTGGGAGGACATCCTCTACACCTGAGCCACGATGCTCCTCTTCCGGTCGGAAGAGAACGTGACCGCATGGTGCCGGGCTCGCGGAATCCCGGTGCGGCCGCTGATCCGCCTCGATCAGCTCTGGCATCTGGCGGTGACCTGGTACGCCAATCGCCTGACCGTGGATTCGCGCCGGCCGGCCCCGGACGAGATGGTCGCGATCTTCGCGCAGGTCGGTCTGGAGGGTCCGTTCTGGGACCCGAAGGCGGATCGGTGGCAATCGGCCTCCGATGCGTAGGCTATACTTGCTCGATCGGCATTCCCTGGGAGGATCCCCGTTGCCCCGTGCACGCTTCCACCACCTGCAACTCCGCCCGGCGCTCGGCGCCGCGGCCGCTGCATGGCTGGTGGCGATCGCGATCCATGCCGGGCCCGCGGCCGCCGCCCCGAAACGGGCGCTGTTCGACAACACCCACGCCGAGACCGCCAGCAACGCCGACTGGGTGATCGACACCGACCAGCCGCTGCCGCTGCCGGACCAGGCGACCGTGACCGCGGCCACGCCCCGCACCTACTGGCTGGGCGCCATCTCGTCGTGGGGCATCGACCTCGTCAAGCGCGGCTACCAGGTCGCGACGCTCACGAGCGCCTACGGCATCACCCACGGGAACGCCGGCAACCTGTACGACCTCTCGAACTTCGACGTGTTCATCGTCCCCGAGCCCAACACCGTGTTCAGTGCCCCCGAGTCGACCGCGATCTTCAACTTCGTCCGCGAGGGCGGCGGCCTGGTGGCGGTGGCCGACCACATCGTCTCCGACCGGAACGGCGACGGCTGGGACTCGCCCCAGATCTGGAACAAGCTCGACGCACAGCACCGGTGGGGCGCGAGCTTCGATGTGACCGGCGCGAACAGCAACTTCAGCGAGGTCTGGTCCACCAACGTCAGCGCCGACCTCTCGGATTCGACGATTTACGGACCCGTGGGCACGGTGAACGGTCTCGAGTTCCACAACGGCACCACGCTGACCCTCTACCCCGTCCTCAACCCCACCGTGCGCGGCAGCGTGTGGCGGAACGGCTCGCCGCACGGCAACAGCGCGGTCATGGCCGCGCACTCGGTCTACGGAAACGGGCGGGTCTTCTTCGTGGGTGACAGCTCGCCCGTCGACGACGGCAGCGCCGCCCCGGGGAACAGCAGCATCTTCGACGGCTGGGCCGAGGCCGCGGGCGGCGACAGTCTGCTGATGATGAACGCGACCCTGTGGGCGACGCGGCGCGACGCTCCCGCGCTCGCGGTGGAGCCGTCGCCCTCGAGGCTGCTCGCGCCGTTCCCCAACCCCTTCCGCGCCAGCGTGCGCATGAGGCTCGAGCTGGCGCGCGCCGAGGTAGTGTCGGTCGGCGTCTTCGACGTGAGCGGGCGACAGGTCCGAGGGCTCGCGCAGGGGACGGTCGAGGCCGGCGCGCACGACGTCACGTGGGACGGCCTCACGTCCGAAGGGCAAAGCGCGCCGGCCGGGCTCTACCTGGTGCAGGCGCGGGCGGGTGCTGTGGCACGTTCCTGGAGACTGATGCGCCTGCGGTAGGGCGCGGGCTTCAGGCGCCCTCGCCCAGCCTCTTCTTCCACTCCGCCAGCCGGTTCAGCGCCTCGAGCGGGGTCAGCGTCTCCGGGCTGAGCGCGCGCAGCTCGTCGAGCACCGGATGCGAGACGGCTGCGAAGAGCGCCTGCTGCGGGGTCGCGCCCTCGGCGCCGGGCGCCTTCCGCGATCCGCCGCGGCGGGCCTCGAGGTGCTCGACGGTGCGCTCGCTCTCCAGCTCGCGCAGCACCTCGCGCGCGCGCTCGATCACGGCCGCGGGCAGCCCGGCGAGCCGCGCGACGTGGATGCCGTACGAGCGGTCGGCCGCGCCTTCGGCGATCCGGTGCAGGAAGACCACCTGGTCGCCCCACTCCTTCACGGTGACCTGCACGTTGCGGAGCCGCGGCAGCGTCTCGGCGAGCTGGGTGAGCTCGTGGTAGTGGGTGGCGAAGAGCGTGCGCGGACGCGGGCCCGCGGCGGAGTGCAGGAACTCGGTCACCGCCCACGCCAGCGCCAGGCCGTCGTAGGTCGAGGTGCCGCGCCCCACCTCGTCGAGCAGGACGAGCGAGCGCGGCGTCGCCGAGCGCAGGATGTCCGCGGTGTCCTGCATCTCGACCATGAACGTGCTCTGCCGGGCGCCCAGGCGGTCGGCGGCGCCGACGCGGGTGAAGAGCCGGTCCACGAGCCCGATCTCGGCGCGCTCGGCGGGCACGAACGATCCCGCCTGGGCGAGCAGCACGGCGAGCGCGACCTGGCGCAGGTAGGTGCTCTTGCCGCCCATGTTGGGGCCGGTGACGAGCAGGATCTGGCGCGTGCGCCCGTCGAGGAGGACCGAGTTGGGGACGAACTCCCCGCGCGGCAGCAGGCGCTCGACCACCGGGTGCCGCGCGCCTTCGAGCAGAAGGCGATCGCTGTCCTCGATCCGGGGGCGCACCCAGCCGCCGCGGGAGGCGACCTCGGCCAGCGCCGCCTCGGTGTCGAGCGTCGCGAGCGCGTCGGCGGCCCGCTGCAGCTCGGGGACGAACGCCGCCGCGCGCTCGCGCAGCTCCACGAACAGCTCGTGCTCGCGCGCCTTGAGCTTCTCCTCCGCGCCCAGGATCTCGCTCTCGCGCGCCTTCAAGTCGGGCGTGACGAAGCGCTCGGCGGTGGTGAGCGTCTGGCGGCGCTGGTAATCGGGCGGGACCTTGGCGAGGTGCGGGCGCGTGACCTCGAGGTAGTAGCCGAACACGCGGTTGAAGCCGACCTTGAGGCTCGCGATCCCGGTGCGGGCGCGCTCGGACGATTCGAGCTCGGCCACCCAGCGCTTGCCCGAGTGCGCGAGGTCGTCGAGCGAGTCGCGGTGGGCGTCGAAGCCCGGACGGATCACGCCGCCCTCGCGCGAGACCGGCGGCGGCTCGGGCGTGAGCGCGCGGGCGAGCAGCGTCTCCAGCTCCGGGATGCCGGCGAGCGCGGCCTTCGCCTCCTCCGCCGCTTCCGCCATCCAGGCGAGCGATTCCGCGAAGGCGGGAAGCCGCGCGAGCCCGTCGCGGAGCGCGCCCAGGTCGCGCGGCGTGGCGCGCGCGCAGGCCACGCGCGCCGCCAGCCGCTCGAGATCCGGGAAGCCGCGCAGCCGCTCGCGGAACTCGGCGCGCCTCTCCCCCGCTCCGAGCCAGCGCTCGACCGCATCGTGCCGGCGCGCGAGCGATGCGCTCGAGAGCAGCGGGCGCGCGAGCCACGAGCGCAGCCGCCGCGCTCCGAGCCCGGTCACCGTGAGGTCCAGGTGGTGCCACAGCGTGTGCTGGGCTTCGCCGCCGGGCTGCGGATGGAACAGCTCGAGATGGCGCTCGGTGGCGGCGTCGTAGCGCAGGACATCCTCCTCGCGCCAGCGCTCGACACGCGTGAGCTGCCGGCTCCTGCCCCCCTGCATGCGGTCGAGGTAGTCGAGCGCTCCGGCGGCCGCGATGAGCGCTGCGGGCATGTCCTCGAAGCCTCCGATCTCCGCGGGCCAGCGGGCGCGGGGCAGCGAAGCATCCCGGAAGCGCGCCGCGGGAACCGGGCTGCGCGCCCCCGGGAGTCCGCGCAGCGCGCGCTCGAGTCGCTCCGCGATCGCGGCGTCGAGATCCGAGGTCTCGGGCGTCACCCACTCGGCCACCCGGACGCGCGACATGGAATCGGCCGCCTCCTGCCACCCCAGCTCGAGCAGGCGCACCTCGCCGGTGGACGCGTCGGCGAGACACAGCCCCGCGCGCTCGGCCTCCGGCCACACCACGGCGAGATAGTTGTTGGCTGCGGGGTCGAGGAACTGGTCGCTCGTGACCGAGCCGGGGGTGAGGATCTCCGTCACGCCGCGCTGGACCAGCCCCTTGGCGCTCGCCGGGTCTTCGAGCTGGTCGCAGATCGCGACCTTGTGTCCGAGGCGCAGCAGGCGCGCCACGTAGGCGTCGCGCTGGTGCCAGGGCAGGCCGCACATCGGGATCGGCTCGGGGTCCTGACGGTTGCGCGAGGTGAGCGTGAGCCCCAGGAGCTGGGTTCCACGGACTGCGTCCTCGAAAAACATCTCGTAGAAATCGCCGAGGCGGAAGAACAGGAACGCGTCCGGGTGCTCGGCCTTGACGCGCGCGTACTGCTCCATGAGCGGCGTGCGCGCAGCGGCGGAGGAAGCGGCGCGGGTCGAAGCGCCGGAGGTCGCAGCACCCGCCACGACGGAGCCCGCCGTGCCGGAGGCACGGGCCGCGGTGGCGGCGCGCCCGCCCACTGCCCCGGGCGGCGTCACGGGAAGCGGGTCACCTGGTAGGTCACGCCCAGCTCGGCTGCGGCGCGCTCGCCCGCGCGGCGCGCCTCCTCGCGCGTGCCGAACACGCCCAGCGTCACGACGTGCATGCGCGCATCGCCCTCGCCGCGCACGATCACCGAAGCGCCCGGGAAGCCGCCGCGCTGGGCGGACTCGGCGAGCGTCTTCGCGCGCGCCGCATCCGCGAACGCGCCGATCTGCACCGACACCGTTCCGTCCGCGGCCGGCGCCGGCGGTGGAGCGGTGGCGGGGAGCGAAGCGCGCGCCGCCTCGATGCTGTGCGGGTAGTCGCGGCGCAGTCGCTCCCGCGCCCGGCGCTCGAGGTCGGGACGCCGGAGCCGCTCGGCGAGCGCGATCTCGCGCTCGAGTGCCGCCGGACCGGCCTCGCCCGGGGAGTGCGAGAGAACGCTCTCGATGGCCTGGAGCGCCGACTCCGGCTTGTCGGACAACTCCCACGCCAGCGCGACCCCCAGCATGGCTTGCGCGCGCAGGTTGGGGTCCGACTGCGCCACCTCTTCGAGCGCGGCCCGGGCCAGGTCGGGCTGCTTGAGCGCCAGCCAGGAGAGCCCGGCCCAGTAGCGCGCCCTGGGCTTCCGCTCGGGCTCGAGCCGGGCGCCCGCGCGCCCGAAGGCATCGCACGCCTGCCGGTACTCGCTGCGCGCGAAGTGGAGCTGGCCGAGCACGTAGGCGGCCTCGCCGCCTTCGGTGGCCTGCGCGTGCCCGACCTCGAACTTCCGGAGCGGCGCGACCAGGCTGTCGGCCGGATTCGCGTCGAGCAGCTCCCGGAGCTGCAGGGAGATCGGGCCCAGCGACGTGGCCGCGAGCAGGGAGAGCAGGATGGCGATCGGGAGCATGGGCCGGGAAGGATACGGCGCGCGCCCGGCAGATTCCAAGCGCCATGAGCGTGCGAGTGTCGGCGGCCTGCCGAGCGCACAATGCGGGCGAATCAGGCGGGTGAGTGCAGCAGTCCCGCGCCACAGTGCCCGCCGACGTCGCGCTGCCCACTCACCATTTGCACGCCGAAGCTTCGCGGGTCGAAGAGCGGGCCACCACAGAAAGTGCTTGACAGGCCACGCGAGGCTGGAGACCGCCGCCCCCGCGGCGGCTCCTCCGCTCGCGCGCTGGCGCGTGCGGACGCTGCGCCTGTGGCCTCGAACACCCCGTTTGGGAAAGAACTTCGTCGCGCACCGTTTGATGCGTCCTGCGCGACCCCCAGAGCGTCGCAGCAGCCCGTGCGACAATGCGTGCGCCCCGCGAACCGTGGCCCCCGAAACCTGCCCCCGGCCACAGGAGTTTCGCGATGGACAAGTACTGCCTGACCCATGTCGGCGACGGCGACCTGCTGCGCCGTCTGACGGCACTCGTCGCCCAGGACCGCGCCACCACCGCCGAGCTGGTCGCCCACATCGCCGAGGTCGACGAACGCCAACTCTTCCTGCCGAAGGGCTATCCCTGCATGTACGACTACTGCGTCGGCGAGCTGCACCTGTCCCACGACGCCGCTCTCAAGCGCATCCGGGCGGGGCGCACCGCGCGGCGTTTCCCTGCGTTCTTCGCGGCGCTGGCGGAAGGCCGGCTGCACCTGACCGCGGTGGTCCTGCTGACCCGCCACCTGACCGCGGAGAACGCCGCCGAGCTGCTGCCGGCAGCCGAGCACCGGAGCAAGGGGGAGATCGTTCAGCTGCTGGCCGAACGCTTCCCGGAGACCGACCTGCCGACGCGCCTGGAGGCCGTCGCCCGGCAGACCCCGGTGGAGGGTTCAGTGGTT
>Ga0307281_10000267_pt1 | contig 13281 bp, 10 predicted proteins | sample ER_DNA_120_FD_194486 | JGI IMG/M metagenome (GOLD analysis project Ga0307281, IMG submission 194486) | Bulk soil microbial communities from the East River watershed near Crested Butte, Colorado, United States - ER_DNA_120 | ecosystem: Environmental > Terrestrial > Soil > Floodplain | place...
CTGCCCGGTACGCAGTGCGCGCCATTTCATGATCACGATCAGGAACGCGAGTCCCATCGTGAGCTGCGGGAAGATGTAGTGGTAGACCGCCGTGAATGCGAATTGCAGGCGGTGCCAGAAAATAGCGTCTGCCAAGGTATGGCCTCCTCGCGGTGCGGCGGTGTATGATGCTTGGACGTTACCGGCAGGAGGCTATGTTTTGCAAGAAATGATGAAGTGGCTCGACCGGCGCTTCAATTATGTGCCGCCGGCCGGTGAATTTCCGGTCATCGTGGAGCGGCTGCGCGGCACGCCATGGCGCGTGGAGGATCGCGTGCGCTTCGTCCCGGCCAGCGTGCTGACCCGGCGTGCAGGCGAAGGATGGACGGCGCAGGAGCAAATCGGCCACCTGCTCGACATTGAAGCACTGTGGGCCGTGCGCACCGGCGAGTTCCTGCGCGGCGCGAAGGAGCTGACGGCCGCCGATATGAGCAACCGGAAAACGCGCGAGGCGGGCCACAACGAACGTTCGATTCAGGCCATCGTGGCCGAGTTCACCGTGGCCCGGCAGCGACTGGTGTCGAGTCTCAACCATGTGACCGATCCAGAGACCACCTCCTTTCATCCCCGGCTCAAACGGCCCATGCGTCTCATCGATTTTTGTTTCTTCATCGCCGAACACGACGACCATCACCTGGCCATCGTGACCCGGCTCCTGCGTGCTTGAATCGCGTGGCCGACGTCTCTCATTCTGATTCTCCGCGCGAACCGGACGTGCCGCGTCGCAGCGGGCGCATCGCGCTCGCGGCCCTGGCCGTGTTCGTATTCGCCTCCGCGCTCTATCTCCCCTCGCTCCGCAACGGATTCGTGTGGGACGACGTGCCGCTGGTCGAGAATCCCGACATTCGTACGCTGGACTGGCCCACGGTCAAGCGCGTCTTCTCGACCAACTACTGGCAGGCGACCGAAGTCACGAGCGGGCTCTATCGCCCCATCACCGCCCTGTCGCTGCACGCCGACTATCAACTGCATGGATCGAAACCGGCGGGCTTTCATCTCACCAATGTGCTCATCAACGCTGCCGCGAGCGCGCTGGTATTCCTCGTTCTGCTCGAGATGTTCTCCGCCTTCGGCATGGCGCTCATCGCCGCGCTCTTCTTTGCCGCGTTTCCGATGCACACGGAGAACGTCGCGTGGGTCTCCGGGCGCACGGACCTGATCGCCACGCTGTTCATGTTGGCGTCACTATGGTGCTATGCGCACTGGCGTAACCGCGGGCGACCAGCCGCCCTCGCCGGGATGCTGGTCTGCTTTGGCGCCGCGCTGATGGGAAAGGAAATCGCGGTGGTGTTGCCCGCGGTGATCGCGGTGGCGGAGATGCTGCCCCTGCAGCGCGAGCGTACGCGCAGTAGTCGTCTGACAGGGGCGATGGCCACGGGCGCGATGTTCGTACTCGCGGCGTTTTACTTCGTGCTCCGCCACCACGTTCTCGGCTCCGCTGTATCCCAGTTTCGTCGTTTCACCACCGGCGCCGTGCAGGCGGTCGCACTCAGCTTCTCCGTCGTGGCGCACTACGCCTACAAGCTCGTATTCCCCTTCCGGCTCAATGCCGAGTCGGATTTCCCCCCGCCCGCGACCTTCTGGAACATTCACACCCTCGTGGGCATCGCGATCTTGGGGGCAACGTGTTTCGCGCTGTACCGGTGGCGGAGACACAGCGCTTTTGTCTTCGGCATCGCTGTGATCGGGCTCGGCCTTGCCCCCGTGCTCAATATCCTTCCCGTGAACCAGGTGCTGGCGGAACGCTTTCTCTATTTTCCGTCGGTCGGATATTCATTGCTGGTGGCGCTCGCGTTGGTTGCGCTGCGACGGCGCTGGCGCCTTTCGGCGACCATCGCATTCGCGTTCTTCCTCGCGGCCTGCTCCGCGCGCACCGTCGTGCGCATCTTCGACTGGAAGGACGAACTCACGCTGTTTCAGAAGACGGTGGCGGTTTCCGGCAACAACGCGCGCGCGCGCGCGGCCCTGGGCAACAGCCTTTTTGACCGCGAACGCTACGACGAAGCGCTGAATGAATTTCGGATTTCCGTTCGGCTCAATCCGGAGTATGCACCCGGGTGGAGCGGGCTCGCGCGGACGGAAGCCAAACTCGGGCACGTCGAGCAGGCGCACGACGACATGCTCAACGCCACCGATCTCGATCCGACCAATGCGGGGGATTTGAACAGCCTGGGTATTCTGGAGTTTCAGGTGAAACAGTACCGGGACGCAGCAGAAAGCTTCCGGCGGGCACTCGCACTGCAGCCGCGCCACATGCACGCGCGCTTCAACCTTGGCCTCGCGCTCTACCAGCAGAAAGACTTCGAGGGCGCGGTGCGCGAGTTCACCGCCCTCGAGGGCAAGGACACGGATTTTGTGAACGCGTACTTCTTTATCGCGGAGTCCGAATCCCAGCTCGGGCACACCAACGCCGCCGCCCGCGCCGCGTCCCAATTCCTCGCCCTCCACAAGACCGACGACGCGATGACGTCACGGGCGCGGGAGATCTCGAACCAGCACTAATTCGCCGCCGCGAACATCGGCGGATGCTTCAGATGGAAGTCCGTCGCATCCTGGTACGCCTTCGCGACCGTCAGCACTTTCCCCTCTTCGAACAGCCTTCCCATGAACGTGATGCTGGTCGGGCGTCCCTTGTCGTTGAAGCCATTGGGGAGCACGACGCACGGATTGCCGGTGAGGTTCGTGTAGAGCAGGTTGTCGCCCCCGAACGCCGGGGTGATGTACACGTCAACCGGGAGTTTCTCCATCTCGCGCATCAGGATTGTGCGCGCGCGGTTGGCCTGGATGTACTCCACGGCCGGGATGAAACGCGCGGCGCGGAACGTGTTCGGCCATGCGTTCCGGACCTGGCGCGCCATCATGTCGTCGTGGTTGCTGCGCGTGAGATCATCGAACGCCGCCGCGGATTCCGCGGTGAGAATGCACGCGAGGGGCGCGGAGGGCACCTTGGGCAGCTCGATCGGCACCAGCGTGGCACCGAGCTGGCGTAGTTTCTCGAGCGTCGCGACGTCATTCGCCTTGTTGGGATAGTCCTCCTCGAAGAGCGACTTGACATATCCGATCTTGAGATCAGAGAGCTTTGTTTTCGCGGAGTACGTGAAGGGCGCGTCGATAACGGCCGGATCGAGGCCGTCGGGGCCCTTGATCGCGTCGAGCACGATGCCGCAGTCCTCGACCGTGCGGCAAATGGGCCCGATCTTGTCCATCGACCACGAGAGCGCCATCGCCCCCGCGCGGCTGACACGGCCGAAGGTGGGACGAAGCCCCGTGACGCCGCAACGTGTCGACGGCGACACGATGGAACCCCACGTCTCCGTGCCGATCGCAAACGCGACGCATCCGGCCGAGGTCGCGGAGGCCGAGCCGGCCGATGAGCCACTCGAACCCTCTTCGAGATTCCACGGGTTGCGTGTCATGCCGCCAAACCACACGTCGCCCCAGGCGAGTTCGCCCAGCGTGAGCTTCGCAATCAGCACGGCGCCGGCGTCATCGAGGCGCTTGATCACGGTCGCCGTCTCATTGAAGTTCTGCTCCTTGTACGGCGCCGATCCCCACGTGGTCTTGTAGCCCTGCACCGCGAGAAGGTCCTTCGCACCGTACGGGATGCCGTGCAGGATGCCGCGGTAGTGTCCTTTTTTGATCTCTTCGTCGGCCTTCTTCGCGGACGCAAACGCGCGCTCCTCGGTGAGACTCACCACGCACTCGAGCTTGGGCCCGAAGCGCCGGAGGCGGGCGAGATACATCTGCGTGAGCTCGGTGGATGTGACCTGCCTGGTGCGGATCAGCTCCGCCAGGTCGCGCACCGACCAGAAGGCGACGTCTTCCAGCCTGGCGGGACGCTTGATTCCCTTCGGTTTGCTCCATTCGATACGCTGCGGCTTCCCGGCCACCCGGAGATCACGACCGGGTGCGGGATTGAAAACCAGAGCGGGCGGAACGTCGTTGGGAATGGGAAGGTCGCGCAGAGCTTCGTAGCCCTTGCGATAGTCAGCCAGGTCTCCCTGCATGGAGTCGCGTTCAGCGTCGGTGAACGTGAGCGCGATGAGCTTCTCCGCGCCCGCGATGTCGTTCTTCGTGAACGGCAGTTCGTCCTTCGCAAGGCCCAGAACAAAACCGGCCGCCATCGCGACGGCCACCAGTACCGCAATCTTCCATGCACGCATTCGTTGACCTCCTACGCTTTCCACTCCGGGCGAACAAGAGCCCCTCGCTCGTGCATGTCACGAGCGAGGGGCCTGCCACAACTCATCGGTCGCGCGCCGCACACCATGCGGGGTTCCGGCGAATGTTAACGTGGTTGCAGGACGCCCAGCATCTCGTCGATGCTCAGGAATTTCTCGCGCGGTTTGCCCGCGGGGACGCCGCGCTCCACTTCGGCCGCATCGATGCGCCGCCAATCTTCATAGCCGACGACACGGACGTTGCGCGACTTGAGCAACGCCATCAGCGCATCCCGCGACGGCTCCGCGCAACGCGCGAGCAAAGGCAGATCCGCGATGAGAGCCTTCGCGGTTTCGAAGCTGTCCGGTTTGTTGGTGCCGATGATTCCCGACGGACCGCGCTTGATCCAACCGGCAGCGTAGAGCCCCGGAACCGGATTGCCGTCCTTGAGCACACGTCCTTCCGTATTTGGAATGACGCCGCCCTTTTCGTCGAAGGGCACGCCGGCCAGGGCGACCCCGCGGTACCCAACCGATCGGAACAGCACGCCGCACGGCACGAGCTCCGTGACGCCGGTGCCGATCGCCTTCTGCTGGCCCGGATCGCCGCTCAGCTTGTTCCGCTCCAGCACGACGCCGTCGAGGCGAGATCCGCCGACCAGTTCCTTCGGACCGCGACAGAATTGAATCAACAGCCGCCGGGCCCTACCGGCCCGCGGCTTCGCCGCGGCTTCCCTCAGAAGATCGTAGTTCTTCTGCGCTTCGCGCCATTTCAGCACCTCGAGTTCGGCGCGGCTGGCGTCGTTGAGCTCGAGCTCCGACGGATCGACGATGAGGTCGCAGTCCTCCATCTCGCCGAGTTCCTTCATCTCGGGCGGCGTGAAGGCGGCCTGCACGGGTCCGCGCCGGCCGACCATGCGCACCTCCCTCACACGCGATTCCGCCAGCACCTCGAGCGTGCGCGCGGTGATGTCGGTGTGCTTGAGTTCGTCGACCGTCTTGCACAGAATGCGCGCCACGTCGACGGCCACGTTGCCCTGTCCGATCACGACCGCGCACTCATGCGAGAGATCGAACTCGCGGTCCTGGTAATCGGGATGGCCGTTGTACCACGCGACGAACTCCGTCGCGGTGTAGCTGCCGGCGAGATCTTCGCCGGGAACGCCGAGACGGCGGTCGGTCTGCGCGCCGTTGGCGAAGACGATGGCATCGTAGAAGCGCCGCATCTCCTCGACGGAGATGTCCCTGCCCACGGTCACGTTTCCGAAGAACGCAAACGAGGGATGCGCCGCCGTTTTTTCATAACGGGCGATGATGTTCTTGATCTTGGGATGGTCGGGCGCCACACCGTAGCGAACGAGACCGAAGGGCGCGGGAAGCGCGTCGTAGACGTCGACGAGGGTTGGAGTTTCGTGGGCGAGAAGCGCTTCGGCCGCGTAGAAACCGGCCGGGCCGCTGCCCACCACGGCAATGCGAAGCGAACGCTGATCTGACATCAGCAGACTCCTTTCACCGATGGTTGTGCGCGGCCTACCTGTCTGTCTGCCGAGGCAATCCTTCCACCACGATCATCTGCGTATGCGCAGATGCGTGGCGAAGGGCCCGGGCCTCCCGGTACTCCGGGGACTCGAGCCAGCGCTTCGCGCGCTCCACGTCATCGAATTCGAGAATCACCACCCGGCACGGGTCCCATTGTCCCTCAAGTGCCTCCGAATGTCCACCGCGTGCTAGGTAGCGTCCGCCGTGCGCCGCGATGCTGGCGGGTGCGAGCAGCTTGTAGCGCTCGTACACCGCCCCGTCGCGGACATCGACCTGGACGATGACATAGGCGGGCATCTGCTTCTCCGTTAGGGCGCGAGAGCCTTCAGATACGACGCCACGGCCTTCCCTTCCCGCTCGCGCAGGTTCAGGCAGTCGCCGATTTGCGCCGATACCTTCTCGAGGTTGCGTTCGGTGCCGTCCACCACGTGCGCCGGCTCTCCAAAGAATTTCTTCGCCGCATCCAGCCGCTGCTGTTCGCAGCCGCTGACGAAATACGGAAAGTAGGCCTGGAACTCGACCGGCAGCCCGGAGGAAAGCTTGTCGTAGTTCTTCGTCATCCACGCGTAGGTCTTGTCGCGGCCCGATTCGCTGCCGAACATGCCGCCGATCAACTGGAAACGATCCATGACGCGCACCTTGTCGGTGAGCGCATAGGCCAGCACCTGGTCCTGGATGGCCGGATCCTTGAAGTTCCCCATGGCACTCATGTAGCGCGAGCGATCGGCCGGCACCGTGGCAGCTTCGAATTTCGTGCGGAACTCGTCGTAGCGCTTCTGGTCCCCGTTCCACGCCGACACCGCCAGCACGGCGCCCGCGATGGTCGGGTCGAGGCTGGTGGGATCCTGCATGTACGTGGTGAGACTGTTTTCACAGTACGAGATCACGTCCGGATCCGTTCCCTCTTCGCCCAGCCATCGGATGAGCGCGGGACGAAGCAGGCGCACGTTTTCGGGATCGTCGCTCTTGGGCTCGATGCCATAACGCGCGCGCGCGGGCGCCAGCGTCTTGCGCACGTAGCGTGCGAACGGCTCTTCCAGGTCCGGGGTGACAAACGGCGTCTCCAGCGTGCCGAGGTCCGCCATCACCGACGAGATGATCTCGGGTTCGGGATGGCCCGCCATGTCGGCCGCGATGGTGAGGTACTCGTCGCCCTTGATCTCACCCGCGTTGAGAAGTGCCCGGGCATTGCCTAGAAAGCGCGTGCGTTCGCGCTTCGACATGGTCTTGTCGGGATTGGCCGCGATTTTCATCATCATGTCGGAGGGCACGATCCAGCGGTAGTAACCCACGCCGTCCTGGTCCGGCATCACCCAGTCCACCTTGCCGGCCACTTCCACTTTCTCCTCCGGTTTGTCGAGCACGACCACGCGGGTCTGCACGTTCGTTCCGTCGGAGATCTTGAGCCGCAGCGGAATGCTCCAGGTCGCGTCCGCCACCGTGGCGCCCGCGTTGCGGAAGCGCGTCTGCGAGAGCGTCACCATGCCGTTGGCATCGACGCCGACTTTCACCAGCGGAAATCCGGCTTCGTCGAGGTAGCTCGAGAGAATGGGCTCGAGATTTTTTCCCGACGCTTCCGCCAGCGCCGAGAACAGGTCGGCCGCCACCGCATTCTTCCACGCGTGCGCGGCGAGATAACTACGCACACCCTGCTGGAACTTGTCGGGACCGATGAACGCCTCCGTCATCTTGAGCACCGTGCGGCCCTTTTTGTAGGTGAGGTCCAGGTCCTCCATGATGTCGGCGCCCGAATCCACCTTGCGGCGCACTGCCGTGGTGATCGCGTTGGCGTCCTGCCCCATGGTCTGGTTGACTTCCTGGAGCTCACGGGTCTCGTAGCTGTATTCCGGATAAAGCTCCGGCATCAGCTTCACCGCGAGCCAGTCCGCAAAGGACTCGTTGAGCCACAGGTCATCCCACCACGCCATCGTGACGAGGTCGCCGAACCACATGTGCGCCTCTTCGTGGGTGATCACCATCGCGAGCGTCTGTTTCTGCGCGAGACTCGCCGCGGCGGGATCGACGAGCAGGATCTTGTCAGAGAAGGTGATGAATCCCGGATTCTCCATGGCACCGGGCCAGTATTCCGGCACCGCGATGAAATCAAGCTTCTCGAACGGGTACTTCGTGCCGAAGTACTTTTCGAGCGCCGCGAGGATTCGCGGCGAGATCGATACCGCGTGCGCGGCGAGCTTCTTCTGCCCCTTGCACGTGTAGATGCGGCCCGGCACCGACTGCCCGGCGATGGGCACGCTCTCGAACGGACCCACGGCCATGGCGATCAGGTACGACGACATCGGCGGCGTCTTCTTGAACACGTACGTGGTCGTGGAGGCTCCACGCAGTTCTTTGTCGACGGGCGTATTGAACACGACCACCTGCTGCATCGGCGCCGTGATGGTCATGTCCCAGGGAATCTTGTAGATGGGCTCGTCCCAGCACGGGAAGGCCTTGCGCCCGTCGAGGGATTCGAACTGGGTGAAGAGATATCCCTTCCCCTCGAACATGCCCTTGTACAACCCGACCGCCTTGGTGTTGTACGGCTTCGAAAAGTTGATGGCGAGTGTGTAGTCGCCGGGTGCGAGGTCTTTCTCCGCGGTGGCTTTCTGCGTGCCGCGGTCGCCGCCGGTGGCGATCGTCACCGCAATCGGTCCGCCCGCGCCGGTGAGCTCGACCTTGTCGAGCTTCATCTCCTCGGCGTGAAAGAGGAACTCACGCGTGGTCTTCGTGACGTGAAGCTGGATCGTCACCGAGCCCGTGTAGTCGGACTGGTTGGAGTCGAGGTTGAGCTCGACGGCCTCGGTTGTCGGCGCGACGTTGGGATCGAGACGCGGCTCGTTCTCGGCTGCGAATGCCGCCGTCGCGAGCGCGAGCAGGATCGTTGGCACACAAACGGCTGCACGGATGTAACGCGAGCGCATGGGTCCTCCTTGGATATCGAAATGCCGCGCCGAAGGGGGGGTGGCGCGGCGGCGCGATTGTAGCATACGGGGAAAGCGGGGCGAACGTTGCACCCGGAGGCAGATCAGCGGCCGCGTAGCGCGCGCGAGATCCAGATCGTGCGGTGCGCCGAGGTCCACACCGTGCCCACCGCGATCACGGCGATGGCAAACGACACGATGGTTCCCAGGTCGCGGTGGATCGCGTCGGAGATCCAGGGATCGAGAATCGACGCCACCCCCAGGAGAAGCATGCGCTCCGCGCGCTGCATGACGCCCACCTTGCACAGCACGCCAAGGCTCTCTCCACGCGCACGTGTATAACTGACGAGCAGCGAACCGCCGAGGGCGGTCACGATCGCCACCGTCTGCCAGCCGGAGGCGAAGTAGTACCCCAGGCCAACGAAGGCGAAGAATTCACTGAAACGGTCCAGTGTCGAATCGAGAAACGCGCCGCGCGCATCCGCGCAATGGGTGGCGCGCGCCACTTCCCCGTCGAAGACATCGGCGAGCCCGCTCAGGAGCACGAGCCAGCCCGCGGTCGGGAAATGCCCGGTCGCATACGCGTAGCCGCCCCCCACGCCGCACGCGACCACGGCCAGGTTATAGAAGTCCGGCTTCAAACCCAGCGCGACCGACGCGCGCGTGACGGGACGAATCAGCCAGTAGAACCAGTTGCGCACCCAGAACCCGAGCACGAACGAGCCGCCGCGTCCGGTGCGATCCTCCACCAGGCGGCCGGCCGTGGTGGCGCGATAGATCGCCATGCTCGCGAACGCGAACACCAGAACGCCGGCGAGAAACGTGATTTCGGGTCTCACGGCGACTCCCGTCCCGCGTCGTGGGCGGCCGACGCACGCCGGCGGTCACTCTCTCGCATCGCGCGTATGAGCCGGATGGCCTTCGGCCAGAGCAGGATCACCGGAAACTGGCGCTCCGCGCGCGTCAACTCTATGCGCTCGCCCGAGCGGCGCTCGATCTTGCGCACGATGTAGTCCAGCCAGTCGTCGAAGGTGAGCATGTACTTGAACCAGCGCATGGTGGCGCGCGCCTTGGAACGCCGGAAGAAATGCGTGACGCGCCAGCGCTCGCGCCAGCCTGGTTTCTTCGCAAGACGAAAGCGGTCGCCCTCGGCCACCAGCCGCCCGTCGCGCACGCCGCTTTGCAGCACGCGCGCGTAAACCAGCCGGAAGAAGGTCACCTGCGCATCGATCACCTCGCGCACACGCGAACGCGCCTCGGGCCGGATCTCCGCGAAGTACGACACCTCCATCATGCGCCGGCAGTAATCGAGCACGCTGAACGGCCCGTCCAGGTACAGCGGCACCCACGAGAGCGTGAGATGCCGCGCCGCGTCGATGCGCGTCTCCATCGCCAGGCGGTCCTTCTCCGAACGGGCGTAGACGATGTGCACGCGTTGCGCGAGCCGCCCGCGGAAGAAGTGGTCCTTGGCATCGGGAGAAAGACCGTGCGCCAGGTCGCTCTCGCTCACGATGAAGCACTTCGCACCCGCGCGCATGCCGCCCGGATCGTTCAGGTAGATGATGTTGGGCGGGAGCACGTTGTTGAGGGCGGCGATGATGCCCGCGTGCCGCGCCGCCGGCAGCCTCGAGCCGATGGACTCGTAAAAGAGGAGATAGTTTTCGACCACGACAAACAGGTCCGCCGCGCTGCCCTCGCCGGGCGAGGTTCCCACCAGGCGTGAACCGAAGAAAATCACCCCGACGATGTTGCGCCCGCATGCTTCTTCCAACAGCAGCACGATGTCGCGCACTTCCGGCGGAATCTGGTCCGCGGGTGTGGCGCTCGAGCGCGGAAACGGCCGCACCACGGGGCGGGCGTCGGTTTTAGAGTTGTTGGGTTCGGTCATGGCTGCGACGCGACGTATTCCGTCGGGCGCTCGTCGCGCGCGACGGCGCGCATCTCCGCCAGCTTAGCACACATCACGTTGCGCAGCTCAGTGACGAACGCGTCGTGATTCTCGCGGCCGCGGCCGTCGTAGCGAAACGGCCCCACCACCTCGGTGCGGGAGTGCACGTGCGAGAAATCGCGGACGAAATCGGTGAGGCGCGCCACGCGCCACAACCCATCCACCACCACCACGTACACCTCCCACTCGCGCGCGGAGAGAAACGTGTCGAGGCCCGCGCGTTTCCACGGCCGTATCTCACCGTCTCGCGTTCTGTGACCTTCGGGATAAATAAGGATGGGGAGTGTCGAGGCGCGTGCGGTCTCAGCGAGGGCGTCGAGTTCCAATCGTCCCATCTTCCCGGGTTGGACCAGAATGTGCCCATACAGGGAAATCATATGTGACACGACGGGAATTCCGCGGCCGTAGCGGGCACGGGCGACCATGCGCGGGCACCCCGAGGGCACGCACGCAATCGCCGCCGGAATGTCGATGAGGGACTGGTGGTTCATCACCATCAGGATGCCCCCGTGCGACGGAATCACCGGTTGAACTTCGATCCGGGCGCGTCCGACGTGGCGAAGCACGCCAAAGATAATCCCGACCATGAGGTGGGCGAAGCCGACCAGGATCCGGGTGCGCGCCGAAGGCCGGACGAGGACGAGGGGGGTGACGACGAGCAGCATCAGCACCTCGGCCAGGACGAACAGGACGCCCATGACCACAAGCGTCGCCAGACCAGTCAGTTGCGATAGCAGTTTCATGTAGGTTCGAGATCGGATTTTCTCGCTAAAGCGCTCGCGGACATAGCGCTTGACGCACGCGGGCTATTCCGGCAATGTTACTTCCCGCTTGGAGGAGGACCGCATTAATGCCATCTAAACCCTTGAGAGAGGGCGCGCCGGACGACAACCGGGCGTCCGATTCGGCGCTTTCGCGCCCCGAGTCGAAGCCTCCGGTCGACGCATCGCCGGTGGCGCCAGCGCCTTCGTCGGCGAACGATCTCGACTATAGCAACTTCTTCTGGGGTTCTGGCAAGGACCCATTCGACATCCTCGATCCCTTCGACGACTGGTTCGACGAGGCTCGCCCGCAGGGCTATTACCTCTTCGGCCAGCCCATGAGCAGCACGCCGAAATCGCGCATCGACGTGGTCGAACAGCTTCACCACGAGAAGCTCAAGAACCTCATCAACCTGGCGTCATACAATTACCTCGGGCTCTCCTATCGCCCCGAGGTCATCGAAGCGGCGCGCGAGGCCATCCTCAAGTACGGAACCGGCTCGTCGGGCTCCCCCATTTTGAGCGGGACCACCGAACTGCACGAAGAGCTGCAGCGCAAGATCGCCGATTTCAAGGACAAGGAATCGTGCCTCCTGTTTCCGTCGGGCTACAGCGCGAACCTCGGCGTCATCGCCGGGCTCATGCGCAGCGGAGACCTCGTGGTCACCGACCAGTTCGCGCATGCGTCCATCGTCGACGGCATCATTCTCTCCAAGGCGCAGGTGCGCTACTTCCGCCACAACAACGCGGCGGACCTCGACCGCAAGCTCAAGGACTTCAGCGGTCGCAAGCTCGTGATCGTCGAGGGCGTCTACTCGATGGACGGCGACCTCGCCAACCTGCCCGAGATCGTCGAAGTCGCGCAGCGCAACGGCGCGCGCATCATGATCGACGAAGCGCACTCCGCGTTCCTCTTCGGAAAGAACGGACGCGGCGTCGCCGAGCACTTCGGTCTCGACGACCAGATCGACATCCACCTGGGTACATTCTCCAAGAGCCTGGGCGGCCAGGGCGGCTATGTCGTCGGCTCGCGCAAGCTCATCCGTTATCTCAAGGGCTTCGGCCGCTCGCACGTGTTCTCGTGCGCGCTGGCACCGGGTGTTGTGGGCGGGCTCATCAGGGCGTGCGAGCTCGCGCGCGATGAACCCCAACTGCGCGACCGCCTGTGGGAGAACACAGCCCTGCTCCAGGCGCACCTGCGCGAGCACAAAGTCGACATCGGCGACTCCAAATCGCAGGTGATCCCCATCATGATCCGCGACGACGACCGCGTCTTCAAGGTCGCCGAGGACATGATTCACGCCGGCGTGTATCTCAATCCCGTGCGTTACCCCGCGGTGGGCAAGCATCGTTCGCGCCTTCGCATCTCGGTGACGTCGTCGCACACGCATGAAGATCTGCGCGCGGCGGCGGACATCATCGCCCGCGTCCTCGACAAGCACGGATTCCTATGCCGTTGACCAGGTACGGCTTCAAGTACGCCGTCAGCGCTTTCTTCGAGATGTCGCGCGACGCTGCCAAGCGCGCGCTGCCCGCCCACCTCGAGGCGATGGAAGTCAAACACTCGATCGGCGTCTTCGCCGTCACGGCCTTTGATTTCACCCAGAGTGAAGTCGGCCAATATGAAGAGCTGGTGCTCGCGGTGATCACTCCCCCCATCCTCGGCGTCGGCGGAGAGTTCCCGCGCTCCGCGTTCTATCCTTTTGTCGTGGGCACCAGCACCGAGGCGTCGCGCCTGCACGCCATCGAGCGCTGGCACCTGCCCCACTACATGAGCGACATCCGCGTCGAGTTCGAAGAGAAAGACGGCCGCATGAAGGTGCACGCGCACGAGAAGGGCCGCCCCATCCTCGACCTCGATGTGAGCGCCCACAAGTGGACCCGGGTGAATCACCTCTACCAGGCGTTCACGG
>Ga0307281_10000269_pt1 | contig 13277 bp, 13 predicted proteins | sample ER_DNA_120_FD_194486 | JGI IMG/M metagenome (GOLD analysis project Ga0307281, IMG submission 194486) | Bulk soil microbial communities from the East River watershed near Crested Butte, Colorado, United States - ER_DNA_120 | ecosystem: Environmental > Terrestrial > Soil > Floodplain | place...
GTTCCTGTGCGCCCGCCTACTCGCGTTCTGCCTCGAGCACCGCGAGGGACTCGCCTTCTCGAAGGGGCTCGCGGATCCCGATCAGCCGGCGCTCGAGGTGCGCGATCGGACCGGCGCGCTGCAGGCGTGGATCGAGATCGGCGCGCCGGACGCCGCGCGGCTGCATCGGGCCGCCAAGGCCGCTCCCCGCGTGGCCGTCTACACGCACCACGACGCCGAGCGCTACTGGGACTCGCTCGCCGGCGAGCGCATCCATCGCGCGGAATCGCTCGAGCTGTACGGACTGGACCGCGCGCTGGTGGCGGCGCTGGTCCGCCGCCTCGAGCGCCGCATGAAGCTCGACCTGTCGGTGACGAACGGCATGCTCTACCTGACGATCGGCGAGGAGCTGATCTCCGGCGCGCTCGCGACGCACCGCCTGGCGGGGTAGGGGGCGCGCGATAAGCCCCCTGCTCGAGTGACCCCGTCGGTCTCGTTCGTGATGCCCTTCCATGCCCGGCAGCGCGCCCATAGGTCGTTGGGCGACGGAAACTCGTCCAGGGCGAGCGTCCTCTCGACCGGGGTCGAGCGCCCGGTGCGGTCGTGGAAGAGGAATCCATCACCGTTGCTGGAGAACACGAAGGGCAAGTCGAGCGTCTCGGCGTAGGCCAGGGCCTGCTGCATCCCGCCGCCCACGGGCTGGTTGTTGTCCTTTGCCTCGACGAGTGCCAGCGGCAGGTTGTTCTGGAAAAAGAGCAGGTAGTCGGCGCGCTTCTTCTTGCCGCGGGCCGCGACCTTGCCGCGCACGATGACCCGTCCGGCAGTGAAGGCGAACTCGCGGCGGATCTGCGTGTGCTGGTCCCACCCCGCGCGAGCAGTGGCCGGGGTGATGAAGTTCTGGCAGATCTCCGTCTCGTTGAGAGCCTTCTTGCTCATGGTGCGCTGCCCGCGGGGATGGAGGGGCGATCGACCGCGACGGCCAGCGCGCAGCCCGAGTGGGCTCCCGAAGCGGCGAGTTTCGGTTTCAGGCGCCTCGATCCATGAGCTAAGCTCGCGAAGCAGATGCAGCCTGACCCTGAACGCAATAAGGGAGGCGGACCGTGACCACCGCGATGGGCAGTGCTTCCTTTCGCGGCGACACCTCCCGCGACGCACTTCGCGCGCAATTCGCCGCCTTGCGCCGCATCCCGCCCTCGCGGCGACTGGCGCTCATGGACGACCTCACCCAGCTCGCCCGATCGATGAGCTGGGAGGGCTTGAAGCGGCGTCACCCTGGACTTGCGGAGGCGGAACTCGACGCGCTGTTCTTCGAGCTCGTCCTCGGCCCAGAACTCGCCGGACGAGTGCTTGAACACCGCCGGGCCCGCCTCGCCAGGCAGGCGCCGTGACCCTGCCGACGGAATTCCTGCTCTACGTCGCCGAGCTCCTCGAGCGGCTGGGCATTCCCTATCACGTGGGAGGATCCGTCGCGAGCTCGGCTCACGGCATGTACCGTGCCTCGGCAGACATCGATTTCGTCATCGACCCAACCAGTGATCAACTGGAAGCGCTGGCTCGCGCACTCGAACCAGAATTCTACGTCAGCCGTTCGGCGATGGCCGAGGCGCTCTCGGACCGGAGCACGTTCAATGCCATTCACGACCAGACCTCGTTCAAGATCGACTTCTTCATCAAGGGCGTTGCCCCATTCGACGCCGAGGAGCTGCGCCGTTCGATCCGACAGGCGGTCGGCGACGAGCGCGGACACGCTGTGCTCCTCAAGAGTGCCGAGGACACCGTTCTGCGAAAGCTCGAGTGGTTTCGGCGTGGGGGAGAGGTGTCGGAACGCCAGTGGCAAGATGTGCTCTCGATTCTCGCGGCCGCGCGCGGACAACTCGACGAGACGTACCTCGCGAGCTGGTCACGGGAACTGGGCATTGCAGACCTGCTCGACCGAGCTCGGAGGGAAGTCGCGGATCTGTGAGGGGTGCACGTTCTCCCGGAGGGACTCTTGATGCGGAATCCGCGAACGAACGCAGGCCCTCGATCGCTCCTGCTCGCCGTTGCCATCGCCCTGCTGGCTGCGGACGGGCCCCGCACCCACGGTGCCGGACAGGAACCCGAGCGTTTCGGCGAGGGCGTGGTCTCGACTCCCGACTACGACTTCTTCACGACGTTCACGCCCGATCAGAAGACGCTGTACTTCTGCAAGGCGACGCCGACCTTCAGCCACTTCACGATCGTCTCCAGCGAGCGGAAGGGGGAAGGATGGAGCGAGCCGCGCGTGGTGAGCTTCTCGGGTCGCTACAGCGACGCCGATCCGCGGCTCTCGGCGGATGGGAGGACGATGTTCTTCGTCTCCGATCGGCCGGACAGCGGATCGCAGCCGCGGGCCGATCTCGACATCTGGAAGGTGGAGCGGCGTGGCGAGGGATGGGGAGAGCCGAGCCACCTCGGACGCGCGGTCAACAGCGCGTCCAACGAGTACTCTCCGTCGGTTCTCGCGGACGGGAGCCTGATCTTCGGCGCCCTGCGGCCGGGCGGGAAGCGCTACGACCTCTGGATCTCGAAGCCGGTCGCCGGCATCTACGGCGAGCCGGTGAACCTCGGGGACTCGATCAACACAGCTGCGGGCGAGATCGATCCCTACGTCACGCCGGACGGCCGCACGATCGTGTTCGGCTCCGCGGGCCGGCCGGACGGGCTCGGCGACATCGATCTCTACGTGAGCTTCCGCAAGGCGGACGGCTGGACCGCCGCGCGCCACCTCGGAGGCGGGGTCAATTCGAGCGCAACCGATTTCTCGCCCACGATCTCGCCCGACGGACGCTGGCTCTACTTCACCAGTACGCGGGGCGACTTCGACGCGGCGCCGGCGAAGCCGCTCGACTACCCCGAGCTGGTGCACAAGCTCCGCAGCCGGGGAAACGGGCTGGGCGACGTCTATCGAGTTCCGGTGGAGGTGCTGGGAGCGCCCTGACGTGGATCGAGATCGGCGCGCCGGACGCGGCGCGGGTGCACTACCGGTAGATCGTCTTCACTCGTCCCCATGAGACGCGCGCGGTCGGCGTCACGCCGCAGGAGGCGAGCTCGAAGCGGCTGACGGCGAGGTTGCAGCCTTCGAAGGCGCAGAGGGGGCCGCCAACCCGGCCGAAGAAACGGAGCACGGTGCCGGTTCCCGCGTAGGCGCGCAGGTCGTCGGCCGGCAGCACGCTGACATAGCCGAAGGGCCAGCAGGAACCCTCGCACGGGTTGACGTACAGCCCCCCGCCGTAGTCCTCGACCGTTCCCACCGCGACCGGACCGGAGAGGTTCGGGCACGTCACCGTCGTGTGCGACCAGTATTCGGATCCTGGGATCCAGAGCGGTACACGGTCTGCGTCGACGGTTGAGACGTAGTAGTCGTAGGGACTCTGCTCGAGGGACGGGGGCGTATCCCGGATCGTGTAGGCGTGACTCCCCGCGCGCCGTGGGTACGGTTGCCCGTTCACGCGCACGTAGGGCCCGCAGGAGGCGGTTTCGCGACGGTAGACGTCGTAACCCACCCATTCGGGGTGATCGAGCGAGCTCTCGGGGTAGACGTAGACGTTCCAGGTATAGTCGACGTGGATTCCGTCGCAGCTCACATCGGGCGTGATGGAGATGAAGAGATCAGCGTGTGCGATCGCCGGCGCGGCGATGAGGGTGGCGAGGACGACGAGGACGCGAGCCGAGCGCATTACGGTCCACGATACATCATCTTCACGGCTCAGACCGCCTTTGAAATTATCACACGTTCTGCAGAACTGACCCGCGCAAGCCGAAGCGCCAGCCTCCGTGCCTACTCCCGCACCCGCGCCAGCACGAGCGTGGGGGTGCGCAGCAGGATCTCGGGCGGGGCGGGGGATGCGCGCGTGACGTCGCGCTCTCGCGCGGGCCGGAACGCGAGGTAGGTGAATCCGTTCTCGGCGCGCCAATCGCCGAGCGCGGTCGCGAGGGAATCGGCGACCACGAGGTTCCGCTGCGTGTAGAGGCGCAGCGTGGGCGGCGGCGGATCGATCAGCACGAGGGTGGCGAGCGGCGGAAGGATCGAGTCGGTCGCCTCCGCGACCCCGCGGGTGCCGAGGTAGCTCTCCATCGCGGGCATCAGCCGCAGCGTGACCGCCGGGGTGCCGAGCGCCACCGGCAGCGTCATGAGCGCGGCCGCGAGCCGCCGGCGTCCCACGAAGCTGGCGAGGAAGGGCGCCCACGACGTCACCAGCACCAGCGCGGCCAGCAGGTTGAGCGCGGCCGCCCCCTCGTGCAGACGCTGCGCCGCGAGTGCCACCAGCACGGCGCCCGCCGTGCCGGTGAGCGCGAGCAGCAGCACCACGCGGGTGAGCGCCGCCGCCACGCGCTCGGCGTCCTCGAACAGGTGGTCGAGAAAGCGCGCGCACAGGAGCGCAGCCGCGGGCAGCGCGGGCAGCACGGCAGGGAGCGGCGGGCCGGGGTAGAGGACGATCGGGATCAGCGCGGCGACCAGGCAGGCGAGGAAGAAATGCGCGGCGCTCTCCTCGCGCAGCTCGCGCGAGGAAGGGTCGAGTCCCGCCTCCGAGGGCCGGGGCGCCGGCGCGCCGGGCAGGGCCTGGCGCAGCCTGCGCCACCAGATCGCGGCGTGCGCCATGGCTCCCGGCAGGGCGGCGCTCCACGGGAAGAACCCGACGACCAGGAACGAGAGGGGGAGCGCCAGGGCCGCGAGCCAGGGCGCGCGCGGCTCGATCGCGTAGGGAAAGAAGAACGCGCGCGTCACGAACTCCGCGCCGTGCCGGTTGACCATCGCGCCGTACCACGGCAGCGCGACACCCGCCATCAGCGCGAGCCCGGGCCCGATGCGGAGCCCGCGCAGGCCGCCGTCCCGGCGCGCGAGCCGCGCGTAGAGCGCCACCCCCGCGAACGGCCAGAGCGCAGGCAAGGGCCCCGCGCACACCAGCGCGGCCGCGAGCCCGCCGTAGGCCACGAGCAGCCGCGCGTCGCGACCGCCGCGGCGGCCGAACAGCGCGTCCGCGAATCCCGCGCATCCCGCCCAGCCGAAGAGCGTGGCGAGGATCTGCGTGCCGTCGGTGCGCGCCGCCAGCGGCAGCGCGACGGACGAGCCCAGCACGCCGGCCGCGATCCAGCCGGCGCGCGCGCCGAAGTGCTGGGCGCCGATCGAGGCGGTGAGCAGGAGCAGCGCGATCGCGGCGATCGCGCGCAGGATCCGCGAGTGGCGCGGCGAGCCGGGACGGAGCCATTGGGCGAGCGCGTCCAGGGAGTAGCCGACCATCGGCTTCTCGAGCAGCGCCTGGCCGCCGAGGAGCGGCGTGAGCACCTCGCGCCGGGTGACGAGCTCCCGCGCCACCGCGGCGCCCCGCGCCTCGCGCCAGTCCACGAAGCCGACGCGGCCGAGGCCGGAGAAGAGCACGAGCGCGCACAGCGCGGCGAGGAGGATGGGGGCGAATCGCACGGAAGAGGCAGCCCGCGAGCTCTAGTCCTTCCCGCCCACGCGGACGGCGATCCAGGAATCGAGCGCGAACTTCCCCGGGCCCGTGAAAAACAGCGCGACGAACGGCACCAGGAAGACCATCGCCAGCTCCTTCTGACGGAACGGATCGTGTGCGTGCTGGATGAAGAACGCCACGGACAGGAATCCGATGATGGGAATCAACGCAAAGCGGGTGAAGAGGCCGAGCGCGACGAGCACCGTGCACACGACCTCGGCGAGCACGACCAGCCCGAAACTCGCGGGGCTCCCCAGGTGGAGCGGGTCGGGAAACCCGTTCGCCCGCGCGGCGATGTGGGTGACCTTGTCGAAGCCGTGTCCGCCGAAGAGCAGTGCTGCCGTGCCCACGCGGAGCACGAAGAGCCCGATCGAGCCCGTCAGGGTGTCGCCGTTCGATGCCATCACGATCCTCCCGTTGGGGGAACCGGCGAAGCCGGCGCCCGGTGGCTCCCGCTCACGTGGCGGCCATTTTGTGCCGATCCCCTACATCGTTGACGCGCGCCGCGGGCGTGGCTAGCCTTCCGCGCGCATTCCTACCACATCCGCCGGAGGAGCCCCTCGTGGCCCAGGACATCTTCGAGGTCAAGCCGCAGATCCGCGAACGCGCCCACCTCAAGTCCATGGAGGAGTACCAGCGGCTCTACCGTCTGTCGCTGGACAATCCCGAGTGGTTCTGGGCCGAGCAGGCCAAGGCGCTCACCTGGTTCCACCCCTGGCACAAGGTGCTCGACGCGGACCACGACGAGATCGACTTCGCCTGGTTCTCGGGCGGACGGTTGAACGCGTGCTTCAACTGCGTGGACCGCCATCTCGACACCCTCGGCGAGAAGACCGCGATCGTGTGGGCGGCGGACGAGCCCGGCACTTACCGCCACATCTCGTATCGCGAGCTCAAGCACAACGTCTGCCGCATCGCGAACGTGCTGCTCGCGCACGGCGTCGGGCGCGGCGATCGCGTGTGCATCTACATGCCGATGATCCCCGAGACCGTCTACGCGATGCTGGCGTGCGCGCGCATCGGGGCGATCCACTCGGTGGTGTTCGGCGGCTTCAGCGCCGACTCGCTGCGCGACCGGATCGTGGATGCGCGCTGCAAGGTGCTGTTCACCGCCAACGAGGGGCTGCGCGGCGGCAAGAAGATCCCGCTCAAGGCCATCGCGGATCGCGCCATCGAGGGCATGTCGATGGTGCAGACGGTGCTGGTGGCGCGGCGCACCGACGCGGCGGTGCCGATGGAGCCGGGCCGCGACCACTGGCTCGACGAGGAGATGCAGAAGCAGCGCTCGACCGCGACCGTGGAGTGGATGGGCGCCGAGGATCCGCTGTTCATCCTCTACACCTCGGGCAGCACCGGGAAGCCCAAGGGGCTGATGCACACCACCGGCGGCTACCTCACCTACGTGGCCTACACCCACAAGCTGGTGTTCGACTACCACCCGGGCGACGTCTACTGCTGCGCCGCCGACGTCGGCTGGATCACGGGCCACAGCTACATCGTCTACGGGCCGCTGGCGAACGGCGCCACCACCGTCATGTTCGAGAGCACGCCGGTGCATCCGGACCCGGGCCGCTACTGGCGCATGGTGGACGATCTCGGCATCAACATCTTCTACACGGCGCCCACCGCGCTGCGCGCGATCGCGCAGGCGGGCGACGAGCCCGTGAAGCGCTACTCACGCCAGTCGCTGCGCATCCTCGGCACGGTCGGCGAGCCCATCAACCCCGAGATCTGGCGCTGGTACCACGACGTGGTCGGGGAGGGGCGCTGCGCGGTTGTGGATACCTGGTGGCAGACCGAGACCGGCGGCATCCTGATTACTCCACTGCCGGGTGTGACGCCCACCAAGCCCGGGTCGGCGACGCTGCCCTTCTTCGGAATCAAGCCCGTGGTGGTCGAGCCCGAGAGCGGCCGGGTGATCGAGGGCAACGGCGTGAGCGGCGCGCTGTGCCTGGCCACGCCTTGGCCCGGCCAGGCGCGCACCGTGTGGGGCGATCACCAGCGCTTCAAGGAGACCTACTTCCGTCATTATCGCGGTCTCTACTTCACCGGCGACGGCTGCCGTCGCGACGAGGACGGCTACTACTGGATCACCGGCCGCATCGACGATGTGCTCAACGTGTCGGGCCATAGGCTCGGCACCGCCGAGGTCGAGAGCGCGCTGGTGGCGCACGAGGCGGTGGCCGAGGCCGCGGTGGTCGGCTACCCGCACCCGATCAAGGGCCAGGGCATCTACGCCTACGTGATCGTGGCCTCGGACTACAACGGCGGGGGCGGGAGCGAGCTGCAGGGCGCGCTCAAGGAGCAGGTGCGCCACGCCATCGGCGCGTTCGCCACGCCCGACGTGATCCACATCGCGCCCGGGCTGCCGAAGACCCGCAGCGGCAAGATCATGCGCCGCATCCTGCGCAAGATCGCCGCCGGGGAGTACGAGGGGATGGGCGACGTGACCACGCTCGCCGAGCCCGAGGTGGTCGAGAAGCTGATCCAGCAGCACGCGGAGCAGGCGGGCGCGCGGGGGTGAGGGGCGGGCGGGGCGCGCCGCCTCAGCGCCGGTGGCCCGACCCCCGGGCGGATGGGGGCCGACGTGGAACGGCATACGGTCGCCTGAAGCCGGGAATCCCGCGGGCGCGGCCGGGGTATTCCCCACCGTGGGCCATGCGGAAGACCGGACACGGACAGGGCGGCTCGGGAGGGGTGGGAACGCAGCCCTGGCGATCGGCGTGCTCCCCCTCGTGGCCGCCCTCGTGGGTTGCTCGATCACAAGCGTGGCGCTGGCCCGCCCTGTCTACGATCCCTCGCAATACGGCTTCCTGGGGCCCCGCAGCTGCATCCTGCCCTCGACGACGCCGCTCATTATGGGGGTCGCGCTCCCCTCAGGGGCGCCCCAGGAGGCGGAGGCCGTCGCCGCCCGGCTCGGCTTCAGCGGGTTCTGGGACCGTGACGCCCTGGCTGCCCGCTCCAGAGCGGCGCCGTCGTGTGGCTGGTCGCCGGGGGCCGGCAGCCCTCCGGGCTGGAGGCGGAGCCGGGCGTGATGATGCCGCTGACGCCGCGCTCCTACGAGCCGGCCGACCCCGACCTGCCGCTCGGCGTCTGGACCTCTTGGCGCCGGAACGCCGTGACTCAGCCCAACGGGGCGCTGACGGTGCGCCGCGTAATCGCGCTGGTGGCGTCCTCCGACCAGGCCGCGGAGACCTGGCCCCCGCCCCACAGCCAGGGCGACGAGGTTCCGCTCCTCAGCTTCGGCGGGCCCGCCCCGATCGAGCCACTCGGGGCCATCGGGCGCTCCGCGCCGGCCGGCGGTTGGGGCGCCCTGGTCACGATGCTCGAGCCCCAGCACGGTGAGGGCACCGCCGCGCGCCTGCTGGCGGACGGCGGTCCGCGCTGGATCGGGCTCGAGGTGATGGTCGCGGACCTCGAGGCTACGCGGCGCTGGCTCCAGGACCACGGCGTCTCCGCCAGGGACGCGGACTTTGGCGGCGCGACGCTGTTCGTGCCGCCCGAGCAGGCGGGCGGCACGCTGTTCATGTTCCGCGGGCCGTCCTCGCCCTGAGCGCGCGCGGCACCACCCGACCGCGCGCGGCGCCGCGCGGTCGTTGACTCTCCGAAACCCCGCAGGGCTGCCGACCGGCGGCGGCTCCTGAATCCGGGAGCACGAAAGGACCGATCCCGATGTCCGCGTCCCGCGGGACCCTGCTCGCCGCCTCCGTCATCCTGCTGGCGCTCGCCTTCTGCTTCGGCTGCGGAAAGGACTCCACTACCGGGCCCAAGTCCTCTACCGGGCTCACCTACTCGATCGCCGACATCGATTACGTGAAGGGCCTCTACTACTTCCTGTACGACCCGAACCTCGACCACCTGCAGATCGACGACTTCGACGTCACGGTCTACCTCGACGATTACAACTACGGCAACGACCAGAACTCGATCGAGGGCCGCGCCTTCATGGACGCCGGCCTCACCGCCGGCCCGACCGGCACCTACGGCGATCCCGACGTGTCCGACACGACCTCGGTGCGAGGCACGTTCACCCTGCTCAACATCGGAGCCGACCAGGACTACGAGATCCTCGAGATGTACGGGCCGGACTTCAAGGTGCTCCGGCTGAAGCGGCAGATCAACACCGAGCAGATGCTCGCGGTCACCTACCGCGCGCGGCGCTTCGGGCAGGGCGGAACGTTTCAGGTCGGTGACCAGAGCACGGTCGAATCCGACGGCGTCATGCGCCGCTACATGAAGCTGCTCCGGCCGCCCGCCAGCCGGGTGAAGCCCGACCCATCGGGCTTCTACTCCCGCGACAGCCTGTTCGCCCTGACGCGCGACCTCGAGCTCAAGAACTTCTACCAGCTCCCCGGCCAGCGCATCGATCCGGCCACCTTCCAGCTCACGATCCGTCGGGGGAATCTGAACCCCCCGGTGACCTCGATATCGGCCCCGAACGGCGCCGTGCCCTACCTCGAGGTGCTCGGCCTCGACAGCTACGACCAGAGCAACGGCATGCAGGTCCCGGGACACGACGGGAAGGTGGACTGGATCTACCTCGTGCCGGGGAGCCAGCAGGCGTTTGTGGACTTCGAGAACGGAATCCTGTTCTTCCCGGACCCGAGGTCCTTCGCGCCGCGCATCGGGGACGCCTACCGCGTCTCCCCCGGCGGAGCGCCGCTGTTTCCGTTCGACCGGGCGGTGAGCAACGTGCTGGTCAGGCGCGACTCCCTCGTGGGGGCGCCGGGGACCGCGAACGGCGCCAACGTTGCGATCTACGACAAGTACAACCTGCTGCGGGCGCTTGACGCCACCTACTACATCGACGTGCGGTTCACGGCCGCACGCAGCATGGGGGAGATCCACATCGGACGCAGGAACATCCCCGGGAGCTGGTGACGGTGTGCGCTGCGTGCGCGCAATCCGACGTGAGCGCTCAAGATGAGGCCAGGGCGGCTGGGTCGCCGACACGCCGCTCAGAATTCCTGTCCGAAGCCGCGGCGCCCTCGTGTATGCTTTTCGGCCATCGGTCGGAGGGGCCGCCCCTATGTACCCGACCACCCCCCGGAGGTGCCCTGCAATGTCCGACCCCATGTTCCTGAAGAGCGTCCAGAACCACGAGCCCCAGGGCCCCTACGCCGGGCCGATCGGGCGGCTCGAATCCGAGGGCCAGCACGTGCCGCACATCATGCGGCTCTTCGCCTTCAAGCCGGACCGCACCGAGCATCTTTCGCGCTATACCCACGGCGTCATGCGCGGGCCCTCGCCGCTCTCGCCCGGGTTCCGCGAGCTGATCGCCGCCTACACCTCGAAGCTCAACCACTGCCCGTTCTGAATCGGCTGCCACGCCGCGGTCGCGGCGGAGCTTCTGGGAGACCGGAGCCTGGTGGACGCCGTGTTGGAGTGCCCGCGCACCGCGCCGATCCCGGAGCGCGAGAAGGTGCTGTTCGCGTTCCTCGAGCACGTGAACGGGAGTTCCTACGCCCTGCGCCGCGAGGAGGTGGACGCGGTGCGCGCAGTGGGCTGGAGCGACGAGGCGATCTACGACGCGGTCTCGGTGTGCGCGCTCTTCAACTTCTACAACCGCTGGTGCGACGGGACCGGCGTGCGCCCGATGACGCCGGAGGACTACGCGGCCACCGGGAAGCGGCTCGCGGCGCACGGGTACCTGCCGCCGTCGCAGTCGAAGTAGCGCAGCAGGGCGGGAAAAACCGCGTTCGAAAAGGGCGTGCCTCCGCCTATAATCACCCGCGCGATGCCCGCGAACCTCCCCCCGCAATACAAGGAAGCCGAGCAGCGCTTCCGGGAGGCGAAGAGCCACGAGGAAAAGCTCGAGGCGCTGCGCGAGATGATGGCGCTCCTGCCCAAGCACAAGGGCACGGACAAGCTGCAGGCCGATCTCAAGCACCGCCTCTCCAAGCTCGAGGAAGAGGGCGAGCACGCGAAGCACGGCGGCGCCCACCACTTCGATCCCGGCCACGTGCGCCGCGAGGGCGCCGGGCAGTGGGTGCTGATCGGCGCGCCCAACGCCGGCAAGTCGGCGCTGCTCAAGGCGCTCACCCACGCGCATCCGGAGGTGGCGCCCTATCCGTTCACCACGCGCGCGCCGCAGCCCGGCATGATGCCGTTCGAGGACCTGCAGGTGCAGCTCGTGGACACGCCGGCGGTGACGGCGCAGCACGCGGAGCCCTACATGACCAACCTGGTGCACGGCGCGGACGGCGTCGTGCTGGTGGTGGACGTGGCCGCGGACGATCTCGAATCCGGCGTCGCGGTGCTGCGCTCGCTGCTCGATCGGGCGCGCGTGTGGCCGGCTTCGCGCCCGCTGCCCGCCGACGCTCCGCCCTTCCTGCTGCGCCACCCCGTGCTCGCCGCCGGCAACAAGTGCGATCTCGATCCCGACGGCACGTTCGCGGCGCTGGCTCGCGAGGCGCTGGGGGCGGATCTGCCGTTCTTCCCGGTCTCGGCGGAGCGCGGGACGGGTCTCGAGGAGCTGCGGCGCGCGCTGTTCGCGGAGCTGCGCCGCATCCGCATCTACGCCAAGGAACCGGGCAAGAAGCCGGACCTCGCACGGCCGTTCGTCCTGAAACACGGCGCCACGGTCCACGACCTCGCGATGCAGGTGCACAAGGACATCGCGGCGCGGCTCAAGTACGCGCGGCTGTGGGGGAGCGCCAGGTTCGACGGCCAGCAGGTCGACCGCGAGCACGTCCTGAACGACCGCGACGTGGTGGAGTTGCACGCGTAGCCGTCGAGGCCTCCAGGAGCCGTGCGCCCGGCGGAAGGCCGGCTCCGGCGGGGGCACCTCGGTGTCGCCGACGGCGGACGAAACCCCTTGACATACCTTGGGCCAAGGTCGAGCCTGATGCGGTCACACGGAATCCACCGCAACCCCAGCGTTGGGACCGAGGCCGCTATGACAATGTGCTGGACCGCCAGTTCCCGCACGATCGCGCCGGGAATCGTTGCCGTTGCGGCCATTGCCTGGCATGCGATCCCCGCCCCCGTATCTGCCTTCCCTCAGGGCGCGGCCGTCGTCGCCAGCGCGAGCGGGTCGATTACCGAATCCAGCCGGATCGCGCCTGCGACCGGGGCCGGGCTCGAGAGCAGCGATGCCCGGAGCCGGGCGCTGCGCACGCGTCTCGGGCCCGCGAGCGGGACGCTCGGGACAGCGGAGACCGTGTGGGTGGGGTACAGCGCGGGCTACGCCGGCTCCAACTACTGGTCCATCGGCCGCGGGTCGGCGCTGCCCAACAACGGACTCTGGAACTGGGATTCTCCGGTGCACGGGGACACTCTGCAGGGGTGGTGGCCGATGCGGCGGCCCTACTCCATTTCGGGGGGCATGTCATTGGCCGATCAATCCCGTCCGTGGTGGGCGCTCGACTACGGCAACCAGGCCAACTACGTCATCAACCAGGGGCCTGGACACCGGCGCACGTTCGGTGTCGTCGGTGTGTGGCACAGGGACAACGGGATCGCAGGCGGGGGCGGTGTCACCTGGAGCCCGCTGGCAGGGAGCGCCTCCGCGTGGTGCGGCCTGCGCCGACATGGCGACAACACGTTCGTGGATCCCGTCACGGGCAATCCATTCAACCAGAGCACGCTGGACTTCAACGGGGAGAATTCGCCGCTCGCGGGCGGCACGAGCAAGGGATTCCCCGGCTACGCTTCGCAGTGGGACCAGATGCTCTATCGGGACATCAACATCTCGGGCGCGCCCGGCCCGAACTTCACGGTTTCGTTCAAACTTCGCACACGCATGTCCACCGGCAGGGACACCGCGTCCGCAACCCGAACCGGCTGGTTCGACAAGGACCCACTCACCCTCGCGAGCGGCAA
>Ga0307281_10000270_pt1 | contig 13272 bp, 10 predicted proteins | sample ER_DNA_120_FD_194486 | JGI IMG/M metagenome (GOLD analysis project Ga0307281, IMG submission 194486) | Bulk soil microbial communities from the East River watershed near Crested Butte, Colorado, United States - ER_DNA_120 | ecosystem: Environmental > Terrestrial > Soil > Floodplain | place...
TGTCAGTGCTAACCGCCAAGTGAATTTGTCAGTCTCCACCGATGGAGACGATCACGATGACAGCACGAGAGCAGCGACGGGCCCGGGTCTTGAGCCGGATCCTGGTGGGTGAGCTGACGATGGCGGAGGGCAGCACCGAGCTCGGTCTGTCGGTCCGCCAGCTGTGGCGGTTGCGAGCGGCGCTCGTCGGGGCAGGGCCGGCGGGTCTGGTGCATGGCAACCGCGGCCGGGCGTCAGCGCGGCGGATCGATCCGGACCGGCGCTCACGGATCGTGGAGCTGCGCGAGCGCTATGGCCCGATCAACGACACCCATTTCGGCGAGCTCCTGGCCGAACGCGAGGGGATCACCATCAGCCGCGAGAGCCTGCGCACGATCCTGCGCGCCGAGGGCATCGCCAGCCCACGCCGGAGACGTTCGCCACGCTATCGCAGCCGGCGACCGCGGATGGGCGCCGAGGGCACCCTCCTGCAGCTCGATGGCAGCCGGCATCGCTGGCTCGAGGGTCGTGGTCCCGAGCTCGTCCTGCTGGGCGCCATCGACGACGCGACCGGGTTGGTCACGGCCGCCGTCTTCCGCGACCAGGAGGATGCCGCGGGCTATCTCGAGATCCTGCGCGCCACGATCGAGGGATACGGTCTGCCGGGCGCCATCTATCGCGACGGCCACAGCGCATTCGCGCCGTCGAACCCGGCCCGCCATCCGCTCGCCGACGATGGTCCGGCGCTCAGCCAGGTCGGCCGGGCGCTGGTCGAGCTCGACATCGATTCGATCCTCGCCGGGTCGCCCCAGGCCAAGGGCCGGGTCGAACGGTTGTGGGGCACCTTCCAGGACCGCCTCGTCGTCGAGCTGCGGCTGGCCGGCGTGGTCGACCGCGATGGTGCCAACGCGTTCCTGGCCGAGTTCCTGCCGCGCCACAACGCGCGCTTCGCGGTCCCGGCGCTCGACCCGCTGCCGGCCTGGCGGGCGCTGGCCGACGACGTCCGGCTCGAGCGGATCCTCGTCTTCAAGTACCGGCGCAAGGTCGCCAAGGACCACACCGTCACCGTCGACGGCCGCGTCCTGCAGCTGCCTCGCGGCGCGACCAGGGCGGCCAACTACGCCGGCAAGCGGGTCGAGGTCCACGTCGCCCTCGACGGCTCGATGGTGGCCTACGATGGCACGCGGCGCCTGGCCGTGGCGGCGGCGCCATCGAGTCCGGTCCAGCTCCGGACGAGCGACGCGCCGCGCGTCGCTCCGAGCCGCAGCCCAGCCCCGGCGACCCTTCCCTGGATCCCGCCGCGAGATCATCCCTGGAAACGAGTCACACCCGGCAGCAAGCTCGAGAAGCGACTGACAGGATCACTCGGCAGTTGACCTGACAGAATCACTCGGCTTCGACACGCGTCAGTCCTCGGGTCAGTCCTCGGGTCCGAGGTCGGGCCGCCGGCTGCGCGTGCGCTCGACGGACTGCTCGCGGCGCCATCGCTCGACGGCGCCGTGATCGCCCGAGGTCAGGATCGCCGGCACGCCCATCCCGCGGAAGACCGCGGGCCGCGTGTACTGCGGATACTCGAGGAGACCGGCCGAGAAGGACTCGTCGGCGACCGACGCCGCCTCGATGGCGCCCGGCAGCAGACGGATGACGGCGTCGATGACGACCAGCGCCGGCAGCTCCCCGCCGGTCAGCACGTAGTCGCCGATCGAGAGCTCGAGGTCGACCAGGGTGCGGATCCGTTCGTCGACGCCCTCATAGCGCGGGCAGAGGAAGATGAGATGCGATCGCGCGGCGAGGTCCACGGCCCGCGCTTGGCGGAAGACCTCGCCGATCGGATCCAGGAGGATCGTCAGCGAATCGGGGCGTCGCACGGCGTCGATGGCGGCGGCCGCGGGCTCGGGTCGCAGGATCATCCCCGCTCCCCCACCGTACGGCGCGTCGTCGACCGATCGATGCCGGCCGATGCCCCACTCGCGCAGGTCGTGGACGCGGACCGAGGCGAGACCCTGCTCCTGGATCCGACCCGGGATGCTCTCGGTCAGCGGCCCTGCGAACATCGCCGGAAAGAGCGTCAGGATGTCGATCTCGAGGGTCATGGCGGTGCGGATGACTCGGGCCGCGCCGGGGGCCCCGCCGGCGCCGCGGTCCTCCGTCGAGTCCGCCGGCGTGGCGCCTTGGGCCGGTCCGGATCCGGCGCCTTCGAACGCGGCGGGCGCAGGTCGAGCGACTCGGCGTCCACGACGATCTCGCCGCGTCGCGGGGCGAAGATCCGGATGAACGCGCGGACGGCCGGCAGATCGAAGCTGCCGAACGGCCCGCCTTCGACGGCGAAGACCTCGGTCTCGCCGATCCGGTAGATGTCCCGGACGGTGCCGAGCTCGGCGCCATCGATGCCGCGGACGGCGCAACCGATGACCTCGTGCCAGTAGTAGCTGCCGCGGGCGAGGTCTTCATCGGCGCGGAGCACGGTCTCGAGGTACGCGCCGCGGAGCGTGTCGGCGCCGTCGCGAGTGGTGACCTCGGCGAAACGGAACCGCCAGCCGGGCCCGTCGGCGACCGCCTCCGCGGACGCGATCGTCAATGGCCGATCGTCGCCCTCGCGGAAGAGGACGGCGCCGACCACGAAGCGATCCTCCGGCCGGTCGGTCAGGACCTCGGCGCGGACCGCCCCGTGAAGCCCGTGGACCCCCCGGATGAGGGCGACCACGAGCCGCTCGTCGACGCTCAGAGGATCTCGAGCTGGACCGGCTCGCCGTCGCGCGCCGCGGTCACCTTGAGCAGGGTCCGGAGCGCCTTGGCGACGCTGCCGTTGCGGCCGATCACCTTGCCCATGTCGTCCTCCGCGACGTGGAGCTCGATGACGGTCGCGCCGTCTTCCTCGACGACCTCGACGGTCACCGCGGACGGGTCATCGACCAGCGATTTGGCGACGTACTCGACCAGATCCTTGGCTGCCATGGTCGCGACCTCTACTTGGCTGCGGGCACGATGCCCGCGTAGCGGAAGAGCCGCAGGACCGTATCCGACGGCTGGGCGCCCTTGGCGATCCACGCCTTCGCCGCCTCTGCGTCGACGACGAACTCGATCGGCTCCGTTCGTGGGTTGTAGTGCCCGATGATCTCGATCGCGCGGCCATCGCGGGCACTGCGGCCGTCGGCGACGACGACCCGATAGGTCGGCTGCTTGGTCGCGCCGACGCGCGTCAGCCTGATGCGGACTGCCATGGGTGGTGGTCTTCCTCCTCTGGGGTCGAGACGCTGGACACGGCTCGCTACTTGACGGTGACGTAGATGACGGAACGGTTCACGTCGTTCCCGGTCGAGCTCGACGCGTACATCGCGTCGAACGGGGCGAGGAACGGCTTGACGTCGCTCTGGTACTTGGCGGCGGCGGCCGGATCGGCCCCGGCGCCGACGGCCGCCTTCTCGATCAGGCCGCGGATCGCGGTGATGTCGACCCAGCTCGAGCCGGTGCCGTTGCCAGCGCGGCCGGCCAGGGACGCGTAGCGGTCGTTCGTGGCGAGCGACGTGTCCTTGGTCGTGTCGATCACCTGCTTGACGAAGGCCGGTCCGGAGCCGACGACGACGACCTGGTCGGTCACCGCGTAGGCGATCTGGACATGACCCGTCGGCAGGGTCGGGAGGGCCGCGCTTCCGGTTGCACCGGTCATCCCGGACAGCTTGGCGATGTCGCCGAGGTCGACGATCGTGACGGTCGTGCCGTGGTAGCTCTCGTCGGTGACCGTGATGCCCTGTTGGCCACCCCCGATGGCGATGAACGATCGCAGGGCCGTGAACAGGTGGTCGGCGGCGGCCTTGTCGGTCGGGACGACCACCAGGCCGCCCGCAGGCGTGTCGCCCGCGGTGCTGATGACCACCGCGCTGTCACCGGCCCAGCCGAGCGCCGCATCGGCTCCGCCGATCAGGCCGAGCGCCTGGTCCAGCTGGTCGAGGACCGGCTTGAGTGTCGGCTCGGACCCAAAGAGCGCGAGCGCCTGCTTGAGGGTCGTGCCGAGGTCGTTCGACATCGACGCGATGAGCGCGTTCGAAGGGATATGCTCGGCGACCGTGGAGCGTCGGTTCTCGGTCGGGCCGAGCCTCGTCTCGGGGATGGGCGCGGTGGCCTCCATGACCACCGCGTCGCTCTCGAAGCGAAGCGCATAGGCGCCCCAGTCCGGGAGGGCCTTGTCAAGCGTGGTGCCGATGGCGGGTGCTGCCCCGCCGGCCGAGCCCGCCCACGCCGTTGCCAGCTCGCTCGACCAATCGAGCAGCGGCCGCAGGGCGATGTACGCGAAGCCGACGTGATCGCCGTCCATCGATGCCAGCGCCGCCTGCGGCCCCGGCTCCTTGGAGAAGCCGCCGCCGCCCTTGGTGTCGATCGCGGCCTTGACCGAGACGAGATCGCCGGCGACGGCGACCTTGCCATCGACGATCGCGAACGCCGGTTGCAGGCCGTCCGTCTTGTCGAACAGCGTGAGCGTCGCGCCGTCGTACGGCGCCGTCGTGGTCTTCGCCCCACTCTTGGCGATCGCGGCATCGAACCAGGCCTGCGCGGCCGTCGCATCGGTGACCGAGACCAGGGCCAGCGCCCGGAGCGACCCCATCGCCGACGGGTCGCTGCCATTCACTGCCGAGGCGGGCGGGAGCGCCCCGAGGCTGACTGCGAGCTCGCCACCGAACCACGGCTTGATGTCCGTGGTGTACGTCTGGCTCCCGTTCGTCGCCTCCTTGACCACATCGTCGAAGACTTGGTCGAGCTTGCCCTCGAGCGCGCTCTGATCGGCGAATCCCGGGAACTTGGAGAGGAACTGGCCCACCGCACGACGCTGGTCGCCCGGCAGATCCAGGCGGACCTCGGCGTACATCGTGGTGTGCTCCGGCACGTAGCCGAGCACCGTGGCATCCGCCGAACGGCCGGTGATGACCGCCGCGACCGCCGCCGTGGTCGCGATGATGAGCGCAACGACCGCGATGCTGATCGCCCAGCGGAAGCGGCTGCGCCGGCGCGGCTGGGCCGCGGTCGTGACGATCGGGGCGGCCGGTGCGACGGCCGCCCAAGCAACCTCATGCTGGTAGGTCGGCATCGTCGGATTCACTGGTGCCGACGGTGTCAGTGGGGCAGTCGGCGTCGTGGGCATCTCGACTCGCGTGGTCGGATCGGTCGGCGCCGGTGCGGTCGTGTCCTGGGTGGGATCGAGGTCGTCGGTCATCGTGGTCCCCTCTGCCGGCTCAACGCCGGCCCGTCAACGCGCCGAGGGCTGCCCGCTTGCCGCCACCGGAGAGCTGCTTCATGAGCTTCTGCATCTCGAGGAATTGCTTGACCAGCCGGTTGACGTCCGGCAGCGTCGTGCCCGATCCGGTCGCGATCCGCCGGCGCCGGGAGCTGTTGAGGATGGTCGGGTCTCGTCGTTCGCTCCGGGTCATCGCCCGGATGATCGCCTCGGTCCGCTTGAGATCGCCGCGATCGACCGCGGCCTGCGCTTCACCCGCGAGGTTGCCCATCCCCGGGATCATCGACATGACCTGACCGAGCGGACCCATCTTCTGCATCTGCTGCATCGAGTCGAGCATGTCATCGAGGGTGAAGGCGCCCTTGCGCATCTTCTCCTCGAGCTGCGCAGCCTGCTTCTGGTCGACGTGTTCCTGGGCCCGTTCGACGAGAGTCAGGATGTCGCCCATCCCGAGGATCCGCCCGGCCAGCCGATCGGGGTGGAAGACCTCGAGCGCGTCGGTCTTCTCGCCGGTGCCGAGGAACTTGACCGGGACGCCGGTGACCGCGGAGATCGAGAGGGCGGCGCCGCCACGGGCGTCACCGTCGATCTTCGTCAGGATCAGCCCGCTCACGGGGACTGCCGCGACGAACGCCTGGGCGACCGCAACGGCCTCCTGGCCGGTCATCGCATCGACCACCAGAAGCGTCTCGACCGGGTGGACCGCGGCATCGACCGCGGCGATCTCCGCCATCAGCTCTTCGTCGAGTGACAGGCGGCCGGCGGTGTCGAGGATGACCACGTCGCGGACCTGGCGCCTGGCCGCCTCCACACCACCGCGGACGATGTCCACCACCGACGTGCCGACCGGCCCGCGGTGGACGGGGATGTCGAGGTTCTTGCCGAGGGTCTCGAGCTGATCGGCGGCGGCCGGACGGTACGGGTCCGCGGCGACGAGCAACGGTCGGCGGCCGAGCTTGACGATGTGCCGCGCCAGCTTGGCGCTCGAAGTGGTCTTGCCCGAGCCCTGCAGCCCGACCATCGCCACGACCGCCGGATTGCCCGACAGGCGGAAGGTCCGGTCACCGGAAGACAACAGCGCCACGAGCTCGTCGTTGACGATCTTCACCACCTGCTGGCCCGCCGACAGGCTGTCGAGCACCTCGTGGCCGATCGCCTTGTCGCGGACGCGCGCGACGAAGTCTTTGACGACCTTGAAGTTGACGTCCGCCTCGAGCAGCGCCAGGCGGACCTCGCGCATGGCGGCGTCGACGTCGGCCTCGCTGATCCGGCCGCGGCCGGTCAGAGTGCCGAGCGTCTTGCGCAACCGGTCGCTCAGGGTGTCGAACACGGTCCGGGTGGGGACTCCATCGAGGGGTGGACCGGACCGGCGAACGCCGACCCGGGTGGTGCGCGAGTTCTGACGCACCGGGCAGCGGGAGTGTACCGCAGGCCTTCGACGGGCACTATGCTCCGCCCTCGTGCGCAACCCGTTCGCCTCCCCGCTCTGGCGCAACCCGTCGTTCGTCCGGGTCTGGACCGCCGCGTCGATCTCGATCTTCGGATCGCTGATCACGCGCCTGGCCCTGCCGTTCGCGGCCATCCTGGTGCTCCACTCGGGGGCGATCGAGGTCGCCCTGCTGCGCAGCGTCGAGCTCGTCGCGGCGCTCATCTTCGGGCTCGTCGCCGGAGCCTGGGTCGACCGCCTGCGACGGCGGCCGGTCCTCATCTGGGCGGACCTCGGTCGGGCGGTCCTGCTCGCGTCGATCCCGCTGGCCTTCGCGCTCGACGTCCTGACCTTCCCGCAACTGCTGGTCGTGTCGGGGCTGACCGCGATCCTCACCACGTTCTTCGATTCGGCCGACACGGCCTATCTCCCGACGATCGTCGAGCGCGACCAGCTCGTCGACGCGAACGCCGCCCTGTCGGCGAGTGGCTCGGTGTCGGAGTTCGCGGCGTTCGGGATCACCGGCTTCCTCGTCCAGCTGCTTACCGCGCCGATCGCGATCGCGATCGACTCGGTCACCTACATCATCTCGGCGCTGCTCCTCGCGACCATCCGGCAACCGGAGCCGCCATCGCCGCCACGGGCCGACCGCGAGCCCGTCCTGGCCGAGATCCGTGAGGGTCTGCGGCTGGTCCGCCACGATCCGGTCCTCCGCGCGTTCGCCTTCGCCCAGATGTCGCTCGCCGCGATGTTCGGCGTGTTCGGCGCGGTCTGGTTCCTGTTCGTCCTTGAGGACCTCCACATCAGCGCCGCCGTCCTGGGGGTCATCGCCGCGGTCGGTGGCGTGTCGAGCTTCGTCGGCGCGGTCGTGGCTTCCAGCGCCGCGCGCCGCTGGGGGATCGGACCCGTGGCCATCGCCGGCCTGTTGCTGACATCGCTCGGGAACGTCTTCATCCCCATCGCCCCCGCGGCCCTGCCGATCGTCGCGATCGGCTGCCTGGTGATGGCGCAGATCGTCGGCGACTCGGCGGCGACCGTCTACGACATCACCGAGGTGTCGGTCCGCCAGACGCTCGTCCGCGACCGGGCGCTGGGACGGGTCACCTCGACCTTCCATGTCGCGGCGGTCATCGCCCAGCTCGGGGCGACGCTGGTGGCCGGCGTGCTCGGCGAGGTCATCGGGGTCCGTGCGACGGCGTGGCTCGCGCCGGTCGGCGGCCTGGTCGGGGCGGCCGTCCTGTGGTCTTCACCCGTTCGCCACCTGCTGGTCCTGCCCGCCGCGGTCGGGGGCCTCGTGCTCGATCCGATCGAGTCGGCTCGGGCGGCCCACCTCGAGCAGCCGCCCGGGGTCTGACGCGGGTCCCTAGGCGAACAATGCCGCCACGAACGCGTCCGGATCGAACGGGATCAGGTCGCCGACCTTCTCCCCGACCCCGACGAACCGGACCGGGATCCGCAGCGCGTCCTCGATCGCGAAGACGATCCCGCCCTTGGCGGTCGAATCGAGCTTGGTGAGCACGATCCCGGTCAAACCGACTGCCTCGTGGAACGCCCTGGCCTGCGCCAACCCGTTCTGGCCGGTCGTCGCGTCGAGCACGAAGATGGTCTCGGGCGCAGCGCCGGGCAGCCGCTTGTCGATGATCCGCCGGACCTTGGACAGCTCGTCCATCAGGTTCGAGCGGGTGTGGAGGCGACCGGCGGTGTCCGCGATGACCAGGTCCGCGCCGCGAGCCACGGCCGCGTCGAGTGCGTCATAGACGACCGCGCCTGGATCCGCGCCCGGGGCGTGGGCGATCATCGGCACGCCGGCCCGGTCCGCCCAGATCCGGAGCTGGTCGATGGCGGCGGCGCGGAACGTGTCGGCGGCGGCGAGGATGACGGACCGGCCTTCGCCCTTGAAGCGACTGGCGAGCTTGCCGATGGTCGTCGTCTTGCCGGTCCCGTTGACACCCACGACGAGCACCACGGCGGGACTGCCGGCCACGGTCGAACGAGGGCTCCAAACGAGGTCGCGCGCGACGAGGAGGGCGGCCAGCTCGGTGCGGATGGCGGCTTCGGGACCGCCCGGTTCCCGGCTGCGTCGGGCCCGCTCGACGAGCTCGATCGCGAGTGCCGCACCGACGTCGCCCGCGATCAGCGTCTCCTCGACGTCGTCCCATGACGGGCCGTCGGGGCCGGTGGTCGCGAGCGCTCCGCGCAGCCGCGACATGAAGCCACCTCGGGTGCGTTCGAGCCCGGCGTCGAGGGCGGCCGCGGTGTCGGGCAGCGGTTCCGAGCCCGTCGGGTGGGCGTCGGGCGAGCGATGCGGCTCGCGGACCGGTGTCGCCCAGCTCGGGACGTCCGGCTCGACCACCGGCGGGACGGGCGTCGGGAGCTCGATCGTCAGGACCGTCGGCGGCGGCGCGTCGAACGGCAGGATCGGGTCCACCCGCTCGGACGGCGCATCCTGGACGTCGATGACGTCGCCGAAGTCCGCCGGGTCCGGCTCCCAGGCAGGGTCGACCGTCTCGGGATCGACCGGTTCATCGATCTCGGGGGCGGGCGGATCCTCGTCGCGGCGTCGACGCCAGAAGGGCATGGGCTGGAAAGCCTACCCCGCCAGCGCAGTTCGGTCGCGATCGCGCGCGGCGAGGGCCTGGGCCTCGTCGAGCCGGAGGCTGATGACGCGGCTGACCGAATCGTCGCCGACGGTCACGCCGTAGAGCGCGTCGGCCGACTCGATCGTGCCGCGGTTGTGGGTGATGACGATGAACTGCGTCCCGTGGGCGAGGCTGCGCAGCGCCTCCGCGAACCGGCCGATGTTCGCTTCGTCGAGCGCGGCATCGACCTCGTCGAGCACGCAGAACGGGACCGGCCGGACCTCGAGCATCGCGAACAGCAGGGCCACGGCGGTGAGCGCGCGCTCGCCGCCCGACAGCATCGCCAGGGCCTGGGCCTTCTTGCCCGGCGGTCGCGCCACGATCTCGATGCCGGTCGCGGCCAGGTCCGCGGGGTCGGTCAGCGACAGCTTGGCGAAGCCGCCGCCGAACAGCTGCTCGAAACGGGTCGAGAAGGCCGCCTCGAGGGCCGCGAACGTCGTCCGGAAGCGATCCGCGATCATCGTGTCCAGCTCGGCGATCAGGTCGCGCGTCCGGATGATGGCGGTGTGCAGGTCCGAGGCCTGGGTCTCGAGCGTCTCGAGCCGCTCCTTGAGGGCGGCGTACTCGTCGACGGCGAACGGATTCACGGCGCCGAGCTCGTGGAACCGCCGACGGAGCTGCCCGAGCCGTGCCGGGCTCGGTGCCGGCGTTGCCGGTGGTGCGGCTGCCCAGATCGGCGTCACCAACGCGATCGCGGCCTCGAGTGCGGCAGTCTCGTCGGAGACGACCTCGTCATCCTCCGAGGGGATCCCGCCGAGCGGCGCCTCTACGGCACGCGTGTCGAGCGCTGCGGCGATCCGGGCCGAACCCGGCCTGACGCCGGCGACGCCCTCCAGTCCAGCGATCCCGCGCTCCCCCCGGCCGGCGAGCTCGACGACGATGCCCTCGTGCAGCGCGTCGAGTCCGAGCCGGGCCTCGAGCTCGGCGTGGTCGGCGGCGCGGAGGCTCGTGTCCGCCGCGCGGAGTCGTTCGCGCGCGGCAGCGGTCTCGCGTTCTACGGCCGTCAGCCGCTCCCGGTCCGCGGCGTCGGCGGTCTGGACCTCCATGAGCGCCCCGTGCGCAGCGGCCTCGCTGGCCGACGTCGTGGCGATCTCGGCTCGCAGCGCGTCGCGCTCCTCGGCGAGGGCAGCCTCGCGCTCGCCCAGGGCGGCCACATCCCGGTCGGCCCGGGCCATCCGCTCCTCGGCGATGACCGTCGAAGCCTCCGCCCGCGCCCGTCGGTTCTCCGCGTCGCGCCTGGCGACGTCGCGGCTCCCGGACTCCTCGGCCAGCCGGTCCCGGCGAGCCCGGAGCTCGGCCGCCCGGGCCTCCCACGCGGCGAGCGCCGCACCGTCGATCGGCGTGTCGGCTTCATCCCCTCCTTCGGGCCCCCGTTCCTCGCGCTCGGCGACGGCGATGCGGGCACGCTCGAGGTCGGCTCGGAGACGCTCGAACTGGGCTTCGTGCCAGGCGCTTTCGCGGACGGCGGTCTCGTGCTGCCGGGCGGCGAGGCGCTCGGCCTCCTCCGCACCGCGACGGACGCCGGCCGCACGGCTTTCCTCCGCGCGGGCGAGGTCCAGGGCGTCGGCCGCCTCCTTCGCCGCGGCGGCCAGCCGCACGGCGATGCCGCGCGCACCCGCTGCGTCCGCCTCCGCGGTCTCGAACTCGCCGGTCAGCCGGACCGCCTCGGCCCGTCGCTCGAGGACCGATTCGCCGGCGCCGAGCGTGACGCCGAACTCGGTGACCACCGCACTGCCGTCACGGGCGACCGCCATCCAGCCCGGCGGCAGCGCGGCCTGGACGGCGAGACATGCCGGCAGGTCAGGCAGCCAGGCCGCGCGGGCCAGGAGCCGTCGCGCGGCACCCGTGACGTCCCGGCGGACGGCGTTGTCGAGGGTTCCGCCGCCGGCGGTTGCGAGCGCGTCACGGAACCGGCGTTCGCGGGCGTCCTCGGAGCCGGCTGACCCCGTCGTCCGCTCCGAGATGACCAGCGAGCCGCGCTCGGCGGCCAGACTCGGGACCACGTCCCTCGCGACCACGTAGGCACGGGTCGCCTCGGCGAGCGCCGCTTCGGCCGCGGCCCGGAGTCCCGGATCGATCGACAGGTCCTCATCGAGTCGGCGGCCACCGGCGCGCCGCGCCGCCCGGGCGATACCGCGGCCCTCCTCCTCGGTGAGCCGCGCCTCGAGCCCGTCGAGCCGCGCCCGCAGCGCGGCGCTGGTGGCGCTCGCGGTCGCCGCCCGTTCGTGGGCGGCGGCGCGCTCGGCATCGGCGGCATCGGCGCGCTCACGCGCCTTCTCGCGGCGGGCCGCGGCCGTTCCTTCAGCCTCGATCGCATCGGCGAGCGCGGTCCGGGCGGCCGCCTGGCTGGCCGCGAGAGCGGTCCGACGCTCCCTCGCGGCCGCGGTCTCCCTGGCTTCCTCGTCGGCCCGGCGCTCGACCTCGACGAGCCGTCGCCGCGCGGTGTCGGCCTCCGCTTGGCGGGCCGTCGCGACACGTCGCAGGGCGGCGAGCTCCTCGCCGTGGGCCTGGCTCGCGCTGCGCAGGGCACCGAGTTCGGCGAGCGCGTGCGCCAGCTCACGTTCCGCCTCCCCGAGCACGGCCTCCAAGTCGAGATCGCGGGCCGGGACGGGAGCGGCGAGGGCCCGCCGTCCGGCCGTCAGCTCGGCCTCGGCCGCCGCCCGCTCGTCCAGGAGGCGGCGCCGGTCGCGCTCGAGCGCGCCGAGGTCCGCGGTCAGCCGCGCATCGCGGAGCTGCGCGGCGGTCGCCGCCGCCCGCGCGGTCTCGTGTGCCTCGCGACGCTCGCGTTCGAGCGTCGCTCGTTCGGCCCGCGCGACGGAGAGTGCCGCGGCCGCCGACTCGATGGCCGCCAGCTCGGTCATCGCCGCGTCGACGACGTCGCGTGCCCGCTCGCGACCGACACCGGCCACGGCCAGCCGCCCGGCCGCCTCGTGCCACCGGGCGTGCATCGCCAGGAGGAGCGCGCCGGCAAGCTCGTCCGCGGTCGACTCGCGCGTGGCCTGCTGCTCGGCCTGCGCCGCCAGCCGGCGCGCCTGCGGTCGGAGCTCGCCCAGGATGTCCTCGACCCGGGCGAGGTTCGATTCGGACTCGACCAGCTGCTCTTCGGCGCGGCGCCGGCGGCGTTCGTGGCGACGGACGCCGGCGACCTCCTCGAACAGTGGCCGCCGCTCCTCGGGCCGCAGCGCGAGCGCCTGATCGACCATCCCCTGCCCGATGAACAGGAACGCGTTGTCGGCGAGGTGGGCCGAATCGAGCAGGTCCACCAGGTCGCGCAGACGGATCCGGCTCTTGTTCAGGAGGTAGTCGTTCTCGCCGGACCGATACAGGCGCCGACCGAGCTCGAGGACCTGGAAGTCGACCGGCAGGAGGCCGTCACCGTTGTCGAGCACGAGCGTGACGTCCGCCATCCCCTGTGCCGCGCGCTTCTCGGAGCCGGCCCAGATGACGTCCTCCGACTTGCGCGAGCGGAGCGCCCGACCCTGCTCGCCGAGTGCCCAGCGGAGCGCGTCGGCAAGGTTGCTCTTGCCCGACCCGTTGGGCCCGACGACGGCGCTGATCCCGGGGCCGAACTCGATGATGGTCCGTTCCGCGAATGATTTGAAGCCCTGCAGTCGCAGGGCCAGCAGCCGAGGCACGGCCGGCCGAGCCAGGTCGGGCCGTGCCCCGTCCGTCATGCGACCACCTCGTCGGGGCCCGGCCCGGTGTCGGCCCTGCTTCGCAGACGCTCCAGGGCCTGGGCCGCAGCGGCCGTTTCGGCGGCCCGTCGCGATGGACCCTCGCCGACACCGAGCAGGTCGCCCCCGACCCAGACCTCGATCCGGAACGACTTCTCGTGGTCTGGTCCGCTCGCGGCGGCCAGGCGGTAGATCGGCCGGTCGCCGGTCGTCCGTTGGGTGAACTCCTGCAATCGGCTCTTGGGGCTCTTCAGCGCGCCGATCGGCGCTTCCGCCGCGAGTTCCGGGTCGGCCAGACGGACGAGCCACTCGCGCACGAGCTCGAAC
>Ga0307281_10000271_pt1 | contig 13265 bp, 14 predicted proteins | sample ER_DNA_120_FD_194486 | JGI IMG/M metagenome (GOLD analysis project Ga0307281, IMG submission 194486) | Bulk soil microbial communities from the East River watershed near Crested Butte, Colorado, United States - ER_DNA_120 | ecosystem: Environmental > Terrestrial > Soil > Floodplain | place...
CGATAGGGCACCGCGGCCGCCGGCGAACGGATGCCGCGACGCGGACCGCTGCCGGACCGCCGCTCGCGCGCCTGCCCGGATGCCGTAGCCTCTCCGACCATGACCCCGCTAGGCATCGGCATCGTCGGGACGGGCAACATCGCCGCCGGGTATGCGAACGACGCCCTGACCCACCCCGAGATCCGGCTGGTCGCCGCCACCGATCTCGATCCCGATCGCGCGATCGCGTTCGCCGCGACCCATGGCTGTCGTGCACACGCCACGTTCGACGACCTTCTTGCCGATGACGAGGTCGACATCGTCGTCAACCTGACCGTCCACCACGCTCACTACGAGGTCACCAAGCGCGCCCTCGAGGCGGACCGTCACGTCTACAGCGAGAAGCCGTTGTCTCTCAGCTCCAGCGAGGCGCGCGAGCTGGTGGCACTCGCGACCGCGCGTGGCCGTCGTCTGGGCTGCTCACCGTCGACCTTCCTGGGCGAGGCACAGCAGACGGCCACCGCCGTCGTCCGGGGCGGGAGGCTCGGCGTCGTCCGGGCGGTCTATGCCGAGGTCAACTGGGGCCGCATCGAGACATGGCACCCGGCTCCGGCTCCGTTCTTCGACGTCGGCGTCCTGGTCGACGTCGGGGTCTACCCGCTGACCCTGGTGACCACGATGCTCGGGCCGGCCCGTGCCGTTCGGGCGTGGGGCTGGGACCTCAAGCCACAGCGGCACACCATCGACGGCACGCCGTTCCGCATCGGCAGCCCGGACCTCATCGTGGCGGCGATCGAACTCGATGGCGGCGCAGTCGTCCGGCTCACGGCGAGCTTCTATGTCGGGCGCCCCGCGAAGCAGACGGGCAGCATCGAGTTCCACGGCGACGATGCGTCGCTTGCACTCGGCAGCTTCCAGGACTTCGACGCGACGGTCGAGGTGGGGGTGTACGGCCAGTCGTACGCACCGATCCCACTCGTGCGACCGGGATATCGCGGGACCGCCTGGGCTCGCGGCGTGGCCGAGATGGCGGCTGCGATCGTCGAGGGACGTCCGCACCGCGCAAGTGCCGAGCAGGCCGCCCACGTCGTGGACATCCTCGAGGCCGCTGCCGCGTCGATGTCCGACGAGGGGCGTCGGATCGAGATCGGTTCCACCTTCGAGCCGCCCGCGCTGATGCCTTGGGCGGCCACCGCAGCCGAGAACGGGAGCAACGTCTAGGACCTTCGAGGGATGCCGGGCGCCTCTCCCGCGCGCCACCGTCAGGCCATGAAGATCCTGATCCGCGTCGCGATCATCGGCGCCGTCCTGCTCGGCGGTTTCCTGTTCCGCGACAGGATCTCCGGGAACCCCGGCGACCTCGGAGTCGGTGACTGCTTCGATGTCCCGGCCCTCGACACGAACATCTCCGACGTCCAGCACCACCCGTGCTCCGAGCCGCACACCGGCGAGGTCGTCTACGTCGGCAACCACCCGGCGGCCAAAGGCACGCCCTTTGCCGAGTCGCTCCTCGTCGAATTCGCCGGTACGTCCTGCCTCCCCGCGTTCGACGCGTACATCGGGTCGAACAGCGCGGACGGGATCGACATCGGTGCGTTCTACCCTGTCGTGAAGGACTGGGATGGCGGCGACCGGGAGATCACGTGCTACCTCTACAGGGTGGACGGAACGTCGATGTCTGGCTCGCTCAAGGGCACCTGACCGAGGTCTGACCGACCGGCTACCAGGCGTCGCCGGGTCGCCAGTCGCAACTGATCGGAGCCGTCAGGTCGAGCGGCGGCGTCGTCGGCGTCGCCAGCACCAGGATGCAGCCGTCATCGTCGGGTGTCGGCCGGTCGCCGCCAGCCGTTCGTACCGAAGACGGCCCGGCCCAGATCCGCCAGCCGAGCCGCCCGTAGAACGACTGGCGACCCGTCCCGAGGCTACCCAGATCGAAGCGCGTCCGGATGTACTCGGTCACGTCGGTCATGACGATCGAACCGAGACCGACGCCTTGCCGTGCCGGATCCGTCGCGACGGCCTCGACGTAGCCCGTCCGGAATGCCTGGTCGCCGACGTGGATCTCCCGCTCCACAACGGCCGCGTGGGCGACGATCTCGCCGTCCAGTTCGAGCACGAAATGGACGCCCCCGAGCGCGTGCTGCCAGTCGTCGTCGGTGAACCACGCGTCCTCGTCCGTCCCGAACGCGACGTCCATCAGCGCGCGGATCGCCGTCGCCTCGGACGTCGACAGCTCAGATGTCGACAGCCGGCGCAGGCGCAGTCGATCGAGATCGATGTCGGGGTTGCCTTCCATCGACCCGATCCTACAGCCGGCCGCCTCAGCCCTCGATCTCGTCGTCGAGCAACGGTGTGCCGATGACAGGAGCGTCGACATTCGTGTCAGGGACATTCCCCGCGGGAACCTGCGCCTCGCCGGGCGTCAGCGCGCCATTGGGAACGTCGTCGGGCAACTCGTCCACGTCGACGATGATCTCGTCGTCATCCTCATCGAGCGGCGGGATCGCCGCCCCAGGGGCTGGTTGCGGCCCGGTCATGACGGTCCTCCGATGTGGCGCAATCCGCTCTCGTGGATCCACTCTGTCCCGCGCCGATTGCCGTACCAGACGCGGCTGGCCCCGGCCGTCGGCCTGGCCCCCTTCGTGGTCTTCTGGTAGGCGATGAACAACGTCCCGTCGCGCACGCGGTCGACGATATCTCCCGGTTCGATCCGGTCCGGCCGTCTCCGGATGTTCACTCGCCGGCCGGCCGGTGGATCGGCCCGCTGGCGATCCGGGAACGGCGCCGTCTTGGACGCCCCGAAGCGGAGGATCACGTCGGGTGCCTGGATCGCGACGGACAGCGCATCTGCCGGCGCGGCGTGGAGATGTGCCGACTCCTCTTCGATCGGTCGCGCCTGGATGAACCCGGCGTAGAGCCTTCCCGGCCCGAGCTTGCGGCCATTCTCGTCGAGCTCGAGAGCGGCGGCGAACGACAGGAGGTCGCTCCACGCCCACCAGGTCGGCCCCTGGTCGATCCCGTCACGGCGTCCATCGGCCGCGGGATCGTAGACAAGGGCCTCCTTCGGCGCCGCATCGTTCCCGCCACGGACCTCGTTGACCCAGACGGCATGGTTGGCCGGCGTCGGTCCACCGGACTGGAGCTTCTTGGGAAGTCCGGACGTGTTGCCCTGGAGGACGAAGCCACGGCCGATCCGGATCTGCCTGAGCGCGGACGCGGGCGAGATCGTGTCCGCACCCGTCTTCACCGTCACGCGAACGTCGTAGTCGCGCAACGCGACTTCGGCGACCTGGCTCAGCATCAGGCCCTTGACCGTGTCGCCGGTCAGCTTGCGGATCTTGCAGCCCGATGGCCGCTTGGCCCCGGCCGTGGCGGAATCGATACCCATCGCCATCGCGTACGCCGTGCACGATCTCCAGCCCAGGGCCTCCCCCTCGATCACGCAGTTGGTCGCTGGTCCCTGCTTCTGGAACACAGGACGGACCGCCGTGACCATGCACACCACCTCCAGCCTCGTGTGCGCGCTCGGCGCCCGCCCCCACGACGGGCCCCGGACCTTGGAGTGTGCGCGTCGCAGTGTCCGAAATCCAGACGCCAGCCGGACAGCCGGACGGTCGGCGCAGGAACACGAGACGAGGCTTAGAAGTCGCGCCTGCCGACGAAGCTTGCCTCGACGCCCGGCCGCGTCAGCTCGAAGATGGCGAGCCGCTGGCCGCCGGGTGCCGTGAACGAGCAGACCGGTCCTTGCGGGATCTCGAGCGTCTGGCCCTGCGTCCAGCCGCGCACCGCCAGGTCGGCCGTCGCGGTCGCCAGGTCGGCCACCCGGTAGACCAGGACCGGCGTGTCGCCGTCGAGGTGACCGGCCAACAGGATCCGCGGCGGATCCTCGGTCAGGGCGACCATCGCGACCCGTGTCCCCATGCCATCGATCGCGAAGACGAGGCGGCCGCCGAGCACGTCCGTGAAATAGGCGACATCGGCGGCGACGTCGGCGCTCGGCATGTAGACGTAATCGAGCTGTTCGAACACGGGCGCCCCTCCCGACCCCGGTCTACGACATGAGCTGGTCGAGGGCCAGAGCCAGCTCCACCGGCCGGGTCAGGAACGGCGAATGACCCCCGCTGATCTCGACTGCCTCGACGCCCAGGCGTTCGCGGGCGCTCGCTCGGACCCATGCCGGATTGATCGCCCTGTCGTCACGGCAGACGATCGACCGGCAGTCGACGTCGGGCCACGCCTCGAGCGGCGTCGTCTCGCTCATCACCCGGTACGACTGCGGACGCAGCCGCTGGGTCGCCCAGCGAGCCACTGCCGGCGTCGCATCGGGGAAGAAGATCTCGGTCGCGGTCTTGGGACCGACCATCCAGACGTTCTCGCCGATGTCGATCCATTCCGAGGTCGTCGGTGGCACGCGACCGTCGATCGGCTCACTCGCGCGCTGGTCGTTGGCGCTGCGGCCGGGGGACGGCAAGAAGGCCGCCAGGAAGATGAGTCGGCGGATCGGCCGATTGGCGGCGACCAGGGGGACCACCAGGCCGGCCATCGAATGACCGACGAGGACCGGTTCGCTGCCCGCTTCCAGCGCGCCCTCGACGGTCCGCGCGTAGTCGGCGGCACCGAGCGTCGGATCGGAGATCGGCAGGTCCATGGTGATCACGCGGTGACCGAGCCGTTCAAGCTCCGGTCGCAGGAGATCCCAGCACCACGCCCCGTGATAGGAACCGTGCACGAGTGCGACGTCCATCGACCCACCTACTCCGGCCCCGGCCGCGGCCGACGGCCCGTTGGGCATCGGCGCGTGGCCGCACGATAGCAGCCCCGAACGCCCGCAGGGACGCTGGTGCGCACCGTGGGCGCGATCAGGCCGCGACGGCCTCGACCAGCGGGGCGCGGCCCGACAGGTAGGCCGGTGGCAGGTCGAGGTTCTCGAGCGCGTCGAGGAAGATCGCCGACCAGAGCATCGATTCCTCGCCGATCAGGATCCAGCGCGGGCTGACCCAGTTCTGGCCGTGGGCGTTCATGACCTCCCAGAACGTCCCGTCGCGTTCGATCCACGCCACGTACCGGGCGGTCTCGGCCGCAGCCAGGTGCGGGTCGACGGTGCGCAGCACCTGGAGATACATCGCGCCGAGGCTGGTCCACACCGTGCTGCCCTGGTAGTCGGGCAGGACGTGGCGGGTCAGCCAGACCTCGCGCTCGGGCCGCCGGCTGGTCTCGTAGCGCAACGGGTAGGGATCGCAGAAGCCGTTGGCATCGAGGTAGCCCAGGGCGGCGGCGACACGCAGCGGGTCGCCGACGACACCGGTGTAGAACGGCCAGATGTTGGCCTCGCCGGACACGGTCTCGTCGCCGAGCGCGTCCCGGAAGTGGTCGCCGACCCAGAAATGGTCGATCAGGAGGCGACCGTAGTCGCCCTCGAAGTGGCGTTCGAACGGAGAGGCGAACCAGCCGGTCTCCTCGATGGTCTTGGCCAGCAGCGCGACCATCGAGTTGCCGAACGCATTCGAGCGGTTGACCACGGTGTCGCGATGGGCGCTGAACTTGCGATCCGAGCGGACGAGCCCGCTCGTCGGGTCGACGACGGTCGCGTAGTAGTGGGCGATCTCGGCCTCGAGCCACGGCCGGTTGCGCTCGACCAGGTCCGTTGCGTCGGCCGCGCGCAGGGCGGCAAGGAACAACGGCAGCGAATCGACGCCGTATTCGAAGACGTCGCCGGGGCGGTCGAAATAGTGGATGGTCGTCGTGATGTGGCTGCGCCTCCGCGCCCACACGTCCAGCGCGTAGGCCATCGACAGCTGCACGCGCGGACCGTGCCCGAGCCGGACGAGCGACGGGACAGAGAACGACAGGTCGCGGGTCCAGAACATGTCGAAGTGGCCCGGGCTGGCGGTGAACGTCCGACCGTTCCAGCACGCCTCGATACACGCGCGGACGATGGCGGCGGCATCGCCCGGGTGCCGGGTGTGGCCGCGGAACTCGCGCCGGAGCCGGATCCCGATGTTGTGGACGTAGGTCGCCAGGACTGCCGGTGCGATCCAGGGTGCGAGGGCCATGCCGGGGCTCCGGGGTTGATGCGGGATGGCTTCCCGATGCGCCCGGTGTGAGAGCCGGACCGGCGCTCAGGTGGGCCCCTCACGGAACCTGCTCGACGCATGCATCGTAGCAGGGAGGGAGGAATCCTCCTTGACCACGGACACCCTCCCAGACCATCCTAGACCCCACAAGAGCCTCGATGGTCCCATAGGACCTGACCCATCGGGGCCGGTGCCGATTGGCCCGATGGGGTCATTGTCTGGCACACGGCCATGGGTCGATGCTCGGGTTCCTGCCCCAAGAGGTACCCGCCTTGTCCCCTGCCGCTAGACGATCCCGTCACACGTCGCTCACCGCCGTGATCGCCGCCTCGTTCCTCTCGGCGATGCTCGTATTCGCGGTCGTGGCCGTCTCGCTGCCAGGTGACGTCCTCGGAGCGTCCTACGCGAAGGTCGCGCTGTGCAGCGCGAACCTGCGCACGAAGCCTGCGACCAGTGCCACCGCCAGGAAGGTCATCACGACCGGGACCAGGGTCTCCGTCAACCTGCGCCTGGCCGGCGGCAGCTGGAGGACAACGTGCGCCGGGAAGGCGGTCTCGGGCGCGAGTTGGTTCCGCATCACGGCGATCAATGGCAAGAGTGTCAAGTCACTTTATGGCGTGACCTATCTGTACGCGGCGTCCGGCCTGTTCAAGGCATACGTCCCGCCGCCCTTCGTGAAATACGCCGCCTGTCGCGCCAATCTGCGCACGAGCGCCGCGACGTCGGCCACCGCCAAGACGGTCATCGCCACCGATACCAAGGTGCTGGTCGCGACTCAGGTGACCGGAACGAGCTGGTCGACCACGTGCGCCGGGAAGGCCGTCGCCGGCTCTGGCTGGTACCGGATCAGCGCGGTGAACGGCAAGACCGTCGCGTCCCTCTATGGCGTGACCTATCTGTACGCCGCGTCCGGCCTGTTCAAGTCGACGATCACGACCGCCGCCGCTCCGACACCGACCCCGACGCCGACTCCGACACCCACGCCGACGACCGCCCCGACCCCGACGCCGACTCCGACCCCGACGCCGACGCCTCCGTCGCCGTACGCCGAGGGGATCGACATCAGCCACTGGCAGGGAGTCATCGACTGGACCAAGGTGGCGGCGGCGGGAAAGACCTTCGCGTTCATGAAGGCGAGCGAGGACATCGATTTCATCGACAACACCTACGCCACGAACCGTGCGCAGGCACGCGCCGCGGGACTCTACGTGGGCGCCTATCACTTCGCCCAGCCCAGCACCGGCGTCGGCGACGCGATCGCCGAGGCGGACCACTTCATCGACACCGCCACACCGGTCAAGGGCGACCTGATCCCGGTCCTCGACCTCGAGCGGAGCGGGAGCCTGTCGCAGACCGCGCTGACCGCCTGGGTCCAGGCATTCCTGGGACGCGTCTACGAGCGCGTCGGCGTCAGGGCAGCCATCTACGTCTCGCCGAACTTCTGGCGCACCTACATGGGCGACACGACCTGGTTCGGCCTGAACGGGTACGACATCCTGTGGGTCGCGCACTGGACGACGGCTGTCGCCCCGAGCGTCCCCGGCGGCAACTGGGCCGGCGACGGCTGGACGTTCTGGCAGTACACCTCGGACGGCAGCGTGCCCGGGATCAGCGGCCGGGTCGACCTCGACCGGTACCGCAGCAAGAATTTCGGGCCGGTCCTCATCCCGTAGATCGCCCGGCGGATCCCTCGCGGACATGAAAACGCCCGAAGGAACCATCGATCACTAGTTGTTCCGATCACTGTAAACAACGATCAGATCACTAGATGTTCGTAGCTCCTTCGAGCGACACTACCGTACCCGGCGCCGCATCCGCTGGTGATGTCGGATAACGCCTGGAACGTTACAGGGGTATCTCGATGATCGAGCTCAGGCTGCGTCCTCCGTGCCAACTGCCTCAGGCAGGCCGATCTCGATCGGATTGTTGATGGGGTCCTGGCTCCATTCGAACCAGCCGCCGTCGTAGACCGCAATCCGCTGCCGGCCCTGGAGATAGGCGTAGAACCAGGTCTCGCTGGCTCGCCAGCCGGTGCCGCAGTAGAACGCGACCCACTTGTCGGGGGTGATCCCGGCCTCGTCCCAGTTGGCCGCGATCTCGGGATATGCACGCATGGTGTTGTCGATGTTGCGGTAGTGCTGCATGTGGTACGCGTCGGTGCCGCAGTTGCCCCAGACATCGCCCTTGATGCGGCCGGCCGGCCCGATGTAGTTGTAGCCGCTGACGTCGCCGATGTGCTCGCGCCACGTCCGCACGCTGACGAGGGCGGCCCCTGCCGGGTCGGCGATGATCTGCTTGGCCTCCTCGATGTCGACGATCACCTCGGGGCGAAGCGGGACCGTCACGCCAAAGGACGGGACGGGGGCCGGCGCCCGGTCGACGGTCTCGAGCGGGTTGCCCCCCTGCACCCACCAGTCGTAGCCGCCGTCGAGCAGGCGCACATCGTCCACGCCGGCGTAGCGCAGGATCATCAGCGCCCGGGTGGCCGCGATCTGGCCGGCCCGACGGCCCGGCCACTTCTCCTTGGCGTCGCCCTCGGTGTCGCGGCCGTAGACGACGACCGTCGTGTCGGCCGTGATGCCCAGCGAGCGCAGAGCTGCCTCGATGACCTCCGGGGAGCGCCGGTTCCAGTCCGCCGGATCCTCCAGCCAGTTCGTGTCGAGATAGAGGGCACCTGGGATGTGACCTTCTGCGTATTCCTCGGGGACCCCGAAGTTGACGTGGAAGAGCAGGAACTTCTCGTTGGGCGGCGCTTCCGGCGTCACCCCATCGAGAACGTCGCGCAGCCACGGGATGTGGACGAGCGCCTCGTAGTTCGGGAGCCGATCGAGCGGCAACGACGAATCGGCGGCCCAGGCCGAGGCTCCGTCCTCGTAGGCGCGCGCGCCAGGGACGCCGAGATCGGCGAGTGCCTCCACGAACGCGCTCGCATCTTCCCCATCGTCGCCGTAGACGATCACGTCGCGATCGGCGGTGATCCCCTTCTCGTCCAGGAGCCGCCGGATCTCGACCTCATCGACGATCCGCAGCCAGCCGGCCGGGAAGGCGACCGCTCCCCGGATGTGGCCGCCGCGGGCTTCGCCATTCCGAGACCAGCCGTTGTAGGACGCCAGCGGACGGATGTCGACGACCGTTCGTCGCGGGTCGTCCAGTCCCTCTCTGAGTTCGGCGGTGGTGATCGTGCTCATCGGTGGTACCTCGTGTGACGGTGGAGGCGGGCAAACAAAAACCCCTGTCCGTGCAGGGGTTGTGATGCGACGTTCGGCGTGCTGGGTTACCTGGTTCGCACGCCTAGGTACACCACCTGCCCTGCATGGCAGAGGGTCGACACGAACAATGGATGGCGTGCGTGCTCGAGGTCATCGTTCGCGGATTGTGACATCGCCGCATCCCAGAGTGCAAGACCTCGGAGTGGCCGCTCGGTTTCGGTTCGGTCACATTCGGGGCTCGGCAAAGCGGATGTCGTGGTCCGTCGCCTTGTCAGCGAGGAAGGCCAGCAGCCCTTCGCCTTCGTCTGCGAGGGCACTGGCGCTTGCCGACGACAGCGGTGCAAGGGGCGTGATCGTGAGGGTCGCTCGTCCGCGGAGGCGCTGCACGCCCCAGGTGCCGGCCACGAAACCATCCAGGGTGAACGTGCTCAGGGACTCCTGCGTGCGTTCGAACCCGCGGACCATCTCTGGGTCGATCACGCGCGACCGGTCGGCATACGAGAGCAGCATGTTCTCGAAGTCGTACAGGAAGCGCGGCGGGGCGGGGATGTCGGGATCAGGTCGCGGGGCATCGGGCAGGTCGAACAGCTCCCGCCCGCCCTCATCACGGAAGGTGACAAGCCCCGGACGCAGGCGCTCGAAGACTTCGCCGAGTTTGGTCAGACCGCACCACGCCTGGGCGTCCATCACGCTCGCGGGCCCGAACGCGGCCAGGTAGCGCGCGACGACCGTGTCAATGCTCGGGAGCTTCGCCGGGGGTTCGCCGAGCCAGGCGTCGATCGAGGTATGGGCGACCGGCCCGCTCCGGCCCCACAGGCCTCGCGGCGGCACCTGGATGAGTGGCACGCCGGTCCGCACGGCCTGTTCGAGCCCGGACCGGTCACGGTCCGGCCAACGGGTCAGGAGGTGGTCGCCGAGCGCCTTGAACGTGCGTGGCTGCTCGTCCACGAAGGCACGCCCCATGGCCACGACCTCGTCGACGTCCACGCCCGCCAGGCGCGCCCCGAACTGGCTCTTCTGAACCCGGTCCATGACCGGCTGGACAAGTGGCCGAAGTCCCCAGGCGTCGCGCGCGATCACCAGGTGGATCGTGCCCCGCATCAGGGCGATTCGGACCGCCGAGCGATCGAGGAGCAGACCGGAGAGCTGCTCCCCGCGAAAGTCCACCAACCGCGTCCACAGCCCAAGGTATGCCGTGTGGGGCGTCTGCGCCTGCATCCCGACAAGGTGCTCGAGGGTGGCTGGGACGGACAGCGTGGTCCGGCGCAGCAGGAGCTGTCGCTCCAGCGTGGCCCGGTTCAGTGCGCGAAGGCCGATCGTTCCCCCGGTGATGGCGTGCCGCATCGGTTCATGGTGCCATCGCGTGTCGGCGGACGACCGGTCCGGGAACGCATGGGGCACCGTCGGTGTATGGGGATCGACAGCCAGTCAAGTCCATCGACGTCGGAGGTCATGACGCCATGCGCCACCTCGCCAAGCTACTCGGTCTCGCGGCTACGACATTGTTCGCGATGGTGTGGCTGATCGCCGCTCCGGGCGCGTCCGCGGGCGACCCGTGCTACCACGATTTCACCATGCCGGCCACCACCATCGGGGAAGAGACCCAGATCAAGCTCATGCCGTGCGCCTTCGCGCCGACCGTCGCACAGGTCCCGGTCGGTTCGACCGTCACCTTCTTCAACGGTCCCGACTTCGCCCACCTCGTGACCGGTGCCAACCAGGCATGGGGCTCGCGCGACACCGAGGTCAAGCCCGGCGGAACCGTGTCCTACACGTTCGACAAGCCCGGCGTCTACCCGTACGCCTGCGCCCTCCACCGCGGGATGTCGGGCACGATCGTCGTCGGCGATGTGGTGCCGGCGAACCGTGTCGGTGTGCCGGGCGCCGGAGCCATCACGACCGGGGCGGACGCAAGCCAGACGACGGCCGGCGCAGGCAGCCTCGAGGGGCCGGCCGTGCTCGGGCTGGCGGTCGCGTCGGGGGTGATCATCGGCGCGGCCATGGTCGTGCTCGCGTCGCGACGGCGGCGACGCCACGGGGAGCCGGCGAGCCCGCAGGCCGCCTGACGCGGGCTCAGATCTGGCGGAAGACCATCCCGATCAGGAGGATCGCAGTCGCCGCCACGAAGGCGATGATCCCGATCGAGTCCGAGACGACGGTCCCGTATGTCCCGAGCAGACCGATCAGGATCAACACGAGCGCGACGATGATCGTCCGGGCGGTCGGAGCGAAGTTGGTTCGCCTCATCGGTCAGATCCCCGGCAGCAATGAGCCGACCACGAGCAGGCTCGGACAAGCGAACAGGCACAGGAAGGCGAGCTCGCGGTCCATCGTCAGCCCGACCGATCCGAGCAGGCTGGTCAAGGGGTCGAGGATCGGGACCAGCGACGCGATCGGCCAGGCATAGACCAGACCGATCGCGCCCAGGGCAAGGGCGATCCCGACGGTGATGAGGCGGGGCGGGTTGGGCTGCAGTCGCATCGCTGCGCAGTATGCCTCGGCGCTCAGGCCACCGTTGAGGGCGCAGCGCCGCTGAGCGGCCCGATGTACCGACCCGCCGCGTCATCCGCTCGGTTTGCCCGGCCGCCGATCCGTCGGACCGGCGGCCGTCTCTCAACGGCGGCTCGCCTAGTGGCGCTTGCCCGCCGCCTGCTTGGCGATCAGCGCGGTCACGGTCTTCAGCGTCGCCGCGTGGCCGCGGGCGTTCGGGTTGCCGTGTCCGTCAAGTGACGCCGGCTTGCCGGCCGACAACCACTCCGCGAAGAGCGGGTCCAGGTCCTTCTTGTAGATGCTCTCGGCGACGTCGATGAACTCGCGCGTCGTGACGGTGCCACCCGCCTGTTGGGCCGCCCACGCCTTGAGGATCTGGAAGAACTTGTTGTCGCCGACCTTCAGGCGAAGGGCGTGGAGGGTCAGCGCGCCGCGGTCGTAGACGCGGCCGTCGAACAGCGCGTCCGGACCGGGGTCGCCGATGGCGAAATCCCAGAAGAAGTCGTCTGCCGGGAGCGACGTCAGGTCGTCGTAGACGTCCTGTGGTGTGAAGAAGCCCTCGTGCTCGCCCCACATCCATTCGGCATAGGTGGCGAAGCCCTCGTTGAGCCACGTGTACTGCCAGGTGTCGACCGCGAGGTTGTCGCCGAACCACTGGTGGGCCAGTTCGTGGACGACGACGAAGTCGTTACCCTCGGGGCCGAAGAAGAACGGCGAGTAGACGGGCCGCGTCTGATTCTCGAGGGCGAAGCCGACGGCTCCCTCCTGGACGACGCCGCCAGAGGCGCTCCATGGATACGGACCGAACAGGCCGCCCTCCCATGCGAGGATCTCCGGCTGCCGGTCGAACGACAGGAGCGCTCCTGCGCCGGGGCCGGGCACCTCGGGGACGAAGTCGGTGGCGATCCAGGTGTTCGGGTTCGGCTGGTTCGGGTCCGGCGCCGGCGGCGTGGTCCAGCCGTCGAGCGTGTCGGCGTCGGCCTCGAAGCCCGTCGATCCCTCTCCGGTCGAGACGACGACCTCGTCGAGGATCACGCCCCGGCCCTGGACGGAGAAGTCGCTGGCAAAGCTGATCGACAGCTCGACCTGTCGCGGTGCTCCCCCGGCATCGGCCAGCTGAACGGTCCAGGTCTCCCAGCCATCGCTCGCGCCGCTGACGGCGTTCCAGATCCCGCTCGTGCCGGTTGGAACGCAGCTGAGCTCGTCGTCGTCGGGCGTGCTCGGATCGCCGGGATCGACCACGATCGTCGTCAGGTAGTGCAGGAGGAAGGGGTTCACGTCCGTGATGTACGGGCACGCTCCGAAGGCCTGCGATGTGTGGCCATTCAGGTCCGGCAACGTCGTCCAGTCCGATCCGCCGGCCGTCCGCGACTCGACGAACAGGAAGTCGAAGTCGGGTTCGGTGTCGCGGTTGACCTGGAACGAGACCGTGGCGCCGCCCGTCGGAACGGAGATCGTCCGGGTCAGCCGCTTGTAGCTCGTATCGGCAATCTGCGACCAGACGAACTGCGAG
>Ga0307281_10000273_pt1 | contig 13260 bp, 8 predicted proteins | sample ER_DNA_120_FD_194486 | JGI IMG/M metagenome (GOLD analysis project Ga0307281, IMG submission 194486) | Bulk soil microbial communities from the East River watershed near Crested Butte, Colorado, United States - ER_DNA_120 | ecosystem: Environmental > Terrestrial > Soil > Floodplain | place: USA...
CGGCGACCGGTGTGGGCTTCCTTTCGCCGTCCGCGCCCGGGAGCTCTCTCGCGATCGGGACCGTCACACCGGCCACGGGCTCGTCGATGGGCGGCTATCCCATCACGATCGCCGGCGCCGGATTCGATTCGACGATACGAGTGAAGATCGGCAGCTTCTACGCGAGTCACGTCGTGGCGGTCGATGGCAACACTCTGACCTTCAGGGCGACGCCTGGCGAGCCCGGCGGAACGACCGTCACGGTGGTGAACGGAGCGGGCCAGTCCGCGAGCGCGATGTTCACGTACACCGATCCGGGGCCGGTCCCCGGCGGTGTGACGCTCACCGTACCCGTCGATGGCGCCTACGTCGTCGCGGGGTCGACCGTTTCCGTGGCGGCGATCGGTTGGGGCGGGTTCACGATCGCCGGCGGGCTCGTTTCGAGCGAGGCGTTCTCGTCGGACGACGATCACGATTCGGGGGATGCTTTCGCCACGGAGGTCTCGATCCCCGCCGAGTTCCTCGGTCCGCTGACCATCGAGCTGGTCGCGAAAGACGTGAACAGCAATTTCAAAGCGACGGCCCCTGTGACGATCACCGTCGTCGCACCGGGAAACGTCGCGCTCACGCGTATCGACGCCGAGAAGGCGACCCTTCTCGAGGCCGATCCGAGCCGGCAGCTGCACGTGTACGGCTTCTACTCGGACGGCGTCAGGCGCGAGGTGTCCCACGCCACGGGAATCCTGTACGAAATGGACACGCAGGACCCGCGGAAGCCAAACTACCCGTACAACGGCACCGGCGTCGCCGTCGTCGACGCCGGAGGCAAGGTGACCGCGAAGGCCAAGGGAAGCACCGTGTGCCACATCACCTACGGGGGTCGCACCATCGACGTCGTGATCGAGGTGGCCGGAATCCGGCCGACCGTCACGCTTCAAAAGCCCGGGTTCATCTCCTGGCCCTACCAGGGCCTCGGGGTGACCTACGACGTCGTCCGTGGCGAGCTGTCAGGGCTCCGCGCCACCGGGGGCAATTTCGCCCATCCATCGGTTGGCGTGACCTGCTTCAAAGACAACTTTGCAAACGTCACTGCGGCCGACGCGTCCAATCCTCCGGCAGGCGCCGGGTATTTCTATCTCATGCGGGACAGCCGGACGCTCAGTTACGACGAGTCACCGTTCTGGGCGACGCGCTCGCAGAACGGCCAACGGACGGGCGAGATCGACACGATTGCAGGTGGCTGCCCCTAACCTACCACCCACACACCTGCCCATCATTCTGCTCGTCGAGCCACTTCTTGAGCGGCGCGAAGTACTCGAGGATCGCGCTGGCGTCCATCTTGCGCTCGCCCGAAAGGGCGGCGAGCTCGTCGGGCCAGGGCTGCGAGGTGCCCATCGCGAGCATCTTGGCGAATTTGGCGCCGACTTTCTCGCTGCCGTAGATCGAGCATTCGTGAAGCGGCCCTTTGAATCCCGCCTCCTTGCAGAGCGCGCGGTGGAACTGGAACTGCAGGATCGCCGCCAGGAAGTAACGCGAGTAGGGGGTGTTGGCGGCGACGTGGTACTTGGCGCCCGGATCGAAGTCGGCTTCGGAGCGCGGTGACGGCGGGATGATTCCCTGGTACTTCAGCTTCAGCTCCCACCAGGCCTTGTTGTAGTTCGCCGGGGTGATCTCGCCCGCGAACACCTTCCAGCGCCACTGGTCGACGAACAGCCCGAACGGCAGGAACGCCACCTTGTCGAGCGCCAGCTTCATCAGGTAGTTGAGCTCGTCGTTTCCCGCGGGCACCTTATCGAGGAGGCCGATCTTCACCAGATAGGCCGGCGTCGCCGAAAGCGCGATCGCGTCGCCGATGCCTTCGTGGAATCCGTCGTTCGCCCCCTGCGCGAAGAGCGGGGGCTGCTTGTTGTAGGCGCGCTGGTAGAAGTTGTGCCCGAGCTCGTGGTGCACCGTGACGAAGTCCTCGTCGTTGACCTTGATGCACATCTTCAGCCGCAGGTCGTCCTTCCAGTCGATGTCCCACGCGCTCGCATGACAGACCACGTCGCGGTCTTTCGGCTTGACGAACTGCGAGCGCTCCCAGAAGCTCGCGGGCAGCGGGGCGAACCCGAGCGACTTGAAGAACCCCTCGCCGTAGCCGACGAGTTGCTTCGGGTCCACCTTCTTGGCGACGAGCAGCTTCGTCAGGTCGTAGCCCATCTCCTCCGTGGGGGGCGCGACGAGTTTGTAGATCCCGCCCCACTGTTGACCCCAAAGATTCCCGAGCAGGTGGACGGGAATCGGCTTACCCGGCGGGACGAGCTCCTTGCCGAACGTTTCCGCGAGCCGGCGGCGCACGTAGCAGTGAAGCGCCAGGTACAGCGGCTTCACCTGGTCGTAGAGCCGGTCCATCTCCTTTGCGAATTCGGCCGGGGGCATGTCGTAACCCGATCGCCAGAGCGCGCCGAGGTCGTCGAACCCGATCTCTCTCGCCCCTTCGTTCGCCAACGTCACGAACCGCTCGTACTTCGGACGCATCGGTATCGCGATCGCGTGCCAGCCCTCCCACAGTTCCTGCAGCTCCTTCGCGTTGTGGCTCTCCGTGAGGCGCTCGCTGATCGCGCCGATGTCCATGCACTCTTTTCCCGGAGGACAGTACTTGCCCTTGCCGTAGATCCCCTCCATCTGGGCCGCGAGCTCGGAGAGCTCCTTGCTCTTGGCCGGATCGGACGGGGCGACCAACGAGAGGGAGATCGGGAGCAGCGCCAGCTTCCGCGCGACCGACGGCTCGAGCTTCAATCCCTTGAACCGCTGCGCTTCCTTCGCGAGCTTGACCGTTTCGTCGATGACTCTCTGGCGGGCCTGCGCTTGGATCAGCTCCGTGTCGTCGGTGATGAACGTCGAATAGACCCACGACGCGCGTTCGGCGTCGATCCAGAGGGACAGCAGACGGGCCTCGGCTTGCTCGATGAACGCTTTGGCCTCGGCCGGCGTGGCGGCGGCAGCCAGTGCAGGTCCTGAGGCGGCGGCGGAAACGAGTGCTGCGGTGACGGCCCAGGCGGAAATTAGTCGGCGCATAGCGGCTCCTCGACGGGAATCGACTTGAAGGCCGTCGAGTATAAGCGGCTCGCGGGTATCCTTTGCGCCCGATGCAGTCCGTTACCGTCCTCCCCGCGCCGCGTCTCGGGCTGTTCGCCACCGCGATGCTCGTCATGGGCGGGATCGTGGGGTCGGGGATCTTCATGAACCCCCACGTCGTGGCGAAGGACGCGCGGTCGTCGGCCGCGATCCTGGCGGCGTGGGCGCTCGGGGGCGCGGTCGCCCTGGCGGGGGGCTTCGTTTGGGCGGAGCTCGCGGCGCGCCGGCCCGGGGTCGGCGGGCAGTATGCCTATCTGCGCGACGGCGTGCACCCCGCGGCGGGCTTCGTCTACGGCTGGTCGAATCTCCTCGTGACGCAAACCGGCGGGATGGCCGCGGTCGCGATGACCTTCGCCCGGTACACGCACGTGCTCTGTTCCCCGCCCTGGGGCGAGGCCGCCACCGCGATCGCGGCGCTCGCCGCGCTGACCGCGATCAACCTCTTCGGGGTGCGCGCGGGGAGCGCGGTGCAAAGCGCGTTCATGGTCTTGAAGATCGCCGCAATCGGAGGCCTCGTCGTATGTGGTCTCTTCCTCGCGCCGAGAGCCGTCGCGCTCCAGGCGGCATCGGGGGAGCCGCCCGGCCCCCAGGCGTTTCTTGCCGCGATGATCGCGGTGCTGTTCGCGTACGGCGGCTGGGCGACGGCCACCTTCGTCTCCGGCGAGATCAAGGACACGGCGAGGACGCTCCCGCGCGCGCTGATTCTGGGAACCGCGGGGGTCGTGGCGCTGTACCTCGGAGTCAACGCGGCGTGCCTCAGGGCGCTCGGCCCGGGTGGGCTAGCGGCGTTCGACGCGCCCGCGTCGGAGGTCATGCGCCGCGCCCTGGGTTCGCCGGGGGCCACCGCGATCGCCGCCGCCATCGCCGTTTCGACGTTCGGATTCCTGGCCCAAGGGATGCTCGTGTGTCCGCGGGTGTACTACGCGATGGCGCAAGACGGATTGTTCTTTCGAAGCGTCGGCCGGCTCCACCCGAAAAGCGGCGTACCGCACGTCGCGATCGCCCTCCAAGGCGCGTTCGCGATAGCGACCGCCCTTTCGGGAACCTACGAACAGATCCTGAGCTGGGTCGTCACCGTGGATTTCGCCTTTCTCGCGCTGACCGCGGCGACGCTTTTCGTCTTTCGCGCCCGGGACGGAGGGGCCGCGACGATCGTGCGCGCGCCGTGGCATCCGTGGAGCACGCTCTTCTTCATCGTGGTGTCCTTGGCGGTCGTTTCGGCCACGTTCGTCGAGCACCCGGCGCGCTCGATCATCGGATGGGCTCTCGTGGCCGCCGGGCTACCGGTCTACACTTTCTGGAAGCGGAGGATCGCGTGAGCGAACAACGGACGATGGCCTCCCCGTACATGCACTGGGCAAAGACCCACCAGGCCGCGCGTTACACGCTCGCCGTCAGCGGAATCAAGGGGCTGAGTCTCGCCGAGCTGGGTGCGACGATGGACGATCTCCAGCTCGACGGCGGGCCGGGATACGGCCTGCCGGAGCTCTGCTCCGCACTCGCGGCGAAGGCCGGCGTCGGGGGCGACCGCATCGCGCTCGCGACGGGCACCTCGGGGGCGAACCACCTCGCGTTCGCGACCCTCCTTGCGGCCGGGGACGACGTGGCGATGGAGAGCCCGGGGTACGAGCCGATCGAAATGCTCGCGCGTCATCTCGGGGCAAGGGTCCGCTCGTTCCCGCGCCGGCCCGAGAACGGGTTTCGCGTCGATCCGGCCGACGTCGCGGCGGCGGTCACGGCGAAAACGCGGTTGATCGTGCTCTCCAACCTCCACAACCCGTCGTCGGTCGCGACGGACGAGGCGACGTTGCGCGCGGTCGGCGCGATCGCGGAGCGCGCGGCGGCTCGCGTTCTCGTCGACGAGGCCTACCTCGACGCGGTGTTCGAATCCGCTCCGCCGTCGGCAGCGCAGCTCGGCGATACCTTCGTCGTCACGACCAGCCTGACGAAGGTGTTCGGCCTGGGCGGGCTGCGTTGCGGGTGGATCGTCGCCGAGCCCGCTCTCATCTCACGGATCTGGCAGCTCAAGAACCTCTTCGGCGTCAACGAAGTCCACCCCGCGGGATGTCTCGCGCTGTGCGCGCTGAGGAGAAGCGGTGAGATCCTTGGGCGTGCCAGGAAGATCCTCGACGGGAATCGCGCGCTTTGGGAGTCGTTTCTCGCCACACGTCGCGATCTCGCGGTTCCGGGCTTATCCCGCGGAACGACCGTGTTTGCGCGCGTGCTGTCGTGCGATGCGGATGCGCTGTGCTCGCGGTTGCGCGAGCGTTACGAGACTTCGCTCGTGCCGGGCCGGTTCTTCGGCGCGCCGGAGTACGTGCGCGTCGGCCTTTGCGGGGATCCGGACGTCTTTCGCTCCGGGCTCACCCGTCTGGGGAGCGCGCTCACCGACCTTTCGGGCGGAAGCTAAGCTTCGGCGAGCCGTTCGCGGCAGGCTTTCACGGCTTCGGTGGTGGGAGGCGCTTCGTCTTCGGGCATCGCCCAGTCCCAGAGGATCTCGGCGACCAGCTCCCCTTCGGGCGAGCCCTCGTCCCAACCGAAGTTGTCGGATTCGAGGATCAGGCCGGCGACCGCCTGCAGGCCGTCGGCGGGGAGGCCTTCACGGAGGTGCGCGTCGCACAGACGTCGCATTTCTTCGGGCGTGAGGCAGACCGCTTCGTCGAGATCGGCGACCAGCTCGGTGGCAGCGGCGTCGTCTTCGAGAGCACGCGAAAGCCACGCCCCGTCGACGTCGCCCTCGAGGAACCCTCGGATGTCGCTCTCCTTCATGCTTCGAATATAACGCCCGGCCAGCTTCGATCAAGTCCCCCTTGGTCCCCTGGTGGGTTGCGATCGGGCAACCCTTTGGACAAAGTGTCGGGGAATGCTCCGTACCCGCTCGAGGAGGTGCTGTGATGACCCGTAGCTCCGCACGGCAGCTCGGCCTTTCCTGGCTGGCCCTGGCGGCAATGATGGCGGCCGCCGCGCCGATGGCCACCGCTTCGCCCGCGTTCTGGAAGGGCTGGGGGGACGGCAAGGCGGAGCTGTCCGGGTATGCCATCACGACGAATCGCTACGGCGCGCCCCGCGAGGGCCGTGTCGTTTTGATCTACGTCACCGAGCCGATGGACCGGCGTACGTGGATCAAGGACGATGCCGGCGACGTCCCGGCGCAAGACCGCGTCAACGTGTTGAAGCTCAACAACGTCCTCAAATTCCAGACCGGGATCTATCCGTACTCGGTGATGACCAGCGTCTTCGCGCCGGTCGAGGCGCAAGGGGCGGAGCGATTCGCCCCGGCGAAGATCGCCATGAGCGCCCAGGAGTGGTGCGGTCACGTGTACGAGAGGGTCATCCCGGCCCCCGGGTCTTTCGCGAGCGAGGTGCGCTCGTATTTCCACGCGGAAGGGGACCGCGACACGACCGTCAAGACGCCGGCGGGCACGCTCTACGAGGATGCGCTCCTGATCCAGCTTCGCGAGCTCGATGGCCCGTTCGCCGGCGGCAAGAGTTGGTCGGGATCGATCGTGCCGTCGCTTTGGTCGCTCCGCAAGAGCCATGGATCGCTCGAGCCCGTGGCCGCGACGATCCGGCGTGAGGATGCGACGAAAGACGGCGCCCCCGTCACGCGGTTCACGCTGGCTTACGGCTCGATGACGACGACCTATGACGTCGAGAAGGCGCTTCCCCGGCGCGTTCTTTCATGGAAGAGCAATTCCGGCGACGAGGCCAGAATCCTCAAGACGGCGCGTCTTCCGTACTGGCAGCTGAACGGCCCCGGCGACGAGAAATACCTTCAGCAGCTCGGGCTCTAAGAAAAGGGGAGTGTTCCCTTTGCTTAGAGCCCAAGTTCGCGCATGAGGAACGCGATCACGTCGGTGAACTCGTCGATCTGTTCCGACAGCGGCGTGCCACGGCCGTGCCCCGCGGCTGCGTTGGTGCGCAACAGAATCGGGTTCCGGGCCGACGTCGCCGCCTGCAATCTCGCGATCATCTTCCGGCTGTGCCAGGAGTCCACTCGAGGGTCGTTCTCGCCGGTCGCCATCAGGATCGAAGGGTAGGCGACCCCGTCCCGGACGCGGTGATAGGGGGAGTAGGCGTGCAGCACGCGGAACATGTCCGCATCGAGCACGGTTCCGAACTCCGGCACGTTGTACGCGCCGTTGGGCGTTCGTTCGACGCGCAGCATGTCGTAGAGACCGACCAACGAGACCACCGCCCGCGCCACGTCGGGATGTTGGGTGATCATCGCGCCCATCAAGAGGCCGCCGTTGCTCCCACCCATCAGAGCCAGCTTGTCGCGGGTGGCATAGCCGGCGGCGATCAGGCGCCGCGCGCAGGCCGCGAAGTCGTCGAAGGCGTTCTGCTTGTGCTCGAGGCTGCCCTGGCGATGCCAGGTTTCGCCGAACTCACCGCCCCCCCGGATGTGGGCTACCGCGAACGCTCCGCCGCGCTCGATCCACGCGCGCAGCCGGCAGCGGAACGCCGGCGTCTGACAGACGCCGTAGCCTCCGTACCCATAGAGGATCGTCGCGTGGCTCCCGTCGAGCGTGATCCCGCGGAGGCGCAGCACGGTGATCGGCACGCGCGTGCCGTCCGCCGAGACGGCTTCCTCGCGGACGACCTCGCAATCGGCGTAATCGGCAGGCGACGTTTCGGCGAGAGCCGTGCGCGCGGCGCGGTCGCCGCGGCTCGATCGTCGATACCAAGCCGGGGGCACGGTGAAGCTCTGCACCTCGAAGAGGAGCTCGCCATCCGGGAGCACCACGAGATCGTCCACGGCGGAGAGCTCCGGCTGCGGAAGCTCGCCCTCGGCGTGGCCGTCGAGTCGAAACGACTTCACCGCGTTGGGACCGCCCCTCTGATACAAGACGTAGACGCGATCGTCCGAGGTCCAAAGGCCGCTGCCGCGCGCGAACGACGTTTCGATCGAGTCCTGGTTTTCGGGGACGATGACCCGCGCCGCCGCGACGCCGCGGGCCGCCTCCTCGGGAGACAACCGCAGCACGCAGCCGCGCGGGGCGTTGCGAAGCGAGACGAAGTAGATCGCGCCGTCGTGCCCCAGCCGCGCGGCGACGCATCGATCCTCGTACCGTGTCAGCGCGCTCCACGTCCCGCCGCGATCGCGCAGCCAATGCGTGAACTCCCCGCCGTCCCCCCGCTGCACGGACGCCAGGGTGAAACGCCCGTCGCGGCTCGATTCGAGCCGGATCTCGGCGATGCGCGGGAACTCGCGTCCGATCTCGTATCGATCGTGTGTCGGATCCGACCCGAGCCCATGCCAGTGCACGTGGACATCGAACCCCAGCTCTTCGGGAGGGTTCTCCCCCGGACGCGGATAGCGCGTGTAGAAGAACCCGGCACCGTCGGCGTCCCACGCGAGCGAGCCGCCCGCCGTCCCCCCGTTGACGCGCGGGACGACGTCGACGAGCTTCCGCCCATCCGCCGTGTCGAACACGTGCACGTCTCCGCGCTCGGTTCCCGCGAAAGAGAGCGACACGGCGACCTTGGAGCCGTCGAACGACGGGACGTACCAATCGATCGAGGTCTTCCCGGACGGATCGAGCAGGTTCGGATCGACGACGACCCGCTCGCTGGCGAGCGCGTCAGCGTCGTCCAAGACGACGAGCAGCGTCTGCTCGAGTGGCGGGTGTTTCTTGATCGCGAAGACCCGTCCGCCCGCGGCCTGGAGCGCGCCGTAGGCGACCGATCCCGTCAACGTCAACTCGGTCACCCGGCGCCTCAGCGCGTCGCGTCCCGGCCAGGCGTCGAGGACCCTTCGCGTGTGGGCGTTTTGCGAGGCGATCCACGCCATGACCTCGGGGTCGGCCGATTGCTCGAGCCAACGGTAGGCGTCCGCGACATCGACGCCGTGATAGGTGTCGACGACCGGCCGTAGCGCCGCGGGCGGCGGGACCGCTACGTCGCGGTCGTCATGTGACGAAGGCAAGGTTCCTCTCCCGTGTCAGGCAGACTGCGAAGTCTACCGCATCCGGGGCAAGGCAACTCCCAAAGCGGCAACCGCGGCGGGCAACCGGGGATGCGCGTCGAAGAGACGAACGTAGTCACGCTCGCGGCGACCACCTTTCGCGCGTACGACCCGGACGACGGCACGGCGCTCTTCCGGCGTCCAACGGGCGAGTCCGGGGATCGCGTCGAGCAGCGGAGCGAAACGACGCCACCAGAGCCGCTCGTCCGGCGAGAATCCTCGCAGCGAGCGGACGCCGAGCCGCGACGTGACGCGCTTCTCGCAGGCCGCAAGGGCCGCCTCGCGATCGGCACCGGCCGCGGCCGCGAGCCGCGCTGCCAACGCGAACCCGATCGCCACGGTCGGCGTGACGACCCCGCCTTGCAAGGCCTTCTCCGGCCAGACAACGTGAGTTTCGGCCAATCGCAAAAGAGCGCGCCGGCTGGACCGATATCCCGGATTTCGCCCCCGTTTTGCGAGCTCGGATCTCGCGAAGCGCGACACCTTCTTATCGCGCGGGCGAAACCCGAAGTGGGCGTAGAACCACCAGGCGCCCGAGAGGATCCCTTCGTCGTTTCCCCGCCCGAGCTGGTAGGGCTCGATCGAGAACGTCCGCACCCCGAACACGTGACGGGTGACGGCGAGCAGCCTCGCGAAGACGAAGCCGGCCTCCCCGCCGCGAAACGACGTGAAGGTGTTGTACGAGACCTCCGCGTTGCCGAACAGCACGTCCAGCTGGACGTAGCCGATCGGTATGCCGTTTCGCAACGTGAGCGCGCCGTAGACCGCGGGCAGGAACAGCCGGCGCTCCGGTACGACACCGATCAACGCAAATGCTAAACCGTCCCCATCGTCCACCAGGGTCACATCGCGCGCGTCGCCGTGCGCGAACGCATCGAGATCGCGAGAGCGGGTCACCATGGCCGCGCGCGCGAGATCGACGAGCCGCGCGCCATCGCGCGTCGGAAGCTCACGCGCCGAGCGCGGAGGGACGAGGATCGCGCTCGCGAGGTCCGGCCGGCTCCGGTCGGGCGGGCCGCTCCGGAACGCGAAAGGAGCCCCGCCGAAGAAGGCGTGGGTCCGACTCGGCCCGCCGACTTTTCCGTCGAGCCGGTAGGCGACATCGAGGGCGTCGTGCGTGGCCTCGCGCACCGCATCGTCTCCGGGAAGGGCCTCGATCCGCCGGACCAGGAACGTCGCGTCGGTCTCGCGCTTCGCACGCAGCCGCTCGATCGCGGTGCGCGCCGGAAGTCCGGCCCGCCGCAAGGCTTCGGATTCGGCGGGGGTGACCAGGAGCGGGAGCACCGCGGCGAGGCGTCCCGCGAACTCCGCTTCGCGCCAATCGATCGTGAGCGATGCGGGGTACCGGTTCGCGAGCCACCGCGCCATCGGCCAGAAGAAGCGGTAGTGGATCGGCGTCCCCGCGATCCCCGAATCCGCGAGCGCCTCGGCGTGCCGCTTCAGATCGGGCCGGCGGTGGAAGGCGGCCAGCACGCGCCGCGCGGCGGCGAGCTCTGTGGCGTTTCGCGGGTACGCCCGGCGGAAACACGCGGCCTCGTGAAGTCGCTCCAGGGCCTTTGGATGCATCGGCCGGGAGTCTATCCGGCTTTCGCGCTTGACGGGACCCCGAGCGATCCACCACCTTTGATCCTTTTCCGGGGATCGCGGAGGGCCGTTGAACAACGCGCGTCGCATCGAAGTCCACAAGTTCGGGGGGACGAGCGTCGGCGATGCCCTTCGCATCGCCGCGGTTGCTCGCCTCCTCCGCGACCTGTCATCCGAATGCGGCTTGGTGGTCGTCGCTTCGGCGATGGCCGGCGTCACCGACGCTTTGATCGCCGCGGCCGCCGCGGCGACCCGGGGCGACCGCGACGAGGGGGCGAAGCTCTTAGACGCGGTCCGCGCCCGGCATCTCGCCGCGCTTGCGCAGCTTCATGTCGACGGCGAGCCCGAGGTCGCCGCCGAGATCGGGCGCATCGTCGAGGAAGTCACCGATCTGGTTCGCGCCGTGGCTCACCTCCACGAGCTGACGCCGCGGACGCGAGACGACATCGTCGCCTCAGGGGAGAAGCTCTCCGTGCGTTTGCTGACCGCCGCGCTGACGGCCGTGGGCGCGCGGGCCGGGGCGGTCGATGCCGACACGTTCCTCGAAACCGACGATCGCTTCGGCGAGGCGAACGCACTGATGGGCGTGAGCGACCGCACCATCGTCGCCGCCCTTCGACCGCGCCTGGCGCGCGGCGAGATCCCCGTCGTCACCGGGTTTTGCGGTCGAGCTCCGGACGGGGCCACGACGACGCTTGGCCGCGGCGGGTCGGATCTCACGGCGACGCTCATCGCCGCCGCGCTCAACGCCGACGAGGTGACGATCTGGACCGACGTGGATGGCGTGTTCACGGCCGACCCCAAAGTCGTGCCGGAGGCGCGGGTCATCCGGCAGCTCAACTTTCGCGAAGCGGGCGAGATGTCGTACTACGGCGCCAAGGTCCTTCACCAAAGAACGATGATCCCCGTCGCCTCTTCGGGGATTCCGGTGCGCACCCGGAACTCGTTTGCTCCGGAGACGGAAGGGACCGTCATCGACGGCCGCATCACCCCCGGTTCCCATCCCGTGAAGGCCGTCACCGCGGTGCGCGACCAGTGTCTCGTGTCGGTCGAGGGGAAGGGGATGGCGGGCGTTCCGGGCGTCGCGGCGCGGCTCTTCCGGGCGATCGCTAACGCGAAGATCAGCGTCACCATGATCAGCCAGTCCAGCTCCGAAGCATCGATCTGCCTGGCGGTCCCCGGAGAGCGCGCGATCGACGCGGAGCAGACGTTGAAGCGCGAATTCCGCGCGGACATCACGCGAGGCGACGTGGACGAGATCGTCGCGCGTCGCGGGGTGTCGCTGATCGCGGCGGTGGGGCTCGGGATGGCGCAAACGCCCGGCGTGGCCGCGCGCGTCTTCGGCGCCTTGGCGCGACGCGGGCTGAACGTGCTCGCCGTAGCGCAGGGCTCGTCCGAATTGAACCTCACGCTGGCGTTGGATCACGGCGAAACCGCCGAGGCGGTCCGCGCGCTTCACGCCGAGTTCGGCCTCGACCGGATCGACACCGGCGAGGATTCGGCGCAAGGGTTCGATCTCATCCTCTTGGGTTGCGGAAAAATCGGCCGCGCCCTGGCCGCGCTCGTCGAGGAGCGCCGCGCCCACATCGTGGAACGGTTCGGACTCGACGCTCGCATCGTCGCGGTGGCCGACCGCACGGGCTTTCTCCTCCGGCCCGCGGGGATTCCGGCCTCCGAGTTGACGGCGATCCTCGACTCGAAATCCGGCGGGGCGACGCTTGCCTCACGGAACGACGCGGTCGCGTGCGTCGATCCGGCCGCCATGGTGCGGCAGGTGCTCGCCTACCGTCTCGCGCGCCCGGTGCTGGTCGACGTCACAGACGGCGAGGACACGGCGGAAGCGCTGCTCGAAGCGTTGCGCTCGGGCTGCGACGTCGTCAGTGCCAACAAGAAGCCGTTGGCGGGATCGCTCGAACGCTTTCGTGGACTCGTCGACGGTGCTAAGGCGTCGGGACGGCTTTTCAAGTTGGAAGCCACCGTGGGCGCGGGGCTCCCGGTTGTCGATACGCTCGAGATGCTCTTGGCGACCGGGGATCGCCTGACGCGCGCCGAAGGGTGCCTCTCGGGAACGCTCGGCTTCGTCATGACGCGGCTCGACGAGGGCGCTCCGTTTTCGCAGGCCGTGGCCGAGGCGATGCGGCTCGGCTACACCGAGCCCGATCCGGTCGCCGACCTTTCCGGGGCGGACGTCGGCCGGAAGGCGGTCATCCTCGGTCGCCTTTCGGGCCTCGCCGTTTCGGACGGCGCGATCGAAGTCGTCGGGCTCGTGGATTCCGCGCTGTCCGCACGGACCCCAGACGCGTTGATGGACGCGCTTTGCGCCTACGATGCTCCCCTCGCGCGACGGATCGAAAAAGCCCGGCGCGAGGGGCGCGCGCTGCGTTACGTCGCCCGGATCGAAGCCGGCCGCATCGAGGTCGGCCCGGTCGAGGTCGAAGCCGCGGGGCCGCTCGGCATGCTCCGGGGAACCGACAACATGATCGTGTTCACGTCCGAGCGGTACGCGGCGCGGCCGCTCGTGGTCTCCGGTCCCGGCGCGGGCGTCGACGTCACCGCGATGGGCGTCTTGGGCGACATCCTCCGCATCGCTGGCGAGCGGCGGCCCAGGTGAG
>Ga0307281_10000274_pt1 | contig 13240 bp, 11 predicted proteins | sample ER_DNA_120_FD_194486 | JGI IMG/M metagenome (GOLD analysis project Ga0307281, IMG submission 194486) | Bulk soil microbial communities from the East River watershed near Crested Butte, Colorado, United States - ER_DNA_120 | ecosystem: Environmental > Terrestrial > Soil > Floodplain | place...
CGGGTGGCCACCGAAGGGAAGGGTGGCCGGCGACGCCGGGGGTGGTACCGAGGTAGCATGGTCCCGGCACCCCCGGACCGGGCCCCCGGGACGGGTCCGATCGCGCCTGAGCCTTGAACGGTCGCGACATGGGCGATTGTTCTGCGTGCAGATTGACCTTGCCTTTCCATGACCCACTGTGGCACTGTCTTGAGGTCACTTCCCGCGCGGGACCCCCCGTCTCGAGCGTTCGATCAGTCACCGCTGCCTCCGCGAGGGCACGGTCGCAACGCGAGGCGCCTGCCGGACAGCATCTGAGGTCACGTCATCCCACTACGGACCGGAGGTACCCCATGATGCGGAAACGCCTACTCAATTTGTTCTTCGGCCTCTCGCTCATCACGCTCTTTGCGGGCGTGGCGGCTGCCCAGACTGCATATGACGCGCCGTCCATTGGACTCTTGGATCGTGGTCTCTTCCGTCTCACGCTCTCCGTGTCCGCAGGATCGACCGGTGCGCCGGCGGGCTTCACGATTCAGTGGATGAAGAAGGCCGACTACGACGCGCTGGGTGGATGGGCCGACGAAGGACACCCCTCGCTCAAGTACTGCCAGTGCTACGGCCCCTACGTCCTCAACCAGTGGGCCGGCTCCGCCATCATGGGACCCGGCGGTATTTCGTACCTGCAGCTCGGGGACCTTGCCGACGAAGACAACAGCGCCATCTACGGCAACGACTACGATCTGCTCCTGCCCGGCACGGAGTACGTGGTCCGCGGCTACGTCGAGGGCGATGGCAACGGAGATCCGAGCGGCTTTTCGAACACTCTGACCACGAGCACCCTGGTCAGCGAGTGCACCCAGGGCTTCTGGAAGACGCACGGGCCGGCCGGCTGCAACCCGAGCCTCGGCCCCAACCTCTGGCCGGTCTCGTGCTTCCCGATGCTGCTCGGCACCGTCGCCTACAGCCAGGCCCAGATCTGCTCCATCCTGAACCAGAGCGTGGGCGGCAACGGCCTGATTTCTCTCGCGCACCAGCTCATCACGACCAAGCTCAACGGCTGCAGCACGTCGGATCTGACGCCGGTTCTGGCCGATATCGCGGCCGCCGACGCTCTGATCGGCGGTCTCGTCGTGCCCCCGGTCGGAGGCGGGTTCCTGTCGCCGGCCTCGACCAGCGCGCTCACCGAGACGCTGGACGACTACAACAACGGCCTGCTCGGCGGCGTCGCGAACTGCCCGACCCCGGTGCGGGCGACCACGACCTGGGGACGCCTCAAGGCCCTCTACCGGTAGGATTTCGAGTTCGAAGCGCGACGGGCGGGGTCGAGTGACCTCGCCCGTTTTGCGTTGTGCGTGCGACCGGGCGCACCGGACGACCCCCTTCGCGAGCGCGGCGTTGCCCGCGCGCCCGCCTCAGGCCGATCCCGCCGGCCCCGCCCCGTTCCCGTCCCGGTCGGCCGGCGCGGAACGCTCGACCACCTCGATGCGGTCGGAATCGGGCGTCTTCCACCACCATCTCCAGTGCACCGGGAGCGCGCCCGTGGTGGCGTGGTTCCACTCGAGCCGCGGGACGTCGCCGGTGAGCGCGTCGCCGAACTCCTCGTCCACCGCTTCCGCCGCCCCCCAGCCGCCTTCCGCGACGGCCACGGGCGGCGCGCGCCGCGCGGCGGCGTTGTGGCGCGCGAGCTGGCGCGCGAGCCAGCCCGCCATGCGCGGGCGCAGGTCGGCGAGCACGTTGAAGCAGTCGTGGGCGCCGCGCGGATAGAACACCAGCTCGCGCTCGCAGCGCGCGCCCTCGAAGATGCGCCACGCCTCGCTGCCCGGCGTGATGAGATCGTGCCCGCCGCCCGCCAGCATCAGCGGGCAGCGCAGGTCGCCGAGCACGTCGGCGAGCGTGATCTTGTCGACCGCCGCGCCCATCTCCGCCTCGGTGATCCCGTAGAGCGAAGCCAGCTCGCGACGCATGCTGGCGAGCGTGACGTTCCAGTAGATGTCGGCGGAATACGGCGGGCTCACCGCAGCCGCCGCCCGGATCCTGGGCTCGTGCGACGCCATCCGGATCACGAGGTAGCCGCCGAGGCTCATGCCGAGAAACGCGACCGCGCGTGGATCGAGCTCGGGCCGGGTCTCGATGTGGTTCAGGATCGCCACGCCCACGGGACGCGGCTCCGCGACCATGGACATGCGGTGAAAGGTGTGACCCAGGCCGGGACCATCGAACACGATAGTGGCGAGGCCCCGCTCGAGCAGGGCCTCGGACCACCAGTGCAGCTCTTCCTTGACGGCGTTCGTGCCGTGGAACATCACCACCACGGGCGCGGGGCGCCGGCCCGGTGGAACACGCAGGTAGCCCTTCATCGTGTGGCGCCGGTACTGCACCTCGAACGGCGTCGCCGGGGGATGGAACAGGGGCGCCGCCTGCGCGTAGGCGCGGACGCATGCCTCGTGGAGCGTGCGCTTGCGCTCCTTGTCGAGGAAGATGACGTACTGCGCGAAGTTGTAGGCCGAGGAGGCGGCGAGGAAGCGGCGCGCGGCATCGTCGGGGCGGCCGAGTGCCAACGCGTCGCGGCCCGCCTGCTCGTGGGCGCGGCCCAGGCTCTCCCACTCGTCGGCCCAGGAGGTGAGGCCGGAGATCCGGCCCAGCACCCGGTCGAGATCCTCGGGCGAGACGCCGGCATTCGTGAACTGGAGCTTGGCCCACGCCGGCATCTGCTGGGCGAAGCCCATCTTCAGGCTGAGGCTCACGAAGCCGGGCCGGAGGAACTGGCTGCGCAACAGATGCGGCGCCAGGAACTCGAGCCGTCCTCCTTTGACCTTCATCGCGTGCCTCCAGCCTGCGCGGTGGCCGGCTCGCCGTGGAATGCGGCCCTGCCCCCCTAGAAGTGCGCCATCCCGGCCGCCATCTCGGCCCCACGCTCCCCGTTCCTTTGGAGTGCATTCCGCATGCCACGGTTCGAAATCGTTTTTTCCGCGCACCAAGGCCCATGCGTCCGCGGAACGACCCGGCGGCACTGCAGAAACGCACGCCGGCGCGTCTCGATGCAGCGCGCGGTCCGCGGCGTGGAGCGTCTGCGCCGATCCTCCGCGGGGCGCGCTGGGGGAACCGACCCCGAGCGCTGGGCGGGAGCGCCTCGGGTATGGAGGCTGCGCGTCGTCCCGCGCTCGCGCCGTCGCCCGGCTCAGCCGCCACGCGTCACGCGCTCGCGGTACGCGTTCCGCAGCGTGAGCCCGACCTCGCGGCGCGGGATTGCATGGTCCTCCACGACCAATACCGGCACGACCTCCTGCACCGAATTGGTGAGGAAGACTTCGTCCGCCTCCCCGAGCGCGCCCCGCGGAATCGCCGCCTCGCGCGCCCGCAACCCGAGCCGGCCGCAGGCCGCGAGCACCCACGCGCGCACGATGCCCGGGAGGATCCCGCGCGCGAGCGGCGGGGTGAGCACCTCGCCGCCCGCGACGGCGAAGAGGTTGCTCGTCGCGCCCTCCAGCACCTCGTCGCTCTCGCTCCAGAGCAGGGTCTCGTCGGCGCCGGCCGTACGCGCCTCCTCGCGCGCGAGCGCGTAGACGATCCGGCTCGTGGTCTTGTAGCGCCCGAGCGAGCCGGGGTGAAACGGGCGCTTCGAGAAGATGGCGCGCGCCTGGCCGTCGCGCGCTCCCTTCCACAGGCGGCCCGCGGCCGGCTCCGCCTCGATCCACGCGCCGGTCTTCACCGGGCGCCCGCCCGGAACGCCGCGCGTCACCGTGATGCGCACCACCGCCTCCTCGAGGCCTTCGGCCCGCAGCAGTTCGCCGAGGGCATCCCGCAGCTGGACGGGCGATGGGGGAACGGGAAACCCGAGCTCCGCGGCCGAGAGCACCAGGCGCTCCATGTGCCGCTCCCAGTCGAGCGGCTCGCCCCGGTAGACGCGCAGCGTCTCGAAGATGCCTTCGCCGTCACGCGCGCCGCGGTCGAAGAGCGAGAGCGTGGCGCCGGCGCCCCGCACGATGCTTCCGTTGACCCACAGGGCGCGGCCGGGCGCGCGATCCGGGCGTGCCCGCTTCGCCGCGCTCACCGCGCGTGGACGGCGGCGGGCTCGAGGGCCACGGGGCCCACGAGATCCTCGAGCGCCAGCCGGAGCCCCATGGCCTTGTGCAGCGTCTCGCGCCATTCGGAATCGGGGTCCGAGTCGGCCGTGATCCCGCCGCCAGCTGCGAAATGGACGGCGTGCGGGGTCACGAGTGCGGTGCGGATCGCGATGTTCCAGTCCGCGTCTCCCCGCCAGTCCACGTAGCCGAGGCTGCCGGTATAGATGTGGCGCCGGACCGGCTCCAGCGCATCGAGGATCTCCATCGCGCGGATCTTGGGGGCCCCGGTGATGGAACCGCCCGGGAATGCCGCGTGCAGCAGGTCGAGGGCGTCGAGACCGCGGCGCAGGGCGCCGTTCACGGTCGAGGTGAGGTGGTGGACCTGCGCGAAGGTCTCGAGCTCGCACAGGGACGCGGTCTCGACCGATCCGGTCTCGCACACCCGCCCGAGGTCGTTACGCAGCACGTCCACGATCATCACGTTCTCCGCCCGGTCCTTCTCGCTCGCGAGCAGCTCTTCGCCCAGCGCGCGGTCCTCCGCGGGGCCGGCTCCGCGCGGGCGCGTGCCCTTGATCGGCCGCGTGGTGACCGCGCGGCCGCGGAGCGTGAGGAAGCGCTCCGGGCTCGCGCACGCGACCGCGTGGTCGCCGGCGTCGAGGAAGCCCGCGAACGGCGCGGGCGAGCGGCGTGCGAGCGCCTCCTGCAGCGCGCGCGCGAAGGCGCCGGGCTCGGCGGCGCGCGGCAGCTCCACGGTCCAGCGCTGCGACAGGTTGGCCTGGAAGATGTCGCCGCGCCGGATGTGCTCCTTCACCATCTCGACCGCGCGCGGGTAGGCGTCCGGCGAGAACGTCGAGACCGCGAGAGCGCCCGGCCCCGGCTCGGCGGCCGGCGCGGGCTCCGCGGACTCGAGCCGGCGCGCGAAGTCGTCGAGCCGGCTCCGTGCCCGGGTCCGCGCGGCCTCGCCCTCCAGCGGCAGGCCGGTCGAGAACAGGAACCCGCGCCGCGCGGCGTGGTCGAACGCCCCCACGACGTCGTAGAGCCCGAGCACGAAATCCGGGAGCCCGAGGTCGTCACGCGCCACGGAGGGAATCCGCTCGAGCCGCCGGCCGAAGTCGTAGGCCCAGTAGCCCACCATGCCGCCCGTGAACGGCGAAGCGTAGCACTCCGCGCCGGCCGGGAAGCGTCGCGCGATCCGCCGCCAGGCGGCTGCCGCTTCTTCGTAGCGGTGGCCGCGGTAGACGGCGAACGGATCGGCCCCGAAGAAGGACCAGCGCGCCCCTGCGCCCGGCGAATCGAAGTCGAGCAGGAACGGATAGGAGAGGCGGCCGAGGGCTCGGAGCGCGGCATGCGGTGTGGAGACTCCGATTTCGACCGCGAGCGGTGTGCCAAGCAAGCCACGCATGCCGTGAAAGGTAGGGTCGCCGGCGGGGACGGTCAATCGAACCTTGACACTCGTGAGACGCGGTGCCAACGTCGCCGAGTCGCGAAAACCGATCGAGCCGCATGCTGCCTCCCCCGCAGGGATGCGGGAGCGACGCGCGGCCGCAGGGAGGCGCCCGCCTGAGCACTTTCCTCATCCATTCCGGAACGCTGGTCTGCATGGACGCCGCGGGAACGGTCGCCCGCGGCGATCTGCTGATCGCGGACGGCGTCATCGTGGCGCGCGGGGAAGCTGTCGCCCCGGCGCTGGCCGCGCTGCCGCGGGGGCGCGCCGGCGAGTCGTACGACGCGAGCGGCGCGCTGGTGCTGCCGGGGCTGGTCCACGGCCACCTCCACCTGTGCCAGACCCTGTTCCGCGGCCTCGCCGAGCAGAGCGACCTGTTGCGCTGGCTGCGCGAGAGTATCTGGCCGCTGGAAGCCGCGCACACCGAGTCCTCGATCGCGGCGTCCGCGCGGCTCGGACTCGCCGAGTTGATCGCGGGCGGCGTGACCACCGTGAACGACATGGGCACGGTACGCCACACGGAGGCGATCGGCGCGGTGTTGGAGGAGAGCGGCGTGCGCGCCGTGTTCGGCAAGGCGCTCATGGACCAGGGGGACGGCGTGCCGCGCGCGCTGCTCGAGTCGCGCCGCGACGCCCTGGAGGGCGCGCTCGCCATCGCCCGGCGGTTTCAGGGCGCCGCGGATGGAAGGCTTACGGTCTCGCTCGCGCCGCGCTTCATCCTCTCGTGCAGCGAGGGGCTGTGGGGCGATGTGCGCGACGCTTCGCGCGAGCGGGGCCTCATGATCCACACCCACCTCGCCGAGAGCCCGGCCGAGGGGCGCGAGGTGGAGGCGGCGGTGAGCAGCACCGCGGCGCGCTACTTCGCCGCGCACGACATGCTGAGCGGGCGCTTCGTGGGGGCCCACGGCGTGTGGCTCGAGAGCGACGAGGTCGAGTTGTTGGCCCGCGCCGGTGGCGCGCTCATCCACTGCCCGGGCTCGAACTTGAAGCTCGGCTCCGGCTTCGCCGACGTGCGCCGGTGGAAGGAGGCCGGCCTGCGGTGCGGGATCGGGTCGGACGGAGCGGCGTGCAACAACCGGCTCGACACGTTTCACGAGATGAGCCTGGCGTCCGGGATCGGCCGCGCGCTCCATCCCGACCAGCCGCTTTCCACCCGCGAGATCCTGGCGCTCTCGACCAGCGACGGCGCGCGCGCGCTGGGCATGGGCGATCGGACGGGCTCGCTCGAGGCCGGCAAGCAGGCGGATGTGATCGTGGTCGACGCGACCGCGCCCCATCACGCGCCCAACCCGGAACGCGACCCCTACGCGGCGCTGGTGCACGCCGCGCGCGCCACGGACGTCCGGCTCACGATGGCCGCGGGCCGCGTGCTCTACCGCGACGGCGCGCGGACGACGCTGGACGCCGCGCGCACGCTCGCGGACGCGCGCGCCGAAGCCCGCGGCCTGCTGCGGCGCGCCGAGACCGGGGCGCGGGCGTGATCATCGGGCCTTGCACGGTGGTCACCGGCGGGAGCGATCCGCGGGTGATCGAGGACGCAGCGGTGCGCGTCGTGGGAGCGCACATCGCCCAGGTGGGACCGGCGGGCGAGGTGGCCGCCACGCACCGCGAGGACACGCTGTGGCCCGCGCGCGGCCGCGTGCTGATGCCCGGCTTCGTCAACACCCACGCGCACCTCGCGCGCCATCTCGCGCGGGGCCTGAGCCTGCGCGGACCTGAAGGCTGGCGGCGCTACGATCGCGGGCTCTCGGCCGAGGACGTCCGCTGGGCGGCGACCGCCGCGCTGGTCGAGGGCGTCCGCCACGGCGTGACCTCGGTGTGCGACTTCCACCGCTCCGAATCCTGCCTCGACCTCTCGCTCTCCGAGGTGCTGGGCGCCGCCCGCCAGGTGGGCGTGCGGGTCGCCACCTGCTACGGCGCTTCCGAGCACGACCCGCCGGCCGAGCGCCGCGCCGCCTTCGAGGAGAGCGTGAGCGTGGCCTCCGAGAGCGCCCGGGGGCACGAGGGCCGGCTGCGCGGCATGCTCGGCGTTCAGGCCGCGACCCTTCCCGGATTGAACGCGCTGCTCGATCGCGCGCTCGAACACTCCGCCGGCCGGCTCCCGATCCACGTCGAGCTGGGGCTCGATCTCACTCCCGGCGAACGCTGGCAGAAGGGCGACGGCTGGGGCGAGAGCGGCCCGCCGGCGCTGTGGGCGCACGCCGAGGCCGCCCCGCGCGACCTGCTGGGGGCCGCGCACGAGCGCGGCGACGTGCTGAGTGCTACCGGGTGGGGCGCGAGCGCCGCGCTCATCCGTGACGCCGAGGTCGCGTGGGGGAGCGACGCATCCGTGAACGCTCCGCCGCTCGCGGAGACGGCCGGGGGCTGGACCACCGGGGCGCGCGCCGAGCTCCACTACCGGCGCCTGTTCGTGAACGGGCCGCGCTGGGCCGCACGCTTCTTCGGCGAGGGCCTGGGCACGATCGAGTGCGGCGCTCCCGCCGATCTCGTGCTCGTGGACTATCGCGCCGCCACCGAGTTCTCCAGCCGCACCCTGATCGAGCATCTGTGGTCCGGCCTGCTGCGCGCGCCGATCTCCGGCGTGATGGTGGCGGGAGAGCCGGTCGTGGACAACGGCGTGCTCGTCACCGTGGACGAGCGCGAGGTGGCGCGGCGCGCGCGCGAGTGCGCCGCGCGGGTGTGGGCCCGGATCGCGGCGTGACGCGAAGCGCCGGACGTTACGGACGCCGCGGGCGCCCGGGACCATGAGCCGCTCCCGTGCACTGCTCATCGGCATCGGTGCGCCGATCCTCGTTCTCTTCGCCATTCAGTTCGTGCCTTATGGCCGGGACCATGCGCGCCCGCCGGCGCAGGTGCGAGTCGCGTGGGATTCGCCGCGCACGGAGGAGCTGGTGCGGCGGGCGTGCTTCGACTGCCATAGCAACGAGACGCGCTGGCCGTGGTACGCGTCGATGGCTCCGATCTCCTGGCGCATCCAGACCGACGTGAACTTGGCGCGCAGGAAGCTCGACTTCACGGCGTTCGACGCCGGCAACGAGAAGATGGCCGAGGCGGCGGGTGAGGCAGCCGAGACGGTGACGCGGGGGGACATGCCGCCGCAGGACTACGTTCTCATGCATCCCGATGCCCGGCTGATCGGGGTGGACAAGCAGGCGCTGGTGGCCGGCCTCGAGGCCACGTTCGCCGCCTTCGCCGGGCGCGGCGGTGGCGGTGAGCGGGGCCGGAGCGAAGGGGAGCGTCCGGAGTCGCGCGAGCGCTCCCACCCGTAGTCTCCGCGCGCGCGTTCCGCTAGTCTCCCGATCGTGGTGCGTGTGGATTCGGCGGTTTCGCCCGAAGACGTGTCGCAGGTGCGCGCGCTCTTCCTCGAGTACGCGGGCTCGCTCGGGATCGACCTCAGCTTCCAGGGCTTCGATCGCGAGCTCGCCGCCCTGCCCGGCGACTACGCGCCGCCCGCGGGGCGCCTGCTGCTGGCGCGGGTGGACGATCGCGTCGCCGGCTGCGTCGCGCTGCGCGCGCTCGAGCCCGGCGTGTGCGAGATGAAGCGGCTCTACGCCCGCCGGGAGTTCCGCGGCCGGGGCGTGGGCCGCGCCCTCGCGCACGCCGTGATCGAGGCGGCGCGGGCGGCGGGCTACGCGCGCATGCGCCTCGACACGCTGCCCTCGATGACCGAGGCGATCGCGCTCTACCGCGCGCTGGGCTTCCGGCCCATCGAGCCCTATCGTCCCAATCCGGTCCCCGGGGCGATGTACCTCGAGCTCGATCTCAACCCGTCCACCCGGGTATGAGGCCCGCCGACCCATCCAGATGGGGCTGAGCGCGGAGGCGCCGCGCGACGATAACGGTGTGGTCCGCACAAGGGAGACCATGAGACTGACCATCCTTCTTCTCGCGCTCGCGGTGACCGCCCCCTGCCTCGCGCGGGCCGGCGATCGCGATCCGACGTCCGTTCTCAAGCCCTATTACTCCCCGCCCCTGCGTCTGGAGCGCCGGCCGGTGCCCGCCATGGGGGCCAGGGTCCAGCGCTGGGTGATCATCTCGGCGCGCGGCGACACGGTTTTCGGGCTGTGGCGCCCCGCGCCCGCGAGGGTGGCGCGTCCGTGGACCGCGGTGCTGCTGGGCGGGTTCCATACCGGCGATCGCGCCGCACTGCTCGTGCCCAACGACACGCTGTTCAACACCCTCGCCGTGAACTGGCCATGGCGCGGCAAGCGGAAGCTCACCCCGGCCGAATTCGCGCTCCAGCTCCCCGCGATCCAGCGCGCGGTGCAACGCACGCCCGCGGTCCTGGCGCTCGGGGTCGAGGCCGTCGCACAGTCGCGCGGAGTGGACGCCTCGCGCATCGTGATCGTGGGCGCGAGCCTCGGAGTTCCTCCCGTGCTCGCCGCGCTGCGGCTTACCTCGGTGCCGGCCGCGGTGGTGCTCGTGGACGGGGGAGCCGATCTCGAGACGATGATCCGCGCCGGCCTCGAGCGCGAGGGTTGGGTGAGCGGCGCCGCGGCCCTCTCCGCAGCGGGCGCGATGCAGTGGTTGTGGCCGCTCGAGCCCATGCTCAACGCGCCGGTGGCCGCGCGCCTGCCCGTTCTGCTCATGAACAGCGCGAGCGACGAACGCGTGCCGCGCGCCTCGGTCCTGAAGCTCCAGGAGAGCCTGCCCCACGCGACGATCCGCTGGCGCAGCGGCCCGCACCTGCGGCCCAGCCAGAAGGATGTGTTCGCCCGGCTCACGCTGGAGGTGGATGCGTGGCTGCGCGCGACGGAGCCCGCGGCGCCCGGAGCGGCGGCTTCCCGGCCGCGCGCCGCGCTGACGGATCCGCACTAGGACGCGGTCGCTGGCCCTGCCGGGCCACCTCGCGGCACCCGGGCTGCACCTCCCGGGACGGAGCGCGGCGGGAGCGGGCGGTGCCCGCGGCGCTCGATTCAGGCCTAACCGGCTGAGCCCCAAGCACCTGCCCGCCGGCGCACGAGCGCGGCACGGCCCCTGCTCCTCTTCCCCGGGCGAAGCGCGTCCCGCAGAGTCGGGCGCCGTCCGGAGACGAAACCTCAGGGTCGGATCGAACGTCCCGGGAGCGGCGGAGCACTTGAAAGGGCGCGCACGAACTCGAAACGCGTGCTCCCCACACCGCGGAGGAAGTCATGAAGCGCATCCTGACGGGCCTCGTGCTCGCCACCCTGTTGATCACGACCGCCGGCGTCGCTTCGGCGAACCGCGCCACGCCGCGTGTGGACCGGCGCGAGGCGCGCCAGCATGCGCGCATCCACCAGGGCGTGCACAGCGGCCGGCTCACGCCGGGCGAGGCCGCCCGGTTGCGCCACGGACAGCAGCACGTCCATCGCATGGAGCGCATCGCCAAGTCCGACGGCGTAGTAACGCCCGGCGAGCGCGTCCGCATCGCGCGCGCGCAGAGCCGCCAGAGCCGGCAGATCTTCCGGCTCAAGCACAACGCGCGCTGGATGTAGAGGGTTTCCGTCGCACCGGCTCGTCACAAGCCAGGGCAAGGGACGGAGCCCGGTGCGGCGTGTAGCCCCCGGCGGAGCGATCCGCCGGGGGCGAAGGTTTGGTGGGGTCCGGGGCGCCCCGGTGGTGTAGGCTGATACGACTCCCCGTTTTTGTTGCTCCCCTGGAGAGATATCGTGTCCCACCACGCCGTCGCGCTCGCTCTGCTGCTGGTCACCGCTTTCGCCGCACCCGGACTCGCCGCCGATCCTCCCGCGGTGGAGGAAGGTGTGCGGCTGTTCCGCGAGGGCCGCTTCGAAGAGGCTCGCGCAGCGCTGACGCCCGCCGCCGAGGCGAAGCCCGCGAACGCGACCGCGGTCTTCTACCTCGGACGGATCGCGCTCGCCCGCGACGACGTGAAGGATGCCGAGCGCCGGTTCGAGGCCGCGGTCGCGCTCGACGAGCGGAGCTCGATCTATCACATGTGGCTCGGCCGCGCCTACGGCTCGCAGGCGCAGAGAGCGGGCAAGCTGAGCCAGATCGGGCTCGCCAAGAAGACGAAAGCGGAATTCGAACGTGCTTCGGCGCTCGACCCCGACAACCTCGACGCGCGCGAGGATCTGATGCAGTACTACCTGCAGGCGCCGGGAATGGTCGGCGGATCGGTGACGAAGGCGAGGGAGCAGGCCGCGGAGATCCAGACGCGCGATCCGCTCCGCGGCACTCTCGCGCACGCTTCCGTGGCCCAGGATCAGAAGGACTTCGCCGGGGCGGAACGCCACTATCGGTCGGCCGTCGCCTCGTTTCCGGACAGCCTGGGCCCGCGCTACGCGCTCGGCTCGTTTTTCACGCGCCGCGAGCGCTACGACGAGGCGTTCGCCGTGTTCGACAGCGTCCTCGCGGCCCGGCCCGACGAGCCGATCGCGCTCTACATGATCGGCCGCACCGGGGCGATCTCCGGACAGCGCCTCGACCGCGCCGAGCAGGCGCTGAAGGACTTCCTCGACGCGCCCCCGCGCCCGAACAGCCCGCGGCCGGCCGGCGCGCACTGGCGGCTCGGGACGATCTACGAGCAGCAGGGCCGGAAGGACCTCGCGGAGGAGGAGTACCGGAAGTCGCTCGCGCTCGACCCGGGCTTTCCCGATGCGAAGAAATCGCTCGCGAAGCTGAGATAGCGGATCCTCAGAGCCCGTCGTACTTCGAGTAGCCGCGCTCGTTCCAGTAGTCGGCCGGCTCTCTGGCGGTGTAGACGATGTCCGTCACCGCCTTGATGTTCTTGAGCCCGAGCTTCATGGGGGCGAGGAGACGCATCGGCGCGCCGTGCGCCACGGTGAGCGGCCGGCCCGCATGGTGCGTGGCGAGCAGCGTCTGCGGGTGGCGCGCGGTCGCGAGCTCGATCGAGACGTAGTAGGGATCGGAGCGGCCGGCGCCGTCCAGGTTCACCGCCGAGCGCATCGCGGCCCAGCGTGCGCCGGGCGCGGGCGGGAACGCGACGAGGAAGTCCGCGAACCGGATGCCGCCCCACCACGCGACGGCGCTCCACCCTTCCACGCACACGAGACGCGTGACCTGCTCGTGGAGGGTGAAGCGTCCCAGCAGGTCCTCGATCGCGAGGCTCACCGCCCGGCCCGATGCGAGCCCGGTGAGGCCGAGCCTCCAGGTGGGAAGGTATTCGGGCCCCGGAGTCCGCCCGTTGTAGTTGTTGCGGAGCGGCGTCATCTCGGAGCGCGAGTAGGTGCGCACGCTGTGGTCCTTCGAGTAGAGCGCCTCGGCCACGTCGTCGTCGAATGTGAGCGCGCGGTCGAGCACGTGCTCGCGCCGCGCGCGGGAGAGACCGGTGCGCGCCGCGATGGAGTCGAGCGCGTCGAAGGCGCGGCCCGGCGCGAGGCGCGAGCGGGCACGATCGGGAAGCAGCCACCAGGCGCCCGCGGCGGCGGCGACCACTCCGGCCCAGAAGAGCATGAAGTCGCGGCGCGATTGCGCCGCGAGCCGCGGGCGCGGGAGCTCGATCGCGACCTCGGGGCGCTCGGCGAGCCACCCGGGTTTCGGCGCGGGCGGCGTGCGCGCGGCCGGTGGCGTGGCGGGCGGCCGCCCGCCGGGCGCGGGCACTTCCGCCGGCGCGGGCCGCGGCGCGACGCGTGGCGTTTCGGGGGGCGATGGTGCCGCCACGGGGAGTGGCGGCGCCCCGGGGCCCGCCGCGGGCGGCACCGACTCCGCGAGCGGGATCAAGTCCGCGGGGTCGAGCCGCGGGCCCGGCCGTGCCCCTTCGTCCGCGGGGCGCTCGCGTTCGCCGCCTGGCCGCGGCGCTCCGCCCGCA
>Ga0307281_10000275_pt1 | contig 13234 bp, 10 predicted proteins | sample ER_DNA_120_FD_194486 | JGI IMG/M metagenome (GOLD analysis project Ga0307281, IMG submission 194486) | Bulk soil microbial communities from the East River watershed near Crested Butte, Colorado, United States - ER_DNA_120 | ecosystem: Environmental > Terrestrial > Soil > Floodplain | place...
TCCGTCACCAATCCGGCCTGCCTAAAGAGCGCTTCCAGTTCCTCCGCCGGACGGTACAAAGCCTCCAGTTCCGTCGCCTGGATGACCACCTGATAATCCGCGGAGCTGGCAAACCCTCCGATATTGATCGCGGTCGGGTTGTTCATGAAGACCCGCAGGCCCTGCGGACTGCCAGAGAACTGGCGTCGCAAGTCCTGGATTATTTCGTCTGCATTGAGCTTGCGCTCGCTGCGCGGTTTGAGCCGGACCACCACGCGGCCGACGTTATCGCCGACAATGCCACCCACACCCTGGCCCGCAGTCGACAGCACCGCCTCCACATTGGGGTTCTGCTGGATCACGGCGGAGACCGCCCGCTGGCGCTTCACGAGCTCGTTGAACGTGATGCCTTCGGGTCCGCGCGTGTTGCCCGCGAATACCCCCGTGTCCTGGCGGGGAATGAATCCCTGCGGCACCGCCTTGTACACCACGACGATCAACGCAATCACGACCGTCGATCCCAGCAACATCACCCCGGGGTGACGCATCGTCCAGCGCAAGCTCGATCCGTAGCCGTCGCGCCAGACATCGAAGAAGCGCTCCAGAAAACGGTAGACGCGGCCATGCTCGCGCTCGTGCGCGGGCCGCAGCAGCAGGCTGCAAAGCATCGGCGTCAGGGAGAGCGAGATCGCGCCCGATATGAGCACAGCGGCGCCTACCGTCACGGCGAACTCCCGGAACAACCGCCCCAGCATGCCGCTCATGAACAGGATCGGGAGAAATACCGCCGCGAGCGAAACCGTCATGGAAAGCACCGTGAATGCGATTTCCATTGATCCCTCGAGCGCAGCCTGCATGCGGTGCTTGCCCATTTCCATGTGGCGCGTGATGTTCTCCAGCACGACGATCGCGTCGTCCACCACGAATCCAACCGCGAGAATGATTGCCATCAGCGACAGATTGTTCACGCTGTAGCCGAGCAAATACATCGCGGCAAAAGTGCCCATCACTGAAGTTGGAAGGACGAGCGCCGTGATGAGGGTTGCCGTTGCGTTTCGGAGGAACAGCAGGATGACCATCACGACCAGAAACATTGACAGCACGAGAGTGAAATTGACCTCGTGTATCGAGGCCTTGATGAACTCCGAGCGGTCATTGATCACGTGCATCTTCACTCCGGGAGGCGCCTCGCGCTCGATCTCCGGGAACAGGGCGCGGATGTTACGGACGACCTCGACGGTATTCGAGCCCGGCTGCCGGAATACCGCGAAATAAATTGCGCGCTCCTCATTCACCCAGCTCGTATTCTTGAGATTCTCGATGCTGTCCTCGGCCCGGCCGATGTCGGTAAGCCGCACCGGCATCCCGTTCGAATAAGCGACGATGAGATCGTTGAAACTGTCGGCACGCTCGAGCTTGCCGGACGACTTGACCGTGTAGTTGCGCGCAGCGCCCTGCAGCGTGCCCGACGGTAGATTGCTGTTGGCGTTCTGAATGGCGCCAACGACCTTGTCGAGCCCCAACCCGCGTTTCGCCAGCGCCTCCGGATCGACCGTAACGCGGACGGCGTACTTCTGGGAGCCAAAGACGGATACTTGCGCCACACCGTTCACCATCGAAAGCCGCTGGGCGATGTGGTTATCGGCAAATTCGTCGAGCTTGGGGAGCGGCAGCGTCTGGGCGGTCAGCGCGAGGAACAATATCGGCGAGTCGGCCGGGTTCACCTTGCGCAAGTACGGCGGATCGATGTCGGTGGGAAGAAACCGCATCGCCTGCGAGATGGCTGTTTGCACGTCCTGCGCCGCGGAATCTATGTTCCGCTCCAAGCTGAATTGCAGCGTGATGCGCGTGGTGCCGCTCGTGTTGTTCGAGTTCATCGTGTCGAGGCCGGCGATCTGGCTGAATTGCCGTTCCAGCGGCGTCGCGACCGTGGATGCCATCACCTCGGGATTCGCCCCCCTGAGGTTGGCCGTCACTTGGATGGTCGGGAAATCCACATTGGGCAAGTCGTTGATCGGTAGCGAACGGAATGCGATCATTCCGAAGAAAACAACCGCCAGCACCAATATCGAGGTGGCGACCGGTCGCTCAATGAAAATGCGGGAGAGGTTCATGCCGTCTATGCCTTGAAAAATCGCCCCTTACTTCGCACCTTTTGCGTCATTCTTCTCGGACTTCCTGCCTTTGCCCTTGCCTTCGTCCTTCCCGTCGGCGTCAGCGATTTGCACCGCCACTCCCGGCGCGATAGCCTGCGGTATCTCGGTCAACACGATATCGTCGGCTTTGATTCCATCTGCGATGACCACCTCGCCGCCAATCTGGCGCGAAACCTTCACGGGCTGGATCCTCGCCTTTCCGTCATTCACCATATAGACGAAGCTGCCTTGCTGCCCGGGCTGGACCGCCACCTCCGGCACCACGACCGCCTCGGGCTCGATCTTGAGCACGATGCGCACGTTTACGAACTGGCCCGGCCACAGCGCCTCTTCCTTGTTGGTAACGCGCGTCTTGAGCACCACCGTGCCGGTTTGAGGCGTGACGGTATTGTCGATGAAGACAAGCTTGCCTTCGGCAACGGCCGGCCCGCTCCGGTCAGGGAGTATCTCGATCTTCATCGCTTTCTCGTTCTGGTAGCGCCGGATCTCCTCGAGTTGCCGCTCCGGAATGCTGAATGAAACGAGAATCGGGTCGGTGGAGTTGATCGTAACAAGCGGCGCTCCGCCGCCCCCGGCGCCAGCCGCGACCAGGTTGCCGGGCTTGACTGCAAGCGCACCGGTTCGTCCGGAAATTGGCGCATGGATGCGACTGAACTCGAGCTGGATGCGCGCCTGCTCCAGCAGCGCGCGGTCCGCGTCCACCGTCGCCTCGAGCGATTTGGTCGAAGTCACCGCGACGTCAAATTCCTGGCGTGTGATGAATTCCCGCTTGAGCAACGGCTCGAGACGATCCCGCTGGACCTTGGCGTTTTCGAGTTGCGCCTCGTCGCGCGCGAGTTGGGCCTGCGCCTGCCGGTACAACGCTTGGAACGTCCTCGGATCGATTTGAAAGAGCTGCTGCCCGGCCTTGACCTTGTCCCCTTCCTTGAACAGCACCGACTGCAGCACGCCCAACACCTGCGCCCTCACTTGCACGCTGTGCTCCGGCTCAACGCTGCCCACCGCCTCGATCAGCACCGGCATTGGTTTCGCCACCGCCTTGGCGGTCTTGACGAAAAGTGGAGCGCCCTTTCCCTTGCCCTTGGCCGTTCCACCTTTGCCCTCCGCCGTGACTGCGCCACTCTGCTGCCACCACCACCAAGCGCCATAACCGCCTGCAGCGATGGCGAGGAAGACCGCTGTCATGACGAGTCGCTTCATCGTGTCAGGTCCGTATATGGCGTGCTGTCACTCGCGCCGATCGCGAAATTGAGTCGTGCGACGGCAGTGAACCAGTCCAAGAACGACTGAATGCGCTGTACCCGCGCGTTCGATTCATCGACCTGCGCGGTAATGAGATCGAGCAGCGACCCGAATCCGCCTTGATATCGCGCAAGGGTCGCCTCCGCCGTCTGCTGCGCCGCCCGCAACTGCACCGCCGTCGTGCTCACTCCGTCGGCCGCCGTCTGCACGTCATAATACGACTGCCATACCTCGAGCTCGGTCTGGCGGGATAACGCGTCACGGGACGCCTCCGCCTGGGCAGCCCTTGCCTCGGCCTGGCGCACGGTGTAGGTCTGATTGAATCCGGTGAACAATGGGATCTTGAGATTCAGCAGCACACTGTTGGTATCGGTGAACGGTCGGTCGTCCCCATAAAAAGTCCGCCCGGTGGTCGCGGAAACGCTCAGGCTCGGCAGTCCGTTCCTGGATGCCGCATCGGCCTGCGCGCGCGCCGACCGCGCCTGAGCCTCGGCCGCTATCAAGTCCGGACGATTGGCCTTGGCGCGATCCAGGATGTCATTCAAAGTCTCGGAAATCTCGCGTATGCGCGGCTCGCCCTGGAACGACTGGATCCGTACCCTGGAGTTCACCGGCAGTCCCACGGCCGAGGCGAGCGCGCCGCGCGCCTTTTCCAATTCACCCTTGCTGCGCGTGATATTCAGCTGGGCCTGCGCCACCTGAGTCTCCGCCCGGTAGACGTCCGCCGCGGTCGCGAGACCGCCTTCCCGGCGGCGCTGGGTGGCATCCAGTGAGGTGGTCATGCTTTTCAGGAACAACTCGTTCGATCTCACCAGCGCCTCGAACCCGAGATAGCGGTAATAGGCCTGCTCGACCTGCACCACGACATCCTGCAATACCCTGTTCTGTGAGAGTGCTGCGGCCAGCGCCAAGTATTCCGCCGCCCTGATCCGGCTGTCCCGGGCGCCAAAGTCATACAACAGGTAATTCAAGGTCAGCGCCGGGCCGTAGCGCGTCAGCCAAGGGTTCTGGTTTCCCGTCTGGCTCCCCGTCTCGCCGCGCTGCCCGACGAGGTCGGCCGTGATCTGCGGGAGCAGATCTGCTTTCTCAATGCCCACTCCCGCCGCTTGGGCGCGGGTTGCATACCACGCCTGCCGCGTCTGTGGATTGTACTGCAGCGCCAGTTCCGTCAGTTCCGGTAGGGACAGGGGGCGATCCTCGGCGGGCAACGAGGCACTGGGCGGAGCGGGCACCAATGGCAGTGCATCCGGCGACTGCCAGCGGACGCCGGGCGCGGCCGGCACGTAGCGTTCAGTGCCGAAGGGGTCGCGCGAGACCGCATCGGGCGCTGCCTGGGCGGCATACGAGATTCCCAGTAGAAGCGCCAGGGTAGTCCTCAGGCATGCCGTTTCAAGAACCAGAATACAACCTCCAAGAGCCCGCACATGACCGCCACTGCCGGGTCCTCCGAATGGTTCTTTTTCCGGCGCCTCCTGAGCGGAAGATCGTGAGTCGGGAAATCATAGCACAATGACCTATTTTTCCATGCTAGCCCCGCGAGTTAGACCATTTCGAAGACCTCTCGATCAGCTCGAATCGAAGTTACTTATTCGATAATAAAATTAAACCATCGAGCGCTGGCCTGATGCATGCTAACCTCTTGGCACCCAAGCAAATCTCGCGGTCTACCGCTCGTTTCGCCGATGTCCCAGCTTGTTCATCCCCACGGTGGCGGAAAGCTCAGACCTCTGATGCTGGAGGACGCCGCGCTTGTCGAGGAGAAGAAGCGCGCCCAGTCCCTCCGCCGCGTCGCCATCTCTTCGCGCGAGAAGGGCGACCTCATCATGCTCGGCATCGGCGGGTTCACTCCTCTCGACGGATTCATGACCCTCGCCGATTGGGAAGGCGTCTGCGACGGGATGAGGATGGCGAATGGCCTCTTCTGGCCGATTCCGGTCACACTGTCGACCGCTGACGCCACGGCCGCCACTTTCCATACCGGCAACGAAATCGCTCTTGTCGATTCCGACAGCGCCGAGATCCTTGCCACCATGAAGGTAACGGAGAAATACAAGATCAACAAGGCGCACGAGTGCGCGACCATATTCCGCACTACCGACATCGAGCACCCCGGCGTGAAGATGGTGATGGAGCAAGGCGACGTCAATCTGGCCGGGCCCGTGAAAGTACTGTCGCAGGGCGGCTTTCCCGAGCGCTACGGCGCCCTCTACATGACTCCGGCGCAGACGCGCGCCGCGTTTGAGACGAACGGCTGGTCGACGGTCGCCGCATTCCAGACTCGTAATCCGATGCACCGCTCGCACGAATACCTCGCCAAGATTGCGATCGAGGTTTGCGACGGCGTATTGATTCACTCCCTGCTCGGCAACCTCAAGCCCGGCGATATTCCGGCCCATGTCCGCACCAGGGCGATTGCAGTACTGATCGACAAGTACTTCGTGAAGAACACCGTGGTCCAGTCCGGCTACCCGCTCGACATGCGTTACGCCGGGCCGCGCGAGGCCCTGTTGCACGCCCTTTTCCGCCAGAACTACGGCTGCTCGCACCTGATCGTGGGACGCGACCATGCCGGGGTCGGCAGCTATTACGGGCCGTTTGATGCCCATCACATCTTCGACGAGATTCCCCGGGACGCCCTTGAAACCCGGCCGCTAAAAATCGACTGGACGTTCTGGTGCTACCGCTGCGGGGGAATGGCTTCCGCCCGCACCTGCCCGCACGACGAGAAGGACCGGCTGCTGGTCTCCGGCACCAAGCTGAGGAAATGGCTATCCGAGGGTGACCCCGTCCCGGCCGAGTTCTCGCGCCCGGAAGTGCTGGAAATCCTGCGCGATTACTATGGCAGCCTAAAACAGGAAGAGCGGGTCGAGGTCAAGCTGGCCGGCCATTCCGCGCGCTGACGGCACTGCCGTTTCGGAGCACCTGCCCCATAAAGAAAGCCGCCAGTGAAGGCGGCTTTTTTGTGAGATCCCAGTCTACGATGTCAGTCGATGATGTGGTGGACGGGCGCCTTCTCCATTGCCCACTCGCCGGTCTTCCGGTCGTAGCGGGACAAGGTGAAGCAATGCCAGTTCTCATCATCCAGCTTCATATGATCGCCCCGGTAGTAATACCCCGGCCAGCGCGTTTCCTGGCGGAACAGCGTGTGACGGGTCACGGACTCCGAGGCGAGGAGCCGATGTTGCAGCTCCCACGTGCGCTGGAGCTGGTGAAGGTCTTCGGCACCCATGCTGATCATGTCTTCCTTTAGCATGGTCAGCAACTCGAGGCCGCGGTTGAGCATCACGGCGTTCGTCATGTAGTTGGTGCTGATGCCGCCCACGTATTCGTCCATTAGCTGCTCGAGGCGCTGAAGACCCTGGATCGGCAGGAGATAGCTCGGCGATACGGTCCCGGCAACGATTTCGTTGCGGCCGACCCGGTAGTTCTCCAACGGCTGGTAGATCACCTTTTCGAGGTCGCGATATTCCTGTTCGCTGACCTGGAGTTGGGTTTTCCCCAGGTCGTTCACGTACCTGACCGCCGCTTTGGCGGCAATCCGGCCTTCCGCGAAGGATCCTGACGAGAACTTGTGGGCGGTGCCGCCGATGGTGTCGCCGGCGCCAAACAGCCCGTCGACCGTCATCATGCGGTTGTAGCCCCACTGATAGTCCGCGTGCGCACAGTCTTCCGGGCCGCTCGCCCACGCGCCGGAGCAGGTGGCGTGAGAGCCCATGACATAAGGCTCGGACGTGGTCAGCTCGGGGTTGATGTGCTTGGGGTCGATGTTCTGCGACGCCCAGACGACCGCTTGCCCGATCGTCATGCCGAGGAAGTTCTCCCAGCCGACGGTCTCCTTGTGGGGGTCCTGGAAGGCCTCCTTGGTCACCATGCGGATGGGCCCGCGGCCGGCCGCGACCTCCTTGAGGAGGGCGTGGTTGCGCAGGCAGGTCGGCACCGGGTGGTGGTCGACGTACTCTCCCACCAGAGCCTTGGTGTCCTCGTACCACCTCTTCTCGTACTCCTCGCCATAGCCGTTCTGCGTGTACGTCTTCAGATGGAGGAAGTAGGCGCCGACGGGGCCATAGCCGTCCTTGAAACGCGTCAGGACGATGCGGGTCTCCATCTGCGTCATCTTGGCGCCGACCTGGATCGGAAGCGCGTAGCACGACCCGCTGCTCCAGGGCGCATACCAGGTCCGCCCCATTCCCTCGCCCACCGCGCGCGGCTTGAAGATGTGCGACGCACCGCCGGCGCAAACGATGACGGCCTTCGCGCGGAACACATGGTAGTCGCCCGTCCGGACATTGAACCCGACGGCACCGGCGATGCGGTTGGCCTTGCTCTGGTCCATCAAGAGGTGCGTCACCATGATCCGGTTGTAGACCCCGGTCGCGGCCTTGCGGGCCGCTTCGGCGACGATCGGCTTGTAGCTCTCTCCGTGGATCATGATCTGCCACTTGCCTTCGCGCTGGTACTGTCCGGTCTTGGGGTCCCGCATCATCGGCAGGCCCCATTCCTCGAACTTGTGCACCGAGGCGTCCACATGCCGGGCGATGTCGTAGCCCAGGTCCTCGCGCACGAGACCCATCAAGTCGTTGCGGGCGTAGCGCACATGGTCCTCGGGCTGGTTCTCGCCCCACTGCATGCCCATGTAGCAGTTGATGGCGTACAGACCCTGGGCGACAGCGCCGCTGCGCTCGATGTTCGCTTTCTCGACGCAGACGATCTTCAGGTCGCGTCCCCAGTACCGGGACTCGTAGGTTGCCCCGCAGCCCGCCATGCCGCCGCCGATGACGAGGATGTCCGCATCGACGAATACCGTCTTCCTGCCTCCGAAGAGTCCCATCAGACGACTCCCTGCTTGAGTTGACCCGGGCGCAACGTGGGCAATCCGCCCTTGATGTTGAGCCCTTCCGGTTCGTGTGCGAGTTCCTGCTTGGTGAAATCCTCGGGGCGGGGCGCGTCGTACTCGGCCGGCCCCTTGATCGATCCCCAGGGCGTCGTGCGGATCGGCGACACGAAGTTCTTCTCGCGGCCGTCGCGGAACTTGAGCCGCCACGAAATGGTTGCCTTGGCCTCTTCCCGAAGCACCCGGACACTGTGGCCCAGGGGGGCGAAGTCGGCATAACCGCGGACATCGATGGCGTGTTGCGGACAGGCCTTCACGCAGGAGTAGCACTCCCAGCACATGTTCGGCTCGATGTTGTAGGCACGGCGATAGGTCTTATCGATGTGCATGATGTCGGAGGGGCAGATATCGACACACTGCCCGCAACCGTCGCACCGGGTCATGTAAACGAAAGTTGGCATGGGTTTCGTTCTCTCCCTGATCAGTAGTGCCGGGCTTGCTCGCGAGCGATGCCAAACTTCTCCGGCTTGTCGGCGGGCCCGGGCAGATTGCTCCTGAAGCCGATCGCGTCGGAAACCCGCTTCTCGAAGGCCGCCGCGGGCTTGAAAAACATGTGCGCGAACTTGGACCACGGCACCGATCCGAAGAGCACCGTCGTGGCGATGATATACAAGCCGAAGAGCACGCCGGCTCCGGAACCGCCCTTCGACTGCAGGAAGGCCCAGATCAGGCCCAGCGTCGCGCTGGCCAGAAGCGAGAGGATGAACAGATCCGCGCGCATGATGCGCAGCGGCGAATTGCCCTCGGCCGCGACATCCACCCGAATGAAAAACCAGAACCAGTATCCGCCGAGGAGAATCATCAAGCCGCCGATCCACCAGAGCAGCGGCAGGATGGCGGGCGTCGGGGTCGCTGGCGTCGGGTAGCCGAACACCATGACGGCAGTGGTGATGAAGTGGATCAGGAACCCATACATGGTCAGCAGATGGGCGACCCGGCGACGCGCATTGCAGAATTCCCCGGATGCAAGGAAGTCCACGAGGCCGGTCTTGATGGCGATCGACACCAGTTCGCCGCCACCGATCTGCTTCGATCCTTTGCTTTTTGATTTCCGCCAATTATCGAAAAAATACTTTGCGCTGCCTTTATGCACGACGTCAAACAGCGTCCCTGCCGCAACCAGGACGATCATGATGACGACATAGGTCTGAATGATGGCGGGCGATATGGACGCCGAAAGCTCGGCAAACGGATTGCTGGTGAACATCATGACCCCCTTCTTACTGCGCTGATTCTAAACGCGCAGGGGGCGGCGCACACAAAAAAAAGGTTATGCAGCCATAGAAAAAACTTGTTACGCCATCGGGTACAATGCCCGCGGAGGTGTCGCCTGAAAATCTGCATCGTTTCCGACAGCCACGACCATCGCGAGCCGCTCGCCGCCGCTGTCGCGGAGGCGAAAACGCTTGGCGCTCAGGCAGTGCTGCACTGCGGCGATCTGGTGGCGCCTTCCACGCTGCATGCGATCCTTGACTTGGGCCTGCCGATCCACCTGATTCACGGCAACAATGCGGGCGATATGTTTCACCTGTCCAGGTTTGCCCAGGAGTACCGAAGCCGCGTGCAATACTACGGGCAGGACGGGTCCCTGGACCTGGCGCAAAGACGGATATTCATGGTGCACTACCCGCATTACGCCAAGGCAATGGCGCTCACGGGCGACTACGACCTGGTATGCAACGGCCATGAGCACCGCGCGGTCATCGAGCGCATTCGGAACATCAAGGGGGAAGAGACGCTGCGAATCGATCCCGGGACGGTCGCGGGCGTGAGCGGGCCGCCGACCTACGTGTTCGGCGATCTGCAGACCCTGGAATTCGGGATTCGGCCAGTTCCTCTATGAAGGCAGTCCGTGCCAAGTTTGACGCAGGCTTCTCGCTCCTGCTCTGCGTCGCGCTTGGTGCGAGCGCGGCAAACGCGCAGATCGTGCGGAGCGACGCGCACAATTTCCGCGTCGTGCGGCTGGTCGAGGGGCTTGAGCATCCGTGGGGACTCGCGTTCCTGCCCGATGGCCGCATGCTCGTCACCGAACGGCCGGGACGGCTCCGCGTCGTCGGCCAGGACGGCAAGCTCGACCCCCAAGCCATTTCCGGACTGCCCCAGATCATCGTCCACGGCCAGGGCGGGCTCATGGATGTCGCGCTCCATCCGCGCTTCGCCGAGAACAATCTCGTCTATATTTCGTATGCCGCGCGTGGTGAAGGCGGCGTCGGCACCGAGGTCGCGCGCGGCCGGCTCACCGGAAGCAACCTCGAAGATACCCAAGTGCTCTTCCGCCAGCAGCCCAAGGGCAGCAGCGGGAATCATTTCGGATCGCGGCTGGTGTTCGACCGCGAAGGATTTCTCTACATCACGCTCGGCGACCGCGGGGAAAGGGAACGCGCGCAGAAACCCGACGACCACGCCGGGTCCGTCATCCGGCTGCACGACGACGGGCGAGTGCCGAAGGACAATCCTTTCGTCGGCAAGCCCGGCTGGAAGCCTGAGAAATATACCCTGGGCAATCGCAACATCCAGGGCGCGGCGCTTCACCCACAGTCGGGGCTCCTGTGGACACACGAACACGGACCCCAGGGGGGCGACGAGGTCAACGTGATCCGCGCCGGCGTCAATTACGGTTGGCCGGTCATCACCTACGGCGTCAACTACGGCTTTGGCACGAAAATCGGCGAGGGGACTCACAAGCCGGGCATGGCGCAACCGCTCCACTACTGGGTGCCCTCGATCGCACCTTCGGGCATGGCGTTTTATTCCGGCGACAGGTTCCCGCGCTGGCGCGGCGATCTCTTCGTCGGCGCGTTGCGCGACCAGATGCTGGTCAGACTCAGGCTCGACGGTGAAAAAGTCATCATGGAAGAGCGGATGTTGAAGAACACAATCGGGCGCATCCGCGACGTGCGCAACGGTCCCGACGGCCTGCTCTATCTGCTGACCGACGAATCGCAAGGCGTGCTGGCTCGCCTTGAGCCGGCCGACTAACGCCCCGACCACCACCCGCCACAGGAGACAATCGCCATGAAACGTCGCACCATCGCGCGCCGCGGACGCCCCACGATCAGAAAAGTCCCCGTCGGCAAAGCGGCCTCGCAGTTCAGGGTCCGCTACAGCTGCCCGCCCGAGCTATACGATCCGAAGTCCTACAGCCACGTGGTCGAAGTGGAAGGGGGGCGACTGCTGTTTGTCTCGGGGCAGGTTCCGGTGAACGCGCAACGGCAGCTCACCAGCAGGGACTTCCGCGAGCAGGTTGAGAGGGTTTACGACAATCTAGAAACCGTGCTGAAGTCCGTCGGAGCAGGCTTCGAAAACGTGGTCAAGACGACCAACTTCCTTACTAATATCTCGCAGGCCAAGGTGTTCCGCGAGGTGCGCGACGCCCGCTTCGCGCATCTGAAAACGCGCCCCGCCAGCACGTCCATCGTCATCACCGCGTTGGTCGAGCCCGATTTCCTGCTCGAGATCGAGGTCATTGCCGCGGTGCCGGCCCGGTAAGCCCGCGCCGTTCCTGCCGCGTCAGGCGGCCACCCTGCGCGGCTCCTCGATCACCTCTGGCGCCCGCTCCCTCCGCTCCTCCGGCTCCTCCTCCGCGACGACGGACGACGTCTCGGCGGCAGGTACCGTGGCCACCAGCGAGCCAAGGTCATCCAGCGGCGGAAGCTCCTCGATCGTGCTCAGGTTGAGGTCATCGAGGAAGGCCTTGGTGGTAGCGAACAACTCGGGGCGGCCGGGCACCTCCTTGTGGCCTACCACGTCGATCCAACCGCGCGCTTCCAGTGCCTTGATGATGCTGGGGGACACCACCACGCCGCGAATCTCCTCGATATCGCCGCGGGTGCATGGCTGCCGGTAGGCGATGATGGAGAGCGTTTCCAGCACTGCGCGCGAATAGCGCGGCGGCTTCTGGGGATTGATCCGGTCGATGAACCCCTGGTATTCAGGCCGCGCCCGGAAGCGCCAGCCAGACGCGACGTGTGTCAACTCGACGCCCCGCCCCTGCCAGTCCCGGCGCAGGTCCTCGAGCACGCGGCGCAGCGTGTCGCTCGAGAGCTCCTCGTCGAAGAGCTTCTTCAGTTCCGAGACCGGGAGCGGCTCCTGGCTTACCAGCAGCGCGGTTTCCACAACCGTCTTCACGTGTCCGAGATCGAGAGTGGGCGAGTCCATATCTTCCTGTCATTCCACGGCCGTAAGATGGCCGGTTTTCAGTCTCACGTAAATCGGGGCATAGGCCGCCTGCTGGCTGACCTCGATCAGGCTCTCGCGCGCCAGCTCAAGTACCGCCAGGAAGGTCACGATCAGCACCGAAACGCCCAACGCCGGATCGAACAGCTCGCGGAACTCGACAAAGCGCGCCTCCTGCAGGCGGCGCAGGATGCGGGTCATGTGCTCGCGCACCGAAAGCTGCTCGCGAGTGATGCGGTGATGGCGATTCATCGCCGCGCGCGTGATCAGCGCCAGCCACGCCGTGCGCAAGTCCTCCGGATTCACTTCCGGCAGCCTTGCGGTAACGGTCTGATCGAACAGTACCTGCACCAGCGAGAAATCGCGACCCGATTGCGGCAGTTCGTTCATGCGCTGCGCCGCAAGCTTCATTTGCTCGTATTCCAGCAGGCGCCGCACCAGCTCCGCCCGCGGGTCCTCCTCGAGCACAGTCGCGGCCGGTCGCGGCAGCAGCATCCGCGACTTGATCTCAATCAGCAACGCCGCCATCAGCAGGTACTCGGCAGCCAGCTCGAGAGAGCGTGCGCGCATGATCTCCACGTACTCGAGGTACTGCGCGGTGAGCCGCGCCATCGGAATGTCGAGTACGTTGATGTTTTCCTTGCGGATGAGATAGAGCAGCAGATCGAGCGGCCCCTCGAACTGGTCGAGGATGACCTCCAGCGCGTCGGGCGGGATGTAGAGGTCGTACGGCATTTCGAGCACGGGCTCGCCGTAGACCTTGGCAATCGGCATGACCGCGGCGGGCTCA
>Ga0307281_10000276_pt1 | contig 13230 bp, 10 predicted proteins | sample ER_DNA_120_FD_194486 | JGI IMG/M metagenome (GOLD analysis project Ga0307281, IMG submission 194486) | Bulk soil microbial communities from the East River watershed near Crested Butte, Colorado, United States - ER_DNA_120 | ecosystem: Environmental > Terrestrial > Soil > Floodplain | place...
GTGGTCGTTGATCCAGACCGTCCCGAACTGGATCGCCTTGGCGACGCGCATCGCCTTGCCCGTATCACCGGTCCAGACGGAGGCCGCCAGCCCGAACCGGACGTCGTTGGCCCAGGCGATGGCCTGAGCCTCGTCACCGAATCGCTGGACGCTGACGACCGGCCCGAACACCTCGTCCTGGACGATCTCGCTGCGCTGGTCGGGACCGGCCACGACGGTCGGCTCGTAGTAGGCGCCCGGCCGGTCCGGGCGATGACCTCCGGCCACGATCTCGGCGCCCGAACGCGCTCGATCGACCATCCCTGCGACCTTGTCGGCCTGGGCCGCGGCGATGAGCGAGCCCATCTCGATGTCGTCGCCCTCGGCCGGATCGCCCCACTTGATGGTCTTGACCGCGTCGGCCAGGTCGGCCACGAACTTGTCGTAGATCTTCGGCCCGGTGATGACCCGGCAGGCGGCCGTGCAGTCCTGGCCGGTGTTCCAGTAGCCGAACAGCTTGATGTTCTCGATGACGGCCGCCATGTCGGCGTCGTCGAAGACGATGACCGGAGCCTTCCCGCCGAGCTCGAGGTGGAGCCGCTTGACCTTCTCGGCCGCGGTCCGGGCGATGTGCTTGCCGGTGTCCGTGTCACCGGTGACCGAGATCATCCCGACCTTCGGATGGGCGACGAGCGGGTCACCGATGGTGGCGCCCGTCCCGGTGATGACGTTGAGGACGCCGGGCGGCAGGATGTCCGCCGCGATCTCGGCGAGGACGAGGGCGGTCAGTGGCGTCCTGGCCGACGGCTTGAGGACGACCGCATTGCCCGCTGCGAGGGCCGGTCCGATCTTCCAACCGGCCATCATGATCGGGTAGTTCCAGGGCGCGATCGAGGCGACCACCCCTACCGGCTCGCGCCGGATCATCGAGGTATGACCGGCCATGTACTCGTTGGCCGCCTTGCCCTCCATCACCCGCGCGGCGCCGGCGAAGAAGCGCAGGTTGTCGACGACGACCGGGATCTCGTCGATCGCGGCGCCGACCGGCTTGCCGGCGTTCTTCGACTCGAGCCGGCCAAGCTCGTCGGTGCGCGCCTCGATGGCGTCCGCGAGCTTGAGCAGCATCAGGCTGCGCTCGGCCGGTGTCGTGTGCTGCCAGGTCTCGAACGCGGCCGCGGCCGCGTCGACGGCGCGGTCGACGTCCTCGGCGGCCGAGGCCTGGACCCTGGCGATGACCTTGCCGTCGGCGGGGTTCTCGACGTCGAGCGTCGCGCCTGACGCCGCATCGACCCATTCGCCACCGATGAACTGCTGATAGGTCTTGACGCGCTCGAGGACGTCGGTCATCGGGGTCCCTCCTGGGGTGGCGGATGTTCAGGATGGCAGTGTGGACATCGTAGTCCGGCCCGGATACCCCGTCCCGTCACGCGGTCGCTGCCACGCCTCAGGTGACGGGTTCGCCGGTCGTGGCGACACGTTCGATCAGGTCCGCCGCGCGGACGGTGCCATGATCCGCCTGGATCCTTCCGGACATCGCCGCCAGGCGCGCACCGAGCGCCCGGTCGGCCAGGAGTCCGTCGATCGCGCCGGTCAGATCCTCGTCATGGAAGTCGTAGGTCGCCAGGCGCCGTCCGAAGCCCGTCTCCTCGACCCGTTGCGCGTTGTCGACCTGGTCCCAGAACAGGGGCAGGACGATCATCGGCTTGCCGTGGTGGAACGCCTCGGTGACCGTGTTGTTGCCACCGTGGGTGATCACCAGATCGACCTGCGGCAGGATCGCCGGCTGTGGCAGGAAACCCTCGCCGGTCTGGTTGTCGTGGAGCGTGATCCGATCGGCCAACGGACCTTTGGACACGATCACCCGGTGCTCCGTGGTGGCGAGCAGGTCGACCCGGCGCTGCATCAGGCCGACGTCGGCCGACCCGAGGCTGCCGAGCGAGAGGTAGATGAGCGCCCCGCCGCGGTCTCGCAAATGGTCTGGCAGCTTCCAGGTCGCGTCTGCCGCTCGGACGGAGGAATCGAGTCGGTGCCAGGTCGGTCCGAGCCGGCGGTCGCGCGCATAGTCGGCCTCCACGGGGTAGACATAGAGGTTCAGCCATGGCGACTCCGCGATGAACTCGGGCCCGAGCGGGCCGTAGCGCAGTCCCGTGTCGCCGTGCTCTCGACCGAACGTGTCGAACTCGTCCCACAGGTCGCGATGCGTCCGGTCCACCTCGTCCAGGAAGGCCGCCCAGCCGCCGCGGTCGCCGGCGGCGTAGCCGGACGAGAACGGCGGCACGGCCGGGTCCTTGAGCTCTGCCGGGTTCCACGACACGAACCGGACCCAGGGCCGGCCGGATGCGGCGAGCGCCGGGAAGCTGACCACGTTGTCCTCGACGATGACGTCCGCAGCGAGCTCGTCGATGATCTCGGACAGTCGCGCGTCCACGAACATCGCGCCGTCGACGAGGGCACGCCAGGTCGGGGCGATGAACTCGCCGAGCTGCTCGATCGTCGGCTTCCGGAAGACGGGCGCGGTGTCGCGGATGAAGTCGATCCAGAACTGTCCCGGGACTTCCTCGACCTCGGGCCTCGGACCGAGTCGCATCAGGCGCTCCTCGAAACCCTTGGCCTCGAGCGTCCCGGCGAACGACTCCTCGACGATGAAGACGACCCGGTGACCGCGCGCCCTGAGGACCTGCCCGATGCCGACGCAGTTATTGGTCGGTCCGTAGGCACCCTCCGGGAAGAAGACGATCGTCCGTCCCTCGCTCATGGGGCGATGATGGCCGAGCCGCGTCGTCGCCGCTCGGCGGCCGACCACGGGACCACCAGCCGCTCGACGAGGCCGACGCCGACATAGAGGGCGACCGAGACGACCGCGGTCAGCAGGATCGCGGCGAAGACGAGGTCGGTCCGGAAGCTGTTCTGCGACAGCTTCATCCAGATCCCGAGGCCGTCGGTCGCGCCGACGTACTCGCCGAAGATCGCGCCGATCACCGCGTACACCACGCTGATCCGCAAGCCGGTGAAGAGCGACGGCAGCGCGGATGGCCAGCGTAGCGCCCAGAACGTCTGTCTCGTCGTCGCCCCGATCGACCGCAGCAGCAGCATCGCGTCGTCCTCGACCCGCCCGAAGCCGTCGAGCAACGCGACCGTGACCGGGAAGAACGTCACCAGCACGACGATCAGGACCTTGGGCAGCAGCCCGAACCCGAACCAGATGACGAACAGCGGGGCGATGGCCAGGATCGGGATCGTCTGGCTCGTCACGAGCAGCGGCTCGACGGCACGGCGGACGGGCGCCCAACGATCGAGGGCGATCGCCGTCACGATGGCCAGGGCGACCGACAGGCTGCAGCCGACGATCGCCTCGACCAGCGTCGGGACGAGGTTGGCCACCGCGGCCTCTCGTGAATCCCACAGCGCGCTGACGATGCGAGACGGCGACGGGAGCGTGATCGGGTCAAGCCCTGCGAGCCGGACGTAGGCCTCCCAGACCAGCACGATCAAGGCGATCAGCGCGATCGGCGGGCCCCAGCGGGCAAGCCGGCGCCGAGCGAGGGTCACGGCAGGTAGTCGTTGCTGAAGAGCGCGGCGTAGTCCGGCGGCGAGGTCAAGGGCTTGCCGTCGGGGCCGGCCAGCAGGTGCTGCTCGTACAGGAACCCGGAGTAGCCCTGCCACTCGGTCAGCGTCTGGCGACCGACCGCCCCCTGCGGATCGTGCAAGAAGCCGCCGGCGGCGAGGAACTCCTGGCTCGCCTTGGGCAGCGCCGGGTTGCCGTCGAAGACGCCCGGGTTCTGGGCCACGAGGATGGCCGCCGCGCCGACCGGGTCTGTGGCCGCGACCTCGTAGCCACGGACCGTGGCCGCCACGAACGCGCGGGCGAGGTCCGGCTTCGCCGCCAGCCAGCGGCTGTCGCAGGCGAGGACCACCTGGTAGAAGTCGGGGAAGCCGTAGTCGCCGAAATCGAAAGTCCGGAGCGCGATCCCGCGCTCGGCCGCTTCGATCCCCTCCCATGCCGCGAAGGTGATGACGAAATCCGCGCGCTTGGCGTAGAGCGCCTCGTACGCTGCGGTGTCAAGGGCGACGGCCTTGAACGCGCCGGTCCCGCCGTCGGCCTTGATGACCGCCTTCAGGGTCGGTACCTCGTTCGGATAGCCGAAGCCTGCGTACGTCCGGCGGTCGAGATCGCGTGGACGCTTGATGTCGGAGGACGCGAGCACCGCGATCTGCTGGGCGGTGTGCTGGAGGATCGCCATCACCGACACGATCGGGGCGCCCGCCGCGACCGCGAAGGTCAGCGAGTCCTGGAAGCTGATCCCGCATTCAGCCTGGCCGGCGGCGATCAGCGCCTCCGGCGTCGTGGTCCCGTAGGGCAGGATCTTCAGGTCGATGCCGGCATCCCGGTACCAGTCGTTGGCGGCGGCCACGTAGATCCCCGTGTGGTTGGTGTTGGGGGTCCAGTCGAGCGCGAACCGGACGGTCCCGAGCGGGGCTGCGGTCGGGGTGGGTGTCGGCCGCGCCGTCGGGGCCGCGGTCGGTGACCGGACAGCCAGTTCCGACGGCGACGGTGCGGGCGATCCGGCCGTCGAGCCGCACGCGGTGGTGACGAGCGCCACGCCGAACAGCGTCGCGAGGAGCCGCCTCATGCGGTCGTCCACGGGTTTCGGGGCATCGCGGTCTCCAGTCTGATCTCGCAGATGAACGCCGCCCCCGAGGCGAAACGGGGACGGCGGCAGCGAGTCGACGGGCCTGCTTCCTTCGCCGGTACTAGCCGGATCAGGTTCCGCGGGTCTGTGGCGATGGCCACACTCTCAGCGCACGTGCGCTCCCCGGAGGCGGTATTCGGTTGTGGCCGGATGGTACACCCGTCCGAATGTCACCTCGAAAACGTGGCTTCCGGCCGATGACATCCCCCCGCGGAACGCGGAAGATCGAGTCCTTGGATTCTGTCCCGCAACACTGGAGGAGGGCAATTCATGAAACGACTGTTCCTCATCATCGCCACGGTCGCGATCCTGATGGGACTCGCCGCGCCGGCTGTCCTCGCCGCCGGTCCCACGAAGCCGGACGGCCAGGTGCTCATGGCCTTCAACGGCGACATCACGGTGCCGGCCGGCGAGCAGGCTGACGCCGTCATCGTGACCAACGGCACTGCCACGATCAGCGGGCAGGTCAAGAACGTCGTCGTCATCAGTGGCTCGGCGATCCTGACCGGTGCCACGCTCGAGAACGTCTTCGTCACCAACGGCACGGTCAGCCTCGGCGCCGGCACGACCGTTTCGGGCGACGTCCGAACGATCGACGCCACGGTGACCCAGGATCCGACCGCGGTCGTCAGCGGCTCGGTTCGCGCCGCAGATGCCGACCTCATCGCATTCGGCGCGGCGATCGTCCCCCTGATCGTGCTGTTCATGCTCGGGTTCGCGCTCGTCACGATCGTCGCGGCGCTCGCCCTCGCGGCCCTCGCGGCACGGCAGGTCCGGAATGCAGAGGCGCTCATCAGCCATGAGCCCGCGGAGACGTTCGTCTTCGGCCTTGCCGGCCTGATCGTCGTCCCGCTCGGCGCCATCCTCGCGATGGCGACCATCATCGGCCTCCCGCTCGGCCTTGCCATCCTGCTGATGGTGTGGCCGGCCGCAGCCTTTGCCGGATACCTGATCGCGGGGATCTGGATCGGTGAGTGGCTGCTCTACCGTGGCGATACGCCGCGACCGGAGCGGCCGTATCTAGCCTCCGTCCTCGGGCTCATCGTCCTGCAGGTCGCCGGCATCGTGCCGTTCGTGGTACCGATCGCCAGCCTGTTCGGGTTCGGTGCGGTCCTGCTGCTCGCCTGGCGGACCTTCATGCAGCACGGCGCCACCCCGGTGGTCACGCCACCGGCGACGCAGCCGATGGGAGTCTGAAACCAGTCTTTCGCAGCGTTATCGGCCGGCGTGCCCGACGGGTGCGCCGGCCGCTCGTTCTCGCAGCCAGACGATGATCGCATCGACGATCGCGGGCCCCTCAGGTTCGTTATGGAGCTCGTGGCGAAGATCCGGGTAGGTGCGGCGCTCGACCAGCGGCGCGCCCGCGAGGACCGCCGACGCCGCGACGGGGACGAGGCCGTCGGCCTCGCCATGGAGGACGAGGGTCGGGATGCCGAACCCCCGCCCGGCCGCCGCTCGCACGCGGGCCTGCTCCTCGAGCGCCAGCGCCCCGAAGCGCGCGGTGCTGACCTTGACGCATAGCGGATCGTCGACGGTCTTGGCCGCGACCGACGGGTCGCGCGACAGGGTCGCACCGTCGATCCCGTTGGAGATGGCGACCGTCGGGCCGACGCGCGCGAGAAGCGGCGCGAGCCGCTTCTTCCAGCCCGGCAGCGCCGAGTCGAGCCCGGGCGAGGACAGGACCGCCACGTCCGGCTTCGGATGACCGTCGAGCAGATAGCCGGCCGCGATCAACCCACCGAGCGAATGCGCGTAGAGCACGACCGGCCGCCCCTTGGCGCCGGCCCGAAGGTCGGCCAGGCGGGACGCGAGATCGTCGTGGTACTGCGACCACCGCTCGACGTCGCCACGCCGACCGCCGGAGCCGCCCATCCCGCGGTGGTCGTACGCAGCCACCTCGAGCCCGGCGCCGGTCAGCTGGTCGCCGACGTGCTCGTAGCGCCCAGAGTGTTCGCCCAGCCCGTGGACCAGGAGCACCGACCCCCAAGGCCGCCCCGCCCACGCGCCGCCGGCTTCGACCTCATCGGCCGGCCAGTGCCGGACGAGCAGGTCGGTGCCGTCGACGGCGCGGACGTGGCTGACGGTCGATGGCATGGCCCCAAGCGTACGCGAACGGGCCCGGGCGTCGATGCCCGGGCCCGTCCATCGATCGCGTCCGGCGAAACCCCTATCGATCGGCCTCGGCGAAGGCATAGGCCGGCTCGCCGGCGGATGGCACGTCGCGCTCCTGCAGGACGAGCGACGGCGTCCGGACCCGTGCGCCGGCTCGCGCGGGGATGAACAGGGCGGCGATCGCCCCGATCCCGACCACGACCGCACCGATCGCGATGGCCGGCTGGAGACCGGCGACATAGGCGACCGGGTCGTTGTAGCTGCCGTTGGCCGTGAAGACGGCGGCCAGGACCGCGACGCCGAACACGCCACCGACCTCACGGATCGTGTTCGTGGCGCCGGACGCTTTGCCTTCCTGCTCGGGCCGGACGGCCGACAGGACGACGTTCGCGATCGGGGCGAAGAAGAGGCCCATCCCGATGCCGGCGAGGATGAACGGGACGATCATCTCCTCGTATGGGACCGTCGGCGTCACCACGATGGCGAGCCAACCGAGCGCGACGGCCTGGAGCGCCATCCCGGCCGTCAGGATCGGGCGCCCACCGATGCGGTCAGCGAGGACCCCGGCGATCGGCGCCACGATGATCGGCATCCCCGTCCAGGGCAGTGTTCGCAGCCCGGCCTGGAACGGGCTGTAGCCCTGGACGACCTGGAAGAACTGGGCGAGCAGGAAGACCGACCCGAACATCCCGAAGTACATCAGCAGTGAGACCGCGTTGGCGGCGCTGAAGGCCCGGCTGCGGAAGAAGCTGAGCGGCAGCATCGGATGATCGTGACGCGCCTCCCAGACGACGAACGCGACGAGGAGGACCGCGCCGACCGCGATGGCACCGACGATCTCGGGGCTCCCCCAGCCGCGGTCGTTGCCGTTGATGACGCCCCAGACGAGGGCCAGCAGGCCCGCGCTGATGAGGCCGAGGCCCGGGATATCCAGGCGGCCTTCCGGCCCGTAGGTCTCGGTCAGGCGCAGCGCCGCAAGCGGGAGCACGACGAGCCCGATCGGCACGTTGAGCCAGAAGATCCAGTGCCAGTCGAGGCCTTCGGCGATGGCGCCACCGACCAGCGGCCCGATGGCGATCGCGAGGCCGGCGATCCCGCCCCACGCGCCGAGCGCGACGGCACGCCGTTCCGGCGGGACCGCGGCGGACAGGATGGTCAGGGTCAACGGCGTGACGATCGCCCCGCCGACACCCTGGATGGCGCGCGCGAGGATGAGGACCTCGGTCGACGGCGACAGGGCGGCCAATGCGGATCCCCCGATGAAGGTCGCCATCCCGATCAGGAACACGCGCTTGCGCCCGAACCGGTCACCGAGCGCGGCGCCGGTGATGAGCAGGACCGCAAAGGTCAGCGTGTAGGCATTGACCATCCACTGCAGGTCGGACAGCGACGCGCCGAGATCACGCTTGATGACGGGAAGAGCGGTGGTCACGACGAGGTTGTCGAGCGCGACCATGAACAGGGCGAGCGAGGTGATGGCGAAGGCCCAGGTGGCCTTCGAGGCGTTTCGGGTCATGGCTGGGACACCCCTTATGAGTTAGCGGTCACTAAGTCCTACGTGCAAAAAGGGGGGACGGATGCGGGTCGTCAGGAGACACCTCCTGGCGCATCGAGTTTGGGCTTGGCCTCGAGGAAGTCGCTCAACGACCACCCCTCCGGCGTGCCCGGGAGCTCGAGGGCGGCCGCCACGTTGAGCAGCATCCCCTCGGCGAAGAAATGGTGGATGTTCTCGTTCGTGGCGCCCGAGTCGCGCTTCACCGAGGCATACAGCGCCGCAAACTCCGCGCGCACGACCTGGCGGACATCGTCATCCCCGCACGCTGCGTAGGACTGGAGCTGGACCCGCAGCAGGTCGCGATCGGCGAGCAGGCGCTCGTAGGCGCTTCCCATCAGCTCGAGTACCGAGCAGTACTGGTCGTCGGTGGGTCCGCGGCGAGCGGCCTCGTGGAGGACCAGCCGGGTCCTCTGGAACGCGTGCCGGACCACTGCCAGGAAGAGCTGGCGCTTCGTGCCGAACAGCTGGAACAGGTACGGCTGCGAGACGCCGACCGCATGAGCGATCGACTCGGTCGACGTTCCCGAGTAGCCGCCCTCGGCGAACTCGTGGAGCGCGGCGACGACGATGGCGTCTCGCCGCTCGTCGGCAGTCTGTCGGGTCGTGGTGGCGGCGTTCATGTGGCGTAACTTAGTGAGTACTAAGTTACTTGTCAACCCCCAAAAACTCCGCGTGCCCGCCGATACCATGCACGCGTGGGTGATTGGGTCGAGATCGGCGATCGCGTCTTCGTGCGCCGCTACGCGTTCTTCGACCAGAACATCGGCCTCGTTCTGGGCGATGGTGCGGCCCTCGTCATCGACACGCGATCGACGCACGTCCAGGGGCGCGAGACCCTGGACGACTTGCGCGGGTTGACCGCGTCGCCGGTAACGGTCGTCGTGGACACGCACGGTCATTTCGACCACGTCCTCGGCAATCACGTGTTTCGCCCCGCCACGATCTGGGGACACGAGGGCTGCCCGGCGTTCATGACCAGGACCGTCGGGCCGCGCATGGCGAGGATCGCCGAAGAGAGCCCGGAGATCGCCGCGGATCTCGCCGAGGTCGTCCTCGACCCGCCCGACCGGACCTTCGCGGAGACGGCATACGTGAACGTCGGCGGACGGCGCGTCGAGCTTCGCTTCCTGGGACGCGGGCACACCGATCACGACATCGTCGTCAGCGTGCCGGATGCGGCCGTCCTGTTCGCCGGAGACCTGCTCGAGCAGGGAGCCGTCCCCTTCTTCGGCGACGGGTATCCGCTCGACTGGCCGGAGACGGCCCTCCGCGTCGCGGAGCTCACGGTCGGCGTGGTCGTCCCCGGACACGGCGACCATGCCGGCCGCCCCTTCGCCGAGTCGCAGGCCGCGGCGATCGCCGAGCTGGCGTTCCTGGCACGCCGCGTCCGCGACGGGGCGCTGACCATCGACGAGGCCGTGGCCCAGACCCCGTTCCCGGCGTATCCCGCCGAGGAGGTCCGGAAGCCGCTCCAGCGAGCCCTGGCGCAACTACGCGGCGAACTGTCCCCGCACGACGCAAGCGTGCACTGAACGATTCGACTCACCGCCACGCCATACCGTACGTGCACGACCACCACGGCCGTGCCACTAGCCGAGGCGCGTGGACCGCTGATATGCAGGGCGCGGTCATCGGGATGAAGGTCTCGCATTACCTGGTCAAGCACGCGTTCGCAACGCTGAACTGAGGGCTCGCCGCCGAACGGCATGGTCAGACTCTCGCGTCCGCTCGTCGGGCGCGGGAGCCTGCGACACCGCGGTGGCGAAGGCTCCCGCCGCCAGGCACCTATGGGTTGGCGGCGCCGAACCACGCTCCGCCCTGGCCGCTAAAGAGGATGCCGTTCGGGACCAGGAACGGCCCCAGATCCGCGACGGAGGTCACCGTCGTCTCGCCAGTGATCGCCAGCCTCGTCCAGTGGGTCGCGTCGAGGGAGGTCCAGTATTCGGTGGACGGGTCGGTCCCTCGGGTCCCGTAACCGAGCAGCCTTGTCCCTGGGCCTGTCGACGGTGTCGAGCTCGACGATGGTGCCGGGCTTGACGATGGTGTCGAGTTGGGTGCGATCGACGGGGCCGGTGACGACCCGACCGGCGAAAGGAACCCGCCAGGCTGGAGCCCCAGCCCGACGGCCACGATAAGGACCGCGGCGATCGCGACAGCGAACGCCGGGCGGGCTCGCATGCTGAAGACCGGCCGGCTCACTCGGCGATCCATGGCGTCCTCGACGCGGCGCTCGAGGTCACCCGGGGCTCGCACCGGATCGATCGTCCGGTAATGGACGCGGAGCTGCTGCTCGACCTCGTCGTCGATCATCGTGTCGCCTCTTCGGATCGGCGCTCGGCGTCGAGCGCGGCGCGCAGGTGCTGGAGCGTGGTGTGCAGTCGCGACTTCACGGTCCCTTCGGGGACCTGGAGCTGCGCGGCGATCTCAGGGACTGTGAGCTCCCGCCCGAACCGGAGCGCCAGCAGGCTTTGCTCGTCGGGCGTCAGGCAGCCGAGCGCGGGACCGAGGTCCGGCAGATCCGCGGGAGGACGATGAGGGACGTCGGCATCGAGGTCGATCGCCGTGATGACCGGGCGCCGGGCACGTCGCCGGAGCTCATCGCGGCAGACGTTGACGACGATCCGGGTGAACCAGCCGTCGGCGGGCCGCTGTCGCGCAGCGTTCGGCGACGATCCCAAGGGAGCAACGCGGCCTCCTGCACTGCGTCCTCGGCGGTGGGACGGTCATGCAGGATGAAGGTCGCCAGCCGATAGGCGTCGTCGATGCGTTCGACGAGCAAGCCGCGGACGGCTTCATCCGTCGTCGCAGACGTTGCGGCGTTGTCGACCATACCCTGGCCCTCGAGGTGCGGTTTCGACCCGTCGCCAAGATGGACGAACCGACCAGGGCAATCGTTCGTTCTTCGCGCCTCCGCGCTGGCCCGGCGGCGCGAATCACGGGCTACTCCCCGATCCGGACGATCCAGCGCCCCCTCGCGGCCCCCGACACGATCCCGTCGAGCGCCTCGTCGAGCGTGTCGAGGGTGACCTCGGTGCAATGGAGCCCGATGTCGCGCGGCCGCAGGTCCGTCGCCAGTCGGTCCCACAGGTCGCGGCGGCGGACGATCGGCACGTTCACCGAATCCATCCCGAGCAGGGCGACGCCCCGCAGGATGAACGGGAACACGGTCGTCTCGAGCGCCGCGCCACCGGCGTTCCCCGACGCCGCCACGGCGCCCCCGGTGCGGAGGGTCCGCAGCGCGTATGGGAGCGTCGGGCCACCGACCGCGTCGACCACGCCCGCCCAGCGTTCCGATTCGAGCGGCCGGCCGTCGCCGGTCACCTCGTCCCGCCCCAGGATCCCGGCCGCGCCCATGGCCCGGAGCCGGGCCGCCTCGTCGGGCTTGCCGGTCGCCGCCCACACCTCGTAGCCGCGGTCGGCCAGGATCGCGAGCGCCGTCCCGCCGACACCGCCCGAGGCGCCGGTGACGAGGACCGGTCCGTCCGTCGGGTCGAGCCCGCGGTCCTCGAGAGCGACGATGGACATCGCCGCGGTGAACCCCGCGGTCCCGATCGACATCGCGTCGCGCGGTGACAGGCCGGGCGCCAGCGGCACGACCCAGCCGGCCGGGACCCGCTGATAGGACGCGAACCCGCCGTGACGCGACACGCCGAGCTCATAGCCGTGGGCGAGCACCGGCGTCCCGACCTCGAGCGCCGAATCCCCGCTGGCGATGACCTCGCCCGCTAGATCGATCCCGGGGATGAGCGGGTTGATCCGGGCGACCTTGCCGTCGGCCCGCGTCGCCAGTCCGTCCTTGTAGTTGACGCTCGACCAGAGGACGCGGACCTCGACCTCGCCGGCCGGCAGGTCCGTCGCGCGGAACTCGCGGACGCCGCGCTCGACCCGGTCGTCGACCTTCGCGGCGACGTAGGCACGGAAGGTAGCGGGAATCGCGCTCATCGCGACAAGCCTATCCCGTCGGGCGACTGGCGGCCGTCGGTCGGTGCAAGGACGGTTGTGTTTCGGTCGCGGTGGTTGACGTGTCAACACCACATGGGGCACCATCCGCGGACCGTGACCCACACCCAAGTCTCCTGGAACATGTGTATGCGCTGGCGGCCCCGCCGTGCGGAGGATGGGGTCTGAGGTCACGCGCAACCTGACAGGGGACGCGGGGCCACAGACGAGGTCCCGGGGCTGCAGTTCCGACAGGAGCTGTGGCTTTTTTGTTTCCTCCGACCGACGCGACGGGTGACCGCCGAAAACCGACCCGCCCTCCCCGGGCGTAGGGCCTCGAGACGCCGCGAACACCCCATCCCTCTCGTCCCAGGAGGACACCGGCATGACAGACCTCGATCCGACCACCTTCCGCCCGGAGACTCGCGCCCTCCATTCGGGCCAGAAGCCCGATCCCGCGACCAACGCCCGGGCGGTGCCGATCTACGCCACGACCAGCTATGTCTTCGACGACGCAGCGCACGCGGCGCGGCTGTTCGGGCTCCAGGAGTTCGGGAACATCTACACCCGGATCATGAACCCGACGACCGACGTCTTCGAGCAGCGCGTGGCGGCCCTCGAAGGCGGCGTCGCCGCTCTCGGCCTCGCGTCGGGCCAGGCAGCCGAGACGCTGTCGATCCTCAACCTCGCGCGCGCGGGCGACAACATCGTGTCGTCGTCCTCGCTCTACGGCGGCACCTACAACCTGTTCACCCACACCCTGCCGAAGATCGGGATCACGACGACGTACGTGGACGGCTCCGACCCGTCGGCCTTCGGGCGAGCGATCGATGACAGGACCAAGGCCGTCTTCCTCGAGCTCATCGGCAACCCGCGGCTCGATGTCCACGACCTCGCCTCGATCGCCGACGTGGCCCATGCCCGCGGCGTGCCGGTCATTGTCGACAACACGTT
>Ga0307281_10000277_pt1 | contig 13179 bp, 7 predicted proteins | sample ER_DNA_120_FD_194486 | JGI IMG/M metagenome (GOLD analysis project Ga0307281, IMG submission 194486) | Bulk soil microbial communities from the East River watershed near Crested Butte, Colorado, United States - ER_DNA_120 | ecosystem: Environmental > Terrestrial > Soil > Floodplain | place: USA...
CGGATTGAGTGCGCGGAACTTGTTGGACACCGGAAGCTCGCGCCCGCTCTGCGGGATGCGCAGCGCTCGCATCATGCGCCGGCCGGCTGGAATCGCAACATGTCGCGGCGCCGCGACCGATTTCGGCGCGGGCGTCATGCGCTCATCGAGAAGCGTGTCCGCCTGCGAGCTCGTCTCGCGGTTGTTGGGAACGATGAGCGCCACGCCGTCCTTGAACGTCGCCCACACGGTCGTTTCGTCCGAGATGCCGGCCGCTCGGATGTCCGGGAGGCTTTTCAGATACCTGGAAGCGCGAGCCGCAATGGTGTCAGCGCTCGAGCCACGCCACTGATTGAGCCGGTTGGTAAGCGCTTGAACCGTGACCACTCGAACCGAATCCTCGTGAGTCACCGATCCTCCGCCGCCACCACCCCCACCGGGGTCCTTGGGAGCGGTTCCGTTGTCACCGGAGCATGCAGCGAAGACAATCAGAAGAAACAGGGCAAAGAGGCGTTTCATGCGGCCACCTACCAGCTTGGTTACTTGAGCAGGACCATCTTCTTCGTTTCGACAAAGTCACCCGCGCGCATGCGGTAGAAGTAGACACCCGACGCGACGCGCGCGCCGCGATCGTCTTCGCCATTCCACCGTACGGATGACACTCCGGCCAGCCGGTGTTCATGCAGAAGCTCGCGCACGAGACGGCCGGAGATGTCGAATACTGAAATGTTCACGTCGGCTCCGCCCGATGGAATGTCATACGAGATCGTCGTAATCGGATTGAACGGATTGGGGACGTTGGCATGCAGCGCGAACTGCGTCGGCAGCGGCGTATCGCCGACACCGGTGGTCGAGACGGCGCCAATCACGAACGGCGAGAGCGACGTGACGTGGCCACAGATCCTGTTGTTGACGAGATCGCGCGAGGTGGTCACGTTGGCCCACATCGTGCCGTCGTAATGCAGGAGCACCAGGTTGGCTTCCGGTCCCGGGATGTGGGTCTCGTCATAATTGAGACAAACGTCGACTCCGCCCGTGTACGACGCGTCGGTCGTGATGTTGAAATAGATCTGCGGATCGCTCGGGTTTCCGATCGCGTAACCCGATACAGGCACCGGGGGCGTGTACGGGTTCGCGATGTACGTGTTGCCCGTCCCGGTGACGTTCTGGTATGTGGCAGTGCCGTACGCCGTGCCGCCGGCATCAACAAGGTTTACCGTGACGTTCGACCCCGATCCGGTGTTCTGATACTGCACGCAGCCCGTCAACTCCGACGTGTTCCCCGCCAGATCGGTTTCGGTGCACGTAATAAAGCTGCCCGGTGGAATCGGCTGCGCCGGGTGGAACGAGAAATTGAAGAGGGTCAGCGCCACGCCGCCGATATAGGTGATCGCATTGCCGCGCCCGTCGGAACCCCCACACGACGACGAGCGATAGAAATGAATCTCGACGGATTGACCTGGGATTCCTTCCTTGAAGCCGTCGATCTGTGACGCGCTCACCGCGGTGATGACCGGTTGGTTCTGCTTGTTGTTCGGGCCGGTGTCGGCGTCATTGCGATCGTTATAGGTCGGACCGTCGAGGCCGAGATCAATTGCGCTGTAGTAGGTTCCGAAGAAGGAATTCCCGACCACCATGTTGTTCACGGTCCCTGTTCCTTCCATGCCGACACCGTTGAGGTCGTTCGCAATGATGTTCGCTTCCTGGCTGTTCGGCGTGAGTGTCAGTACGCTGGACCCGATCCTGGCTCCGCTGGTATTGATCAGCCACACGCCGATCGAGTTCTGCTGCGCGGTTACGAGATCGGGGCTGATACCGATGTAGTTGCCGTAAATCTGCGGTCCGCTCACACCATAGACATACACTCCACTCCTGAGGCCCCCGATCACATTGCGCGCGGCCGCGGAGGCGCCGCCGACGCGACAGTTGGAGCCCATAACGATGACTCCATCTCCGGGGTTGGACGGGAAGGGCTGGCCGTCGGCGCGGAAGCCGAGATAGTTACCTTCGATCACGGCGTTGGGAGCGGACACCGACACGGGTATGTAGATCCCGAACATCGAGACGCCGCGCAGCGTGCAATCGGAAGCTGAAAACTGAAAGCCTCGCGGCGATCCGAATTGACTGCCGTCGATCTCGATCACGATCTGCGCGTCGCTCGGAGCACCCACCGGAGTCGTGTTGGGATATGCACCCGGTTGCGTGAAGCCGTCGATGGTCAGCGCATCGGTGACAATAGGAAAGTCAGACGAAGGTTGGATGGTTTGAACGCCGCCACCGGGAATATTGAAACGGATGGTCTGCAGCCCGGGCGTTGTGTTCGCCTGCGTGATCGCAGTGCGCAGCGTGCCGGACGTATTGTCGTCGTCCGTCTTGGTTACCGTGAACGAGTAAGGGAGACCGCCGGCTCCCATTCGCTGCGCGTAGATGTCCCGGTTGCCGGCGCGCTCATCTTCCCACGCCACCACCGCGCCGCCGGATCCGTCCGCAAGCATGGCCGGATAACTCTGGTTACCGGGCGCGGAGCACAGGGCGACGCCGTTCGGAGTCCACTGCGGCGCGCCCGCAGCGCTCAGCCGTTGCGCGTAGATGTTGGAATCTACGATGCGCGCATCCCACCAGGAGATGATCGCGCCACCGGACGCATCCGGCGCGATCACCGGTGATAATTGATCGTTGAGCGCAGTGCAAACCCCGACACCGTTCAATGTCCACTGCACGGCGCCGAGGCCGTTCACACGCTGGGCATAGACGTCGTTATTAATACCGGTGCGCCAGTCGGACCACGCGATGATGATCCCGCCGGATCCGTCCGGAATCATGCCCGGGGTCGAATCGTCGGTTTGGAAGCCGAAACCGGTGCGGATCGGCACTCCGGCAGCGGGCCACTGGATTGCGCCCCCAGAATTGATCCGTTGTGCGTAGATGTCGTCGGCTCCGCGCTCGTCCAACCATGCAATGACGGCGCCGTTCGATCCGTCCGCAACCATCCAGGGGTACAATTGGTCGCTCGCTACCGTGCACACATTGACGCCGTTGGCGGTCCACAGCGGAACACCCGCTGCATTCATGCGCTGCGCAAAAATGTCGCTGTTCGTAGAGCCGTTGCGCGTGTCGTTCCACGTGATGATCGCGCCGCCGGCGCCATCGGTCACGATGGCGGGCATGTATGCAAGAGTCGCCAGGGTGCTGACTGGCGCGCCGTCGACGGCCCACTGCACGACACCGGCCGCATTGACGCGCTGCGCATAGATCGCCGTGTTGGAGCCGTTCCGATAGTCCGTCCACGTAATGATCGCCCCGCCGGCACCGTCCGGGCTCAACTGGGGGTAGAACTGATTGTTGACAGCAGTGCAGATGGGCACGCCATTGGCCGTCCACACCGCGGTTCCCGTGGGGTCGATACGTTGCGCGTAGACGTCCCACGACGAACCGCGCCGGTCCGACCAGATCACGATCGCGCCACCGGCGCCGTCGGAAGCGATACGCAGGTTGGTCTGGGTATTGGCAGCGTTGCAAACAACCACGCCGTTCGCAGTCCAGAGCGGCGTGCCCGCAGCGTCCAGCCGTTGCGCGTAGATATCCTGGCTGGCGCCGCGGGTGTCGGCCCATGCCGTGATCCATCCGCCCGCGTTGTCGTTGGTGATCGCCTGGATGCCCTGCAAGCCGATCGCTGTACACACGCCCACGCCGTCGATCGTCCATTGCGCCCGCGCGGGAAGCGCGACAAGAAGCAAGAGCATCGCGAGACGTGTAGTCTTGTTCATGATCGTACCTCTGATCCTTCCCTCATCGCGCCGTGTCCGGGTCCGGCAACGAAACCGGTGTCATCGCGGTCCATTTGATCTGTGCCTGCGCCTGGGCTTCGTCGATGAGTTCCGCCGCCCGTTCAAAGAGGGCGTTGCGCTCATCATCCCCAACAACCGCGAGACGAGCACCCAGGCGGACATTTGCTTTGCCGCGTGCTCGGGTGACAACGGCACCGAGCCCACGAACAACAACAACGGTGGCAGCCACCTACCGGGGAACACGTTGTTGTCTCGTGCTGGCTGTTGACCCGGTAGACGAACAAGGGCCGCCGGAATCATGCGGCGCCCCCAAAAAAGCGGAGATCAGCGGGTGCGGATGGAACCGGGGTCGGAGGTGGCGATCACGTCGCCCTGGGAGAGGGCGAATACCCGCCAGGTGAGGTCGAGGGTCGGCGGTAGGGTCGAGGGTAATGCGGCTCGGTCGACGGACAACGACGTTCCGGGCAGGTTTGCGGATCGATAGACTTCGCCGAAGTCCGGGCCGTAAAGGCGAACCTGGTACTGGTCGGCACCCGTCATCGGGCTCCAGTTGAGATGGATGCTGCCGTCCGCGGCGACCTGCGCCGGGGACAGCGTGAACGTCTGGGAGGGTGACGTGCTCTCGCGCAGCGAGCTCTGCTCCGGCTGCCGCAACATCCAGAGCACGCCCGCCGCGATCACCACCAGCACCGCCGCAAGGAGTGGCAGCGGTCGCCACAGCGACTGCCACCAGGATGCTCGCGCCGGCGTTTTCGCGGGCTTCCATCGCGCTGCATCTGCGCGAATGCGCGCGTCGAGTTTCCCTCGCGCACGCTCGAGGTCTGCTCCCGCGACGGGCTTGGCCTCCACGAACGACTGATACGAGGCAACCAAGCTCCGGCACCGCGGGCACGTCTCGGCGTGCACGCGCTGGGGATGGCCGGCCGGCAACTCCAGAACGGCCGCGATGCTCTCGGGCTCAATGCAGTGTGTTTCCACCGGCATCTCCTACTGGGCGCGTTTGCGCCTCTCCAGCGCGGCGCGCAACTTCTTGCGCCCGCGCTGCAGTACGGTTCGCGCACCGGACGCGTTCTCCAGGCCCATGATGCGCGTCACTTCGTCGATTCCCATGCGCTCGACGCAGCGCAGCCACATCGCCTGTTGCTCGTCCGGCGCGAGCTCGTCGCGAATCGTCTGTAACAACCACTCCTCGTCCTGCTCCTCGTCCAGGACCGTGTCAGGAAGGGGGGCGCGATCGGGCGCAGCGGCCACGGCGTCCTCGTCCAGCAGGTAGCTCACGTGACGGCCGGCGTCGATGCACCGGTTGCGCGTCACCGAGTAGAGCCAGGACGAAAACCGGGCCCTGCCATCGAATGATTCGATTTTTTCCCACACGCTGGCCAGCACGTCCTGGGAAAGATCGAGCGCGCGATCGACGTCTCCCGTGTACCGGAAGCACCACAGGTACACCGCATCCCGATAGCGGCACACCAACTCGGTCGCGGCGGCGCGCCGCTGCCCGGCATCGCCTGCCGAGCGGGCGATCCGCAGCAGTTCCTCATCGGGAACGTTCCTGTCCCACCTGTTTGACGAAGCACTCATGGATAATCACGCGCAAAAAAAGAAGCGCCGGGACATCATCCCACGAAGGAGCGGGCGCGTCGACGACGGAGAAGGAGCCCGGCTGCGGCGAGAAAGGCGAGGCCGATGACGATGAGCAGCAAGGGGTTCCACGGCCAGATTCGCGTTTCGATGGGAACGGACACGGAGCCGTCACCCACCACCGTGAAACCGGCCCAGTAGAAGGGATGGGCGTAACGCGATGAGCGACTCGCCTCGAGCTGGGCCAGGCGAAGCGCGGTCGCGACCGGTTCCCCGGAGGCGAGATGGCGATAGAACGAGCGCATGATGATGGCGGTGACGCGATCGTCCACCGGCCACATGCTGGCAACCACGACGGGAACACCCGCGCTCAAGAACGCAGTGGTGAGCCCGATGGTTCCCTCGCCCGTCGTCATCCGGCCACCGGCGGTTTCGCAAGCGGAGAGAACGGCGAGCTGCGCGGGAATGTCGAGCTTCGCGATTTCCCAGGCCCGCACGTAAGTATCGGAAGGAAATGCGCGCTCGATCGACAACGAGTCGGCGCCGGAGAGGAATACTCGACCGCCCGGTGCTGCTGCTCCACGTGTGCGCCCTGCCGCGTCGGTCGGCCTGTCCTCCGGCTGCCTCAGTTGGATGCCGGACCACCACGGAGCCCGGTCGATGACCAGCGCATGCGAAGCGATGTGCAGCGTTTCGCCCCGGCGTGCCGCCCGCGCGAAAGCATCGACATCGTGCAGATCCGCGAAATGGTCGACGTGGCGATATCGATTCCCCAGGTCGCGCACCTCGTTGCGCGCGCCGGAAAGGCCTCGACCCGACGCGCTGATCGCCACGATTCCGCCGTCGCCGCGCGCCCTGCGTCTCGCGAGAGAACGCTCGATCACGAGAACGCCGATGGACGGCATCTGTACGATGTCCCGGTCCTGCATGAGCACGTCGCCGCCGTCGCGCATGACCAGCAGGCCGAACGGCACCGCGGAGAAGTAACCATCGGGACACACGAACACGCGGTTCGATCGCTCGACGATGTCAGTCACGGCACCGAGGATGTCGCGGCCCAGCTCGCGTTGAACGCCGGAGAGCCGGCCGACGTCATAGTCCGAGCGCAGTGCGGGATCCGTGCTGGCAACCACCGTGCGCAGGAGCAGGATGCGGTCCGCGAGCGAAGACTTCCGGCCGGGCAGGGGCACGATGCGCAGCGAATCCGTCGTCACCGCGCAGAGGAACGATCGCTCCGTCCCCTCGCAGAAATCGAGCACCGCCTCGCCGGGTTGAAGCCGTGACTGCAGCTCAGACAGCGTCGCCACCCGGTTCGACAACGGTGTAGGGACATCGCCGGCATCGCTGTGCGGCCGGACGATGCGATCGATGAGCGCGCGTGTCTTCACGCGCTGCACGGCGTCGAAGAAGGCCTGCTCGCGCGACGCACGCGATGACGATTCCGGATATTCCAGCAGCACCCGGCCGGCTTCGATGACGTCCTGCGACACCCATGTGCCGTAGACTTCGCGCCATTCCGGAGTGCTGATGCCGCCGCGCACGACATCGAGGCTGTCCAGCGCGGCATGCAGGACAGCGGTTGCGCCCGCGTGATCGCCCGTGGCATGACGGCACTCGCTCTCCAGGAACATGGACGCCACCATGGTGCGTTTCTGACCCGCGGGAATCGCGAGGTCTTGCGCGCGCCGCGCGCACACGATCGCCTTGTTCATGTCGCCGGCACGGGCGTACAGGCGCCCGAGCACAAGGTTCGCGCTCGGAATCGCGTCGCCGTACAAGGTGTGGCCGGCCAGGTGCCGCGAAAGCAGAGCGATGGCTGCGCCGGCGCTGTCGCACGACGCCAGCGCCTGCGCGAGGCTGGTGAACACCATGTCCCGGTGCTGTGCCTCGAGCGCGTCGAGGTTGCCGGTCAGCTTGCGCAGCAGCGCGACTGCGCTTGCGTTTCGTCCCTGTTCCATGCGCAGCAGCGCGAACTGAAAATCGACCGTGGGCAGTTGGTCGGCTGCACCCTGGGTTTCGCACAACGTGCGTGTCTCATCGAGAATGGACTGCGCGGTTTCGAAATCGCCCAGCTCCTGCAGCGCAGCGGCGAGGTTGCACGCCGGCACGACCATTCCCCACGGCGACTTGAGCTCACGCGCCAGTGCAATCGCGTGCTGCAGGTATTCCCACGACCGGCTCAGATCGCCCTGCTTCGTTTCCATCACGGCGAGATTGTTGGCCGACCACATCTCGTTCATGCGGTCACCCGTCTCGTGGGAAATGGCGAGGGAGCGGCGGTACCAGCGTATCGACGCCGGTCCGTCACCCAGCGCGCTGGCAACTCGTCCCAAACCGATCAACGGAGTGATTTCCAGCCGCTTCTTGCCGGTGGCGTGAAAGAGCGCGAGTGCCCGCTCGTATTCCTGCTGCGCTCGTTCTTGGTCGCCGGTGTTGTGGAAGACGAGGCCGAGCGACGTGCGCGCCCACGCTTCGTCGATCGGCGAATGCGTTCGCTGGGCGAGCATCAGACGGCGCTCGAAGCACCGAGTCGCTTCATCGGGTCGCCCTGCGCTCAAGCGGGCAAACCCTTTGAAATTCACCGCGGGCATAAGGCCCGTCGTGTCGCGGACGGATTCGGCGATGTGGATGCCCGCGTCGATGTCGCGCTCCGCGCCGGGCCGGCCGAACATCACGAGCGCACGCCCGCGCTGGGTGAGAGCACGGCCGAGCAGGACGGAATCACCGACCGCCTCGGCCCGTCGCACGAAAGTGGAAGCAACCTTGATGAGCGAGTCGTATTGTCCGGCGACGAACAAGTCCTCGCTGAGCTTGCTAAGCGAGTCGGCGGACGCGGGGGATGCAGGTCGTGTTGCCGGCGCACCCGCGGTGAGCCATGCTGCGATCAAAACTGGGCCAACAGCAGGAGCGAATCTGCGCGGGCGTAGCGTGAGGGCGGCCACACACCCATTATATACCCTTCCTGGCCGCGAACGCCCTAGCGAGATAGGATCGCAGGCTGGAGGACAGGCCCACGCGAATCAAGCCGGCTGGTTGATGATGGCTATGCAGCCGCCGCTTGCGTCGCCCGGGGCACGTCTTCCTTCTCCATGCGCTCGGCCACGTGCAGCACGAAATTGGCCGCCTTGCCGATGACGGTGTCGCGCTTGGGCACGACGTAGAGCGCCTTCTTCATCTCGGGATGCTGGTCGACGTACTGCTTCAGCTCGTCGAGTGTACGGCCGGTCTTCGAAAGCGCCTCAGCGAACTCCTGCTTGGCCTTGATGCGCGCGTTGCCGAGCGCCATCTGCACGCGCGAGTGCGCGTTGATCTCGCCCTCGCCGGAGGTTTCGATGGGCAGATAGATCATGTCCTTGTAGTGCTCGGTGACCGCGGCCTGCGCGCCGTCGGACTGGGTGCTGGGCATGCAACCGAAGGGTTTGAGCGAAACCACCATGTGCGCGATGCCCTTGCTCGAGTAGTAGATGTTCTTCGCCACTTCCAGGTGGCCCTCGCCACCACCCGCGCGCGAGTTGTAGTACGGATGTCCCATGCGCTGGAGCTCGTACTGGCACACCAGCTCGTGCAGAATGCCTCCGCCCAGCGCGTGCTGGAGCTTTCCATATTCGCGCGAGAAAACCTTCTCCGCGAAATTCATGCGCGCGATGCGCTTTCGGTAGCGCGCTTCCACTTTCGCGCGGGGCAGCGGCCGGCGCGTCCACGACGGCATGACGCCGCCATCTTCGATGCCCTTCCTGTCGCGGAGCTTCTGCTTGAACTGGTGGATCATGTACATGATCCAGGTGCCGATCGGTTCCACGATGACTTCCGCGCCTTCCCGCTCGAGGAACGGGAACATGTTGTAGTTGCCGTCGCCGTCGGTGGTCTGGGCCCAGAACTCGCCCGTGATCTTGACGATCGGCTTCACGCGGAAGCGGTCGACCTCGATGTTCTCGATCTTTTCGCGCACGCCGTTGAGCGCGTCCGTGTAGTACGAGGTGGTGAGTTGGCGCGTGAACTTGAGAGCGTAGTCGGTCTGGTTGTAGAGGTGCGTGCGGCGCAGGAATTTCTCGACGCGATCACCCATCGCCGCCCGCGGCTGGCGCTTGAGGGCCTCGGCGAGCGATTCGCGCGCTCCGTCCAGCACCGCGTTGATGCTGCCGGCCTGCATCTCGTAGGGACGAATCATGTAGCCGATTTCATTGAGCATGTCGCCCATGTTCATGGAGTTCAACATGGCGAGAAAGAAGTCGAGGTTCATCTCGAGGCCCGCGTTCACGTCTTCCTGCGAGAGGCCCTTCGACTGCTGGAAGAGGATGACGCGGAAATCTTCGAAGCCGGAGTTGCGCAGCGCGAGGCGATATTCCGCCTCGTACATGCCGAAGCGGCACGGTCCGCACGCGCCCGCGGTGATGAAGACATAATCATTCGCGATCTGCTGGCGCGAGAGTCCCTTGGCCTCGAGGCCCTGGAGGTACTGCACGAGATTCCCCACCGTGAAGTAGGTGGGATTGCACTGGCCGTTGTTGCCGTATTCCTTGCCGAGCTGGAAGGCCTTCACGTCGGGCGTCGGCACGACGTCACACTTGTAGCCGAGGCCCTCCCACGCGCCCTTGATGAGACGCTCGTGGCTCCAGGTGAGCCCGCCGAAGAGCACCGTCGTATATGGCCGTTGATCGCGCGTGAACGGACGCTCGACCGGACGCTTGAAGTGCTGCACGGGTTTTCTGGGACGCGCAGTGGCGGCGGAAGGGGAGAGTGGCTCAATGGTCGTGGTCTCGAGGGTCATGGCGGCCTCCTGGATGTCGCGCCCATGCATCGGGCACGACTTCCGCATTATCGGCAGCCGGGGGCCGGGTTGCAATAGAGGAATAACCTGAATCTATTTCAGCAGTACGATGCGCCGGGTTCCGGCCGTCCGGCCATCCACCACCAGGCGCGCGAAATACACGCCGCTCGTGGCCCGGTGGCCGTCCAGGTCGCTGCCATCCCACGATACCTCGTGCTCCCCTTTACCGGTGCTTTCCATCCGCTGCACCAACCGGCCGCTCACGTCATAGATCTGAATCGATGCGGTGCCCGGGGCGGCAAAACGAATGCGCGTTTTGCCCACGAACGGGTTGGGTTGCGCGGAAAGAATGACGGACGGGACGGACGGGGGGGTGTTGCTCACACCTGTCGCGGTCCCGATCAGTTTGTAGATGCCACCGTAATAGCCAGCGAAGAACAGCTCGTTGTCCTTGTCCTGGCATATACCCGTGAAACGATAGAAGGCCTCCGGCGGATAGTGGAACAACTCCGTGTTGGTCGGCGGATTGACGCCGTCCCAGTAGAGCGCCCAGACGTGGTCAGTGGGATGGTCGGCGTAGATGTAGCGACCCCGGAGTTCGGGGTGCTCGGTTCCGTGGTAGACGTATCCGCCGATGATGGCCGCGCCGTACTGCGACTCATGGATGTATTTGAAAATCGGCATCACGATCTTCAGGCCGACTGTATCGCACGGGGTCGGGTAGTCGCACTGCGTGCCTTCCATGTTCGGCCAGCCGTAGTTACCCATCTTCTTCACGATATTGACTTCTTCCCACGTATCGAGTCCGACGTCGCCCAGCCACAGGCGCCCCGTGGGCGCGTCGAAACTGAAGCGCCACGGATTGCGGAAGCCAAACGCCCACACTTCCTCGCGACTGCCCACGACGTTGCCGACAAACGGATTGTCGGGGGGAATGCCGTAGTTCTTTCCGCCGGAAGGATGGTCGACGTCGATGCGCAGCATTTTCCCCTTGAGGCTGAAGGGATACTGCGATTCGTAGATTTGCCCGTCCTCGCCGGTGCTCACGTACATGTAGCCGTCCGCGCCGAACGCGATCTGCCCGCCCTTGTGGTACGTGGTGACCTGCGGAATCTCGATGAGGCGAAGCTCGCTGTTCGGATCGGCCACGTTGGGGTCGCTGCTCACGTGGTAGCGCGCGAGCACCCATTTCAGCGGGAGTCGCGCCTTGTTGATGTAGGTGACGTAGAAGTAGCCGTTGTTCGCGTAGTCGGGATGAAATGCCAGCCCGCACAGCCCGGACTCGAAGTTGTTCTCTGTGGAATCCTCGAGGGTGAGGAAGAGCGTCGCCGTCGAGACGGAGGGATCGTTCTGAAAGACGTGGATAAGCCCGTTCTTTTCGAGCACGAACAGGCGGTCGGTGCCGTCCATGGGATCGACCAGACCGGTGGGGGTGTCGAAAGACGGGAGATTCGGGAATGCGATCTGAACGTCCATCGCAGCAACGGCCGGAGCAGCGGCTCCGACCAGAAGCAACAACGCGACCAGGTGGGCACCCCGACGATGCATTCGGCTCATGGTGTACCTCGCGGGTTTCGGGGCAAAATCAGGGCACTATTCTAGCATAAACGACCTCGTCAACCCACTGCCTGTCCTTGTAGACCGACTTGCGCAGAACGCCCTCGCGGAGATAGCCCGCCTTCTCCAGGACCCGCATGGACGCCGCATTCCACAGGAACACCTCCGCGTGTACGCGCGTCATTTTCATCGTGTTGAACGCGTACTCCGTCATCGCGATGACCGCTTCGGTGATGATGCCGCGATTCCAGTATTCCTCGCCCAGCCAGTAGCCGATTTCGGCGCTGTGCCGGTGAATATCGTCGCCGGGGCGCAGCCCGATCGCGCCCACCGCGAATCCGTCAACGTCGATGGCGAACACAAGGTTGAATCCGTTGGTGGTGGCGAGGCGGATCCAGCTGCGGGCGTCGGCAGTCGTGTAGGGATACGGGAATGTATCCCGCAGATTGATCCACACGTTGCGATGGTTGGCGTGCCGCACGAGCGAGGGCTCATCGCCGCGGCGCCATTCGCGCAGGAGGGACTTCGCAAGCTGGATGCGGACGGGTTCGGGCTTCATCCGCCCTCACTGTATCACGTCCGCAAAACTGAGCCATCGCGGAGCGCGGCTAACACGACCAAAAGACTGCAAATTCCGAATAGCCATTCCGAATACCCGTGCGCGGCACACCCAACCGAAGTGCGCGATTGACTCTCGCTCTTCGCGCGCGATAGGCTTGATGGGTTCGTTTTGCGGGGAGATACTCCGCTTATCCTTCCACCAGTAACGCGACGGAGGTTTCACTTTGAAACACCTGCGTTGGCGTAGTACGGCACTACTCCTCTGTGCCCTGTCACTCACCGCGATGCTCTGGGCCTGCGAGAACGATACCAGCAACGTGGCACCCGCCACGCCGCAGGGCGACGTTCTCGCCGCTGTCAGTGCACACCACGTTGAGTTCGACAAGGCGATTGCAATACACAACCGGTACATTCCCGAAATTCTCGCTACCAAGGATGTGGCGGGAACCGCCATCTCGGCCGACGAGAAGGGCATGCCGGTTATCACGATCTACACGAAACAGCAGACCGCACCCGGCCAGCTGAAGCAGGAATATGAAGGCGTTCGCGTGATCGAGCAGGTCACCGGCGCCATCAAGCCCTTCAAGGGCCCGCCGGGCGGCGGCGGCGATACCAGCGGCCAGGCCAAGCAGACGCCTCCCGTCAAGATGGGGACATCGGGCGGTTGGCGTTATGACCTCGCCAACGGCTATTGCTGCGGCGGTACGTTCGGTTCGCTGGTTCAGAAGGGTGGGACCAAGTACATCCTGACGAACTATCACGTGCTGTATGCGGACATCGTGAGCGGTGGCAACAGCCGCGTCGCGACGGCCGGCGATGCGGTCATCCAGCCGGGCTTGATCGACGTGAACTGCACCGCGGCCAACGCAACGAACGTCGGCACACTGGTGACGAACGGCGGCTCGCTGCCGATGGGCGGCACCGCCGTCGACGTCGGTATCGCTC
>Ga0307281_10000278_pt1 | contig 13170 bp, 12 predicted proteins | sample ER_DNA_120_FD_194486 | JGI IMG/M metagenome (GOLD analysis project Ga0307281, IMG submission 194486) | Bulk soil microbial communities from the East River watershed near Crested Butte, Colorado, United States - ER_DNA_120 | ecosystem: Environmental > Terrestrial > Soil > Floodplain | place...
GCGTGGTCCGCGAAGACGGTGCGTTGGGCGGTTACCGCTGGGGCATCGAGCGCAAACGCGCCTTGCTCGATCGCGAGCGCGATCTCGCGACGGCTCAGCGCGTCAGCCAGTAGCTCACCTTCCGGGGGGGCTCAGGGCCGTTTGCGCACGACGCGCCACCGACCTTGCTGGAGGTCCCGAGTCTGCTCGTGCACGGACGTGTAGGTGCCATCCAGTGTATCGCTGCGCAACCGCCCCACGAACGTGGTGTGCAGCGCACACCCGCACGTCGGGTCGGTGTAGGGGGCCAGCGCGCCGCTCACCTGCCCACCGGAGACCCGCACAAACCGGATGGCGATCGGCTGGCTGGCCGGTGGCGGGGTCGGGCTGGGCTCCATCTGGCTGTTCCCCTGTCGCGTGAACCACTTCGGCGTCATGACGACGTCACCGGTCGCGCTGTCGGTGCCGGCGATGAGCTTGAACACGATGCTGCCGCTCCGGCCGGACTCGACACTGGAATAGTCGCCGTACCACTCCCCGGCGAGCTGGGAGATGTCGGCCTCGAGGCCGACCACCGGCACCGGGGCTTGCGACCCCCCACACCCCAGCAACGCGGCAGCGAGTACAGCAGCAGGATGGATCGAGCGTACGTTCATCGCAAGCCTCGAGTGGTGAGGGGTCGTGTTTCTAGACGCATGCAGCGCGGGGATGGTTGCACTGGATGGTGGGGAGGAACGAAGACCGAGTCCAGCCGCCCCCCGTCACCCTTGACCGAATCCTGACGCCTGTTCCACTTGGTGCGCCTGCCACAAATGCCGTCGGTCATGGGCGGCGAGGAACGCGAGATAACCTCCCAAGGGCATCCGAAACAACCGGGATACGGGCGACACCACGATTGCCCGCTTGATGTTGACTCCGGCCGCGGCGCGGGCGCGGTCGAGCAGACGCTCGCGGGATGCTGCCAGGGCGCGCAGGACCTCGTCCCGCCCCAGGGGAGTCGAGGGCGGAGTGAAGATCCGGAATGTGCGCATGCGACGCGTGGGCGGCGGCTCCATCGACCGCACCATCCAGTGGGTGAACCACCCATAGTGGTAGGGCGCTGCCGCCGGCCACGCGCGTTGGCGCGCATATGCAATGGCGCGATCGATCGCCGGTAACGCCGCGTCGCTGCTCACTGCCAGGTGCATCAGGCACTCCCCGATCGACCAGCGACCTGGGTCCGGGCGCCAGTTGAGCTGCCCGCCGCTCAACGCGCCCGCGAGCCTCGTCGCTTCCCGCGTGCTGGCCTCGAACTGACTGCTCGCAGCGGGGAGACCGCCGAAATCATCGCCCGCGTCGGTCACGATCGCCTCCGTTCCGGTTCCCTGTCGAAAGATACGCCGGGTGATAGGTTCTGCCTCATGCTGGCTTCCGTCCGCTCGATCCTGCGCGCGATCGGCATCACCGTGGTACCGGAGGCGACGCGCCTCGACGCCGCGGCCTGGTCGGCGCTCGAGGACACGATCGCCGGCGCGCTGGCCGCGCGCCCGGCGGCGCTGCAGCGCCAGTTCCTCCTCTTTCTCCGCCTGGTCCAATGGCTGCCGGCGCTCCGCTACGGGCGGCGGTTCACCCGGCTCGATCCGCCACGTCGCACGCAGTTCCTGGCGAGCCTCCAGGACGCCCCGCTCCTCCTGGTGCGGCGTGGCGCGTGGGGACTCCGGACCCTGATCCTGATGGGCTACTACGGACGCGCGGCCGCGGCCGGCGACATCGGCTATCGCGCCGATCCCCGCGGCTGGGACGCCCGTCGGGCGCGCGCGTGATCGACCGCACCTACGACGTGGTGATCGTCGGCTCGGGCGCCGGCGGCGGCGCTGTCGCCCAGGGACTCGTGTCGCTGGCCCAGGCGGGTCGACGCGTGCTGGTCCTGGAGCAAGGACCGCGGTTCCGGGACGACGAATTCACGGGGCGCGAGTTGGAGATGGCCGGCGCGCTGTACCACGACGGCGGTGGCTTCCTCAGCGCCGACGGGACGATGACGCTCGCGTTCGCCCACGGCTACGGCGGCTCGACCATCGTGTACACGGGGACGTCGCTACCCGCGCCGGCGCGGGTCATCGCTCAGTGGGCCGTCCCGGGCCTCGACCACGACGACCTGCTGCGGCGCTCACGTCGCTATCTCGCGGAGAACAGCGTCCATCTGTTGCCGGCCGAGGAGCTGAACGACAACAACCGGTTGTTCGCGACCGGCGCCCGGCGAGCCGGATACGCGGTCGAGCAATTCCCGGTGAACGTGAAGGGCTGCCGCGGCTCCTCGCTGTGCAACCTGGGTTGCCCCAATCAGGCGAAGCAAGGGACGAACCGGGTTCAGCTCCCGGCGGCCGAACGCGGCGGTGTCGAGATCGTGACGCGGGCCAACGTCGTGCGGGTCGAGCCGGACCGCTCCCTCACCGTACGGGTCAGTGAGCAGTCCCCTGGCACCAAGGGTCAGCCGTCCGAGTGGCCGCCGGGCGAGTACCGTATCGAGTCACGCGTCGTCGTCCTGGCCGCCGGGGCGTTGGGATCACCGCCGCTGTTGCTGCGCTCCCCGCTGCCCCTTCCTCGCGCGGTCGGGGTCGGCTTCACCTGCCACCCGGCGCTGATTCTCGTCGCGGAGCACGCCGCCCCGATCACCAATGACGTGGGGCATCCCAAGAGCTTCTACGTGGACCGGGCGGCCGAGGAGGGGTTCGTGCTCGAGACGTGCATGTACTTCCCCTTCACCACCGCCAAAGCGTTGACCGGGTTCGGCGCCGGGCACAGCGCGATCATGCGCGCCTTCCCGCGGCAGCAGCAGATCCTTGTCCTGTCCATCGATCACGCCCGGGACGGCAACCGCATCGGTATCGACCGCGCCGGCAATCCGGTCGTGCAGTACCGCTATTCGGAGGAAGCGGTGGCGGGATTGGTGCGGGGCAATCGCGCCGCGGCCCGCGTCTTCTTCGGCGCGGGCGCGGTACGGGTGCACGCCCCCTTCGCCGATCCACCGCTCGTCGATGCGCACGACGCCGGACGGCTCGACACGCTGATCGACGCGCGGCACTGGAAGCCTGGCAAGCAGGCCATCAGCTCGGCCCACCTGATGGGCGGGTGCCGGATGGGTGGCTCCGCAGCCGACTCGGTGACCGACGCCTGGGGCCGAGTGCACGGGTTGCCGTGGCTGTTCGTCGCCGACGCGTCGCTCTTTCCCGACGCGCTGGAAATCAACCCCTACGTCACGGTTATGGCGCTGGCCGACCGGGTCGCCGAGGCTGTGCTCCGCGACTTTGCGGGGCTCGCGGCCTAGTCGGCGGGTCTCAGACGCGCCACGGCTGCGACGGCCGGCCCCGCCTCTCCCGATAGAACAGGTGCTGATCGAGCCACCGGGCGTCGCTGCGACGCCCGGCCGACGCCTCGGCGGCACCCGCCGGCGCAGCGCGCACGATGAATTCCACGGCTTGGCTCACCACGGCCGGGGTGCGGACGATCTGTCTGTGCCCCAGTCCATTGGTCCGCACGAGGCGCGCCCCGGGCCAGGCCTGAGCAATCGCTTCCCCGTCAGAGATCGGCACCACGTCATCGTCGCGGTCATGCACGATCAGCAGCGGGACGTCCATGTGGCGCGCCATGGTCGGCACGTGGAGCGCCTCCCAGGCGAGGCCGAGCCGCCGCTCGCTGCGCGCTTTCATCCGGGCGACGGTGTCTTCCCGCAGGCCCAGGGCGAGCGCGAACTGTCCGACCCACGCCGGCGGATCGGCGGCGGGCGCGATGAAGGCGGCGCACGGCACGCGCAGTCCCCAGTGCATGGCGAGGGTCGTCGCCGAGCCGCCCATCGAGTGCGTGATCATCCCTGCGGCCGGCCCCACGGCATCCACCACCGCCATCAGCGTGCGGGCGAACTGCGGCATGGACGACAGGCGGCCGTCCGAAGCGCCGTGGCCTGGAGCGTCGTGGGTCACGACCTGATATCCGGCGGCGAGGAGGGCCGGGACGAACGCCGCGAGGCGCGCGCCGCGGGATCCCCAGCCGTGCACGAGGTAGACCACCGGCCCGTCGCCCCACGTCCACGCGGCGATCCGCGCCCCGTCGGCTCGAACGATGAACGGGCGGGCGCGCTCGATCGTCTCGCGCTGCTCGGGCGTGAGTCGGGTGCGCGGCGGCGTGAAGAACACGAGCTCCGCGACCCGCGCGGCCTGGGCGGGGGAGACGAACTGCAGCGTACGAAAGGCAGCGGCTAATGCGGGCATCGGAGTCTCCTAACGGTGTGTCTCGGCCGGAGCCACGGCGGACTGCAGCAGGGCGTCGAACGCCCGCCGGGCACGCGCTTCGGCTCGCGGGTCGCGCAGCAGACGCGACGCATGGTGATAGGCCAACATGACCCCGTACACGTCATGGGCGAATTGCTCGGGGTCCGCGACGTTATGAAACGCGCCGGCATCGATGCCGAGTTCCATCGAGGTTACGATCACCCCGAGCCATTGCCGCTGGAACTGAACCAGCCGATCGCGGACGGGACCCGGACGATCATCGAGCTCGACCGCGGCCTGGACGAAGAGGCACCCGCCCGGGAGCGGACTCGACTGGGTCCAGTCGAGCCAGCGCTCGAACAGTGCGCGCATCCTGGGCTCGCCACGGGGCTCGGCGAGGGCTGGGCGGATGACGCTCTCCACGAACACCGCCGCGCCGTGGTCGAGGACCTGAAGCTGGAGCGCTTCCTTGGAGTGGAAATGCGCGAACAGGCCGCTCTTGGACAACTGCAATTCGGTGGCGAGCGCGCCGATCGTCAGGCCTTCCAGGCCGACCTTGCTGGCCAGGCCGGTGGCGCGATCGAGAATCGCCTGCCGAGTGAGGTCGCCCTTGCGCATTTATGAAGATAAGCACGAACGTTCGTTTATGTCAATTCGATTGTGCGATCTCTAGCCCAATCAATATGTTGCCCACATGGAGGTTCAGGGCTTGTCGCAGCTGACCGACCGTGATCGCGCGGTTCTACAGTCCAGCCTGGCGCCGCTGCGCAATCTGGGCGACTTGCTCGAATGGGCACGGCAGCTCGTGCCTCCCGTGCTCTCCCCCGTCGTGGTTACCCAGGACGAGTACACCCACGACGTCCTCGTGCCGTACGCCGGGGGGCGCTGGCTCGATTTCGATACTACATGACTGGGAGCTGTGACGGCGGTCGCCGTCTGGAATCATCGGCCTGCTGAGCGCGAGTTGTTGGATGCGCGACTCGCGCGGGGGTGGCGACCCACGCCCAGCGCATTGCAGGATGGCCCGAAGGTGCTGGGCTTCGCCGCGTGTGTATTCGAGCAACCCAGTGCGCTGGAGCCGGACGACAGCTGATGCCCACCCCCCTCGACCCCATCCTGCGACCCGGCTCCGTTGCCGTCATCGGTGCCTCCCGACGACCTGCCACGATCGGTCACCAGATCCTCGCCAACCTGATCGTCCACGGCTTCACGGGCGCCGTATACCCCGTGAACCCGAACGCGACGTCGGTGCATTCCATCCGGGCCTACCCGTCGGTAGGCGCGATTCCGGACCCCGTCGACCTGGCGGTGATCGTCGTGCCCAAAGAGCACGTGATGCCGGTTGCCGAAGAGTGCGGCCACAAGGGCGTGCGCGGCCTCGTGGTGATTTCGGCGGGTTTCAAGGAGGTCGGCGAGACCGGTGCCGCCGCGGAGCGGCGGCTCATGGAAATCGTGCGGCGCTACGGCATGCGGATGGTCGGCCCGAACTGCATGGGCGTGCTGAATGCCGATCCCGCGGTGTCGCTCAACGCGACGTTCGCGCCGACGATGCCGCCATTCGGCCATGCGGCGTTCGTGTCGCAGTCGGGGGCGCTCGGCATGAGCGTGCTCGACTATGCCAAGGAGTACGGCATCGGCATCGCGCAGTTCGTCTCGGTCGGCAACAAGCCCGACGTGAGCGGCAACGACCTGTTGCTGCAATGGGAGCACGACGACGCCGTCGGCGTGATCCTGATGTACGTGGAGAACTTCGGGAATCCCCGACGGTTTCTCGAAATCGCCTCGCGCATCACGAAGCAGAAAGCCATCATCGCCATGAAATCGGGCCGCTCCACAGTGGGCGCCCGGGCGGCGGCCTCCCACACCGGCGCGCTGGCCGCGAGCGATGCGGCCGTCGACGCCTTGCTCACCCAGGCCGGCGTCTTGCGCGCGACCTCGATGGAAGAGCTGTTCGACATGGCCATGGCGTTCAACGGAGCGGCCCTGCCCCGGTCGCGGCGCACCGCGGTGCTCACGAACTCCGGCGGCCCCGGGATCCTCATCGCCGATGCGCTCGAGCCGCAGGGCTTGGAGCTCGTCGACCTGGCCCCGGAGACGATCGCCCAGCTCAAACCGCTGTTTCCTGCCGAAGCGAGCCTGCGCAACCCGCTCGACATGATCGCCTCCGCGACCGCCGCCGACTATCGCACCGCCCTGGGGGCGATCCTCGCCGACACCAACGTGGATTCGGCCGTCGCCATCTTTGTTCCGCCGCTCGGCATCCACGCCGAGGACGTCGCCGAATCGATCGTCGCCGCGGCGCAGGGTTTCCCGCAGAAGCCCGTGCTGGCGGTGTTGATGGGCCGGGAAGGGCTCCCCGAAGGGAGGGCCGAGCTGCACCGCGCCGGGATTCCCGCCTACATCTTCCCCGAGTCCGCCGCACGCGCGTTGGGCGCGTTGCGCCGACTGCGCGAGTGGCGCGCCCGGCCGGTCGTCCCGGCAAAGCCGCTGGCGGTAGACCGCGAGCGCGCCGGTCGAGTGCTCGCCCAGGCCCGAGCCGGCGGCCGGACCAAACTGTCCGACCTGGAGGTCCTGGAGGTCCTCGCCGCGTACGGGATTCCCACCGCGCCGGCGCGAGTGGCTCACGACCCCGATGACGCCGCCCGTGCAGCGACGGAGATCGGCTATCCCGTCGTGCTCAAGGTCGTCTCGCCCCAGATCATCCATAAGACCGAAGTCGGGGGCGTCCGCACCGATCTGGGAACGGGGCTCGAGGTGAAATCCGCGTACGTCGAGATGGTGAACGGCGTCTCACGCGCCGCGCCGCAGGCCACGATCGACGGCGTGCTGGTGCAGAAGATGGTGGCGGGCGGCCGGGAGACCATTGCCGGCGTGAGCCGCGAACGGGCGTTCGGACCGCTCGTGATGTTCGGACTGGGCGGGATCTACGTCGAAGCGCTACGGGACATCGTGTTCCGCATCGCCCCGATCGGTCCCCTCGACGCGCATGACATGCTGAAAGGGATCCGCAGCGTGGCGATCCTCGACGGGATCCGGGGGGCGCCGCCGGTCGATTTCGCGGCGCTGGGAGAGGTGCTACAGCGGGTCGCCCAGCTGGCGATCGACTTCGAAGCGATCGCCGAGCTGGACATCAACCCGCTGCTGGCCTTTCCGCAGGGCGCGATCGCGGTGGACGCCCGGATTCTGTTGGCACCAGCCGTGCCTGCCCCGTAGTGGGGGCGCCGCCGTCGCCTACTGTCCTGCTGCCGCCGAAGCTGTCGCGCCCGCGTGTTTCTGGAACCAGCTCATCATGTACAGCTGCGTCCGCATGAAGTTGGTCGGCTTCGAGCCGGTGCCGTGGTACTCCCCGTTGAAGCGCAGCATCATCGTTTCGACTCCCCGGTACTTCAAGGCCGAGAAGAACTCTTCGGTCTGCGGCATCGGGGTTCGCAGATCGAGCTCGCCCGTCATGAGCAGCGTGGGCGTGGTCACGTTGCCGACGTACATGAGCGACGACTGCTTGAGCCACTGGTCCGGCTTCTCCCAGAACGGCGCGTCGAAGAAGTTGTAGGTGAAGAGCGGGATGTCGGTCTGCCCCGCCATGCTGATCCAGTCGATCACGGGGCAGCGCACCGCGGCCGCCGCGAAGCGATGCGTGTGGCCGATCACCCATGAAGAGAGGACGCCGCCCCCGGAGCACCCCGAGACGTACATGCGGGTGGTGTCCACGGAGCCGCGGCCGATCACCGTATCCACACCGGCCATGAGATCGTCGTAGTCCACGCTCGGGTACGCATGGAAGATCGCGTTGCCGAACGCCGAGCCGTAGCCCGTACTGCCGCGCGGGTTGACGTACAGCACCAGGTAGCCGTTGGCCGCGAAATTCTGGAACATGTAGCTGAAGCCCACGTTGTACATCCCGTGCGGCCCACCGTGGATCTCGAGGATCAAGGGGTATTGCTTCGTCCGATCGAACGCCGGCGGCTTGACCAGCCACGCCTGGACCCGCGCCCCGCCGCTCGAGGCGTACGAGACCTCCTCGACCTGGGCGAGCCGCAAGTTCCCGACGACGTCGGCGTTGACGCTCGTCAGACGCGCCACCGGTTCCGGCCGGCGCAGGTTGAAGCGCACCACGTCGGTGGGATGCGTCGGATCGCTCCAGGTCGCGACCGCGTTGAGAGTCTTGTCGAGTGAGCTCAGGGTGAGCAGCTGCGCGCCCGTCGTCACGGCCCGCGGCGCACCCGCGATCCCGGCGAACCAGACGTTGCGCGCCCCGTGGTCGTCCGCCGAGAAGTACAGTCCGCCGCCATCCGGCGCCCAGCGTGCGCCAGCGGGATCCCGGTCAAGATCTCCCGAGATCTTGCGCATCCCGTTCCCGTCGACCCCCATGACCCACAGGTCGGACGCGTGGTAACTGGCATTGGTCGAGTCGTACCCGGTGAACGCCACCGAGCGGCCGTCGGGCGAGATCACCGGATTCGACCAGACGCCGGGACGCGTCGTCAGCGCCCGGATCGCCCCGCCCGCCACGTCCACCAGATAGATGGCCGAGGTCCGGTAGTTGCGGTCTGCCGCGGGATCCTTGAGTCCGTCCACCACGATCGATTTGCCGTCGGGCGTCCAGTCGTAGCCCACGCCGCCCGCGAGACCATCGAAGCGGGCGCCGACGTTCCAGTCGCCGCTCGTGAGCTGGCGCGGCGTACCGCCGTCGGCGGACACCAGGAACAGGTGCAGGTAGCCGTCTTCCATGAACCCACGACGGTCCTGGCGGTAGTGCATCCGGTCCACCACCCGCGGCGCCGCGGTCCAGGTGGCGCCGGTCGGCGCCGTGGGCATGCTGATGGTCCAGGGCGTGCTGTGGCGCACCAGCATCGCGAAGGCGACGGACTTTCCATCCGGCGCCCAGCGCAGATCGCTGGGCGATTCGGTCAGCCGCGTGACCTGCGACGTCGCGCCTTCCGCGTCCATCCAGCGCACGAAGATCTGGGTACCCTTGGGATCGCCGTCCGCGAAGTACGCGATGCGGCTGCCATCGGGGGACCAGCGAGCGTTCGATCCCTTGGTGAGAAACCGGTTGTGGGAGCCGTCGGCGTTCATGATCCAGAGGCCTGAGTCCCAGCGGTCGTCGATCCGGTTCACCCAGGTGCGCGTGTAGACGATCTGCGCGCCATCGGGCGAGAGCTGGGGCTCGCTCACCTGCTCCCAGTCGAGGTAATGATCGACGGTGAGGAGCGTATCGGACGCCGTTTCCTGCGCGCGCAGCGGCGCCGCGGCGATGCCCGCGACCACCGCGATCACGAATGACGAATAGTTGCGCATGGGTCTCTCCCGTTTTCCTGCTGATGGCCGATCGCTGATAGCTGATAGCTCTACGGTTTCAGAACGATCCACTCGATCTCATTGAGCAGGTTGCCGACCGCTTCGGCTGAGTCGGTCTGGTACGTGAAGCAGCGGCCGGTGGAATCCCCAGCCATGCGCGCGACCCCCTCCAGATTCCCCGTGGCCTCGGGAACCCACGCCTGGAACGTCGGCCGGGTGCAGAAGGCGACGTGATACGGTCGCTCGAGCCGCAGCGGCTTGATCCGGCCCAGCCTGACGCCCCGCACCGCGCGCGCGGCGGCCACGCGGATCTGCCGCTGCACCACGCGCGGCGGAAACACGGCAGCCGCGCTGCGGCTCTCGGCGATCTTGGTCGTCACGGTCTCCAGGTCGCCCAGCATCTCACGCGTTTCGGCGGTGAGCACGTTGTCACCGGCGGCGAGCGCCATCGGCACACCCATCGCTCCCCCGATGAACGCTGCGATGCCCGCCTCGTTCAACACGTGGCCGTTCACCGTGAACGAGTCGAACGCGTAGCTGTGCGAAATGATTCCCGGCGTGCGGGCGTTGGCGTGCGCGCCGATGATGAACATCGCATCCACCTGGGGATTCAGGCCGGTCTCCATCACATTGGGCTTGGGATAGCCGCGGATCAGGATCGCGTCGGGATCGAGATCCTCGGGATGGATGTTGCGGAACAGCGTGCCGCCGTGGCCCTCGTTCACGACGAACTGGGTGGCGCCCGCCGCCCGCGCCCCGGCGATCGCGGCGTTGACTTCGTCTGCCAGCTCCTTGCGGAACGCCTCGTGCGTGGGGTCATGGCCGCCGCGCGCTTCGGGCCGCATCTCGGTTGCATTCCGGACGACCCCCGCGAGTCCTTCCATATCCGCGACGATGTACACGGTGAAGCCGTTTCGCTGCATCAACGCTGCGAGCTTGGTCCGGGCCTGTTGGTATTCGGTGACGCCGTAGTACGCCGCCGGGGGCGTCGTGTCCCGGGGCGGTTGCGGCGGCTGCGCCTGCATCGGCTGCTGGGCTCCCAGCAGCGCGGGCAGCACCCCGAGCGCGGCGCAACCCAACCCGCGCGCGTTCAATGGAGCACCACGCGTTCGATCGCGTCGAGCAGGTAGCCCATCTGCCGCGCGTCGTCGGTCGTGAGGCGGTAGGAGCGCTCCGCCGTCTTTTCGAGCCCGCTCCAGCTGAGCGAGTCCACCCCCGCGACGACAGTCGCGGGGTAGCTGCGGCGCAACGCGAAGGCGACGTGATACGGCTTCTCCAGATGGAACGGGGTGAAGTCGCCCCGCATGGCACGCCGCACCGCAACGCCGGCGGAATCGCGCAGCATGCGTCGGATCAGAGTGGGACTGAAGGTGATCGCCGCCATCCGCCCCACCGCGTACTTGGTGACGATCCCGATGAACCCCGCGCCCAGGATCTCCCGCGTCTCGGCGATTTCGGCGTCGTCACCCGAGACGAGCGAAACGGCCACGCCGTACTCGCTCGCGATCAGGGCGTTGATGCCGACCTCGTTCAGGCTCTTGCCGTTCACGGTGAAGGTGTCGAACGCGAAGTTGTGGGCCAGGATGCCGGGATGTCCGGGCCCCGCGTGAGCCCCGGTGAACATCAAGGTCCCCACCGTGGAATCGATGCCCGTCACCATGATCAGGGGCTTGGGAAAGCCGCGCACGAGTATCGCGCCGGTGTCGAGCTCCCAGGGCAGGATGTTGGCGAACAGGTTGCCGCCGTGACCCTCGTTGACGACGAACGAGCGGGCACCCGCTAACCGGGCGCCCGCAATCGTGGCATTCACCTCGCGGGTCAGCAGACTGCGGAAGTGATCCCAGTAGTCCGGGCTGGTGAGCGTCTTATACTGCTCCCCCTCGTTGCCCGCGATCACCTCGTGGATGTCGACCGCGCTCCCCATGCCTTCCATGTCGGGCACGATGAAGACCCGGAAGCCGTGGGGCGGTGGGAGGTGTGGCGGCGTATATGCGGGAGTCTGAGCACGCAGCACGGCGCACGGAGCACAGAGCAGGACGGCGATCATGGCGAGGCGCGGCATCACGGCCCTCAGGGAAGAAGCTGACGCCTGAAAACTGAGGGCTGGCGGCGGCTCTCGCTAGCTCATGGGACGGGGTCAGTCCAGATGAACGTTGACCAGCGGCAGAATGCGGAGCAATCCGTGGTTGTTGCGGGCGTTGTTGATGAGTCCCAGCTGCACGCCGTGCAGCTGCCTCGCGTAGTTGTAGAGGCCGATCGTGAGCCCGTGCTGCTCGCCCTTGATGCGGTTGTAGCCGGCGACCGATACCCCGGTGAGATCCCACGTGCGGGTCCGGATCGGCGAAACGGCCAGACCCTGGATCCAGCCCCCTTCCACGTGCACCCCGCCGATCGCGACGCCGCGCAGTCCCTCGTTGGCCACGACGGCGAGCCCTGCGACCGAAAACCCGGTCATCGTGCCGTTGGTCACGACGGCCAGTCCAGCCGCGGTGATGCCCCGGACTCGGCCATTGCCGACGACGGCCAGCCCGCCCGCACTGACGCCGTCCACCGCGCCGTTGGACACGACCGCCAGACCTGCCGCGGTGATCCCCTGCACTCGGCCATTGCCGACGACCGCGAGACCCCCGAGGCTCAGGCCGAGCATGCGGCCATTGGCGACCGTGCCGAGGCCGGAGACGTTGATGCCGCCTAGATCGCCGTTCGCGACGAGTCCCAGCCCGGCCACGTTCAGCCCGCGCATCGACCGGTTGGCAACGGTCCCGAGTCCCGAGACGTTCACCCCCATCATGTCGCGGTTCGCCACGACGCCCAGGCCCGCAATCGTCATGCCTCGCGCGTCGCCGTTGGACACCGCCGCCAGTCCGGCGAGGGTGACGCCGTGAAACCCGCGCTCTGCGACGGCCCCGACCAGTCCGATCGTCACGCCATTGAAGGTCCCGCCGACCGGCCCCGAGAGGCCAATCGCCAGACCGTTCATTTCCATCGTTTCGTTGTGCTTCGCGTTCCAGATCGTGAAGTTGAAACCGGTCACGCGCTCGACCGCGTTGTCTTGAAAGTTGAAGCGGAGGCCGGTCCAGCGACGGGAGTTGCCGATGCTGAGACCCACGCCGCTCACGCCGAGATTGAGGGCGTGGTATCCGGGTCGGTGATGCGGGGGCTCCACCTGCGCGTCCTGGGCGGAGAGCTGCACCGGGTACCCGGCGACCACGCCGAGGGCCACGGTCACGGCGCAAGCGACTCGAGACATCGGCTTCCTCGACGGAACGATGGGATCCGGCCCGTACGGCACGGGGCGGCTCGGAGTTCCACATCCGAACGGCCGCGTCTGGCGTACATCTTGCGAGACCGAACCGTCAAAGGAGCGTTAGATTAGCGGCCGATGAATACACCGAAACTGCTGTTTGCCAAGCTGCGCGCCTGGTTCGACACCGCGGTCGCCCCGGCCGGGAGTCCCACGGAAGGCCATCGGGTCGATTGGGTCCGGGTGCTTCCCTTCGTGGCGATGCATCTCGCCTGCCTCGCCGTGATCTGGGTGGGGGCGAGCTGGGCGGCGGTGGGCGTCGCGGCAGGACTCTATGCGGCTCGGATGTTCGCCGTGACGGCGTTCTATCATCGCTACTTCTCGCACCGCACCTACGAGACCTCG
>Ga0307281_10000280_pt1 | contig 13155 bp, 6 predicted proteins | sample ER_DNA_120_FD_194486 | JGI IMG/M metagenome (GOLD analysis project Ga0307281, IMG submission 194486) | Bulk soil microbial communities from the East River watershed near Crested Butte, Colorado, United States - ER_DNA_120 | ecosystem: Environmental > Terrestrial > Soil > Floodplain | place: USA...
CGCTGGACGAGCGCCACCTGGCGATGTGTGTGGGCGACGTGTCGGGCAAGGGCCTGCCCGCCTCCCTGCTGATGGCCAACCTGCAAGCCTCGGTGCGCAGCCAGGTGCTGGCCCGGGCCTCGGTCTCGGAATGCATGCGGCGCACGAACACGCTCCTTTACCGCAGCACCGATCCCGGCAGGTTTGTGACGGCGTTCTACGCGGTGCTCGATTTCGGGCGGGCGGAGCTGTGCTTCTCGAACGCCGGTCACAATCCTCCCTTCCTGTTTCGCGCCGATGGCGCAGCCGAGAAGCTGGAGGCGGGGGGACTCGTGCTGGGGATCATGGAGGAAACCGAGTTCGAGGAGTCGTCCTGCCGGCTGGAGCACGGGGACCTGCTGGTCATCTATTCCGACGGCGTCACCGAGGCGATGAACGCGCGCAGCGAGGAGTTCGGCGAGGCGGGCCTCGGCGACGTGGTGCGGCAATCGCGCGCGGGCACGGCCGCGCACGTGCTGAACGCCATCGTCGAGGCCGCGCTGGACTTCTCCGGCGACCGCCTGCAGACCGACGACATCACGCTGATCGTGCTCAAGCGGCTTTAGCGCTGCGTTGCCAGACCCGGATGGGAAGCACGATCACCTGGATGCCCACGAACTGGAGCCGCCGCTGGATCGAGAAGGCGGTCCCGTGGTGGAGCGTGCGTGTGAAGAGGTTCTCGCGCTCGAAGACGAGCTGACCGGCGAAGACCACGGGGCGCCGGAAGTCCTTCATCAGTTCGACGCAGATCGTCTCGAGCTCCTGGACCAGGTCGGTGCCCAGCGCGTGGCGCTGGTCGGCGTACAGGCCTAAGCGCCGCGCAAACTGCGTGTACTGCTCGAGGTCGGAGCGCACCCTCTGCTCCAGGGCCCCGAGCTCGTCCACTCCCTTGAAGCGTGCGGAGTCCACCAGCCCGACTGACACGAACACGAAGTTCTTGAAGTGGCGGGGAAAGAGCCGCTGCGCGGAGAGCAGCGTGTGGACACCGAGGCCGTTGTAGGACTCGACGAGGACGATCGCGGTCGGCCCGGCTTCCGCCAGCTGCGGAAGCGTCTTCGGCTCGGGCAGCGGGAGGTTGAGGAGTGTGTCGTCGAGCGAGGCGAGGTGAAGCCGGACCTGGCGGTAGTGCCGACGGATCACGAAGCACAGCGCCACCAGCGCGCCGGTGGCGAGCAGCGTGACCCAGCCGCCCTCGCGAAACTTGAGGACGGTTGTGATGACGAGGATGATCGCCGTCACCAACGCGCCCACCGCGTTGACGATGAAGCGACGGCGCCAGTGCCCGGCCTTCCGCACCTGCACCCAGTGCCGTGCCATCCCGAGCTGGCTCAGCGTGAACGTGAGGAACACGTTGATCGAGTACATGACGACGAGCAGCGCGACCGCGCCCTTGGTGTAGTAGAGGACCGCGGCCGCCGCGAGCCCCATCGAGAGCACGCCGTTCTGGGTGACGAGGCGCTCGGACAGGTTCTTGAACCGCTTCGGCACCCACTCGTCCGCCGCCATCGCCGCCAGCGTGCGCGGGCCGTCCAGAAACCCGGTCTGGGCCGCGACGAACAACAGCGCGCCCTCGGAGACGAGGGTGACCCAGACGATCGCTGGCCCGATCTCGAGCGACCCGATCCGCCAGCCCCGGGTGAGCAGCTCCCACAGGGACGCGTTCAGGGTCTTGCCGCTCTCGAACTCCACCCGGTTCAGGAGGTAGCAGAGCAGGATGCCGCCGGCGGTGAAGGCGAGCGAGCTGGCCATGTAGAGCATCGTCTTCCTGCCGTTCTCCACCCGCGGCTCGCGCAGGATGGCGACGCCGTTGCTCACCGCCTCGATCCCGGTGTAGGTGCCGCCGCCGAGCGAGAACGCGCGCAGCACGATGACCCCGACTCCGAAGAGCCCCAGCTCCGAGACCGCCCCGTGCGTCTCCTGGACCGTGGCCGGGATCAGGCGGCCGAGATCGGCCGCATGGCGGAGAACGCCGAAGGCGATGAGCGCCACGTGGCTGACGATGAAGGCGAGGAAGATCGGCGTCAGCACGTAGACCGATTCCTTGACGCCGCGGAGGTTGAGCAGGATGAGCCACCCGACCACGGCGAACTCCGCGAGCAGCTTGACCGCCTGCGGGCTCGCCGGCAGCAGGGAGAAGATGGCGTCGCAGCCCGCCGCGACGGAGATCGCGATGGTGAGGACGTAGTCCACGACCAGGGCGCTGCCCGAGATCACGCCGGGCGTGGCGCCGAGGAGCTTGGTCGCCACCAGGTATCCGCCGCCGCCCGAGGGGAACTGCTGGATGATGTGACTGTACGAGGCCGAGATGAGGAACACGGTGGCCACCATCGCGACCACGAGGTAGAGCGCGAGGTGGCGGTGCGCTCCGAGCTGGCGGAAGACCTCCTCGGGGCCGTAACAGGAGGAGGAGAGCCCGTCCGAGCCCAGCCCCACCCACGCGAAGAACGCGATGAGCGCGAGGTGCTGGTGGATCCCGGGATCGAAGAGGTTCTTCGGCCCGCCGATGAGCAGGCTGCGGAGTCTCGCGATCATGGTCGGGGCGTGGCTCGGGCGTGCGCCATGCCGCCGAGTGAACCGCAATCGCGCATCAATGCGGCGTATGGACTTGCGCCCGCCGCATCAAGACGGCATCAAGGCTGTTCGTGCACCCGAGCCGCACGAGGTAGAATCGGGCCTCCGCAGAGGACGACATGTCCCCCACCGACGAGCGAAACACCCTGCCCACGCGTGAACACGAGCCCGTGAACCGCGGGCCGGCCCCCGCCGCTCTTCGCCCGTCGCCCGCGCGCGCGGCCGAAGTGACGGGCTGGAAGGCCTACGGCGGCACGTTGCTCATCGTCGCCGGATGCACCGCGATCGCCGCGCTCATGGATCGGCACTTCGATCCGGCCAACCTGACGATGATCTACCTGCTCGGGGTCGTCGTCTCGGCGATCGCCTTCGGCCGCGGCCCCGCGGTCCTGGCGGCGGTGCTCAGCGTCGCGGTGTTCGATTTCGCCTTCGTCCCGCCGCGGTTCACGCTTCGTGTCTCCGATACGCAATACCTCGTCACTTTCGGCGTCATGCTGGTCGTGGCGATCGTGATCGGGACTCTCACCGCCTGGCTGCGGGAGCAGCGCGCGTGGGCGGCGCTTCGCGAGCAGCGGACCGCCGAGCTGCACCGCCTGAGCCGCGATCTGCAAATGCAGGCCGAGACCGAGCGCACGCGGAGCGCGCTCCTCAGCTCCGTCTCCCACGACCTGCGAACGCCGCTCGCTGCGATCACCGGAGCGGCGACCAGCCTCCGGGACGGTTCCCGAACGCTCTCGGAGGCTACGCGGGAGGAGCTGGCGGACACGATTGCGGAGGAGGCGCTGCGGCTCAACCGGCTGATCGGCAACCTCCTGGACATGACGCGGCTGGAATCGGGGACGCTCTCGCCACGCAAGGAGTGGTATTCGCTGGAAGAGGTCGTCGGCGCGGCCCTGTCGCGCCTGGAACCCGCTCTGCAGGATCGAGTGGTGCGGTCGAACCTTCCGGATGATCTTCCCCTCGTCCCGCTCGACGGCGTGCTGTTCGAGCAGGTCGTGTGGAATCTCGTCGAGAACGCGAGCAAGTACACGCCTGCGGGTGGATCCATCGACATCAGTGCTGGATTCCACGGAGGCGAGCTGCGCTTCGATGTCGCCGATCGCGGCCCGGGGATCGGCCCTGGCGACGAGCGGCGGCTGTTCGAAAAGTTCTACCGGGGTGCGAACGCATCGGGCCTGCCGGGAGTGGGTCTGGGTCTTTCGATCTGCGAGGCGATCGTCCGGGCCCACGGCGGCACGATCGAAGCCGCCAATCGCGCCGGCGGCGGCGCGGTCTTCACCGTCTGGCTTCCGTTGGAAGGCGTTCCCGCGGCCGCCCCGGCCCGGCTCCCCGAAGAAGAGCCGGCGAGGATCGGAACTTGAGCGGGCCGGCCTTGCAGACAGCGCCCACCGCCGTCCTGCTCATCGAGGACGAGGCGCCGATCCGGAAGTTCCTGCGCGCCGCTCTCGAAGGCCAGGGCTACACGGTCGTGGAGACCGCGACCGGCCAGGACGGGCTCACGCAGGCGGCGATGCGCGTCCCGGATCTCGTTCTCCTCGACCTCGGGCTGCCCGATGTCGACGGTTTCGAGATCGTGCGGCGGATCCGCGAGTGGTCCGGGCTGCCGATCATCGTCCTCACGGCGCGCGGCCAGGACGGAGACAAGGTGCGGGCGCTCGATGCCGGCGCCGACGACTACGTCACGAAGCCCTTCTCCATGCCGGAGCTGCTCGCCCGCATGCGGGTCGCGCTGCGGCACCGCGCGCAGGCCGCCGCCGACAACGGCAACGGCGTCATCGAGATCGACCGGCTGCGGATGGATCTGGCCGGCCACGAGGTGACGCTGGGCGGCGCCGAGGTCCAGCTCACCCCGATCGAGTTCCGGCTGCTGGCCACGCTGGCCCGGTACGCCGGCCGCGTGCTGACCCACGACTTCCTGCTGCGCGAGGTGTGGGGCCCGAGCGCCGTCGGGCAGCACCACTACCTGCGCGTGTACATGGCGCAGCTCCGGCGAAAGATCGAGCCGGATCCCGCGCGGCCGCGGTTCCTGCTGACCGAGCTGGGCGTCGGCTATCGCCTGAAGGACGGCTAGCGCGCGGAAGCCTGCTGCACGACCGGCACGGCATCCGCCGCCACGGCGCGCTCCTCGCGCTGCCGTATGACGTAGTACAGCACCGGCACCGCGATCCGCGAGAGCACGGTCGCCGCCACCTCGCCGCCGATCAGCGAGACGGCGAGCCCCTGGAAGATGGGATCGAACAGGATCACCGCGCCGCCCACGGCGACCGCGGCGGCGGTCAGCACCATCGGGCGGAACCGCACCGCCCCCGCGTCGATCACGGCCTCGCGCAGTGCCAGCCCCTGTGCCCTGCGCAGCTCGATGAAGTCCACGAGGATGATCGAGTTGCGCACCGTGATCCCGGCGCCGGCGATGAAGCCGATCATCGAGGTGGCGGTGAAGAACGCGCCGAGCGCGGCGTGCAGCGGCAGGATGCCGGCGAGCGAGAGCGGGATGGGCAGCATGATCACGAAGGGCGTGGTGAACGACTTGAACCAGCCCACCGTCAGCACGTAGATCAGCACCAGCACCACCGCGAACGCAGCGCCCATGTCCCGGAACACTTCGTAGGTGATGTGCCACTCGCCGTCCCACTTGAGCGAGTAGCGCTCGTCGCTGTCGGGCAGCCGCGTGCTGAGCTGGTGGAGCGGAGCGCCATCGGGGGTGGCGAGCGACTGGATCCGCGGGCGCAGGTCGGCGATCGCGTAGACCGGGCTCTCCACGCGGCCGGCCACGTCGCCGAGCACGTACACCACGCGGCGCAGGTTCTTGTGGTGGATCTCGGGCGGCGCCTCCTCGCGCTTGGGCCGCACGATCTCGCCGAGCGGCGTGCCCGGATACCCGCCGAGGCGCAGCGACGAGAGCGCGGAGAGGTCGGCGCGGTCGGCCGGCGCGAGCCGCACCTCGATCGCCACCGCCTCGGCCTCGCGGCCCTGGTGCAGCGTGCCCACCTCGCGCCCGCCGTAGAGCGCGGCGGCTGCGCCCGCCGCTTCCGCCGCCGACACGCCGGCCAGCGCCGCGCGGTCGCGATCCACGATGAAGCGCGTGCGCGGGGCGCCCTCGGTGAGGAGGAGGTCGGTGTCCACCACCCCCGGCGTCTCCCGGAACACGCCCCATACCTCCCGCGCGAAGGCGCGCTGGCCCTCGAGGTCCGGGCCGTAGACCTCGGCCACCAGCGTCGAAAGCACCGGCGGGCCCGGCGGCACCTCGACCACCTTGACGCGCGCGCCGTGACGCCCAGCGATCGCCTCGAGCCCGGGCCGGACGCGCTTGGCGATGGTGTGGCTGTCGGCCTTGCGCCGCCCGGCTTCCTCGAGGTTCACCTGGATCGAGGCGAAGCGGCTCTCGTCGCGCAGATCGTAGTGACGCACCAGGCCGTTGAAGTTGATGGGCGCGGCGCCCCCGGCGTAGATCACGGCGTTCTCCGTTTCAGGTTCGGCGGCGAGCCGGGCGCCCATCTCCTGCGTCACCGCCAGCGTGTTCTCGAGCGGCGTGCCCGGAGGCATGTCGAGCAGGACCTCGAACTCGCTCTTGTTGTCGAACGGCAGCATCTTCACGGTCACGAGACGGAACGCGACCAGGCTCACCGCCGCCGCCAGCAGCAGGAGCACGCCGCCGAAGAACACGAGCCGCGCCCGGCGCCGGCCGAGCAGCCGTCCCATCGCCGCACGATAGAGGCGGTCGAGCCTGCCCTCCCCCGCCCCGTGCCCCGCCCCCGAGGGCTTCTGGCGCAGCAGGCGGCGGGAGGCCCAGGGCGAGACCGCGAGGGCGACGCCCAGCGAAAACGTCATCGCGAACGACGCTCCGATCGGAATCGGCTTCATGTAGGGGCCCATCAGGCCGCCCACGAACGCCAGCGGCAGGATCGCGGCGATCACCGCAGCGGTCGCGAGCACCGTGGGATTGCCGACCTCGTCCACCGCCTCCACCGCGCGGGTGTCGGCGTCGCGCCGGTCGGGCATGGCGAAGTGACGCGCGATGTTCTCCACCACCACGATCGCGTCGTCCACCAGGATCCCGATCGAGAAGATCAGCGCGAACAGCGTGACGCGGTTGAGCGTGTAGCCCAGGAACTTGTAGACGAAGAGCGTGAGCGCGAGCGTCACCGGGATCGCGACCGCCACCACCAGCCCCTCGCGCCGCCCGAGCGCGATCGCGATCAGCGCCACGACGGAGAGCGTTGCGAGCAGCAGGTGGAACATGAGGTCGTCGTTCTTGTGGCGGGCGGTGGCGCCGTAGTCGCGCGTGACCGTGACCTCCACGTCGCGCGTGAGCAGCGCCGGCTTCAGCTCTTCGACGCGCCGCAGCAGGAAGCTCACGAGCCCGGTGGCGTTGATGCCCGGGCGCTTCGCGACCTCCAGCGTGACCGCCGGCTGGATCGCGCCACCGCGCCCGGCGATGAACACGTAGTTGCGGGGCTCGCCCGGCCCGTCCGTCACGGTTGCGATCTCGGAGAGCCGCACGGTGCGCGGCGCGCCGGTGGAAGCGGAGCCGGCACCGGCGGCGGCGGCCGCCGCGGCCGGAGCGACCGGGATCTCGAGCGAGCGGATCGCCTCGACGTCCGCGAACGACGCGTCGGCGCGCAGCCGCAGCGCGCGCCCGCCCTGGATCGCCTCGCCCGCGGGGTAGGAGAGCCCGGCGGCTGAGAGTGCCAGGTCGAACGCGTTCATGGTCACCCCGCTCGCCGCCATGCGGCCGGGATCGGGCGCGATGCGAACGGTGCGCGGGCTCCCGCCCAGCACCCGCACGCGCGAGACGCCGGCGGCCTTGCGCAGCTCGATCGCCAGCTCGGCGGCGATGCGCCGCAGGTCGTTCTGGTCGAAGTCGCCCCGCTTGGGCGCCGAGAGCGTGAGCGCCAGCACCGGCACGTCGTCGATCGAGCGCGGCGAGACCCACGCCACGCGCGCGCCCTCGGGAAGCGCCGCCGCGGCCTCGTCGAGCCTGGTGCGCACGCGGGTCAGCGCACGATCCACGCTCGAGCCGACCTGGAAGCGCGCGATCAGCAGCGCGCCGTCGTCGCGGCTCGTCGAGTAGAGGTACTCGAGTCCCGGGATCTCCCACAGCCGGCGCTCGACGGTCGAGGTGAGCTGGCGTTCCACCTGCTCGACCGGCGTGCCGGGCCAGGCGAGCTGCACGTCCACCATCGGCACCTGGATCTGCGGCTCCTCCTCGCGCGCCAGGGTGGCGATCGCGAGCATCCCGAGCAGCACCGACGCGACGATGATCAGCGGCGTGAGGCGCGAGTGCAGGAACGCGCCCGCGATGCGGCCCGCGATCCCGACGGCGGGGGGACCCGCGCTCACGGGCGGAACCGGGTCGCGGCGCCGCCGGGGCCGCGGCCGCGGATGCGCGCGCTCACGAGCGGATCCGGACCGGGACGCCGTCGGCGAGCCCGGCGGCGTCGCGCGCCACGCGCTCGCCCGGCCAGAGCCCGGAGATCACCTCGACCGAGCCGGCCTGCTCGCGTCCGAGCTTGAGCCAGCGCAGCACGGCGTGGTCGTTCTCGATGACGAAGGCGCCGGTCAGCGCGCCGCGGCGCACGATGCTGCTCGCGGGCAGCGCCCGCACGGCGGCGTCGGGCAGGTCGGGCGACTCGAGCCGCACGCGCGCGAACGCGCCGGGTTCGGGCGCGGGCGGCCCGACGGGCGCCAGGTGCGCGGTGCGGGTGCGCGTCGTGAAGTCGGTCATGCCCTCGAGCCGGGTCAGGCGCGCGGGCCGCCACGGGCCGTCCCCCGCCTGGTAGGAGAGCCGCGCGGCTTCCAGCGCCGGGACCGCGGCCTCGGGAACCGGAACGAAGATCTCGACGCCCTCCGCGGAACGCACGTCGAGGAGCGGTGCTCCGGGCTGAACGTCGGCCCCCGGGTCCACGTGACGGCGCACCACCACGCCGTCGAACGGCGATCGCGCTTCGAGCGCCGCCTCCAGCGACTCGAGGTCGGACTGTGCCGCCTCGTAGCGCGCCTCGGCGTCGCGCCGCGCGTTTTCCGCCAGCTCGCGGTCGCGCTGTGAGGCCACCTGCAGGGCGAAGAGCGAGTCCATGCGCGCCTGCTGGCGCTGCGCGAAGTCCTGCGCGAGCTTCGCCGCCTCCCACTCGCGACGCGTCGCGGCCAGCGCGCGCCGGCTCTCCGGCGCATCGAAGCGCGCGAGCGACTGGCCGGCCCGCACCCGGTCACCTTCGCGCACCAGGAGCGTCGTGAGGCGGCCCGCCACCCGCGAGGTGATCGTGGCTTCCTCGCGGGCCTTGATGCGCGCGGGCAGCACCATGACGCCGCCCGAAGTCGAATCGAGCGCAACGGTCTCGACGGTGACGGCGTCCGCGCGAGGGGCGGCGCGCTCGCCGTGGGGCTTTCCGCCGCAACCCGGAAGACCGATCGCGACCGCGGCACCGCAAAGCGTGGCAACGCCCCACGCGGGAAGACGGAAACGCTTCTCGATCATGGCCGACTCCCAAGGGCCGGCGCAGAGGAGGGCCGTCACTCCGCACAGGCGCGAAGGCACTCTAGTGTATCTCGAGGCACCGGGTGGAATGGCCCCGGCGCCCGGCCCCGCTTGAAAAACCGCCACGGGCGGCGCATCCTGCGCCCGTCCGCTTCACCGCGGGCGCGTCGTTGGGGGTGGTCGGAGGAAAAATTCCGGCCTGAGAGCACACCCTTCGAACCTGAACTGGGTCATACCAGCGTAGGGAAAACGGCGAAGACAAGCGCGCTCTCCGGTTGCCTTCATGCCGTCCCTTCGCGGGCGGCTTTTTCGTTCTCGGCTGCGTTGCGCCTGTGGCGCCGCGGTCGCGCCGGGCGTGCGTGCTTCGCGCGCCCGCGCGCCGCCCGTGCGCCACGATCGAACGCTCCGAGCGCGAGCCCGCCGGCACGGGATCGCACATGTTCAGCTCGAGCCCCCTCGACTGGGGGCTGGTCCTCCTCTATTTCGGCTTCCTCGGTGCGGTGTGGCTGCGGCTGCTCGGCAGCCGCTCCACGGCGCTCGAGTACCTGGTCGCCGGGCGGCGCGTGACGCTGCCCGCATTTGTCGCCACGCTGGTCGCCACCTGGTACGGCGGAATCCTCGGCGTCGGCGAGTACTCCTACCGCTACGGGATCTCGAACTGGCTGGTGTTCGGCGTCCCCTACTACGTCGGCGCCCTGCTGTTCGCCGTCTTCTACGCGCGCCGCGCCCGCGAGGCCGCGCTCTACACGCTCCCGGACCTGCTCGACCGCCACTACGGGCGCGCGCCGGCGCTCATGGGCGCGTTCACGGTCTTCATCGGCGCGGCGCCCGCAGCCTACGTGCTGATGCTCGGCACGCTGTTCGCCTCGATGTTCCACCTCCCGCTCGTCCCGTGCGTGATCGCCGCCGCGCTCTTCTCGGTGTTCTACATCCACAACGGGGGCCTGAGGACGGTGGTGCTCACCGACCAGGTGCAGTTCGTCCTCATGTACGCGGGCTTCATCGTGATGCTCGCCTTCCTGGTGGCCGGTCACGGGGGGCTGGGGTATCTCCATGAACACCTGCCGGCCTCGCACTTCAAGTGGCACGGCGGCAACCCGCCGGCCGCGGTGTTCGTGTGGTACTTCATCGCGCTCTCGACGCTGGTGGACCCGGGCTTCTGGCAGCGCGCCTACGCGGCGCGCGATCCGGGCGTGGCCCGGCGCGGCGTGCTGATCTCGATCGCGTGCTGGATGGTGTTCGACTTCCTCACCACGTTCACCGGCATGTACGCGCGTGCCGCGCTGCCGCATCTCGCAGAGCCGGTCTTCGCATTCCCCGAGCTGGCGCGCGTGACGCTCCCGCCCGGCGCGCTCGGGCTCTTCTACCTCGCGATGATCGCCACGGTGATGAGCACGATCGACTCGTACGGCTTCATCGCCGCCGCCACCATCGGCCGCGACGTGATCTGGCGGCTCAAGCGCGACCCGGACGAGACGCCGATCCCGGGCTACACGCGCTGGGGCCTGTGGATCGCCGCCGCCTTCGCCACCGTGCTGGCCGTGATGAAGCAGAGCGTGATCGAGCTGTGGCACGACCTCGGCTCGATCGTCACCCCCACGCTGCTCCTGCCGGTCGGCGTGGCACTGCTGGGACGCGGGCGGCTCGGCGCCCGCTGGACGCTGGCCGCGATGATCGCGCCGTTCGTTGTCACGCTCGCCTGGGTGATCGCGAAGAGCCTTCCCGCCCGCGGTCAACCGGGCGGCTACCCGTGGTCCATCGAGCCCATCTACGCCGGCCTCGCAACTTCACTCGCCGTGTACGCGGCAGGCTGGCTGCTGAAGAAGGAGATCGCGTCATGAGGAACCGGAGTCGATTTCACGTCGCCGCGCTCGTCGCAGCGCTTGTGCCTCTCGCCCTCGGGGCGGCGGGCGCCGCGGCTCAGGCCCCCGCGCCCGCGGGCGGGGACACGCTCGAGAAGATCGTGTCGCTCCCCGAGGTGGTGGTGAGCACGTCGCGGGTGGGCGAGCGCACGCCGGTCGCACGCTCGGTGCTCACCCGCACCGAGATCCAGCGCGTGAACTGGGGGCAGGACACGCCCATGGCGCTCGCCGCCCTTCCCGGCGCCTACGCCTACTCCGACGCCGGGAACGGCATCGGGTACACGTACCTCTCGCTGCGCGGCTTTTCGCAGCGGCGGATCAGCGTGCTCGTCAACGGCGTGCCCCTGAACGACCCGGAGTCGCACGAAGTCTACTGGATCGATCATCCCGACCTCTTGAGCTCAGCCGACGAAGTGCAGGTGCAGCGCGGCGTGGGCACCGCGCTCTACGGAGCGGCCTCCGTGGGCGGCGCGGTGAGCCTGGAGATTCCGTCCTTCGGCGAGCGGCGCAGCGGGCGCGCGAGTCTCGCCTACGGCGACTACCGCACGCGCCGCGCCATGGTCGAGCTGGACTCGGGGCGGCTGCCGGGCGGCTGGAGCTACTACGGCCGCTACTCGCGGATCGAGACCGACGGCTACCGCGAGCAGTCGTGGTCGCGGCTCTGGTCCTACTCCTTCGCCGCCCGCAAGATCGTCGGCGACCATTCGCTGCGGGTGAACTTCTTCGGCGGGCCCGAGGAGACGCATCTCGCCTACAAGGGCGCGCCGCGCTCGGTGCTCGACGGCGGCCGCACCGGGGACGCGGAGCGTGACCGGCGCTTCAATCCCCTCACCTATCCGTACGAGGCCGACCACTTCTTCGAGCCGCACTACGAGATCGTGCACTCGTGGTCGCCGCGCAGAGGGGTGGCACTCACGCAGACGCTGTTCTGGTTCGACGGCCGCGGCTACTACGACGAGGAGCGCAAGGGCGAGGCTCTGTCGGGCTACGGGCTCGACACGCTCTACACCACCGACGGGTCGCTCCTCCCCCCCGGCTACTACCTGCAGGACGGCAACGGCAATCCCATCGTGGTCGGTGGCGTCTACCGCGGCATCCTCAGCGACGTCGTGCGGCGCCGCACGGTCGCGAACCAGCACTACGGCTGGGTCCCTCGGGTGAGGTTCAGCCATCCGGACGGCGAGCTGATCGTGGGCGGCGAGCTGCGGTTCCACGACGGCCATCACTGGGGCGAGGTGCTCTCCGGCAACGGTCTGCCGGCCGGCACGCCGAGCGTTCACCGCTACTACGACTACCACCCGCGCACGTTCTCGGGCGGGCTCTTCCTGCGCGAGGAGTGGCGCCCGGTGGCGGCGCTCGCCGTGACCGGCGACCTCGCGTGGCGCCACCAGGACTACCACATGCGCGACGACGTCTTCGCCGGCAACCGCTTCGACCAGGGCTACGACTTCGCCCTGCCCCGCCTCGGCGCGTCGTGGCGGCCGCGCGAGAACCTGAGCGTGTTCGGCTCGTGGTCCTACGGCACACGCGAGCCGCGCTTCGTGGATCTGTACAAGGGCGAGCGCGTGCCCAGCGTGGCCTACTACGGCCGCTACGATCCCGCACTCGGGATCGCCGAAGACCCCCTCGTGCGCCCCGAGAAGGTGAGCGACGTCGAGTTGGGCGCGCGCTTCGGCTCCCATGGGGTCACCGCCAGCGCCAACCTGTTCCGCATGGACTTCAGCGACGAGCTGGTGGACTACCAGTTCAACTCCGATTTCAACGACTGGGTCACGACCAACGCCGCGCGCTCCGTGCACCAGGGCGCGGAGCTGGCGATCGCGGCCGAGGCCCGGCCGGGGCGCGGCCTCTCGCTCGCGCTGGACGCCAACGCGACACTCAGCGACAACCACTTCGTGGACTTCGACGAGCAGCTCGACGTGACGACGAGCGTGAGCCGCGACGGGAAGACCATCGGCTTCTTCCCGCCCGCGATCGCCAACGTCGGCGCCCGGGTGCTCTGGAACGGCGTGACGCTCGGCGTGGAAACGCAGCAGTTCGGCGAGATCTTCCTCGACAACGGCGAGGACCCGAGCGGCCGGATCGCCCCGCACGGCGTGCTGAACCTGACCGGCGGCTACCGCCACGCGTTCGGGAGCGGTGCCGAGGCCGCGCTCGTCCTGCGCGTGTTCAACGCGCTCGACAGGAGGTACGAGACCGGGGGCTATTTCGACTACGACGAGACGGGCA
>Ga0307281_10000281_pt1 | contig 13118 bp, 3 predicted proteins | sample ER_DNA_120_FD_194486 | JGI IMG/M metagenome (GOLD analysis project Ga0307281, IMG submission 194486) | Bulk soil microbial communities from the East River watershed near Crested Butte, Colorado, United States - ER_DNA_120 | ecosystem: Environmental > Terrestrial > Soil > Floodplain | place: USA...
TAGGCGGTGACGCGGCGCGTCGAGTCTTCGGGCGACGGCTTCCACTCCAGCGCGACGGCCCGGCCGGCGTCGTTGGGGACGTCGTGCCAGACGAGCCCCGAGGGCGGCTCGGGGGGCGCGGCGAGCGGGGCGGTGGCGAGGAGCGCCAGGGAGAGCACCGCGATGAGCGCCGTGGCCACTCCGGCTGGCGCGGCGGAGGTCGGCGGTACGCCAGACGCCCGCATGCGGCCTGCTCGCGTCCCGCGCGGGGCCTGAGCGCGCGGGCGCGCCTCGAGTGGCGGCAACCGACCTCCCTGGGTTGCGAGTCACCATCCGCGGCCACCGGGGGCGCGCCGCGACTGTGGGGTGCAGAACTGCGCGAAGCTAGAACGCGGCGCGGGGCGCGTCAATGACTTTCGGGCAACCGCGAGCCAGTCGATCCCGGGTCCCCACCGCCCTATCGCGCGATGACGACCTTTCCGTGCGAGACGCCTTCGAGCGCGCGGATGCGGTAGAAGTACAGTCCCGAGGCCAGCGTCCGTCCCCGGTCGTCCCTCCCGTCCAGCGTCAGGTCGTGAAGCCCCGCCGCGGCGTTCTGCTCATCGAGCACGGTTCGCACCAGCCGCCCCGCGACGTCGTAGAGCCCGACCTGGAGCGGACCGGGGCGCGACGTGGCGAAGCTGAGCATGGACTGCGAACGGAGCGGGCTGGGCGCGAGCCTGGCCTGGAGCGGAACTCGGCCCCCGAGGTCACCGCCCGGCTTCACGTCGACGTTCCCGCCGGCGATGACGAAGATCGAGACGTCGTCGGTGACGAAGACTTCGTTGGACGCCACCGGGTAATCGATCACCTGGAAATCGAGGGTCGAGCCGGCGGCGACCGCCACGTAGTCCATGGCCACCATCTGCCACTCCGGCGACAGGACCACGCCCGCCGAAAGGAGTAATCCCATCCGGGTCGCGCCCAGGTACTCGCGCACCTGCAGCATGGCGGTGCCCGTGCTGGCCGCCGAGCGCACCCAGGCCGTGCAGCGGTAGCGCATGCCCGCGGCCGGAACCGACGTCACCCAGTTGAGGATGTCGGTGCACCCGAAATTGCCCAGAGACGCGGGACCGATCATCTGCAGCGCCCAGCTTCCGTCGCAGCCGTCCGCCACGCGCGCCAGCGTGGCGCTCGAGAAGCCGCCCCAGTTGTTCGTGCCAGTCTCGAAGGACGGGTTTCCCACCAGGTTCGACGGGCCCGGGGCCGGCCCGACGATCACGGAGGTGATCTTCGCGGCGGTGGCCCCCTGGTTGTCGGTGACGGTGACCGAGAGGGTCCAGTTTCCCGCCGGGTACGTGTGGGTCGCGATCGCACCCCGCTGCGGGCCGAGTGTGAGCCCGTCGCCAAAGTGGAACGTGTACCAGGCGACGCTGCCATCCGGGTCGGTGGAGCCCGAGGCGTCCGCGGTCAGGGCCAGCGGCGTACGGCCGGTGGCCGGAGAGACGCTCAGCGCCGGAACCGGCGGCTGATTGGGAGCCGTCACCTCGAACGTGGTGCTCGCGGAATTCGACAGGGCGTTCTCGGCCGCGAACGTAATCGTGCGGCTGCCCTGGTCGTCGACGGTCGGCCTCCAGGTGAGTGTGCCGGTCGTGTTGCCGCTGCCGGTCACGAACACGGCTCCCGGCAGGTGGGTCGCGGTCAGGGCCGCGATCGCGTCCCCATTCGGATCCGAGGCCGTGACCCTGACGGTAACGGTCGCCCCCGCCTGCACCGTGGCGGTGGATGGCGCCACGACCGCCGGCGGGAGATCCGGCCGGATGACGGTGATTCGCGTGGCAGCCGATCCCGTGAGGGCATTCGAGGCGGTAAACGTGACAGAGTAGGTGCCGGCCTGCTCGTTCGAGGGCGTCCAGCTCAACTCCCCGAGCTCCTTGCGCGGGCCCACGGCGAAGCTCGCACCGGGCGGGAGATTCGAGGCGGCGAGGGACACGATGGGGTCGCGATCCGGATCATGGGCCGAGACCTCGACGGCCAGAGTGCTCCCCGCGAGCACCTCGGCGGTCTCCGGCGCGCCGACGATCGGCGCGCCGCTGGCGCGCACCGTGAGCGCCGTGGTCGCAGAGCTCGAGAGCCCGTTGGCGGCCGTGAACCGCACGGTGCAGGAGCCGGCCGCTCCCGCGGCCGGGGTCCACTCCAGGGTTCCACTGGTGTTTCCCGCCCCCGGGGTGAACGTTGCGCCGGAGGGGAGCCCGGACGCGGTCAGCGACGCGATGGGCCCGCCGTCCGGATCGGAGGCCGAGACCGCGATCGTGAGCGCCGCCCCTTCCACGCCGCTGGCCGTGGCGGGAGCCGTCACCGCCGGGGCGCGGTCCACGTTGCGGATCGTGATCGCGGTCGTCGCGGAGCCGCTCCCGGTGTTCGAGGCCGTGAAGGTCACGAGGCAGGTTCCCGCCTGCCCGAAGGTGGGCGACCAGGACAACGTGCCGCTCGTATTGCCGGGGCCGGTGGCAAAGCTTGCGCCGGGCGGAAGCCCGGAGGCCACGAGCGAGGCGATCGGGGTTCCTTCCGGATCCGAGGCGGTCACGTTCATGGTGAGCGAGCCGCCCTCGTCCACCGTGGCGGTCGCCGGGGCCACCACGACCGGCGGCAGATCCGTCGTGCCGATGACGAAGCTGTCGAGGATGGTCCCCTCCGTGCACGAGATGTCGCTCTTCGGGGAGGGAGGCCCGCAGATCGCCTCGCCCAGGATCCCGCCCGGGTAGAAGCGCAGCCGCACGGTGACGTGATGCATGACGCGGTACGCCGACCACGCGGGCGGCGGGCACCCGCCGCCCCAGATGCAGCCTCCCGGCTCGATCTCGAGCTCGGAGCCTCCGGTACCGGCCGTGATGTGCACGACACCGTGCTGCGGGTGGGACCGCTCGTAGTTGTGGCTGTGGCCGCACAGGTTGAGCACGTACTTGCTGTGCGTGGAACCGAGCGCGTCGAGGTAGACCTGGATGCCGTCGTCGCCGTGGTAGCCCGACGAGTATCCGGGCTGGTGACCGAAGGTCACGATGAACCGGATCGCGGGATCCGCCTGCGCCTCGTCCATGAGGGTCGCGGCCCGGGCCTTCCAGTCGGGCAACGAGCTGTTGTTGTAGGGCTCGGGGTAGGCGATGAAACGGACGTTTCCGTAATCGAACCAGCTCCAGTCCTCCCCGCCCGGTCCCGGAGAGCCCGGCGAGGTCTGAGGGTGCGGCAGTTCGAAACGCCCGCGGTAATTGCGGAGGTCGTCGAGCGCCGGGCTCTCCCACTCGTGATTGCCCCACACCGGCATGTACGCCGCGTCCTGCGACCAGACCATGACGTCGTTGAAGTGCTGGTCCACGCTCGCCTGGCTGGTGGAGTTGCCGTAGGTCAGGTCGCCGACCATCAGCACGAAGGCGGGGGCGTCCGCCGCGATCGCGGCCTGCACGGGGATCACCTCGGTGAATTCGTTGCTGCCGCCGATGTCACCCTCGGCGATAACGGTGAACCCGGACGCGCCGCGGGGCGGCGGCGTGCGGAACGTGTGGTCCGGCCCGCCGCCGATCGAGTAGTGGTAGACGGTGTTCTCGGCAAGCCCCGCGAGCTTCGCCTCCCAGAACGGTCCGGGCGAGGAGAACGGCAGTGGCGCCGGCGTCGCCGCGGTCGCCGTCGAGCCGTAGGCGGTGGTGGGCCCGTAGCGGACGACGCTGTCGAACCCGCGCCAGTCGAGGGTCACGGAGTTCTGGCCGGTGAAGGTCCAGTGGATCTCGTCGGCCGGCACGCCGGTCGGCGCGGGCGTGACGGTGATCACCCGTGTGGCGGGCGTGAGATCCGTCAGTCCGAGCCCCTCGGTCACCGTGAACGACACCGCATAGGACCCAGGGGTGGCGAAGATCACGGGGCCCGGATCCTCGACCGCGGCGCCGGGCGCGCCGCCGCCGAAGCTCCACGCGACGCTCAGCGGCAGGTCGCCGTCGGGATCGCTCCCGGTCGCCGTGAAGTTGACCGCCTGGCCGGCCGCGATCGTGACGTCGGCCGCCGGGCTGTCGATGATCCCGTCGGGCGGCTGGTTCGGAGGCGAGACGGAGACCGTGCTGGAGTCGATTCCGGAGAGCCCGTCGTCGTCGGTGACGATGAGCGTGACCGTCCAGGTTCCGATCGCGAACGTGTGGCTCGCGATCGCATCCGGCTGCGGGCCGGCGACAATGCCGTCGCCGAAGTCGAAACGGTACGAGACGATCGTGCCGTCCACGTCGCTCGAGGCGGAGCCGTTCGCGGTGACGGCGAGCGGCTCCCTTCCCGAGCCGGGCGTCACGCTGAGACTCGCGACGGGTGGCAGGGGGGCCGGCTCGTACTCCAGCGCGCCACGGTCGGCGTACGCCACCGCTCCCACGCCGGTGTTGGGCGTCCACGGGTCGTCCATCCGGGCCCTGCCCTCGGCGTCCGCGGCGGGCCAGTTCGTCAGACCGGAGTGGGCGGCGTCGATCGCGGGCGAACCGGCCTGCAGGCGGAAGTCGCCGCCCGCGGCATTCACGAACCTGGGATCCGCCTGGAGCGTTTGCGCGTCGGTTCCGCTCACCGCGCTGAAGGCGGCCACGGAAGCGTAGGATGTCGAGATGAACTTCACCGGCGGCTGGCTGGTCGAGTTCCAGAAGATGTTGTAGTCGGACTGGAATCCCGGCGACGAGAGCGAGCCCACCCACAGATCGAACCGGTTGGTCGTGAGGCCGTTGTTCGCGCCGATGCAGTCGTACAGCTGGCTGCCCGTCGAAGCGCCATCGAACGCGAACCCGTCGTTGGCGTTCCCGTAGGCCACGCACCCGATCATCACCGAGTTCCTGGAGTCGAGGTGGTCGAACCCGCGGTCGCCGTTGTTCCACGAGACGTTCTGGATCTCCAGGTTGTTGTCGGAGAGCGAGCCGAGCTGGTCGCCCGAGTCCTGGTTGTCGTGAAAACGGTTCCGCTGGATGAGATTCGCGCTCGCGCCGCTCACGTAGAGGCCGTTGGCGACGCGCACTGCCGGGTCGGCGTTGCGGAAGCACTCGTTGTCCTGGACCGTCGTGCCGGTCGCGCCGCCCAGCAGGCCGATGCCATGGAACTGGTGGTCCGAGACCGCGTTCTTCTCGATCAGGTTGGAGGCGCCGCCCGTGACGTGGATCCCGTACTTCCGCGAGAAGCTGACGACGCTGTTGCGGACCGTGCATTTCGTGGCGCTCGAGAGGAGGACCGCCTTGTCCTCGGTGCGCGTGACCGTGAACCCGTCGATCTCGACCCACGACAGGTTCAAGAGCCGGATGCCATAGATCCGCCTCCCGACCGTCGTCTGCCGGGTGCCGGGGTTCGGGCCGCCGAGATTGACGTAGAGCCCGGCGCCGGCGACGTACTGGAAGCTGTTCGCCGGGAGCGTGTCGGGCCCGGCCGTCGAAGGCGTGAGGCGCGCCCCGTCCACGAACACCTGGAGCGGGCTCCAGGTCACGGTCGACGCAAGGTAGACCGTGCCCAAGGAGGGAGCCCACTTCGAAGCGACCGAAAAATCGTCCGAGCCGTCCACGACGGCCCCCGGCTCGGCAGCCCTGAGAATGAACGGGTTGGTCGAATCCCCCGATGCGGGAATGGTGACGGTCTCGCGGTAGAACCCGGGGCTCACCAGGATCACGGTGCCCGGGCCACGGCGCGCGGCCACGGCGGCCGAGATCGTCCGGTACGGCAGCGCCTGGGTGCCGGGATTGGCGTCCGAGGCCGCCGGGTTCTGGTTGTCCACGTAGTAGGTGCCCGCCGCTCCCGCGGCGACGGGCACGAGACCCGACAACAGCAACGCCATGGCCATCCACGCGAGCCGTGCACGGGCGGCTCGTGCGGTCGGGGCACGCGCATATAACACCGGCGGCCGCCCCGAGGAGCGGCCGCAAGGGAGACAACCAGCGTCTTGACCTGGAGGTCGTTTCATATCATCGCGCGATGACGATTCTCCCGCCCGAGACGCCTTCGAGCGCGCGGATGCGGTAGAAATAGAGCCCCGAGCCGAGCGCACGGCCGTGGTCGTCTTTGCCGTCCACCATCGCCACATGGAATCCCGCCGGGGCCTCGGCCTCGTCGAGCACCGAGCGCACGCGCCGTCCGGTGACATCGAAGAGCGTGACCCGGAGCGGGCCCGGCCGCGACGTGACGAAGCTGAGTGTCGACGCCGAGCGGAGCGGGCTCGGCGAGACGATCCCCACGAGCGGGGCTCTCCCGCGGAGGTCCGGGTTCGGGTCGGCCGCTGCCTGGACTCCCTGCGCCGCATCGGCCTGCTTCAGCGCCATGCCGGTGATGTCGTAGATCGAGATGTCGTCGGTGATGAAGACTTCGCTCGCCGCCAGCGGAAAGTCGAGGACCTGTAAATCCAGACTCGATCCCGCCGCGACCGACGTGTAGTCGACCGTTACCATCTGCCACGCCGGCGACAGGACGACTCCCTGCGAGAACAGGCCTCCGAGCTTGGTCGCGCCCGAGTACTCGCGGACCTGGAGCTTCGCGGTGCCGCTGGCGCTCTCCGACCGCACGAAGGCCGTGCACCGGTAGCGGGTGCCCGCTGCCGGAACCGAGGCCACCCAGTTGGGCGCGTCGTTGCACCCGAAGCTGCTCAGCGTCGCGGGGCCGGTCATCTGGAGCTCCCAGCTCCCGTCGAAGCCGCCCGCCACGCGCAGCAGCGTAGCCGTCGAATAGGCGTTCCAGCCGGAGGCGTCGATCTCGAAGGACGCGTTGCCGACCAGGTTCGGCTGGCTCGGCGTCCACGCGACCATCACGGGGGCGCTCTTCACCGCCGTGGCCCCCTGGTTGTCCGTGACGGTGACCGCGAGGGTCCAGGTCCCCGCGGCGTACGCGTGCGTCGCGGTTGCGCCCGACTGGGGACCGAGGATCGTCCCGTCGCCGAAGTTGAACGTGAACGAGGCGACGCTTCCATCCGGGTCCGCGGAACCCGACGCGTTCGCCGTTACGGCCAGCGGCGCGTTTCCGGTCGCCGGGGAGACGCTCAGGGCCGGGACCGGCGGCTGATTGGGAGGCGACACCGAGACGCTCGTGCTCTCAACGCCCGACAATGCGTTCGTGGCGGTGAACCTGACCGTTCGTGTGCCCACGTCGGCGGCGCCGGGTGTCCAGGTGAGCGTGCCGGTAGTGTTGCCGCTGCCGGCCGCGAACACCGCGCCGGGCACGCTCGTCGCCGTCAGCGACGCGATCGCGTCGCCGTCCGGATCCGAAGCGGACACGTTGAGATTGAGGGTCGTCCCCGCCTGCACGCTGGTGGTCGGCGGGGCGGAGACGACGGGCGGCCGGTCGGGCCGGATGACCGTGATCCGCGTGGTCGCCGATCCCGACAGGGCGTTGGAAGCGGTGAACGTCACGTTGTAGGAGCCGCTCTGCGCACTCGTCGGCGTCCACGTCAGTGTACCGGTCGCGTTCTTCGGGCCCGCCTTGAAGGTCGCGCCGGACGGAAGACCGGAGGCTGTAAGGGACGAGATGCGGTCGCGATCGGGATCGGAGGCCGTGACGCTCACGGTCAGGAGGCTTCCCGGGGCGACGCTGGCGGACGCAGGCGCCGTGACGACCGGCGCACCGCTGGCGGTCACGGTGATCATCGTGGTCGCCGAGCCCGAAAGCGCGTTGGCGGCCGTGAAGGTCACGGCGTAGGTGCCCGTCTGGCCGGAGGAGGGAGTCCAGTTGAGCGTTCCGCTCGTATGGCTGGCGTTCGCGGAGAACGTGGCGCCGGAGGGGAGCCCGGATGCAGCCAACGACGAAATGAGTTCACCATCCGAGTCGGCGGCGGAAACCGCGACCGTGAGCGCCTGACTCGCCGTGCCGCTCGCCGCGGCCGGCGCGGTCACGACTGGCGGGCGGTCCACGTTGCGGACGGTGATCGTCGTCGTGTCGGAGCCGCTCAAAGCATTCGAGGCCGTGAACGTCACGCCGTACGTCTCGGCCTGCGAATAGGTCGGCGTCCAGTGCAGGGTCCCGCTCGTGTTGCCGGGCCCGGCGGTGAAGGTCGCGCCGGCCGGAAGCCCGGACGCGACGAGCGAGGCGATCGGATTCCCATCCGGGTCCGAGGCGCTGACATTCACGGTGAGCGTGCCGCTCTCGTCCACCGCGGCGGTGGCGGGCGCGCTCACGACCGGCGCCTGGTCCATCGTGCCGATGACGAAGCTGTCGAGGATGCTCCCCTGAGCGCAGCTCACATCCTCCACGGCATCCGCCGGCCCGCAGATCGCTTCCCCGAGGATTCCGCTCGGCTGGAAGCGCAGCCGCACGTTCACGTGGTGCATGGCGCGGAACGCCGACCACGCGGGCGGCGGGCAGCCGCCACCCCAGACGCAGGTTCCCGGCACGGTCTCGAGGTCCGAGCCTCCGGTCCCGGCCGTGATGTGCACGACGCCGTTCTGCGGGATCGAGCGCTCGTAGTCGTGGCTGTGGCCGTTCAGGTTGAGCACGTACTTGCTGTGCGTGGATCCGAGGGCATCGAGATAGGCCCTGATGCCGTCATCGCCGTGGTAGCCCGACGAGTAGCCGGGCCGGTGTCCGAAGGTCACGATGAATCGAATCTGAGGATCGGCCTGCGCCTGATCCATGAGGATCGCAGCCTGGGTGCGCCAGTCGGACCACGAGCCGTTGCTGTAGGGTTCGGGGTACACGATGAACCGGACGTTGCCGTAGTCGAACCAGCTCCAGTCCTCCCCGCCCGCCGAAGGCGAGCCCGGCGAGGTCTGGGGGTGCGGCAGGTCGAAACGCCCGCGGTAGTTGCGGAGGTCGTCGCGCGCCGGGGTCTCCCACTCGTGATTGCCCCAGGCCGGCATGTACGCCGCGTCTCTCGACCACGGCATGACGTCGTTGAAATGCTGGTCCACGCTCGCCTGGCTGGTGGAGTTGCCGTAGGTCAGGTCGCCGATCATCAGCACGAACGCGGGCGGATCGGCGGCGATCGCCGCCTGCATCGTGGGCACCTTGGAGAAGTCGTTGCTGGCGCCGACGTCACCCTGCACGTAGATCGTGAATCCGGAGGCGCCGCGGGGCGGCGGCGTGCGGAAGGTGTGGTCCGGTCCGTTGCCGATCGAGTAGTGGTAGAGGGTGTTTTCCTGGAGCCCGGCGAGCTTCGCCTCCCAGAACGGTCCCGGCGAGGAGAATGGGAGCGGCGACGGCGTCGCCGCGCTCGCGCTCGATCCGTATGCGGTGGTGAGCCCGTAGCGGACGGCGCTGTCGAAGCCGCGCCAGTCGAGGGTCACCGAATTCTGGCCGGTAAGGGTCCAGTGGATCTCGTCGGCCTGCGTCCCGGTGGGCGGCGGGGTCACGGTGATGGTCCGCGTCGCGGGCGTCGGATCGGCCAGGCCGAGCGCGTCGGTCGCGGTGAAGGCCACGGAGTAGGTCCCGGGGGTATTGAAGATCACGGTGCCCGGATCCTCGATCGCGACCCCGGGTGCCGCGCCGCCGAAGCCCCACGCGTAGGTCAGCGGCAGGTGGTTGTCCGGATCGCTTCCGCTGCCGGTGAAGTTGACCGCCTGGCCGGCCGCGATCGTGACGTTGGCGGCAGGGCTGTCGATGATTCCGTTGGGCGCCTGGTTCGAAGGCAGGACCGAGACCGTGCGGGAGGTGCTGTTGGCGTACCCGTCGTTGTCCGTCACCGTGAGCGTGACCGTCCACGTCCCGGCGGCGAACGTGTGGCCCGCCGATGCGCCCGGCTGGGGCCCGGCAATGACGCCGTCGCCGAAGTCGAAGCGGTAGGAGACGATCGTGCCGTCCACATCGCTCGAAGCGGACCCATCGGCGGTGACGGCGAGCGGCTCGGTGCCCGAGGCCGGCGTGACGGTGAGCGAGGCCGTGGGCACCTGGGCCGCGGCCTGATACTCGAAGGCGCCGCGATCCGCGTACGCCACCGGACCCACGCCGGTGTTCGGCGTCAGCGGGTCGTCCAGTCGCCTTCTGCCCTCGGCGTCGACGGTCGGCCAGGCGGCGAGGCCGGAGTTGGCGTCGTCGATCGCCGGCGAGCCCACCTGCAGGTGGAAGTCTCCGCCCGCAGCGTTCACGAAACGGGGATCCGCCTGGAGGGTGCGCCCGTCCGTCCAGTTCACCGCGCTGAAGGCGGCCACGGAGGCGTAGGACGTAGCGATGTACTTGACCGGAGCCTGGCTGGTCGAGTTCCAGAGGATGTTGAAGTCGGAATCGAATCCCGGCGCGGACAGCGAGCTGACCCACAGATCGAAACGGTTGGTCGTGAGGCCGTTGTTGACGGCGATGCAGTCGTAGAGCTGGCTGCCCGTCGATGCGCCGTCGAAGGAGAAGCCGTCGTTGGTGTTCCCGTACGCGACGCACCCGATCATCACCGAGTTCTTGGCGTCGAGATGGTCGAATCCGCGGTCACCGTTGTTCCACGAGACGTTCTGGATCTCCAGGTTGTTGTCGGAGAGCGAGCCGAGCTGCTCGCCCGAGTCCTGGTTGTCGTGGTAGCGGTTGCGCCGGCTGATGTTGCCGTTCGCGCCGCTCACGTAGAGGCCGTTCGCGACCCGCACGGCGGGATCGGCGTTCCGGAAGCACTCGTTGTCCTGGACCGTGTTGCTCGTTGCGCCGCCCAGCAGGCCGATGCCGTGGAACTGGTGGTCCGAGACGCTGTTCTTCTCGATCAGGTTGGAAGCTCCGCCCGTCACGTAGATCCCGTACTTGCGGGAGAAGCTGACGGCGTTGTTGCGTACCGCGCACTTCACCGCGCCGGTGAGGTAGACGCCTTTGTCCTCGCTGCGGGTGACCGTGAAGCCGTCCACCTGGACGAACGACAGGTTCGTGATCCGGAAGCCATAGAGCCGCCGGCCGACCGCCGTCTGCCGGGCGCCGGGGTTGTCGCCGCCCAGGTTCACGTAGAGACCGGCGCCGCCAACGTACTGGAAGGAGTTCGCCGGCAGCGCGGACGGCCCCGCGGTGGAGGGTGTGAGCCGCGCGCCGTCCACGAACACCTGGAGGGGGCTCCAGGTCACGCTCGCGGCGAGATGGACCGTTCCCGAGGAAAGCGTCCACTTCGCCACGCCGGAGAAGTCGTCGGACCCGTCCACGACGACGCCCGGGCCGGTGGCGCGGTAGACGAACGGGTTGGTCGAGTCTCCCGAGGTCGGAACGGTGACCGTCTCGCGGTAGATTCCCGGGCTCACGAGGAGCAGGGTGCCGGGCCCGTTGTGGGCGGCCGCGGCGGCCGAGATCGTCCGGTACGGCAGCGCCTGCGTGCCGGGATTGGCATCGGAGGCGGCGGGGCTCTGGTTGTCGACGTAGTACGTGCCGGCGGCGAAGGCCGCGCTGCCGGAGAACAGGATGGCCACAGCCATCGCGGCGGCGAAGCGGGTAGCGACGCGGCGGAATGGGCCAGTTGGCGCGCCGCGCTGGGTCACGTGGCGCAGCATCGATCGTGAAGCGGGGGTCAAGGCGGCGAATGCCTACGGATAGCGTTGCAAGGCTGGTAGTCCTCGAGTCCGGACTACCGTGCACTGCAAGAGTGAGGCCGCGGGTGGGCGTCAGGGCGTCTCCACTGCCACCTCCCGCCGGCCGGATTCGCCCTCGACCAGCACTCGAAGGCTCCTTCCGGAGACCGTCAGGATGGCCAGTGCCCGGCGCAGGCCGAGATCGTGCGCCGACGACCCATCGATCGCGACCACGTGGTCGCCGGCTCGAATGCCCGCCCTGGCCGCGGGCGAGCCCGACGCCACCTCCTCCACCCGCAGGCGCGTTCCGTCCTCGGCCATGCGCAGGGTGAGCCCGCTCCGGTCCTCCGGCGCCTCGTCCCCGAAGTGGTGACCGTGGGCGAGGAACATGCGCTCGCGCGAGTAGTCGAACGTGACCCGGAATCGCCTCAGCACCTCGCCTCCGATCAGGGAGACGCCGGGCGCCACGCTCGGCAGGTTCTCGAGCACGAACGGTCCCAGCTCGAAACGCACGATGCGGCCGAACACGACCTCGTACGTCTGGCCGGACCCGACGCCGCCGATCGTCCGGCGCAGGGGGCCGCGTGATTCGAGCAGCAGGGAATCGTCCACCGCGTCTTCCGACCCGCTGTCGACCAGGAGCCGCCGCGTCCGCGCCGGTCGCCCCGGAACCGTCAGCCGGGCGGTGACGTACGGCAGCCGGCGCTCGAAGGCGAGCGGGATCGCGTGAGCACCGGCGGGCGGCGTGAACCGTTCCGGATCGTGCAGGCGCACGACGTGCGCGTCGTAGTCGATCTCCACCGCCAGCAGGCGGAAGAAATCCGAGCCGAGCACGCCGCCCACCGGAAACCCGATGATGCCGGGCTGATTGGAGAAGTCGAGCGCGATCGTGTGATCCGACCGGAAACGGACCCCGGCGACCTCGAACTCGACCGAATCCCGCGGATACCGGCGGTAGGGCACGCCTCCGGCGCCGGCTCCCGTTCCGGTCCCGGCGCTTGCGGGGCGAAGCTCGAGGCTGTCCGCCAGCCGGTCATCGAGCGCGATCGAGTTGGCTCCGGAATCGAGCATGAAGAGGCGCGGCGCATGGCCGTTCACACGCACCGGCAGAAGCACGGTGCTGCCGCAATCGGGAAACGGGACGAGAACCGGGAGACGGGGAAGCGAATCCGCTCCGCCCGTGGACGACGGCCGCTGGGCGTCCGCAGGCGCCGGCCGGCCCGCGAGGCAGACGGCCAGCGTGACCGAGAGGATGGAAGCGCCGAACTTCATGCGGCCATCCTGCCGGACCGCGGCCCTCCCCTCTTGCACGCCATTAGCGTCAGGCCTGCCAGCGAGCGGAGGTTCAACAGCGCGGACGGAACGCTCGCCGGTACCCGGACGGTGTCGAGCCGGTCTCGCGGCGGAACACCCGGGTGAAGTGCGCCTGATCCGCGAAGCCCGCGTCGAGAGCCACGTCGGCCAGGGGGGCCCCGCGCGCCACGCGCTCGCGGGCCCACTCGATGCGCAGCCGGTGGACGTGTCCGGTCACCGTGCGGCCGGTGGCGCCGTGGAACGCTCGAGCCAGATGGGTGGGATGAACGCCGGCGATACGGGCGAGCGCATCGTGATCGATGTGCTCCCGGAAATGAGCCCGGATGAACTCCAGCGCCACGGGGAGCCAGCGGGGCGGGCCTCCGCGCATGAACCCGGGCGAGCGCCCCACCTCCGCGAGCAGCGTGA